>OCTA010005361.1_pt1 | contig 11115 bp, 13 predicted proteins | sample 1538991 | NCBI WGS metagenome assembly OCTA01 (sample SAMEA3539302, study PRJEB22396) | soil metagenome | biome: tundra; feature: field; material: soil | place: USA | collected 2010-05 | depth 0.15 m | reverse complement strand
CCACCGAGATCTACACTCTTTCCCTACACGACGCTCTTCTGATCTCGGTGGCGCGAGGCGACCGATCTCGAAGGCGGCTTCCGGGCGTGGCAGGCCGCTGGCTTGCCGACTCGTCCGGCGCAGTCGCTGGGCTGAGCAGACTAGAGGAACAATCCGGTGGTCCTGAAGCGATGACTACTGAGCGATGACTACTGCCAGCAATCCAACCGGCGAGGCGCACGGCCACACGCACCGGGACGTGTCCGGCGGCTGGCTGCGCCCTGCGGTCTTCGGTGCCATGGACGGGCTCGTCACCAACGTGTCGCTGATCGCGGGCGTCGGCGGCGGCGGCGGGTCGGCGCACACCATCGTGCTGACCGGCATGGCCGGTCTGGCGGCCGGGGCGTTCTCGATGGCGGCCGGCGAGTTCGTGTCGGTGTCGTCGCAGAACGAGCTGGTCGCGTCCGAGGTCCGCAAAGAGAAATTCGAGCTGGAGACACATCCGGACGCCGAGCGCAAAGAACTGGCGGAAGTGTTCCGGCAGCGGGGCGTGGACGCCGACCTGGCCGACCGGGTGGCGCAGCAGGTCTCGGCCCATCCGGAGTCGGCGCTGCGCCTGCACGTCCAGGAGGAGCTCGGGGTCGATCACCAGGAGCTGCCGTCCCCGGTGGTCGCGGCGGGAGCCTCGCTCCTGACGTTCGCGGTCGGCGCACTGATTCCGCTGCTGCCCTACCTGGCCGGCCTCGGCTCGCTGGCCGCGACGCTGGGGCTCTCCGCGATCGCCGCCATCGTGGGCGGCGGCCTTGTCGCCCGGATCACCGGGCGGCCGTTCCTGCGCGGCGCGACCCGCCAGCTAGTGCTCGCGGGCGTTGCGGCGGGCCTGACTTACGGAATCGGCACACTGGTCGGCGCCGTCGCGGGCTGAGGCCAGCCTCGGCCCGCGCCCGCCTGGAGCAGCCGGCACCCTGGCCTACCAGGAGTCCTGGCCGAATGAGTCCTCCGCGGGGTCGCCGGAGGCGGACAGCAGCTCCAGGTCGGACTCGACCATCATGCCGATCAGCTCCTCGAAGCCGATCTTCGGCTCCCAGCCAAGCTGGTCACGGGCCTTGGCGGGATCGGCGCAGAGCTGATCGACCTCGGCCGGGCGGATGAACGCCGCGTCGCACACCACGTGATCATGCCAGTCCAGCCCGGCCGCCCTGCAGGCCCAGCTTGATCCTGGCGACGCCCAGCGACACCTTCCGGGTGACGAACTCCGCGCCGCGCCGCGGCGATTCATGGTTGAACAGGATCCCGGAGACCGCCAACATCCCGTAGGACTCCCGGTCGCACCCGCGGATTGGCCTGGCCCCTGACCAGCCCCCAGACGTCGTAGCCAAGGCCCAGCAGGTGCTCGGCCAGGTAGGACCCGTCCTGCCCGGTGATGCCGGTGACCAGTGCACGCCGTGTCAGCGAAGCCTCCGCGCGTCAAGGACGTTCTCCCCCGCCGGCTCGTCAGCGTGGCAGGCACTCTGCTGCTGAGCGAGCGGCAGCAAGGTGCCAACCACACTATTGGCCCTGCTGGCCCCGCCAGCACACATCGGCCCGGTCGCGCAAGCCCACGGGGCAGGAAGGCAGCCAGGGTGCCGGTGATAAGTTCGCTCCCTAGGGAGGTCAGCGGGTGGGCCTCGAAACTGCGCCGGCGCCCGGGAGGCCCGGAGCCACCGGAGGCTGGCAGCCCCGGCGGGCGAACCGCGGAGGAGGCGGACCTGCGTGAGCACTGGCGCCCGCCCGATGCGCGTCGCGCTGCTTTCCTACCGGAGCAAGCCGCACTGCGGCGGACAGGGCATCTACCTTCGTCATCTATCGCGTGAGCTGACCGCGCTCGGCCACCACGTCGAGGTGTTCTCCGGCCAGCCCTACCCCGACCTCGAGCCGGGGCCGTTGCTGCGCACGGTACCGAGCCTGGATCTCTACCGCGATGACGACCCGTTCCGGACGCCGGGGATGGGCGAGTACCGGGACTGGATCGACGTGCTCGAAGTCGCCATGATGTGGACCGCGGCGTTCCCCGAGCCGCTGACGTTCAGCCTCCGCGCGCTCCGCGCGCTCCGCGCCCGGCGGGCCGACTTTGACGTCGTGCACGACAACCAGGTGCTCGCCTACGGCATGCTCGGCATCGCCCGGCTCGGCCTGCCGCTCGTCACCAGCATCCATCACCCGATCTCGGTAGACCGGCGGATCGAGTTCGCCGCGGCGAGCGGCTTCGCGAAGCTGACCAAGCGCCGCTGGTACTCGTTCGTGCGGATGCAGGGCCGGGTGGCGCGCCGGATCGGCCCCGTGCTGACTGTCTCACAATCATCCGCGGACGACATATACCGCGACTTCCGGGTACCGCGGGGCAACGTGCGCGTGATCCCCCTCGGCGTCGACACCCGGCTGTTCCACCCCAGGCCGGCCGGGCGGGTGCCGGGCCGGATCGTCGCCGTCGCCAGCGCGGACTCGCCCGTCAAAGGCATCTCGACGCTGCTGCGAGCCTTCGGGAAATTCACGACAGAACGGGATGCGGTGCTGACTGTCATCGGTAAGCCGGCTCCCGGCGGCCCGACTGAGCGCCTCGTCTGCGAGCTTGCCCTCGGCGACCGGGTGCGGTTCATCAGCGGGATCAGCGACACCGAGCTCGCCGAGTTCATCGCCAGCGCGCAGATAGCAGTGGTGCCGTCGCTGTATGAGGGTTTCTCGCTGCCTGCCGTCGAGCACATGGCATCGGGCACGCCGCTGATCGCCAGCCGCACCGGTGCGCTGCCCGAGGTGACCGGGGATGCCGCCCTGCTGGTCACGCCGGGGGACGCGGAGGAACTCGCGGTCGCGCTCACCCGCCTGTCGGACAGCGCGCGGGAGCGGGCCCGGCTGTCGGAGGCAGCCCTGCGCCGGGTGGCCGAACGGTTCGCCTGGCCAGCCGTGGCCCGCGCGACCGTCGCGGAGTACGAGCGGGCGATCGCGGCGCAGGCTCAGCGCACCGGCGCCGCACGGCAGCCAGCGGGCAATCCGGCAGCCCGCGCGCAGGTAGCCGCCGCGCCAGCGAGCGATCCGGCAGCGGGTGATCCCCCTTGCTGACCGTGGACTTCGGCAGGTTTCCGGTCCGGCCCGGCGAGCGGATGCTCGATCTTGGCTGCGGCGCCGGGCGGCATGCGTTCGAGGCGGCGCGGCGCGGCGCCCGCGTTGTGGCGCTCGACACTGACCAGCGGGAGCTGACCCAGGTGTCGGCCATGTTCGAGGCAATGCGCGAATCGGGCGAGGTCGGCGAGGGCGGGTCGGCGTGCGCCGTGGCCGGCGATGCGACGGCGATGCCGTTCCCCGATGGCTCCTTCGACCGGGTGATAGCCGCCGAGGTACTCGAGCACGTCCCGGCCGACCAGGCCGCCATCAACGAGGTGGCGCGGGTCCTGCGGCCGGGCGGGCTGGCGGCGGTCACCGTGCCGAGCTGGCTGCCCGAGCGGATCTGCTGGCTGCTCTCCGATGACTACCACAATGTGCCCGGCGGCCACCGGCGCATCTTCACCCGCGGCGAGCTGGAGACCAAGCTGACGCGGGCCGGCCTGGCGGTGAGCGGCCATCACCACGCGCACGCGCTGCATTCGCCGTACTGGTGGCTGAAGTGCGCCGTCGGGGTGCATCACGACGGTCACCCGCTGGCCCGTGCCTACCACCAGGTTCTGGTCTGGGAGATCATGAAGCAGCCGCGCATCATGCGGCTGGCCGACCGGGCGCTGAACCCGCTGATCGGCAAGAGCATCGTCATCTATGCGGCCAGGCCTGCCGGTAGCGCGGCGGGGACCGGGCACCATGCCTGGGCGAGCGGCGGGCATCCGCCCGGCCCGGGCCGCGCGGATGCCGCGGCGTGATCCGGGCAACCAGGATCGGGGCAAGCACACAGACGGGGCACCCGGGGACGGTGCGCCCGCGAACGGGGGGATAGTGCACGGGAGGACGACTGCCCGAAGCAGGCCGCCGGCCGTGCCGGGGGCGCTGACGGCCGGCGCGGCGCTGGCGACGGGCCGCAGCATCGCCGCCGAGCAGCAACGGGATGGCGCGATCGGCTGGCCCGATGGCCACGTGGACGCATGGAATCACGTTGAGTGCGCGATGGCGCTGGGCGCGTGCGGGCTCCGCGACGCGGCTAGGCGAGCCTACGACTGGCTACGCGTGACCCAGCGTGACGACGGGTCCTGGCCGCGGCAGACCGACCATGGCGCGGTCACCGACGCCGCCGCCGAGAGCAACCATGCCGCCTATCCTGCCGTCGGCGTCTGGCATGAATTCCTTCGTACCGAGGACCGGGAATTCGCCGAGCGGATGTGGCCAGTGGTACATGCGGGCATCGAGTTCGCGCTCGGCTTGCAGCTGCCCCGCGGCGAGGTGGCCTGGCAGCGAACGGCCGACGGGACGCCGGCGGATTACGCGCTGCTCACCGGCTGCTCCAGCATCCATCACAGTCTGCGCTGCGCCGTCGCGCTCGCCGAGCACATCGGCGAGCCGCAGCCGGACTGGGAACTGGCGGCCGATCTTCTCGGCCACACGGTGGCCTGCCATCCGGAGGCATTCGCCGACAAGAGCTGGTTCTCGATGGACTGGTATTACCCGGTCCTCGGCGGCCCGCTGCGCGGTAACGCGGCGCTGCAGCGCCTGGAGTCGGGCTGGGAGACGTTCGTGGTGCCTGGTCTCGGCGTCCGGTGCGTCAGCGATGAGCCCTGGGTCACCGGGGCGGAGACCTGCGAGCTCGTGCTCGCGCTCGAGGCGATCGGCGAGCGCCAGCGGGCGGCGGAGCTGTTTGCGCAGATCCAGCATCTGCGTCATGACGGCGGCGCTTACTGGACCGGCTGGCAGTTCGCCAACCAGGCGCACTTCCCTGCCGAGCGAAGCAGCTGGACCTCGGCGGCCACCATCCTGGCCGCCGATGCGCTCTGCGGGACATCCGGCGGATCAGGGATCTTCCATAAGGCGTCGCCCCGCTGGGCAGCTACCGCGCCGGTGGACCCGGCGGCGTGCGGCTGCGCAGCGGCGGAATTCTCAGCCGATGCCGTCGGCAGTCCGCTTCAGCACCCGTAGCGACCCTGCCACCGTCACCTCAGTGAACGCGCCCGACCGTAGCGCGCGCCGGTAGACGCGGTACGGCGCCTGGCCACCGTCGGCCGGATCGGCGAAGACGTCGTGAATGGCCAGCGCGCCGCCTGGCGCTACCCACGGCGCCCAGCCCTCATAATCGGCCGTGACCGCGGCGTCGGTGTGGCCGCCGTCGATGAACAGCATGCCTAGCGGCATCCGCCAGAGCCTGGCGACCGCGGCGGAGGCGCCGACGACGGCGATCACGTGCTCCTCCAGGCCAGCAGCGGCCAGGGTGGCCCTGAAGTGCGGCAGCGTGTCGATGCGCCCGGTCGCCGGATCGACAAGCCCGGTGTCGTGGTACTCCCAGCCGGCCTGGTTCTCCTCGGAGCCGTGGTGATGATCGACGGTGACCACCGGCTGTCCGGCCGCGGCGGCGGCCGCGGCCAGGTAGATCGTCGACTTGCCGCAGTAAGTACCGATTTCTGCGATCGGTCCGGCGGGCGCGTAGGCCGCCGCGGCAGCGAACAGGGCCAGTCCCTCGGCAGGTGGCATGAAGCCCCTGGCCGACTCGGCCGCGCGCCGCAGCTCTGGTTGCATGGCGTGGTGCATGACGGCCAGTCTCCCGTAGCGGCCTTGCCCGCGTGCGGCGGGACATGCTCTACTCCGGATGGTCAGCACGTGGATGACCGGGCGCCGCAGCCGAGGCAGGACGGCCGCCCTGGAACTCGACCAGTAAGGGAGACGACGTCGTTGCGAGCCGCGTTGTTGCACGCCACCGGTCCGGATGCTGGAGTCGAGCTCCGAGACGATGTCACGGCGGTGGGGCCAGGTCCTGGCGAGGTGCGCGTCCGGGTTCGCGCCACCGGGGTCTGCCACTCCGACCTTTCCGTGCTCACCGGGGTGATCCCGTCCGCGATGCCCGTCGTGCTCGGGCATGAGGGCGCAGGCGAGATCGTGGCGGTGGGCGAGCGGGTCACCGGCCTGCTCCCCGGCCAGCACGTGGTGATCTCGTGGACGCCGGCCTGCGGCGACTGCGCGGAGTGCCGCCGTGGACAGCCGTTTCTCTGTCTCACGTTTGTCATCAAGGGATCCAGGACGCCTTCGTTCCGGCTCGGCGACGGCAGCGAGGCGTTCGGCATGGCGGGCTGCGGCACCTGGGCCGAGGAGCTTGTCGTGCCCTGGCAGGCGGTCATCCCGATCGAGGACGACGTGCCGTTCGACTACGCGGCGCTGCTCGGCTGCGGCATCCCCACCGGCGTCGGAGCGGTGGTCAACACGGCCAGGGTGGCGCCGGGCTCCTCGGTCGCGGTGGTGGGCTGCGGCGGCGTCGGCCTCGCGGCCATCCAGGGCGCCAGGATCGCGGGCGCGACGACCATCCTGGCGGTCGATCCGCTGACGGGCAAGCACGGTCTCGCCCAGGCACTCGGCGCCACCCACGCGGTGACGCCGGACGAGGCGGAGCAGGCCAGGAAGGACCTGACCGGCGGCCGCGGATTCGACTACGCCTTCGAGGTAGTGGGTGTCTCCGCGACCATCAGGGCCGCCTGGCGGCTGGCCAGGCGGGGCGGCGACGTGATCGTGGTCGGCGCGGGCGATCGCTTCGACAGCGTCCCGTTCAGCGCCTTCGAGCTGCTCTTCGACGGGAAGAGGCTGCTGAGCTCGCTGTACGGGGGCTGTGACCTGCGCCGTGACGTGCCCCGCTTGGTCAGCATGTGGCGCGCTGGACTGCTGGACATCGAGGCCCTGATCACCAGGAGAATCGCCTTCGGCGACCTGAACGACGCCATCGGGGCACTGCGCCGCGGCGACGTGATCAGGCAGGTCGTGACCTTCGGCTGAGGCGGCACGCTAGCTGAGGGTCCCGGCGGCGATGGCCACGCCTACCGAGATCAGGATGAGCCCGCCGAGCTGCTCCCCCCGCCGGCCTGACAGCCGGCCTATCCGCGCGCCAAGCTCCAGGCCTACCAGCGACATGGCGACGCTGACCAGTCCGATCAGGATGGCGCCGGTAAGGATGGCCACCTGATAGGTACCCAGCGCGAATCCGATGACCAGGTTGTCGATGCTCAGCGCGAAACCGCTGACCAGCAGCCGGGACCGGCTCGCCGAGCGGACCTGCGTATCAGGCTCGCGGCCGGACCGGATCGACTTGACCAGCCCGTACAAGCCCAGCGCGATGAGCAGGGCACCGCCGACCCAGTGCGTCGCCCGGCCAAGCGCGGTAGCGAACTGCTGGCCGAGGAAGAGCCCGGCGACCGGCATGCCCGCCTCATACAAGCCGAAGACCACCCCGACCCGCAGCCGCGTCCGGTTATCCACGCCGCCGGTGCCGATCCCTATCGCGGCGGCGAAGTTGGACAGCCCTACCGAAAATGCGACGAGTAGGAGGGCGGTCATGGCGACACGCTAGCCAAATTTCGGCGCCGCTAGCGCAGCCGGCTAGCCACCGCGATATTTCTCGGGGATAGTCCCTACCTCGTGCGCAAGCCGGACCCGGTCCGACCGGTAGATGTAACGGGTCATCCGGATCGGCCGGTCGGCGCTGTAGGCGGTCCTGTTGACGACAATCACCGGGGTCCCCGTCGTCAGGTGGAAGAAGTCGAACTCGCGGGCGTCCGGCATCCGGGCGCCGATCTCGTCCATGAAGCCGACTTGCTGGTGACCGTGCTCGGCGAGCAGCCTGATACTGCCCTGGTCGATATTGCCGGCCTGCTCCAGGGCGGTTCCCCTGGCCAGGTCCATCGGAAAATACGAAGCGATCAGTAGCCAGGGCACGCCGCCGATGTACCGCTGCGAGCGGCGGATCACCACCGGTTCCCCTTCGCCGATGTGCAGCTTGGCCGCCACGCCCTTGCCCGCCGAGCTCGTCTCCACGAGCAGCCTGGAGGTCTCCGGCTCGTCCGCGGCCGATCCGACCACCGGCAGCCCGGTGTCGGCATGATGCGAGCCTGGCGAGTCCGTCGCCCCGGACAGCAAGGCGGTGAACGGCCTGGCCGGCTCAAGCACGAACGTGCCCAGGCCCTGGCGGGTGACCACCAGCCCCTGGTTGGTGAGCAGGGCGATCGCGAGCCGCACGGTGTTCCGCGACGCGTCGTAGTCCCTGACCAGGTCGGGCTCGCTGGGGAGCCGTTCGCCAGGGCCGAGCTCCCCGGCGCTGATCTGGTCCCGGAGCCGGTCCGCTATCTGCTGGTACTTCGCGCGAGCCATGACCGTTAGCGGCCCTCCCCGGAGGTGTCCATCTTTCTCACCATCTGGATAGGTGAAATCTACCCCTGCATATCGTTTCAAACATCCAACTGTTTGGTATGAGCCCAGTGAGCAGCAACATCGGTCCGATGCTAGCGGGTAATCCGGCGGCGGCGAAAGCCGGCGCGCGGGGCGATGCGAGCAGCTCCCCGAGCTTCCAGGAGGAAGAAGTGCTGGTCGTCCTGCTAGTGGTCCTCGCCATCGTCGTCGCGGGCCTGCCACTTACTGCCGTGGTACTTGTCACCGTGGCCTGCTGGCGGGAGGAGAGCGCGCGCAGCATGGCCGGGCGGGCGCCAGGCCAGCTGGCTCGCGCCGCCAGGCAGCTGCTGGCTTTCAGCGCCGTCGGCATCAGCAGGCCGGCGTCGCGCGACCGGACCGACAGTCCAGGCGCTGCCGGGCGGCCGCTGGCGCGGACCGGCCCCGGTCACTGAGCTAGCCGGGGGCGCCGCGGCCAGCGAAGCCGCGCTACGCCTCCCTCGGGCCTGCCCAGCCCATAACGGCGAAGCCGATGCGGCTGATCGGAGTGTTCTACGCTTCGGCTATGCGGGTCGCCCTTTGCCAGATACCGGTCAGCTCCGATCCGTCGGTGAACCTCGCCAGGGTGCAGGCGGCTGCCGCCAGCGCCAGCAGGCAAGGCGCCCAGCTCGCGGTGTTCCCCGAAGGGACGCAGGCCCGGTTCGGCACCGACCTGAGAGCAGTGGCAGCTCCGCTCGATGGCCCGTTCTGCGCTGGTTTGCTGGCAGCCGCGCGCGCCAACGCAGTCGCGATCGTGGCGGGAGTCTTTGAGCCGGGGCCCGGTGGCCGCGTCTACAACACGGCCGTGGCCTTCGACGCGACCGGGCAGCTGGCGGCCACATACCGGAAGATCCACCTGTTCGACGCGCTCGGGCAGCGGGAGTCGGAACTGGTGGCCCCAGGCGCTGAGCCGGTCATCGCCGAGCTGGCGGGACTTCGCGTCGGCTTTCTTACCTGCTACGACGTCAGGTTTCCCGAGCAGGCCAGGGCGCTGGCGGTCCAGGGAGCCGACCTGCTGGTGATTCCCGCCGCGTGGGCGGCCGGGCTATTCAAGGAGGAGCACTGGGTGACCCTGGTGCGGGCCCGGGCGATCGAGAACACCATCTGGGTCGCGGCCGCCGGCCAGGTGCCTGACCCCGCCGAGCCAGCCACCAGCGCGCCCACCGGGATCGGCCGGAGCATGCTCGTCGATCCGATGGGGACCGTACGGATCGACCTCGGGCCGGCCGAGCGCACCGGGGTGGGCGAGCTGGATACCGCGTTGACTGCTCAGGTGCGGGCCGCACTGCCGTGCCTGGCCAACCGCAGGGACGACGTGTTCGGCGCGGTCAGCAGGCCGGGCCGCTAGCCGGCCGCGTGCGGGCCCGCTAGCTCGCTGCTGGACGGCCGCGAGCTCGCTGCCGTCCGCTGCCCAGCGGGCCGACATGAGAACCATTACGCTGGCAGAACGTGACTAGTAGGACATCAGGCGTTCAGCTCAGTCCCCGGAAGGGGCCGGTGATGCAAGCCATCCCTCAGCCGCCCACGGCAACGACGCTCACGGGTGGTTTCCTGCGCCAGCAAGGTGCTTTTACGGGGCGGGTCACCAGGGACGGCTCCAGCGGGCTGCCCGCCCGGCCAGGGCGCTACCAGCTGTACGCGTCGCTGGCGTGCCCGTGGTCGCAGCGCGCCCTGATCGTCCGCAGGCTGCTCGGGCTTGAGCAGGTGATCGGGCTGACCCTGACTGATCCGATCGTCGACGAGCGCGGCTGGCGGTTCCCGCAGAGCCAGGGCGGCCGCGACCGGCTCACCGGCGCGCGGTTCCTTTCGGAGCTCTACCTCGCCACTGATCCCGGTTACGCGGGCCGCTACACGGTCCCTTGCCTGTGGGACGCCATGACTCAGCGGATCATCACCAACGATGCGCTGCAGATCCCCATCATGTTCGAGACGGAGTTCGTTGACTTCCACCGGCCAGGGGCGCCGGACCTGTACCCGGCGGGCCTGCGCCGCGAGATCGACGCGCTCGCCACGCTGATCTACCACGCTGTCAACAACGGCGTGTACAAGGCGGGCATGGCGACAACGCAGGCCGACTATGAGGAAGCGTTTGACGCGCTCTTCGCGACGATGGACGCGATCGAGGAACGCCTCGGCCGGCGCAGGTTCCTGCTCGGCAGCGAGATGTCCGAGGCCGACGTCCGGCTCTTCCCGACGCTGGCCAGGTTCGACGCCATCTACTACCTCCACTACAAGTGCAACCTGCACAGGCTCATCGACTACCGCTACCTGTGGGCCTATGCCCGTGATCTGTACCAGCGGCCGGGCTTCGGCGACACTACCGATTTTGACCAGATCAAGCGGCACTACTACCAGACCCAGGACTGGATCAACCCGTCCAGGATCGTGCCCAAAGGCCCGTTCGTGGACTGGCTCGAGCCGCACGGCAGGGACCACTTGCCGGCGTGACCTGGCGGCGGCCCGCGCGGCGCCGCCACTAGCGACGCAGCCGGGTAGCCTGGGGCAGGGAAATGACAGGTAAACGAGCTGCGGAAGAGGGCGATGTCCGCCGTGTCTTCTGAGTCCCCGCGGTCATCCGCGGATCTCGCCGAGCAAGCAAACGGCCGTTCCGGCGCACCGCCGGCCAGGCCGGCCGGCCAGGACGGAGCCAGCCAGGCCCCGCCGGCCCAGGCCGACGGGACCGCGACTGACTTCGGGCCCAACGAATGGCTGGTGGACGAGCTATATCAGCGCTACCAGGCGGACCCGAGCTCGGTCGATCGAGCCTGGTGGAACTTCTTCGCCGATTAC
>OCTA010005360.1_pt1 | contig 11115 bp, 7 predicted proteins | sample 1538991 | NCBI WGS metagenome assembly OCTA01 (sample SAMEA3539302, study PRJEB22396) | soil metagenome | biome: tundra; feature: field; material: soil | place: USA | collected 2010-05 | depth 0.15 m | reverse complement strand
GATACGGCGACCACCGAGATCTACACTCTTTCCCTACACGACGCTCTTCCGATCTAGTCTCGACGAGAAAATCGAGCTCCGGTGTGCTGTTCTCAAACTGGGTCTGCGAGCTGCGATGGGACGCGGTCAACCACCGGCCAACTTCGGCGAGGTCGCCCGCGGCGAGCGCCGTCCGCACGCGCGCCACGCGGTCAATCTCCTCGACCACGTGTTTCGCCCGCCGATACTCGATCTCCGGCAGCCGGGCGCGGTTCTGTTCGAGTTGGGCGACCGTCAGCGCGGCGAGCAGCGGCACCCCGAGCTTTTGCGCGGCTTCCATGCATTCGCGATGGCGCTCGGCATAAAGACCGTCGCTGTGGGCGTGCTTCGTCTGGGTGTTGAAAACCCAGAAATGCGCCCCGGCCGGCATCGGCACGGTCTCGAATCGCGGGCCGCGACAGTCGATGAACACCAGGTGGTCCTTCCGGCCAAATCCCGACACGCCCTGGTCAAGAATTCCGCACGGCACTCCCACGAAATTGTTCTCCGCATGGCGGGCCAGCGCCACCACCGCCTCGCGCGCCGGTTTGTCGCCGGTGAGACCGAGATACGCGAACGCCGAAGCCAGCTCGATCGCCGCACTGCTGCTCAGCCCGGCGCCGACCGGCAGGTTCGAGCAAACGAGGTACTCCAATCCGTCTGGCTGCTGCCAGCCGAACTCCCGAAAACCCGTCCAGATGCCGAGCGGATAATTCACCCATCGCTGCGGTCCGGCCAGCTTGCGAGGGGAGGAGGCCGGCACGGTGACGATCCCGCGCTGCGAATCCGTGGCGAAACTCAGGATCCCGGCCGGCGCGGGGGCGGCCGCGACCCACATTCCACGATCGATGGCGGCCCCGAGGACAGTCCCCCCGTTATAGTCGGTGTGATTGCCGATGAACTCGATGCGTCCCGGCGCCCACGCCAGGACGGTTGGGGCGTGTCCATAAAGCCGGGTAAATCGTTCGATGGCCATATCCTTCATGAGCATGAAAGAAGGGCTGAGGCTTCGGGAATCCGGACCGGCAGGCGAGCCTGATTCTTGACGTAAACCAATCATTCGTCCGGAAGACGGCTCACCGTGCTCGTCAGGGGCGATTTTGCTCCGGGGATCGAAATAATTATTTATTCCCCAGGTTATTGGTGGATTGATAGTTGCGAGAATTATTTGCCCAAATATCGAAGATCTATTTGACGAATCGGAGGTTCTATAGCTTCTTGTTGCGTTCCAATTTTCCACTTCTCCCGCCTAGCGGGAGTTTTGGGGTAACTAAGAAAGCAATAGCGGGCCGGTTAGGGGTAGCCGGCCCGCTTTATTTTTGCCCTGAAATTGGCACCGTCGCGTGCGACATTCGGACGGCTGGCGCACATCGCAGGCTTGCCTGCCGGCGCGCGCCACCGCAATTTGCCTTCCTCTGTGCAAAGAACTTCCGACATCAATGTCGTCGAAACTCGTGTCCTGCCGACGCCGCGCGAGCTCCTTCGCTCCCTGCCGAAAACCGCCGCGCAGTCCGAGTTCATCACCCGTGCCCGGCGGGAGATACACAATCTGATCTTTGGAGACGACCATCGCCTGCTTCTGGTCGTAGGACCCTGCTCGATCCACGATCTTGCTGCTGGTCAGGAGTATGGCCGGCGGCTGGCCGGGCTTTCGCGGGAGGTTGCCGACCGCGTGTTGATCGCCATGCGCGTGTATTTTGAGAAACCGCGCACCACCGTGGGCTGGAAAGGGCTCATCATGGATCCCCGCCTGGATGGTTCGCATGACATTGCCGAGGGACTCCGGCTCGCCCGTACTTTTCTGGGCACGGTACTCGATCTGGGCCTGCCGACGGCAACGGAAATGCTCGATCCCATTACCCCGCAATACATCGCCGACCTGGTTTGTTGGTGCGCCATCGGCGCCCGGACCACGGAATCGCAGACGCACCGGCAGATGGCGTCCGGCCTTTCGATGCCCCTCGGTTTCAAGAATGGCACGGATGGCAATCTCCAGACCGCCATCAACGCCATCCGGGCGGCAGCCCAACCTCAGACCTTCCTGGGCATCAGCATCGAGGGAACCGCCTCCGCCATCGTGACGCGCGGCAACACCAACTGCCATATTGTGCTCCGCGGCGGCGCCAGCGGGCCCAACTACAGCCCGGACCATATCGGCGAGGCCGAGCGTCTGCTGGAAAAAGCCGGGCTGCGCAAGGCCATCCTCGTGGACTGCAGTCATGGCAATTCGGCGAAACAGCCTGAGCGCCAGCCGGAGGTTCTCCGGGAGATCGCGCAGCAGGTTGCCGCCGGAAACACCTCGATCATGGGCGCGATGATCGAGAGCAATCTATTCGCCGGGAACCAGCCGTTTCCTCAACCGCGCGAGCAGCTTCGCTATGGGGTGTCGATTACCGATCCGTGTATTGACTGGCCCACCACCGAGGCTTCGATCCGCGAGGTTCATGCCGCCCTGGCGCCGAGGTTTTGCCGCCAACCAGGCCCGACCGGCGCCAGGAGCTAAACCCGGAACCCTGTACCTTGGATTTTCCAGTCTCGCGCCCCATCCGCAGAATTTCGTCCGCCAGCAGCCAAAGATGTCCGGTTCCGCCCCCCGGGCATGGCCTGGCGGCTGGCGGGTTCGGGTTAATCTGCGCCATTTCGCGCGCTAATTCCTGACGCTCCAACGCGATTCGCATTCTATCACGTCCTTCGACCACTAGAACTCCAGCGCCCATGAAATCTCCCATCCGCGTTGCTGTTACTGGCGCTGCTGGCCAGATCGGCTACTCCCTTTTGTTTCGCATCGCTTCCGGCTCGATGTTCGGCCCGGACCAGCCGGTGATCGTTCATCTCCTGGAGATCGAACCGGCGCTGAAGGCGCTGCACGGCGTGGTCATGGAACTCGAGGACTGCGCGTTTCCGCTTCTCCAGGGGGTCGTTCCGACCGCCTCGCTCGACGAAGGCTTCAAGGGCGTCAATTGGGCCCTGCTCGTCGGCTCGGTGCCGCGCAAGGCGGGCATGGAGCGCAAGGACCTGCTCGGCATCAACGGCAAGATCTTCACGGGCCAGGGCCAGGCCATCGCGCGCAATGCCGCGCCCGATATTCGCGTCCTGGTCATCGGCAATCCCTGCAACACCAACTGTCTGATCGCGCTCAACAGCGCCAAGCGTGTGCCGGCCGACCGTTGGTTCGCGATGACGATGCTAGACCAGAACCGGGCCCGGACCCAGCTCGCCAAGAAGGCCGGCAAGGACATCACCGCGATCACCAACCTCGCCATCTGGGGCAATCACAGCACCACGATGTATCCCGACTTCACCAACGCGAAGATCGGAGGCCGCGCCGCGCCGGAGGTCATCAAGGACGAGGCGTGGCTCAAAGACGTCTTCATTCCGACGGTGCAAAAGCGCGGCGCGGCCATTATCGAGGCCCGCGGGGCCAGCTCGGCCGCTTCCGCCGCCAACGCCGTGGTCGGCACCGTCCGGGCGCTCACCACTCCCACGCCCGCCGGCGACTGCTTCAGTGCCGGCGTCTGCTCTGACGGCGCCTATGGCATTGCGCCCGGCCTGATCTACTCCTTTCCGATCCGCAGCGACGGCCACAAGTGGTCGGTGGTGCCCGGAGTGGCCGTCAACGACTTCAGCCGCAGCAAGCTCACCGCCACCGAGAACGAATTGAAGGAAGAGAAATCCCTGGTCGCGGCGCTCCTGCCGAAATAGCCTCCGCTGCCCGATCGGGTCGCCGCGGCAGCCCGGGGCCGTGGCGTCCCGGGTTGCGGCCCGGCTGGCCGCGGGCGCCCATTTTCTCCCATGCTCACGCTCGCCAACCTGGCCAAACGCTTTGGAACACGCACGCTGTTCGCGGAGGTGGCGTTCACCATCCTGCGGGGCGACCGTTTCGGGCTCGTGGGCGCGAACGGCGCGGGCAAGACCACGTTGTTCCGCATCATCCTGGGCGAGGATTCGGCCGAAGAGGGCACGCTGACCTGGCAGCGGGGCACCACCGTCGGCTTTCTCCCCCAGGAAAGCACGCCCGCCGGGGATGAAACCATTCTGCAGCTTGCCACGACTCCGGCCGCCGTGGGACCGCGCGCCCAGGGGACGGACACCGGCGCCGCCGCCGCCGCCACGTCCGAGTCCACGGGAGAGGACTACACGCTTGAGCCGCGCGCCAAACAGATCCTCGGCGGCCTCGGATTCCGCGAGGACGATCATCATCGACCGGCCCGCACGTTCTCCGGTGGCTGGGTCATGCGCGCGCACCTCGCGCGGCTGCTCGTCCAATCGCCGGACCTGTTGATGCTGGATGAGCCGACCAACCACCTCGATCTCGAAGCGCTGCTCTGGTTCCAGGATTTCCTTTCGCGTTATCCCGGCGCCCTGCTGATGATCTCGCACGACCGCGCGTTTCTCAACGTCCTGTGCACCGGCGTCCTGGAGTTGCGCCGCGAACGTCTCTGGCGCTGGAACGGCAACTACGACGACTTCCTCCGCCTGCGTGAAGCCAACGAGGCCCAGCAGCTCTCCGCCTGGAAAAACCAGCAGCGCGAGGTCGCCCACCTCCAGCGTTTCATCGATCGTTTCGGAGCCAAGGCCACCCTTGCCTCCCGGGCCAAATCGAAGGAAAAACAGATTGCGCACATTCTCGCCGAGGCCATCGAGGCGCCCGAGGCCGAGATCGCCCGCTTGCATTTCCACTTTCCCCAGCCGCCGCGCAGCGGCCTGCGGGTGGTGACGCTGGCGGAGGTTTCCCAGGCTTACGGCGACCACGTGGTCTATCGCGGCGTCAGTTTTGTCGCGGAACGCGGCCAGCGCATCGTGCTGGTCGGCCCCAATGGCGCGGGCAAGTCCACGCTGCTAAAGATCCTGGCCGGCGTCGTGCCGATCCAGTCCGGGACGCGCGAACTCGGCCACAACGTCCGGGCCGGCTATTTCTCCCAGAACCGTCTCGACGTCTTGAATCCCGGCCACACGGTGCTCGTCGAAGCGATGGAGATGCGCGCGCACAACCACAACCTGACCGAGCAGACGGCGCGCACGCTGCTCGGCGCGTTCCTTTTCCGCAAGGATGACGTCCACAAGAAAATCGGCATCCTCAGCGGGGGGGAGAAATCGCGCCTCGCACTCGCCCGCCTGTTGCTCGCGCCGCCCAATCTGCTGTTGATGGACGAGCCGAGCACGCACCTCGACATCCCGAGCACGGATGCGCTCATCGCCGCCCTGGACGCCTACGAGGGCACCCTGATCTTCATCAGTCACGACGTCTATTTCATCCGCGCGCTCGCCAACCGCGTGCTGCACATCGACGCCGGCCGCCTGACGCTTTATCACGGCAACTACGATTATTACCTGGAAAAATCGCGCGCCACCGACGCCCGGGCCGCCCTGGTCAGCGGCAACAAACGTCCCGCCCTGACCAACCATCAGCCCGGGCTCGCGCCCGGTCCGGATCGCGATTCGTCCGGGGCTCGCACCGGTCCGAAGACCCGCGAACAGCGGCGGGCCGAGGCCGCGGCGCGCGCCGCGAAATCCGCCGGATTGAAGGAGCTCCGCCGCCGCGTCGCCGAGCTCGAAAAAGAAATCGCCGGGCTCGAGACCCGCCAGGCGCAGCTCACGGCCGAACTCGAGGCGCCGGAAACCTACACCGAGGCCGGCAGGCCCGCGACCCTCAACCGTGAACTGACCGGCGTCGTCGACCGGCTGCACGCCGCCACCGCCGAATGGGAAGCCGCCGCCGCCGAACTCGAAGCGCTGGAGAAGGCGTGAGGCGGGATCGTTCTCCGCCATACGGATCGATGCAGCCGGTGGGATCTTCGCACGCAATTCTGCGGCCTGTCCATTGCAGCGTTGTAGGGCGGGGTCGCCATGGCCTCCGAAGCCTTGGCGAAGGAGGCCGTACCCCGCCTTGCTCGGCGAAATGGCGGATCCGGCCTGCCCTCCGAAGGCTTGGCGAAGGAGGGCGATCCCGCCCCACATCCGATTGCATCGCACCGCCTCAGATGCCGACCCCCGCTGCCTCGACGAGCGCGGGATCCACGCCGCCGCTGGCGCGCAAATCCAGGAGCCGGTTGCGCAAGGCCTCGACGATGAGGCGCGCCACTGCCATCGGTGTCATCCGGTCGGTATTGATGACGAGATCGTAGAGATGAGGATCGTCAACGTCCTGGCCAAAGCGGGTCTTCACGTAGCGCCGGCGACCGCGATCGGTCTTGCGAATGTGCGCCGCGGCCGTGACGGCATCACATTGCAGCAGCTTCATGACGCGCTCGATACGCACCTCGGCGGACGCGGCAAGTTTCACGTGAAACCCGCCGGACAACGACCGGGTGATGAGGTAGGCCGCGCGCCCGGCGATGACCATGCGACCCAAATAGCCCAGTTGCATGATCGCCTCCGACACCTTGTGCTCGAGTTCCCACAGCGAAGGATGCAGGCCCACGAGCTCGCCGATGACCGATTTGATTTCGGAAACCGTGTCCTCGGGGAGAAACTCGGCCAGGCGCTCGGGCAGGTTGTGGGTGGCGAGCGCATGCGCGAGCAGGTTCTTGTCGAGAAAGACCCAGCCCTGCCCTTCCTCCCGGAACGATTGTTCGAGCAACGGTATGAGCAGTTGGCCAACGGTGGTGGCCCCCGCACCGGTTTCGTGGCCGAGCGTGATGAACGGCCGTACTTCGGCGCCGCGCCTCACCTGCCCGCCTTGCGGATTCAGCAGCCGTGCTTCAAGCACCGACAATCCCGTTTCGATATGCGTGCGCTGATTCATGAGACATTGGTACGCTGACTGGTGGCCGTGAACAGACAGCTATAGCGTAAATTATGCCGCTTTTGGCCCACCGCAAAGCGAGACCCCACTCCATAAGCCGGCCTCCGCCCCGGCATTCGCCGTAAAAGGCGCGCCAATTCACCGCCCAGTGGGGATCGATTCTCCGACACCGGGCGGACCGCGCAAGGTCCCGCCCGCCGTACCGACCATATGATCGAGGCCGATTTTTCCCGGAGAAATCAGGACACCAAAAGGTGGAGCCCGCCGTCCCGGCGGCTGGAAAACTCGCCGGGGACGGCGGGTTCCACCCCCCTCCATTGGCTCGTTCCGTCTGGTATCGCGCTACGCTTTGGACGGCGCAGCGTCCTCCACAAGTCCGCGCAAGACGCTTGCACGATTACATGGCCGATGGCGACGGCCATCGGATTCTAACAGCGTGGAGGACGCAAAGCTGTTAGGTCATGTCTTCCACGGAAACCTGGTGGCGCGTGCCGTCGATCGTCAGCGTAAGATGACTGATTCTCTTGTCCGTACCGGGATTGACGAGGTGGGCCGGCTCCGGCGCCTTGACGTCCGGCGACGGCGTTGCCGCGACGGCCGGCGCCGCTGTCTTGGCGTCGCGCGCCCGGTAAAGCTTCTCCAGCTCCTGCGGAAACATGGCGTAGATGACGCAGTGCTCGTCGTCCGCCGGCAGGCCCTTTTGCGTCAGCTCCGCGCGCAGTTTGGCCATGCGCGGCTCCAGCGCATCGGCGGGCCGGCCGGTGAAGCGCGGTTTGCCGCTGAGTTTCTCGGCGAGGGCCAGCACGTCGGGATCGATCGGGCCCGGCGTCTTGCCGTAGTAGCCGAGCGCGACCTTCATCGCCTCGGGCGAAAAACTCTTCCAGCGGCCGAACTTCACGTTGAGCATGGCCTGCACGCCCACGATCTGCGAGGTCGGCGTGACGAGCGGAATCCAGCCGAGGCACTCGCGCACATACGGCATCTCCCGCATGACCTCGACGAAGCGGTCGCCCATTTTCTGTTCCTTGAGCTGGTTGCGAAAATTGCTCAGCATGCCGCCGGGCACCTGGTAGATGAGCACATCGTTGTCCACCACCTCGTTTCTCGGGCTGGTGAAGGCGGCCAGCTCGACGTAGATGCGCGTAAGTTCTTCGCGCAACCGGCTGAGCTTGGCCAGGTCGTAGCTCGGGCGTCGCGGGTGGCCCGCCAGTGCCTGCAGCATGCGCCAGGTGTCGGGCTGACCCGTGCCGTTGGCAAAGGGCGAGATCGAGGTATCCACGGCGTCAACACCCGCCTCAATGGCGGCGTAATAGGCGGCGGCGCCGAAGCCCGCCGTTTCGTGGGTGTGAACGATCACGGGGATCTTCGTCCGCGCCTTCAGGCCCCGGACGATCTCAAAGGCGACGTGAGGCGGCAGCAGGCCGGCCATATCTTTGATGCAAATGGAATCGCAGCCCATCGCCTCGATCTGGACGCCGAGTTCGATCAGCATCTCGGGCGTGTGCACCGGGCTGGTGGTGTAGCAGACCGTGCCTTGCGCGTGCTTCCCGGCCTTTTTCACCGCCCGGATCGCCGTCTCGATGTTGCGCAGATCGTTGAGGGCGTCGAACACGCGGAAGATGTCCATGCCGTGCCGGGCGGCGGCGGCGACAAACGCCTCGACCACGTCATCGGGAAAATTGGTGTATTGGACGATGTTCTGTCCGCGCAGCAGCATCACCTGCGGCGTCTTTGGGGCCAGGCGTTTCACCGCATCGAGCCGGTCAAAGGGGAACTCGGCGAGAAAACGCAGGCCGGAATCGATCGTCGCGCCGCCCCACGTTTCCAGAGCGCCGAAACCGACGGTGTCGAGCTCGGGCGCAACCGTGGCGATCTGGCTCGTCGACATGCGGGTGGCGGCCAGCGACTGATGCCCGTCGCGCAGGACGGTATTGTTGAAGACTACGGGAACGGCGGTCATGATGAAATTAGGGCCGCCGAACTTGCGCGAACCCGACCCCGGGCACAACTCCAACCGCGAGAAATCGTCGTCCCGTCGCGGACTAACAGAAGAGGTTCTGGAAACTGTTAGGCCGGCTGCAAGTGGGCTCAGGCGCCCACGGGCCGCCGGGGCCGGGTGCGACTTAACTTCTTCACCAGCCAGATGATCCCGAGGAGCAGGGCCGCCGGAATCCACACGGGCGAGAGCAGCGCCAGCAGGGCCAAACCCACGCCCAGCAAGCCGATCACCATTCCGCCGCCGACAGCCCCGACGGCCACCAAGCCGACGACGGACAACGCCAGCAATCCGAGCCCGACCAGCAGGCCAAGGATAACCGGCAATATCGTCAGCGGCCAAAAATGAACGATCGCCACCCCAACCACGGCGGCCAGCAACACGTTGAGTGAAATAAGCAGGAACTGTTTCATACCCCCAAAACACACCGCGAGGCAAAAAGTCGCCGCACCGCGAAGGCTTTGGCGCTAGGCGAAGTCAGCCATGCAGTCCCGATAGATTTCTCCCATGGAATTGGTACGCGAGAAGGTGGAGCCCGCCATCCCGACGGCTGGGAAGTTTTGCCGGCGAAAAACCCGCCGGGACGGCGGGTTCCACCTCCCTCCGCTCCCAGAAAACAGCGCACTCTTTGCGGCGCGAGCGCACTCTTCGTGGCCGCGAGAAAACAGCTTACCTTTTGTGGCCGCGAGCGCCAGCGAGCGGATTCGGGATCGGCCGTCCGCTCGCTGGTGCTCGCAGCGACACCGCCGGCAAGTGACTCGTCCTCCACGTTATTGGTTGCGACCGCCGCCGCGGCAGGAAATATCCGGGCTCGTGCACCAAGATTCCCTGCCCGTGGTCGCCGCCGTGATCGAACGCGGCGGGCGCGTGTTGCTCGCCCAACGACCCGGGCACAAGCACCTGGCCCTCAAATGGGAATTCCCCGGCGGCAAGGTGGAGCCGGGCGAGACCGCCGAAGCCGCCCTCCTCCGCGAGATCCGGGAGGAACTCAATTGCGAGGTCTGCGTGATCCGTCCTCTGCCGCGGTTCACCCATACCTACGATCGTACCACGATAGAGATGATTCCTTTCGTCTGCCATCTCGTCCCGGGATCGCCGGAGCCGCAGCCCGCTGAACATGTCGCCATCGCGTGGGTGTTGCCCCACGAACTGGCCGGCTACGATCTCGCCGCAGCCGATCTGCCGGTCGCCGCCGCGTTGCTCGGGCAGGATCGAGAGCGTCCGTGTCCGCGGCCGGCGGCAGGAATTGATCCGGGAAGGCCCACGTAAACCCCTCGCCAGCCTGATGCCAAACACGCCGATGGTCCTGCGTCGGGACGATCGGCGAGGTTAAGGTGTTCGCGAAAAACGCTAACAACGTTATCGCTTATCATCGGATTCTGCCGACCGCCGCCAGTCTCCGCCCGCGGCTTTAAGGAGCGTGACGCTGGCGTTGAGTCGCCGGCCAAGGAGTTGCACGGCGGTCTGCTCGGCGGCGAGTTGGGTCGTCTGGGCGGTCACGACATTCAAGTAACTGACCGTGCCGGCCTGGTATTGATTGAGCGTGATGACCGCCGATTGCCGCGCCGCAGCGAGGGCTTCAGCCTGCACCGAGGCCTCTTGCGCCAGCATGAGGGCAGCGGCGAGATTGTCTTCCACCTCCTGGAACGCGGCGAGGACCGTCTGGCGGTAGGTGCCGAGACTCTCATCGTAGACGGCGCGGGCCTGCCTGACCTGGGCGCGGACCTTGCCGGCGTCGAACAAGGGCATGACGGCCCCGGCGCCCAGCGACCAGATTTCATTCGGCGCGCTGAAGAGGTGCTGGTATTGTGATCCTTGATACCCAGCGGAGCCTGAAAGAGAGATGAGCGGAAAATAGCCGGCCTTGGCCACACCGATCCCGGCCGAAGCAGCGGCCAGCCGACGCTCCGCTCCGGCGATATCGGGCCGGTGTTCGAGCTGTTGCGAAGGGATCAACGCCGGCGGGCCGGGGGGCGCGATCGTCAGATCGGCGGGCGGCAGTGAGAAGGCAGCCGGGGGTTGCCCGACGAGGACCGCGATGGCGTGCTCGAGCTGCGAACGCTGCAGGCCGATGTCGATGGATTGGGCCTGCGCGGTCTTGAGCTGGGCCTCCGCCGCCGCGACGTCCGCCCGCGTGTCGACGCCCTGCGCATAACGGTTCTGCGTCATTTTCAAGGAGCGGGTGTAGTCCGCGATGATCCGTTCATACAGCCGCTGCTCGGTGTCCGCGACGCGCAGCGAGAAATAGGTCTGCGCCAGCGTGGCGTGCAGACTGAGGCGGACCGATTCAAGGTCGGCCGCGCTGGCCTCCGCCGCCGCCCGGCCGGCTTCCGCGCTGCGGCGCACCAGATCGGAA
>OCTA010005359.1_pt1 | contig 11116 bp, 5 predicted proteins | sample 1538991 | NCBI WGS metagenome assembly OCTA01 (sample SAMEA3539302, study PRJEB22396) | soil metagenome | biome: tundra; feature: field; material: soil | place: USA | collected 2010-05 | depth 0.15 m | reverse complement strand
AACCGGAGGCGACCACTTCAAAGCAGGTCGCCGAGGCGTTGAAGTGGAGGTGCAGTTCGGGGGAGACCCAGCCAATGTGCCGCTTGATGTCCCAAACGGATTCGCCGCTGCCGCGCGGGCGGCCAAAGACGACAATGTCGTTGGTATAGACCTGGGGGTTATCACCGAGGATGAGGCTCAGGAGGGTGGTCTTGCCCGAGCCGTTGGGGCCGAGCAGCGCCCAGCTTTCTCCGGCGCGAATCGTCCAGTTGATGTCGCGGAGAATTACGGTGTTGCCGTAGCGCACCGTTGCGTTGCGGAACCGGGCGATCTCTTTGAGGGCTGGGCTTGGCGGGCGCCTGCGGGGTGTCTTCACGGCGACTCGCATGCGGACTGTGCGTGGCGTCGGAAGGAGTTGCTTCACTTGTGGCAGGGACAGGATGTCGGTGCGTGGCCCGGCGGCCAGCACGCGGCAGTGAGCCACACAGAGCAGGTGCGTGATGTGGTGGGGCAGGTCTTCGATCCGCGTCGCGATGAGCAGCACACGCAGGGGCGTGCGCATGAGCCATTCAAGCACGGCATGGAAGTGGGCGCGCGTGGCCGCGTCCAGGCCGGTGAAGGGCTCGTCCAGTATGAGCAGGCGCATGGGATGCGCCAGGGCGCGCGCCAATTGGATTCTTTGCCGTTCGCCGTTGGACAAAGAGATCAGGCTTCGGTCGAGGAAGGGCGCGACCTGGAGCAGGTCAATGGCCCGGCGCATGCGCCGCTCGAAATGCGGTCGTGCCTGGCGATGCCGGACGGTAACCTCGAAGGGGTTAACCTCCATCACCCGATCATAAGAAAGGTAATCGCGCACGAGCGAGCCGCTTTCCTCTTCCAGGCTGTTCCAGCGCGACTGGACGACGGTGTCGTGGACTTCGGCTTTGCGGTCCTCGAAGGAGACGTGGCTGATGGCCTCCTCGGGGGTCAAGCCCGGCGGCGGCTGGAAGTGATAGCGCAGTTCGCCTTGCACGAGCGGCAGGCGCCCGCGCAAGGCGTCGGCCAGGAGGGATTTGCCCGAGCCATTGGCGCCCAGAATTGCCCATTGCTCCGCGCGGCGGAATACCCAGGAGGTGCGTTCGAAGACGAGACGATCCCCGAGCCGGAAGGCAGCGTCCTGCAAGGACAGAAACGGCTGACGGCGATAGGACTTCGGCGGGTTCATGCGGTAACTGAGCGCGGGCATCCTGCCCCAAACGGGCAATGCCGCCAAACAGAAAAGGGGGCTTGTATGGCTACAGCGGGAACCTCGCCCGTGGCGCCAATAGGCAGGAGCGTCGCCTTCAGGCTGCGGAAGTTAATAGCCGGGCGGGAAAACCCACGAGGCAGGGTAGTCATCAGAGCTTGAAATCGCGTCCTTCCAGCGCTTTACAGGTATCCACGAGGCGTGGCCGTCCGCGAAGGCTACGTTGCCCCCGTCTTTGCCATGGTTATTGTACGGATTCGGCCAGTTCTCGTAATTCCAGGGGGCAGCGTGCGGCTCCATTTGATCCATGAGAATGAAAATCCCCGACGCGCCTCCCGCGTCAGGTCTTACGAGGTTGTGATGCGAGAGAACGGCCTTTTGGGTCTTGCGCGTGAAAGTAGGCTTGTCGTACCAACAGCCGAAGACCTCATAACTGTGGCCGTTGGTGATGGTAATAGACGAGGTCGAGTTGCCAGGGGGGAGGTTGTACCCGGCCTTGTGAGTCAAATCGTCCAGCACGGTGATGACTTGCCCGCTGCCGGCTGGGTACTGGAACGTGGACCGCTTGTTGGGGTCAACGTTGTTGCGCGTGCTCGGGCAGACAAACGATTTCACATTGCTGATGTAGGTCTGCGAGGAGCCGCCGAGGCCATGCAGCCAATTGAGGTCGTCATCGGCCTGAATGTCCGCCGGTTGATCCGGTGGTACAGTCTTCAGTGTTCCGGTTAGCCGGCCTTGGGAGTCGTCTTCGGCGTACATCTGGCTGCCGAGGCCCATTTGCCGGCAGTTGTTCATGCACGAGAGCCGCAGTGCCTTCTCTTTGGCCCTGGCCAGCACTGGCAGCAGCAACGCCGCCAGGATCGCGATAATCGCAATGACTACCAGCAGTTCGATCAGCGTGAACCCAGATGCCGGATTCCGGCGTTCATCCCAAGGCGCACCCAAGCACCAATCCACATGACTCCAACTCTTCATCTAATAGGCGCGCTACGATCCGGGCCGTTCATCTCACGGATAGCGTAGGCGGAAGAACTTCGTCACTGTATCCATCGTCAAGGTCACCGAATAGTTGCCGTTGTTCACGACTAGGGTGCCGCCGGCTGGGTTCCAGGAAGCATTGGTTACATTGGTCTTGGACTGTAGCGTCCAATTGGCGTTCGCGACCCAGTGCAGGGTCACCTGATTGCCAGTCTGGCTGATGGCGAGGCTTGGGATGAAGATTGGGCTGAAAGCAATGCTGCGATAGAGTTGATTTTCGCCAGACGTCGCCAAGGTGATCGCCGAAGACAACACACCGGTATCCGTGAGCGAAACAATGCGGTTATGAGTGCTCTCTGCCGTCGTGGCATAGATCACCGGATTGGCGCCGCTCCAATCGACGGTCAGGCCGCGCGCGCCGATGTTGACTCCGGTCTGCAGGACGTAGGTTTGGGACCAGGTCAGGGCATTGGTGTCGTAATCGTAGCGCAAGACGCCCCCGGAGGCACTGGCCCGGTCGTCGGCGATATAGACCGTCAGGCCATTGGGGCTGACGGAGAAGGCCATCGGGCTGGGCGTGCCGCTCCCGCCCACATCGAGGACGCGGGTGGGGGTCGCGGCGGTCACGGGCAAGCCCGAGAACTTCCAAAGGCTTTGATCGCTGGCCTGGGCTTCCGTGAACCAGAGGTCGCCATTGAAGATACCCGCCACTCGCGTGTTGGTGACGCCGACCTGGATGTTTGCGGCCGGGTTGGGTCCGTTGCCGAAGTAACGGGTGCCGTTGTTGCCTGATGTCCCCCAAAAGTTGCCGGCGCCGTCGGTGGCGGCAGAACGGAAGATGTTTCCGCTATAAGCATTGTTGGCACTCTTGGCCAGCGCGGCGGTGCCCGCACCATCCACCGTGTAGATTGCCCGCGGCACCGTAGTCCCCGACGCCCCCTGCAAGGTGAAGCCGTAGCTCAAATTCGTCGCATACCCGGCCAGGGACAAGAGCGTTCCATCCATCGAGCGCGTGATTTGACAATCCGTGAAAGTCGAGCCGCCGCCGGCCATGAGGAAGGCGCTGCTGCCCGAGTCCGGCAAGGTGACGCTATTCACATAATCTCCTGCGGGCGTGAACTGGTCCACATAGACGGAGTTCCCATTCACGCTCAGAGTCTGGCTTCCATCCCCGACACGCAGGACCGCCAGGTTCGTGAGCAGAAGCAGCACGGGTGGGCTCAATACGCTGAGTGTGGTGCTGTTGGTGGCCGAGCCGGCGTAATTTCTGATGACCAGCGTGTATGTGCCGGCGTCCGTCAGGGCCACGTTGGCCAGATTTAGGTAATTGGTCTGCGGCACCGCCAGTGGGCTTCCCCCGTTCTTCGTCCAGGTATAGGTCAGCGGGCTGGTCCCGGCGACTCCGGCGACCAGCACGACCCTGGCGCCGGCCAGCACCGTGCGCGGCTGCATTGGGGTGACGATGAGCGCTGGATCAAACACCACCAACGAGGCTGACGCGCTGGTAATCGTTTGACCGCCGGTGACCACCACAAAATAACTCGCAGTGTCATTGGTGGAAAGGTTGGACAGCGAGAGCGTTGCGGTCAGGGAGCCGTTCGTGTTGCTGCCGTCAGTCAAAGTATTGGTCACGCCGTTAGCCACTTTCATCCACTGATAGGCCAGGGTCCCGCTGCCCGAGGCATTGACGGAGAACGACGCCGACTCGCCCGCTTTCTTGATCAGCGGGGAGGGTTGTGAAACAAAGAACGGATCATTGACAGTCAGCACCGCAACCCCGCTGGTCGCCGTGTTGCCCAGCTTGTTGGTCACAATGACCTGGTAGCTTCCCGCATCAAGGTACGTCGGCCCGCTCACGGTCAGGTTGGCGCTGTTGAAACCGGGATATTTTCCCCCATCCGTCAAAGCTACGCCGTTCAATTGCCACTGGTAAGCGAACGGCCCCGTCCCCGCGGCGGTGACATGGAACGCCGCATTCACGTTGTAGTTCACGGTCACGTCGCTTGGGTTGGAGGTGATGGCCGGATCAATGACCGTCAGGAGCGCCTCCGAGCTCAACACCGACGGCCCACTGCCGCTGACCAGCACGGTGTAGGTCCCGCTGTCGCCCGGCGCGATGTTGTTCACCGCCAAGTTCGCGGTGGTGGCCCCGACGACCGTCGAGCCGGACCCTTGCACACCGTTGGACAAGTTCACCGCATTTCTTTGCCACTTGTAGGTCACCGTTCCGGAGCCGACCGCGCCGACGCTGAAAGCCGCATTCGCGCCCGGCGGCAATGTCTGTGGTGTCGGCTGGCTGGTGATGGCGGGGTCCGCGACCGAAACGACGCATGTGGTGCTATCGGCAGAACCATAGGGAGTGCTGGTGACGGTGAGGGCATAGTTGCCGGCGTGACCCGCGTTGGCGTTGGTGATGGACAAAATGCCGGTCGTCGTCCCCGAATAACCATTGCCCTCGGTCAAGGCGACGCCATTGGTCTTCCATTGGAAGGTCAAGGCTCCCGGACCTGCTGCGCCGGGGTTGAGCACCAGAGTCGAACCGTAATTGACCGACTGGCTGGCCGGAAAGACATTCGTAAATCCGGGCGGACCGCCGGGCGTGACGCTGGCGAACGTGGTCCCCAGCCGCACTTCATCAGCGACAATGGTGCAGGGCGTGTTGGCTTGCGGCAGCACCAGGAAGCTCTGAATCGTGTTGACGGCTGACGAAGCTCCCGAAGTAGTATTGGTCAGCGTATAGCTGGGCGTCGTAACCGTTCCGAGATCAATGGTCGCACTGGCCAGATCGTTGGGCGAGGGGTTCACGAGGACGTAAGACGTGGACAGGCTGCTACTGCTGTAAACGTACTTGAACACTACGAAAACCGTGTCGTTGGGGCTGAAATCCTGCGGCGCCCACGTGGCGGTGCCGGTTGCGTAACCGGATATAAACCCCACGTTGAACTTGCCGGCCGTGGTGCTGAGCCTGACAAAAGTCCGCCCCGGTATGGTGGAGGGGTCGGTGGTTTGGTTGAGAGTCGAGGTGTTGTTGAGAGTAAACAGCACCTTGCCAGCGGTGATGAGAGTCCCCAAATCAGTGACCGTGAACAGAACAGAATAGTACATGGAGTTGTTAAGTAACGTCACGTTGACGCCCCCCGAGTGGTAGCGCATACCCTCGCTATTGGGACCGGTGGCCTGAATGGAGCTCCCGACCGACGTGGCCAGGCCGGGATAGCCCACATTGCCACTGACCACACCAATCACCGGTGATCGGCCCGCGGTCGCAATATGGGTCCACTGGAAGCCGTTGGCGCTGGCAGGGGGCGTTTGACCAACGGGGTCCCCAATCGTGTAATTAAAACCGTCGTAGCTAGGCAAAGTAGCTGCGGCATGCGAAAGGTTGCTGACGAGGAGCGATGCGGCAATGATTGGGAGTAAACGTTTCATAGGTTTATGTTGAGTTAACACGGAGTTTAGGGACCGGCACCGGATGATCATTCTCGGCGATCGCCAAACCAAGTGGCGCTGGCGAGAGGTCAAAACCGCATCCCTGTGTGCGCGAGCGAGCGAGTCCTGCCCGGGCATGCGCATGTTGCGCTGCACAAATCCGGCGGTCAACGAAGACCAACGCGTCGGCTTGGCTGGTCATTGCGGGCAATCTACTCTGTCTTGAAGAGGTGTCAAGTGATTGCACAGACTTGCTTGAGCATGGCCCTGGTGTTCGGACTTGCCTTAAGGGAGGACATTCGCTCGATAGAATCGCTGCGGGAATTGCATGGCATTGGTTTCGACAAGCTGGAAGAAGTTTGTTCCCGCTGCATTCGTCGCAATCGGCGTCCAATCCACAAGGTTGCTTGAAACCTGGACCACCTGCCGCTGGCCCGTCGTCCCATAGAGGAGCGCTTGGGCCAAACTATTGGTTCCGTAACCGACGATGGACAGAGCGAGTACTACTGGAGGCGGTGAGGCGACGTTTAGGCTGAAAGCCCATGACAGTCCGTCAGCGCCCTCGTGGTAGTCGCGGACGCGCACGGTGAAGTTGAACCCCCCGTTGGCGGTGGGCGTTCCAGCCAACGCGCCGCTGAACGGGTCCAGGCCAAGCCCAGGCGGCAGAGCGCCAGTCGTGACGTCCCAATCATAGACCGGGATGCCTCCGGTCACGACGAAGGAAAAGGCATAAGGGACCGTTTCCGCAGCCACCGGGAGAGCGATGCTCGGGAAGGCAAGCGGCAGGAACGCCGAGTTGGAGCGCAGCACGTAGCCGACTTCCTGCGCGCACAGGAGATCGAGCTTGGTCATGATCCAGCGTTTGCGCGGAATGTTGCCATAATATTCGTAGCCGAAGGCGCCTTGGCCGCTTTCCGGATCAATCGTGCCAGTGAGATGGTCGGACGCATCAATCGGCACTGGTCCGCCGTAGTAATTGGTGACGGCGGCGCTGCTAAAGGCGCCTTTGGCCTTGGCCGCATTGAAGCCGGGATGGCCTTCGTTGAAAATGAGCGCGTGGCCGATTTCGTGATGCGCAATCGAGTAGAAGTCATTCGTCTCGTCGCCGAGGTTGCCTGTGATGAGCCAGTTGCTGTCGTTTGTGAGAAACAACCAGCCGAGCGTGTTGTAGTTGCCATAAATCTCGGACTCGAACCCGCCGGACCGATGCAGAGGAAGAGGCACGCCGCCGCTCGTCTGCGTTCCGCCATAGAAGCTGGCTTCACCCCCGGAACGATGCGTGCTGTTCGTGGTGCCGTAGGAGTAAAGCAGATAACCGGTGTAGTTGTTTGTGCAGGTGAAATAATACCCGCCGTTGAAATCATTGGACCAGATATAAGTACTCTCTGATCCGGCGGCGACGGGGTCAAGATTCATGCCTGCGAAAAAATACGCCCAGTCCTCCGCGGCCTGTTTGACCAACCAACGCCGAGTGGCATTGGTGAAAGCGCCGGTAATGTCGCGGTCGTAATTCTGCGTGACTACAAAGTCGTTCGTGCGCTGAAGGTCCAGATCCACGATGTGGATCGGCAAGGTGTTTGTCTGCTTCGCGCTATTCCCGCCCGTAAACACAATCGTAAGCGTATAATCCTCATTTGTACCGTCGCGGTCGGGAAAGATCGAGAGCAGGACGGGCACGCCCACATTCGCGGTCATTATCGAGATGGTTTTGCAGGGGCCGTTGCTCCCGACGGTGCTCGGGGTATCGAAGTAGAGACGCTCGCCATTCGCGGTGAGGGTGGCAGACCCCGGAAGCGTGGCATTCGAAGGTGCAAATACGTAGAGCTTGATAAGTGGATTCGCCAGGTATCCATCCCAATCCACCAGGGAAACACCGTGCTGGTTCACTGAACGCCCGAAAATGTCCTGAACATCGATCTGCGCGACCGTACTGGGCGTCAGCACCGGGAAAAGGCCCAGTGCCAACGCAAAGGGCAGGCAACGTGTCCACAGGCTGGCCTTCGGGTTCATTACAGGTTTAGAGTAAAAGATAGCAAGTTTCTGCCGGCGTTGCAACAAACAGGGTAGGTTTTTTCTTTGCTTGCGCCACACAGGGCCGGTTTCAGGCAGCCCACTGGAACTGAGACAGAATCCCGTCGTGATGACTTACACGACGACCCCACCCGCGAACTCGTCCTTCCGCTCAAACGCAAAAGCGCAGCCGATGCCAAACCTCTGCGCCCTGCTGCTTAAATGCCCGGTGAGATCTGCTCGTGCCCCTGCCCGTTGACTTAAATGCCCGCGAACCATTTTCGCGGGCGATTATTGTTGCCTGTGTTCAGCGTCGTGCCACCATTGTCTCATGCCGGGCTACACTAAAGAACCTTCGCGCAGTGCCTCGCGGAGGATACAGAGAGAGAAAAGGCGCACGATTCTTTACTGGGCCGCAGGTCTTGTCCTTATCGTTGCCGCAGTCGCCGGGTTGCTCGTCGCGATGTGGATGCAAGCGGCGCGCTAGAGCGGCCTTTTCGACTCGACCTCCCTCTCCTGCTTTGAAGAAGAGGGTCGGGGAGAGGAGGCCGCGATGCCGGGAAGCCGCTCCTGCCCTCGTCTGCCACCGCGTTTGTGCCCCTCTCCCCAACCCTCTTCCCCCGCTCCGCTGGCGGGGAGAGGGAGAAGCCCCTGGTGGCAGTGTCAAGCGCCCGAACATTGCAGGCTGTGCTGAAATCCGTCCACGCCGCCCAGCTCTGATATCAAGCTCTGGTGTCGCTGTCCAGCAACTGCAGGCGGCGGCGGGCGGCAAAGGCTTGCGGGCTCTTGGGGAACTCGCGGAGGAGGCGTTCGAGGGTTTGCCGGCCTGCGTCGGCGTCCTGCCGGTAGCGGATGTGCCACGCGGCGATGAGGCCCAGCCACTCGGCCCGGCGGACGTCCGGCTGGTCGGGCATGTCGAGCAGGAGCGTCACTTGTTCGATGCCGTGATCGGGCTGGTCCAGGTGTTCGGCGAAAAGCCTCGCCAGCCGTTCCCGGGCGGGCACGTTGTTGGGGTCACGCTTCAGTATCTCGACGCAGGCATTGGCCGCTTCGGCGTCCTTGTAACGCTCCCTGCCTGGTTCGGAGGGCGCAGGCGCGTCGTCGATCGCATCGCTCAGCGCCGGCAGGGGAATTGGGACTGCGGTCTGTTGCTGGCGGAGTTCCGCTGCGGTGGCGGGCAATTGGTTGATGCGGAGCTGGGCCATGCGAGCGAGATGCGTCCCCGGCAAGCGGTTGCAGATCATTTGCAGGGCGCGCCGGGCAGCGGCCGGGTCGCCCGAGCGCTGCAAATGCCAGTCGGCCAGCCGATGCAGGGCAATGGAGAGCTGCGGCGGCGTGGTCTTGGGCTGATCGCAGATTTCCAGAATGCTCTGCTCGGCCTCGGCGAGATCGTTAAACTTGTTGGCGTAAAGGTCAGCCAGCATCATCCAGCCGTCGAAATCATCCTCGCACTTCTCAAGCTCGCGGATGATTTCCCGCTCAGCCTCGGGGTATTTGCCGAAGTTCATCCGGGCGATGGCCCGGGCATAGATAGGGCGCGTTGGCGCGGTGTGTAGGACGCTGGCACCGTAGCCGGCCATTGGGGCGAGCAGCGCAACGCCGGCCACGCCGAGCATGGACCAGCCGCCGAGGTACAGAATGAACAGCGCCGGCAGCACCATGGCGATGAAACAGGTGAGGCACAGGGCTTTGAAGTGCTCGCGAGCGTGGCCTTCCGCGCGGACGCCTGCCTCGAACAGCGCACAGGCGAGCGTCACCGTGGTCCAATAGGAACTGATGATAAACAGACCTACCGCCATGACGTGCAGGAAGACGGGGACCCAGGGGTCCGCGTGGGCACGGGCAGCTTGAATCTGGGGCATGAAGGGCTGCAGGTTCCAGGAGAGGCCGATATTCATGAGGGCCCAAATGGCACCCGGAACCAGCAGCCCTTTGCCGGACCAGAGCAGGAGGCGGCGGAGGAGTGGGGAGCGCTCGCGCTCCGGCGTTAGCCCGAAGCTCAAAACCCAGGCGGCGGCGACCGAGGCGGCGCTCAGAACGAGCAGGATCAGGAAAAACTCAGCCGCCGGTCTCATGGCTCAAAGCACCACCTTCAGCCAAAGGAAACGAGCGGCCCCTTCCGAGGCCGCCCAGTGAAGTGCCACATAACTCGCCCCCTGCTCGAGTCGAATCACAATTGCAGGGCCAAGCTATCATTCGCGGCGCGTTGCGCTATGGGGTGAACACCCCATACGGGGCGCTTGACAGTTCATGCCCGGGAGGAACGCGGCATGGCGGGCGTTAGCGACAGGACAGCCAGCGGCCGTAACGGCCTTCGCGCATATAGGCCCGCTCGGAACCATCGGGCAGCACCTCGTAGAACTTTGGGCCGCGCAAACGATACCGCCGCCGGCAAGTGAGGCATTCGTATTCGATGAGGGGCGGGTCCTGGGGTTCGGCGTCCTCGGGTTTAACCAAAAGCCAGCCATCGCCCGAGCGCGCGGGCCAATTGCCGGATGGCGATTGCCTGCAGTGGCATGGGGGGAGGAGCCGGGTCGCGACTTCGCGCGTGGCCGGAAGGGGAGCATCGGACGGTTTCATAGTTATGCGGTGTATTGCCTTTACGCTGTTACACTGCGCCTATGACCGGGAATTTCAAGCCTGAAGTTGCAGCGAAGCGATTTAGGGAAACAACGTAGCGGCGTCTCGGCGGAGCGCCGCTATTATTCGGGAAGAAAGTCAGCGGCGCTCTGTCGAGACGCCGCTACGAGGTTGCGGTTCAGGGGCAGGGCGTAGCTCCCGGTGGCAGTGCCAGGCTGTAAAGAAATAGCTTTGACGCTCCTGCGATAATTCTGCTCTTGAGTCTGCCACGTAACTTGAGGAAACTTCCCACATGAAAGTGCAAGCACCCGGACAGCAACCGCCTGCAAGACCACGCCAGGCGGACGGCGGTCTCCAGACCTCGGCCCCTTCCATCAAACGACGCCAGTTCCTCAAGTCCGCCGCCTTTATCGGAGCGTCGGGACTTATCCTGCCTCGCCTTAAACTCTTTGGGGCAGAGGCCCCGAGCAACAAGTTAAACATCGCCCTGATCGCCACCGGACACCGTGCGCGAGATCATTTCGAGGGGGTTTCCCACGAAAACGTGGTCGCCCTCTGTGATATCAATGAGAAGAATCTGGCTTCCGCCGCCGAGAAATTTCCCAAGGCCCAGCGCTACGCGGACTGGCGCAAGTGTCTTGAGCAAAAGGATATTGACGCCATCGTCTGCTGCACTCTGGATCACACGCACGCCTTTGTCACCAACTGGGCGATGAACCGCGGCAAGCACGTTTATTGTGAGAAACCCCTGGTCAACAGCGTGGAGGAAGCCCGTGTCATCCGCGCGACGTGGCTCAAAAACAAAGACAAGCTTGCCACCCAGGTTGGCACGCAGCGCCATCAGTTCTCGAACTTCAACCGGGTGCGCGAAATGATCCGCGACGGGGCCATCGGCCACTTGGAGGAGGTGAGCGC
>OCTA010005358.1_pt1 | contig 11118 bp, 8 predicted proteins | sample 1538991 | NCBI WGS metagenome assembly OCTA01 (sample SAMEA3539302, study PRJEB22396) | soil metagenome | biome: tundra; feature: field; material: soil | place: USA | collected 2010-05 | depth 0.15 m | reverse complement strand
GCCATCTGCTGGGTCACCGGGGCCGATGTGTGAATGGTGAGCGGGAAATTGAACCCCGGCGGCATAATTCCGATGACCAGCCAATCCCTGGAGCCTAAGCCACCCAGCGAAATGGTCTGGCCCACAATCGTCGGATCGGCCGCAAACCGGCGCCGCCACAGGCCGTTGCTCAGCAGGATGACATGTGGGCTGCCGGGCAAGTCGTCGGACCCTTCAAACCCCCGCCCTCTGCACGGCTGCACACTGAGAAGCTGGAGCAAGCCGGCCGAGACGCGGGCGCCATAAAGAGCTTCGGGGCGGCCGTCCTGGGAAAGGTTCAACAGTGCGAAACGCTGCATGCCGAAGCCTTCCAGGGTATGGTTCAGCTCGCGGAAATCCGCCGCATCGCGCCAGTTCAGGCCTGGGGCCAATTCCCCGGTGCGGACGTTGCGCATTTCCAGCGCCACCAGCCGGTCCGGCTCGGGAAAAGGCAGTCCTGGCAGCAGCACCGCGCGCACTAGGCTGAAGATGGCGACGTTGGAGCCGACGCCCAGCGCCAGCGTGAGCACCGCGGTCGCGGTGAAGCCGGGATTGCGCCGCAACATGCGGATGGCATAGCGGAGATCCTGCAACGTGACTGGCCGCCTCCTGACACCGGTCTTCGAACTGGACGTCGCGCGTGGCCGGGCGGTTTCTGTGGGGGCCACACCGCTGCGTTGACCAGGACGGCGTCAGTCGGGCCACGTCGGCGGGTATCTCGTAAATTGGTCTGTCCGGCAGGCACGCGTTCCGCGCGGGGGCCTTAATTCGTCATATCGCTAGTTTCCGTCGCGTGGCGAACACCATGCCGTCAAAGGTGAAATTTCGCCGGGACAACGCGGGGGCGTCATTGGCGCCCATTCCGTTCCGCCGCCGCGCTAAAGTGAATGTTTCCATGGCACTCGTCGATCTGCTGCTCGGCCGCCCGCTCGCAACGGAAGAAGAGAAGGCCGAGAGAATTGGTCCGGCCGCGGGTATCCCGATTTTCGGACTGGATGCGCTGAGTTCAGCCGCATATGGCCCCGAAGCTGCCTTGACGCTCCTGATACCGCTCGGCATGGCCGGGGTGGCCTACATTGTCCCGATCAGCATCAGCATCATTGTTCTGCTTGGCATCGTTTATTTCTCGTACCGGCAGACCATTACGGCCTACCCGCAGGGCGGAGGATCGTATACGGTCGCGAGCAAGAACCTGGGAGTCTGGGCTGGGTTGCTGGCGGCGGCATCGCTGATGGTTGACTACGTACTAACTGCCGCTGTTGGGATATCGGCGGGCGTCGGAGCGCTGATCTCGGCCTTGCCATCGTTGGAGAAATATACTCTGCCCTTCTGTTTAGGTATCCTGCTCCTGGTGACTGTCGTCAATCTAAGAGGCGTGCGGGAGACGGGTGGAATCTTCATGATCCCGACTTATCTGTTCATATTCTGTCTGCTTGGAACTATTGCAATTGGATTAGCAAAAACGTTGGCAGCAGGGGGACATCCGGTGCCGGTCATCCCACCGCCACAGCTAACCCATGCCACGCAAGTGGTCGGCATCTGGCTGCTGCTGCGCGCCTTTGCCAGCGGTTGCACGGCTATGACGGGCGTGGAAGCAGTGAGCAATGGAGTAATGGCCTTCAAGGAGCCGCCAGACAAATACGCACGCCTAACCCTGACGATCGTCATCGGAATCCTGACCCTGATGCTTGCCGGCATCGCGGTTCTGGCAAAGGCGTATGGAGTCGCGGCGACTGCGCCGGGGCAGCCGGGATATCAGAGTGTTCTCTCGCAGTTGCTCGGGGCGGTGACCGGCAAGGGTGTTTTTTACTGGGTGAGCATTGCATCGATCCTGATTGTGCTGTCGCTCTCGGCGAATACGACCTTTGCGGACTTTCCGAGGTTATCGAGGGCCATCGCGCAGAACGGCTTCCTGCCCCATGGCCTAGCCTTGCGCGGCCGGCGGTTGGTATTCGTGCAAGGGATTTATGCGTTAGCCGTGCTGGCTGGCGCGCTGCTGATTGTATTCGGCGGCGTGACAGACCGGTTAATTCCGCTGTACGCGGTGGGTGCCTTCCTGGCCTTCACACTGTCGCATGCTGGGATGGTCATGCACTGGAAGAAGGCGGGCGCCGCCGGCTCCGGCAAAAGCATGGCCCTGAATGCGCTGGGGGCAATTGCCACGGGCCTCACCGTGCTTGTAGTGCTGGTTGCGAAGTTCACGGAGGGCGCCTGGCTCACCTTACTCCTGATTCCGGGACTGATGCTGATGATGCGGATCGTCAAAGGGCATTACGATCAGGTCACGGAAGAGACGAAAAAGGATACGCCCGCGAACCCAAGAGATATCAAACCACTCTTGGTGGTGTTGCCAGTTGAACGTGGAGCCAGGTTTCAAGCAAGGCGCTGCGGTTTGCCTGGACGCTCTCGCCGGAAATCAAGGTGGTACACGTGGATTGCGGCGAAGACACGGACGGCTTTGCCAGCCGATGGCATGAGTTGGTGGACACTCCGGCGGGGGAGGCTGGAGCGCCAGTGCCAGAGCTCGTAATACTGAGATCTCCATTCCGTTTCGTGATCAGACCGCTCGTCGATTACGCGCTCGATCTTGAGAGGGCCAACCCGGACAGGCAAGTTGCTGTGTTATTAGCGGAGTTAGTAGAAAACCGGTGGTATTACGCTCTGTTGCACAACAATCGGGCCGAGGTATTGAGAGCGCTGATACTATCTAAGAGCGAACGGCGCATTACGGTGGTCAATATTCCGTGGTATCTGAGCGGCTAGTCCTCCACTGAGTCACGACCCTACACTGCTGCGTTAAGCGGCGTTATCGCTACGTGCTTCGCACCGGAGAAGGAACGCCGGGCCGTTCTCGGTTCTTACAGGTGGTCTTTGAAGTGCTGTCCCTCGTACACGAGGCCGTCAATGAGTGCTGCACGGCACGACCAGATCTCACGCTCAAACGTGTCGTTTGGCGCTGGTACGTTCCACCATTTCCCCTGCATGACCCATCGGACGAACTTCTCGTACCCCTGCGACGTTTTGATGACCGCGGCGCTCATCCCGGACCAGTGCGCCAGGCGCCGGACGGATTCATTATTCACGGACACGAGTACCTCCGGCCGCGCGAGCGCCAACAAGCGCGTCGCCACGCCACCGCTAAACCCATCACGGTTCGTGATGATCTCATGCGACCGACGTGCCATGAGCGGCAACGAATCCTTCAGCGGCACAACGAGCAATTCCCTGATCGCCTCCTGAATCGCCACCCTCGACGTAAGGTTACCCGGCCTGGAATCTAGGAACACGTTCTTCGCCAGGCCCGCACCCTGCATGGACCCGAGGTGGCCATAATCAGCACCGTCATCATCGATCAGGCCCAACAAGACGCGCGCATCACCCGTTGACAAGAACCGCCAGTCCGCAGTGAAGAGTGGCCGTGCAGCACGAATCGTCTTGAGATACGAGTTCTTCCCGGTGAACACACCGAACTTCCCGTCGTACTTCACGATCCATTCCTCGTCCGCGCGCACCAACGCCGAGAAATACGAATCCCACGAATCCAACGGAAAATCAGGCGTGGTCGGCGGGCACATCGGCAAATCGAACCTTGGCTATTGTACTCCTTCTTCCTTGAGTGGAGCTATTTTGCTTGACTTTCTCCATAGGCAAACAGGACGTTGTCAGGCAATATCGCTAGCCGTCTCGACCCTTCCCAGAACCGGACTTCCGGCCCGCCGCAGTAGAGCGCCCCATGCGGGACATTACCAGATTGTTCTGAGTTAATCCGGCGCCAGCGCTCAATCAATTCCCACATCCGGCCACCGGTACAGTCAAACTGCCAACCGCGCCGGAACCCGGATCGTGCACGGCCACGCGCAATGCAGTGACCGCGGATTTGGGAGTGAACGAGTACGAATAAGGGAAACCATCGCGCATTGTCTGTTCGTACGTTTCCTGTTTCAATTGCAGCCCAAGTGTCTGCTGCAGTTTCAGCTTGAGCCCCGGGACGGGCACCACGTGGCGCTCCGCCACCAGGATTTCCAACTTTCCGGTATGGCGCTCTCCTTCTTCCTGGAATGCGACCGGCGCAAGCCCGATTTTCAGCTTGATCTCGCATTTGCCGCCGTGATTTTCCAGTTCGGCCGTTAATGGAATTCCGCTGGCGTCCCTCGGGTCATCGAGCGCGGTTTGCCAGACGTTCCGCTTTTCGGCCGCCGCGGCGTCATCGAGATACCACTCGCGAAAACGCGGATGCAGCTCGGGCCGATCCGCGATTTTCACCAGGATGCGGTGATACTTGCCGTCATTGTGTAATTCCGGATAGAATCCCAAGCGGTAGGAACCGCGAGTGTCTTCAAACGCCGTCTGCAAATCGCTGGCGATGCGATTTGCATTCAGGAATGCGCGCCCTCCCGTGCCAGCCGACAGCTCCAGCATGGTGCTTTGGTTTGCGTAGATAGGCCCCGTGTGCGTTTCCGACATGTATTTGGCGAATGCCGCAGAGTAAGCCGGCGCAACAACGGTTGCGTCGGCAAAGCCTGTTTTCAGACCGGGCGCGTCTATCGGATACACCGCCACATTCGCGTTGTTGAGGATTCTCACTAGCGGCGGCATTAGATTTGTACAGCTCTCTCCTTTCGCAAGTTCAAACAGGGGGAACGCAGCGGTCACCCAGATCACGGTCTTGCGCCCTGGAATCGCGGCGAGATGTTCGGCCAGCCCGGCCAGAGCTTTCATGTAGAATCCCGCCAGCGACAACGACTGTGCACAGTTCCATTTGGCTGCTTCACCGGAAGGGCGAAATGCGAGTGGAGCGACGGCGAGATCTCCCCGGGCCGCAAGGCGGTTCACCATCTGCCCTGTGAGCGGGATGAACTCACTTCCATTAACCAGGTACGTGTGGGAGCGCGCGGTTTCAGGAAGGTTACGGAGAAACCGGAGGATCTCAATGCGCGCGTAGGCCAGCTCGGCCCAATCCATACCCAGGGTGTCGATCAAAAGGAAAGTGGAGTCGTCCGGCATCTCACGGCGCGCTTCCGCATTCGAGAACACCGCATCTCTGGAAACAGGAGGTGCTGTGGTTTCGACCGCCTTCAATTCCGCGTTCTCTTCGAAAAAAACGCGTACGTCCTGTCGCACCCCATTATCGTAGACTTCGAAGTCCTCTTTTCGCATGCCGGTTACCGGTTCACCGTGGCGGTCTTTCACAATCACCGGAACTTCCACAAGCTGCACCGAGGTGCGGATGGTGGCGACCCCGGTTTGGGATGCCTGGGGTGTGCCGACAGGCGGTTCCGGCACCGTGGGCTGCTTGGGGCGGTCCAGATCTAACCATGGTTCTGGGGCCTGTTCCGGAGGCGCCTCATCTTCTGCCGGAGCTTGCGTCTGCTCGCCAGTGACCACACGTGCCTCGGCGGCGAACCGGCGATAATGTACAAACCGGACCTCGTTCCAGTACTGGATTGTGCGTGGGCCGTTGGGTGTGTTACGGAAGGTGGTCTCGGAATAAGTCATGCTTCGCACCGGAAGCATGTACCGCGTGCCGGCGACGTCGACGGGACGGTAATCCACAATCGTTTTGGCCCAGTGGGTCGGGAATTCCTGTGGCAGGCCGAGCGCCTCTCGAGTGACACGCCAGATGCCGCCGGTCGCCGGATCGACGAATAAGTCCCCACGATAGGCTGCCGCCACGGAAACCGGTCCGGCGGGCGGATCGCAGCAAAAGGAGACTGTATAGCGTGAGTGGTCCGCCGGTATCGAATAATGAAAGACCGCCAGCCGCTTGTCAGTCACCTTTTCCCAGTGACTCCAAGTAAGTTGGATGTGACTGTCGTCCCAGAAGAGGGCGCCGATGATGCTGCCGAACTCCCCAAACGAAGAAAGACCCTGCCGTTCCGCAACGATTCCGGGACCACCGTGGGCATCCGGGCTGGCGACGTACGATTCCACACCGTTGTTATATGTTAATTGACCGGCTTCGCTGTCTCTGAACATGAGACCGTGCCAAACCTCGGTGCGACCAAACGGGTAATCGTCGAAGCGCCGCGTCATCTTGAAGGCCACAAAATCCGGCAGAGCCCGAATATAGCCGAGCGTGTACTCGCGAGCTCGCGCCAGCATTTCCTGTCGTTGTTCGTCGGAGGGAACTTCGGCCGGCGCACCTTGAGCCGCCGGCTGTTCGAGGAAGGCGCTGGCATCGGCCACCATCTGAAGCACATCCCTGGTGCGCGGTCCGATCTGGAGAGCCAAAAGACTCTCGAGCCTGCCGATGGGCAGCCGCTCGGTAAGCTCGACGTTGCCCAGGCTGTGAGCGATCTGTGCATCGGCGGTGCCATTCGAACAAGCGGAAGCTACGATATTCTCCAACCGATCGGCTGAAATGCGTTCCGCCGGCCACGCTGTGGCGGCACATGCCAGAAGTAATGCCGGAATGGACTCGCGGAGATTCATACATCCCCATTCAGAATGATACTCCGCCTGGACGAAGATTACTCCCCCAAAAGGAGCTATGCCGCAGCGGCCGAGCGCATTTGACACTCCGCAAGACTTCGGTGGCGCGCTGCAAAGTTGGTGGGCCAAGCGCGCCCGGGTGCGTGATTCCGTCCGGATCACCGGCCAGGCGCAAGAGGTCCAGCGGCACGTACAGTCGCCTACGCTGAGACTGGCCCGAAACGGCGATCTGGGAAGTGAAGCACCAACCTCGGTCGGATCGCCGGTCCGCTCAGATCTCGGTCCGCAAAAGCCGCCTCCTTTCGGAGGACGTTGTTTGCCATTATCGCTAGAAGTATGCGGCCGGCGAGTTGCGCGGAATTCAGGCCGACGTACCACGTAGCAGACGTGGATGAACCTCGTCGTTGGGGTCGGTAGCTTTCGAGGGGCTCCGGAACTGGCCTTTATCGCCTCACAGGATCAGCGATACCGTGACCGGCGTGAGGTTGCGGATGGCGGGATGGTGTTACGGGTGCAGCGCTGTGGGTAGAAGATTTGTGGCATCTGGCATCATTACGCGCCAGGTTGGATCATGGGGCGTTAGACTAAGTACCAGGCCCGATTCGACCACTTCTCAATACTGGAGGTCCCACGATGCGGTTTTCCATTTGGCTTTTCGTAACGATTCCTTTCGCGAGCAACTAAAGCCGGCCGATCTGGATAAGCTAAAGTTCACCGATCAAGCGACGCGGTGGCACCAAGTGCTTGACGACTTGATTGCGAAGTATCCACAGGAGATCGAGCCGTTCACACGGCTGATCAGCTTCGTTCGCAATTCCGAGCCGGAGCAGCTTCCGGCGCTTCAGGATCGTTTCAGACAGCAGGTGGCGCAGCATCCGGATGATCCAATAGCGCTTTACGTCGCGGGACTCGCATTGAAGGACTCGGATACTGATGAAAGCATCCGGCTCCTCAATCCATCGCCAGAGCGCCGGCGTTCGCATGGCCTGCACTGCAGCTTGCTGAGATCTATGCTGGAGGCAAGCGCGCCGACAAGAAGAAGTCGGCTGCGTACCTCAAATCATTCTTTTCGACGTGTCCGGCTTCGACCGACCGCGGGGCACAGTGGCTTCTCAGCAAGACAGGAGACGCAGACTTGCAGAGCCGCGTCGCCCGTTCTCTTCGCGAGCGTCTGGAAAAAGAAACGAATCGCGGCACGTTGCTCGGCTACGAGACATTATGGGGGCTAGAATTCCGAATCCACCCGCCTCAACAACACGCCGCGGAGCGGGTCGCGGGCGATCTGAAGCGGCTGGAATCGCTCGATGTGAAACGCGATGGCGAATGGATGGGCCTCCTGAGGAACGGTTACAAACAGAGCGGCGCTTCGGCAGGCGCGGTTGCCGCGGTTGAGAATCGCACCTTGCGCGATTTTCCTGCGTCTGAAGCTGCGTGCGGGATTCTTCGAGAGCGCTTCAAGAAGGCACCTCACCGGAACCCACCGATCAAAAGGACGTTGCTGCATGGGCAGGCTACAAACAGGTCTACCGTGAAGCGCTGAAGGGCTGGATTCGGGACTGCACCGAGGTCTCATTCCTATCCCGCAGTGCCTGGTTTTACGAAATCTACGACGATAACCCGCTCAACGAGAAGGAGGGCCTAGCGGCCTTGGATCATTACCTCAAGGGAATCGAATACGAGCCGCCTTCGTCGTCGGGTTACCTCAATGCCGCTGAATTCCTGATCGAGCACAAATGGCAACCGAAACGCGCATTGGACCTTCTGCACAAGGCGCAGCTTCTGCTCGAAGCTGAGCTCAAACGCCAGGGCCACAACGACAACATGTCGCAGGAGGACGCTGAGAATTTCGCGAAAACTGAACTTTATGATCATCAGCAGTTCGCGGGCTTGCTCCTGCGAGCGGCGCGGCAGGCTGGCCGACCGACGGAGGTGCAATCGCTGCGCGCCTCTATCGAAGGGCCTCCACCGAGCCGGGCGAAACGCCAATCCGATTACTGGCTGAATCGCGCCAGGCTCGCGGTGCTGGACAATCGCAAAGCGGACGCGCTCACATACTTCCAACTCGCGCTTCAAACGCGAGTCACGCCCGCCGTTCCCTGGCACGGCAAGTTGGACGACACCCTCACTGACGAAGCTCGCGCCTTGTGGAATGAGATGGGCGGTACCGCCAAAATGGAAGAGCTTAAGGAAGGCCGGTGGGAAAAGCCCACGAAACAGATTCCGGCGTTCGAGATCACGGATCTTTCAGGCAAAACATGGAAGCTGGTTACTCTCGAGGGAAAATCGCTGCTGATCAACTTGTGGGCAACCTGGTGCGGCCCCTGCAATGAGGAGCTGCCGCATCTCGAAGAGCTCTACAAAAAGGTACAGAACCGCTCCGACGTACAGATTTCGCCAGCCCGTCGAGACCTCCTGGTAGCAGCAGGCGAGCAGGAGGATATTCGCCCGCTCTTCGCCTGACACGCTTGCCTTGTTCCCTTGTCCCCAAAAGTTCACCTTCCGGGACATGACTTTCTCCCGAGGGGCACATTCTGGTCAACTCCTCCGCCGGTCGGCAAGCGGACGCTCCAAGGCCGTTTTCCTCCTGCTCGCCTGCTGCACCCAGGAGGATCCTTTAGCTTGGCGAGTCTGCCCACGTCCGGCAAGGTCGGAGCCAGCATCAAGATCCTGGGGACCAATCTAACGGGCGCGACCAACGTCACTTTTAACGGCACAGCCACCGTCTTTACTGTCCTCTCGCCTTCTCTAATCACGACCGCAGTACCAACCGGCGCGACCACCGGCACGGTCCAGGTGGTGACACCCGGCGGCACGCTGTCGAGCAACGTGGCCTTCCAGGTACTCCCGTGATTTCGAGGGCGGAGTTCTTCTCCGGATAGCGTAACGAGCGATAAGAGGGCACATGGAGATCTTAGTAATCGCAGTCTGTGATCGGCTTGATTCCAGCAGCAATCGCTCAGTCCAAGGGACGCAGCTTCGTTGTGTGGTGGCTGTATGGCGTGGCCCTGGGACCTGCCGCACGCACTGCTGATGAAATCGGACAACCAGGCGATTGAGCACGAAGAACTCCGTGCGGGCGACAACCGGAAATGCCCTTTCTGCGCCGAGATCATCAAACGCGAAGCAGTGGTTTGCCGGTATTGCGGGCCGAGATCTGCCGCCGGAGACACCAGATGCGAAGCCCGCCGCCAGTGCCTGCCACAAGTGCGGATCACCGATGCGCGACATCGACGGCAATCGCTATTGTCCGGTGTGCGGCGTTTATTGGAAATAAGGCACGTGATTCTGGCTGCACGTTCTAGTGGCAGCGAGCGGTGGCCTGTCACCCAAGGATCGGTGTCATGACAAAATCAGCCTACTGGAATCGCGAATGGAGATCCCGCGAGACGCTCTCGATTACTGCGTGCGTCGTCAGAGCGGTACCGCGGTCGCAAACCTGCTGTGTGCGGATAACTCGTCCTGGATGTATCAGATTTCTAAAGTCCTTTGCGAGCCTTGTTAGCGTCGCAGTAGCCGGTTCAATCAATTTCAAGTGCTCCGCGACTTCCACGAGTTCATGAAGTCCCCATCTCAGAGGGTCGCCCGGCGGTTTCTTTTCCAATTTATGGGCAGTCACCGCACCAGAACAAGCCCTCTGAATCTCTTCGGGCTTCTGCTGCTGGATTGCCCAGAGAAGCATCGCCTCAACGAGGGAACCAGCAAGTACCGTCGCCGCTCCGCGTGGCTGAGCGCAGAACGGGCAGCCTCCAGGTCGATCAGCAGTGTCTTTCTAAACTCCTGATCCTGAATGAACACCAACTCCGTGCTGTGAATCGGGGCAAACTCATCAGGGCAGGTCGCAAGCGCATCTCGTATGATCTGCACTTCATCCGCTGCCAGTTGAGGAGCCATCGCGTAAGCCTCTTGGTTCTCAGCCAATTGCAGAGTGAAGCGAATCGACTCTTGGCTCTGAATAAACCGCCCGTAGGTCTGTGGCTTGCTCGGATACAGAGCGCCGGGTAACTGATCGATCAATCTAAGCAAACCTCGAAGGGCACCACAGATCGGCGGCGATAGTTTGATTGACCGAGGTTCGCCCAAGAAATACAAAAGCATAGTATCGATGAACTCTACGATTTGGCTGGGAACAACGGTGGACAATCGATGCTCCTTTAGAGTGCGTTGCGGTTGGATTGTGCTATCAGCCAGCCTTCGACGCACATCGTCGGACCTTTCGTGCGGCAGCAGCCACGGCAGAGGCTTTCTTCACACGGGCCGCGCGTTGTTCCGATGTCATGTTGTCGGCGGCTTTCCATCCGTCCGCACTCCCGCCGACTTTCCCACCCTTCGGGAAGAATTCTATCGGTTCGGTTGGTGGCTTGTTTCTCAAGTTTCATCTTAACCCGGCTTTGTTCACCTTCGGGCGGGATGATCCAGCCGCCGCGGTGCCAGAAGTGGCCGCGCCGTTCGCGAACGTTCGGGACGGTTGCGCCCAAGCCAAGCCGGCTATCGGGCCGACGCGCTGGATTTTTCAGCTTCGATACCGATGCGCGACATTACGTGCATGATCACCAAACCATGATCACCGTTCCGGCGTCGTGGCGCGGACACGCTCGGCAAACCTGGCAACTGCCCGCCGCCATGCTGCGGAATCAACGGCGAGAGCAGGAGGAGAGGCCGTCGGCAACG
>OCTA010005356.1_pt1 | contig 11120 bp, 7 predicted proteins | sample 1538991 | NCBI WGS metagenome assembly OCTA01 (sample SAMEA3539302, study PRJEB22396) | soil metagenome | biome: tundra; feature: field; material: soil | place: USA | collected 2010-05 | depth 0.15 m | reverse complement strand
CCACCGAGATCTACACTCTTTCCCTACACGACGCTCTTCCGATCTGACGATCTGGTACGGATCGGCTTCGGAGTTCGGCCGGCGATCTTCGAGATAGCCCTTGTAACCGTTCTTGATGAAGTTGACCGGCAGCCGAACGGAAGCGCCGCGATCGGAGAGACCATAGTTGAATTTGTCGATGGCCTGGGTTTCGTGCAGACCGGTCAGACGCAGATGATTGTCCGGGCCATAGACCTCGATGTGCGCGGAAATGTTATTCTCGAACGCCTTCATCAGGGCCTCAAGATACTCCTTGCCACCCGCGTCACGCAGGTGCTTGGTCGAGAAGTTGCAGTGCATGCCGGACCCATTCCAGTCGCCCCGGATCGGTTTGCAATGCAGTTCCAGGTCCACTTCGTATTTCTCGCAAAGACGCATCATCAGATAGCGGGCAGTCCAGACATCGTCGGCCGCTTTGGCAGAGCCTTTGGCGAAGATCTGGAACTCCCACTGGCCCTTGGCGACTTCGGCGTTGATGCCCTCATGATTGATCCCGGCGGCAAGACAGAGCTCGAGGTGTTCTTCGACGATGGTGCGGGCCAGGCTGCCCATGTACTTGTAACCGACGCCGCAGTAGTAAGGCCCCTGAGGAGTCCTGGGGTGGCCATCCTTGGGGAAGCCGAGCGGCCGCCCGTCCTTGAAAAGGAAGTACTCTTGCTCAAACCCAGCCCAGAAGTCAGGATCATCCTCGATGGTTGCGCGCGCATTGGTGGGGTGGGCAGTGCCGTCGGGATGCATGACTTCACTGAGAACGATGTACGCGTCCTTGCGGCTGGCGTCGGGATAGAGGGCCACCGGCTTCAAAATACAGTCAGAGCTCTTGCCTTCCGCCTGCATGGTGGAGCTGCCGTCGAATCCCCAAAGTGGCAAATCTGCGAGGGTGGGCGGCTTCTCAAACGACTTAATTTGAGTCTTGCCACGCAACTCAGGAACGGGTGTTTTGCCGTCAAGCCAGATGTATTCGAGTTTGTATTTAGCCATAGTGACGCCAATCTCCTATCTACAAGGGGTTCTATTTGTGGGATACATACCCAACCTAGCGGGGGGGACATGAAGAACCCATGAAGATTTCAGGGAAACGTAGGAGAAGGCCTGCTTTTCCTTAGCGATGCCGCGCCAGCAGAACCATGGCCAGGAAGAGGGCAAACGGAATCAAGGCCAACGCCACGTAGTACACGACCTTTCTCGAAGTCGCGGACTTGCGCTTCTTCCAGTCGGTCAGCTCGGACCTTTCCGCCACACCAACCTGGTCCAGATGCTCCAGGTCGTGGGCAAAGGAGTGGGCTGACGGGTAGCGGTTCTTGGGTTCGCGTTCAAGCGCCCGGTAGAGAACTTCCTGCAACTGCGGGCTGATGCTCGGTTCGGCCTCGTGCGGGGGCAACGGATGATTGATCAGGCGGTCGTTCATCACCGCCAGTGGCGACGGGCCGGAGAAAGGCGTCTTGCCGGAGAGCATCTCGTACAGCATCACGCCTACCGCATACAGGTCCGACCGTGCGTCTCCACGCTTGCCCCGGACCTGCTCCGGGGAGATGTAGTCGGGGCTGCCCAGGGCCTGGGTGAAGCCCGCGTAGGTCAGCCGCTTTGCGCCGGCCTGCGACGCAATGCCAAAGTCAATCAGCTTGAGGTTGTCGTCAGGGTCAAGCATGATGTTCTCGGGCTTCAGGTCGCGGTGCACCACGCCATTCTTGTGGATATAGTCCAGCGCACTCAGTATCCCCAGCGTGATTTTGAGCGCCCGCGCAGTCGGCATCTTGCCCTGCTCGAACATCACCTGGCGCAGCAGGCGGCCATCCACCCACTCCATCACCATATACACCCGCGACCGCTCGTCGTCGGGGTAGATGCGCATTACATTGGGGTGGTCGAGCGCGAGGCCGATTGCCTCCTCGCGCTGGAAGCGGTCGAAGAGGGCCGGGTCGGACTCCATGGCAAAGTGCGGGACCTTCAGCGCTACCTTGCGGCCGTTCCGCAGGTCGGTTGCCCGGTAGATGGATGCCATCCCACTCTCGGCTACGGCTTCGTCAATGCGGTAGTGGTCAAGTTCCTGGCCGGCTGCAAGAGCTGCGGGAAGACTCATGGGCTCGCTTTCATCGGTCCGAACGTGGCTGGCCTTCGCTACTGAACTTCGCGGCCGCGCGGCGGATTCTTTTGAGTATAACTGGGCAAAACTCGTGGGGTTAGTTAAGAAGTGGTAGGGGAGCAAGCGCATCGTGATGCCCGTCACAGTCCTGCCTGCGGCCACGCGACTATCCTACCGTCAGCAACTTGAGAACCCGGGCCTTATCAACGGAGTTGCAGGCGACAATGCCGTCCGGAGGGCGTAGCATTTCGCACCTGAGAACTTCAACCTGGCAGCCGGCACGGAACTGAAGCCGGCATTGCCGCTGTAGATTGGCACCAGCCCGCGATGGGCGGATGAATAGAGCAAGCCTGAACGGGCTGGAGGATGTGTCTTGCGCCTTGCAGTGTTGAAAGAAGCCGCGCCGGGAGAGACTCGTGTTGCCCTCCTTCCCGACGCCGTCAAGGCCCTGATCGTAAAGGGACTCGAGGTCGCCGTTGAATCCGGCGCGGGAGTGGCGTCGGGTCATACCGACGAAGCCTACCTCCAGGCTGGCGCCAAGCTGGCAACCGACCGCACCAGCCTGCTCTCCTCGGCCGATATCCTTCCCCTGGTCAACGCTCCACCTGCCGAGGACCAGCGGAAGATCAAACGCGGCGCCGTAGCCATTGGCTTTTTCCGGCCACTCGACGATCCTGCGGCGTTGCTCCCAGCCGTCGAGTCAGGCGCCACCCTGCTCGCCGTCGAACTGGTCCCGCGCATCACGCGAGCGCAGGCCATGGACGCTTTGTCCTCGATGGCCACGGTTGCCGGCTACAAGGCCGTCATTCTGGCGGCCGACACCCTTCCGCGCCTCTTTCCCATGTTGATGACGGCAGCCGGAACCATCGCTCCGGCCAAGGTCTTCGTCATCGGTGCGGGGGTCGCAGGTCTGCAGGCCATCGCGACCGCCCGCCGCCTGGGCGCGGTGGTGGAGGCTTACGATGTTCGCGCCGCCGCCGGCGAACAGGTCCGGTCCCTGGGCGCAAAGTTCCTGGATGTCGATCTCGGCGGCATCGCCACGGAGGACAAGGGCGGCTACGCCAAGGAACTCAGCGACGAAGCGCTCGAACGCGGTCGCGATCTGATTGCCAAAACCGCGCGCACAGCCGACGTCATCATCACCACCGCACAGGTCCCCGGCCGCCGCGCCCCGCTGCTTATCCGGCGTGACGCGGTGGACAACATGCGTCCAGGCACCATCCTGGTCGATCTTGCGGCCGCCGCCGGTGGAAACTGCGAACTGACGCGCCCCGGAGAAACCCAGATCTATCACGGTGTTACTCTCTTCGCTCCGCTGAATCTGCCCGTTACTGTTCCCGGTCACGCAAGCCAACTCTATTCGCGCAACATTGCTAACTTTCTGGCGCTGCTCATCAAGGACGGCTCGCTCCATCTCGACATGGAAGACGAGATCATCCGCGGCTCCTGCGTGGCCCACCAGGGGCAGGTCGTGAATCCCCGCGTGTCCAGCGCACTCGAAGCGCTGGCCGCAGTCAAAACTATCTCTTGAACCCGAGAGCCCTATGAATCCAGCCGTTCTCATCGCTTCGGTCTATGTCTTCGCACTTGCCGCGTTCCTGGGTTACCAGGTGATCAGCCGCGTGCCGCCTCTGCTGCATACGCCGCTCATGTCGGCCACCAATGCCATCTCCGGCATCTCGCTGATCGGCTCGCTGGTTCTTGCGGGCGGCCACGCGCCGCGGTTTGCGCACATTCTCGGGTTCGTCGCCGTCACGGCTGCCACCATCAATGTGGTCGGCGGCTTCGGCATTACCGATCGCATGCTGAAGATGTTCGGCAAGCGCCTTGATTCCAAAGCGCCCAACTCTTCGGGGACCAAATGACCCTCGAATCCTACTTCATGGAGGCCACGTACCTCCTCGCTTCGATCCTGTTCGTATTCTCGCTGAAGGGCATGTCGCACCCCGAGACGGCCCGCCGCGGCATGTTTCTCGCCGAAGCCGGCATGATGGCGGCGATCATCGGCACCCTCATCGGCCAGCACATCGTCACCTGGGGCTGGATCATCGCCGGCCTCAGCATCGGTTCCATCATTGGGGCATGGATGGCGGTCTCGGTTCCGATGACCGCGATGCCACAGCGGACCGCGCTCTCCCATGCCTTTGGGGCCCTGGCTGCCGCGCTGGTCGGGGTTGGCGAGTTTCTGGTCCACGGTGCGCAGATGGGCGTGGTGACGCGAGGCGCGCTGGGCTTTGAAGTCATGCTGGGCGCGCTGACCACCACCGGTTCGCTGATCGCCGCGGGCAAGCTGCAAGGCGTCATCGGCGGAAAACCGATCCAGTTCCGCGGCCAGAATGCGATCAACCTGCTCATCTTCCTGGCCATGACGGGCAGTTTCGCCTTCTTCTGGGCGCATCCTGAGACCATCGCCGCGTTTTACACGATGCTCGGCCTGGCCTTCGTCTTCGGCGTGATGCTGGTGATCCCCATCGGCTCGGCGGATATGCCGGTGGTGATGTCGCTGTTGAACTCCTACGCCGGGCTGGCCGCTGCCGCCACCGGCTTCGTCCTCGGCAACAACGTGCTGATCATCGCCGGCACGCTGGACGGATTCTCCGGCTTCATCCTCTCCGTCCTGATGTGCAAGGCAATGAACCGCTCCATCACCAATGTGCTGTTTGGCGGGTTTGGCGCAGTCATCCAGGAAGCCACAGCCGAAACCGGCGGGGTGATGCGGGAGATCAACATCGAAGATGCCGCGATGCAACTGGCCTTCGCCAATCGAGTGATCTTCGTGCCGGGCTATGGGTTGGCCACCGCGCAGGCCCAGCACGCCGTGCGCGAACTGGCCGATGTGCTGGAAGACCGCGGCGTCACGGTGAAGTACGCGATCCATCCGGTGGCCGGCCGCATGCCCGGCCACATGAACGTGCTCCTGGCCGAAGCCAATGTCGCCTACTCCTCGCTGTACGAGATGGAGCAGATCAATCCCGAATTTCCCTCGACCGACGTGGCGGTTGTGATTGGCGCAAACGACGTGGTCAATCCGGACGCCCGCGACAATCCGAAGTCGCTCATCGCGGGCATGCCCATTCTCGAGGTCGATCGTGCCCGCAGCGTGATTGTGCTTAAGCGCGGCCAGGGCCGCGGTTTCTCCGGACTCGAGAACCCCCTCTTCTACAAGCCCTGCACCGCCATGTTGTACGGGGACGCCAAGACCACCCTCAGCCACCTCGCGCAGGCCATCCAGCACGTCTGACGCCGGCTTCGCCGACGATGGGATGTCCTCACACCTTGATTCTGGGCCAGCGTCATGCTTCTGCAGCAGACAAAGACACTCCGGCCGCACTCGTCGCGCGCCGGGCATCCGGATGCAAGTAGGTTTCTCGAAGTTGGTGCGGTGGGGCTGTCGGCAGGAATGCCGGCAGCCGGCCTCTACATTACGACCTGTTTGACCTGATACAGCGGGAATGCAGAACCCTGCTCTTCGAGCTTTTGGTCCGCCTCGAACTGCTCCGCCCGGCCTTCGGATGACGCAGCGCGGACCTCTTCGAGCAGCTTGCGCTCGTCGAACAGGCGATGGATCGAGTTCACTGCCGCTGCGAATCCCGCGGCTGCGACCGGACGCGAGAAATAGTAACCCTGGGCCTCATCGCACTGCCGTTCCGCCAGGAACCTGAGATGGTCGGGCGTCTCCACTCCCTCGGCGATCACCTTGATGCCGAGGTGGTGCGACATGGCCACGATCGTCCGCACCACGGTTGCGGCGTTTGGCTCCGTCACTGCCTTCATCACGAAACTCTGGTCGATCTTCAGCCGGTCGACCGGGTATTGCAGCAGATACGAGAAACTGCAGAATCCCGTACCGAAGTCGTCGATGGCGACGCGCGCGCCGAGCTGGCGAATCAATTGCAGCTTCTCCAGGTTCGACGCGGAGTTGATCATCAGCGTGTTCTCCGTCAACTCGAGTTGCAGATTCCTTGCCGGGAGTCCGCTGTCCTCCAGCGCTTCATCGATCACCTCAAGCAGATTATGCTGCTCGAACTGCCGGGGCGATAGATTCACGGACACGGAGAGGTCCATGCCCAACTCATCGCAGATGGCCTTGGCCTGGATGCAGGACTGCTTCAGCGCCCACTCGCCGATGGCCACGATCAGGCCGGTGTCTTCCGCCAGCGGAATGAAGGTCGACGGCGCAATCACACCCAGCTTCGGGTGGTGCCAGCGCAGCAGCGCCTCCATGCCGATCACGCGCCCGGTGGTCAGGGAGACCAGGGGCTGATAGTGCAGGAAGAGCTCTTCGCGAACCAGAGCGTGACGCAGCGCCGTGTCCATGGACAAGCGTTCCTGGGACTCTTTCAGCATTGCCTCGGAGAACACCTGGTACTGGTTGCGGCCATTTTCCTTGGCGGCGTAGGTTGCCGCGTCCGCGCGCTCCAGCAGGCTGTCAACATCTTCAGCGAAGTCGGGGAAGACGCACACGCCTACGCTGGCGGTGAGGTTGACCTCCATGTCGCCAACCTGAGCGGTGCTGGAAACGCGATCGACCAGCCGTTTCGCACATCGCTCCACGTCGACGAGGGTAGCGATGTGCGGCATCACCACGATGAACTCGTCTCCGCCCAGGCGGCCCAGAGTGTCCGACCGCCGCAGCGACTGCCGCATGCGCTCGGCCATGCCTACGATGATCTCATCGCCGGCCCGGTGGCCCAGGGAGTCGTTCATCCGCTTGAAGTGGTCAAGGTCGATGACAAATACCGCAACCTTGCGCCCGTGCAGCATCGCCTTCTCAATCGCCTCGGCGATGCGCTCGCGCAGCAGGGTACGTCCGGGCAGGCCGGTCAACTGGTCGTGGGACGCCATGTGGTTCAGATACGTCATCAATTGTTTTCGTTCGGTGATGTCCGATGCAATTGCGATAAATCCGTTGACATTGCCCGCGCCATCCTTCACCGCGGTCACCGCAACATGCACCGGCAGCGTCGAGCCGTCGTTGCGAACGTAGGTCCACTCGCGCTCGTCGACCTCACCGTGTGCTGCCTTGGCCGTAATCAGGTTCAAACCGTTCAGATCGGGGGCATCGTTCGGCTGCGTCTCTTCGGAGCGCCGGGTCAGCTCGCTGGGATCGTGCAGGGCGGTAATCGAGACCTTGCCGACGAGGTCTGCGCGCTTGTAGCCGGTCAGCCTCTCGGCTGCCGTGTTCATTGCCTGGATTACTCCCTTCAGGTCCGTCTCGATAATGCTGAACGGAGCATTCTCGAAGACCGAGTTGCTGAAGCTCGACAGACTCCGGTAGCGCTCTTCGCTGGCTTTGATCTCGGAGGCATCGCTGGTGCGGATCGCCACGCCGTCGCCAAGCCTGGTCACTCGCTGGCGCAGCCAAAGCTCCTTGCCATCCTCCTGGGGGATGGAGTACTGCTCGGACAGCGGCTCGCCGTCCAGAACCACCTTGCGATAGCGGTCGAACATTCCGCTGGTGCGATTGGCAGGGAAGAGCACGCACAGGCCCTGATTCAGCAGCTTCACCCGCGGTGTCTTCAACAACGCTTCGGCGTGCCCGTTCACATAGACGAAACGGAAGTCCACGATGTCGCCGGCCTTGGTTCTCACCGAGTCGAAGATGAAGAAGGCGTCGGGGCTGGTCTCGGCCGCGGCGATAAAGCGCGCATCTTCCTCATCAGCCCGGCGATTGGCGACCCATTGGTTCCTCTCGCGCCAGACCAGCAGAACCGTAGCCAGGAAGGTTGTTCCCCAGATAAGGACATTGACTATAGGCGACGCGAGCCCGTGACGGCCTTCGCTGAGCCGGGCGAGCAGCAGGAACAGCGCAACCAACCCCGCGGCCACTCGGACCAGTTGCGAGCGTCGAGAACCCTTAAGCCAGCGTTTAATCAAGGCTGCCTGCCTTCCAATTACCCCAATGTGACTGAAACTCGCGTCACTTCTGGTACTCAAGTAGCTGGGATAGCTCAGGTTCGAGCGTCAAGCAAGGCTAGCATCCGCGAAGCCGAATGGAACTACTCCGCATGGGGTCAGGGCTACAACTTCCGGGCCATTTGCACCGGGTATAAGTATCTAAGCAGGAATGGGTTGCCCCTCACGACTGGTTATTCGCGACAGCGTACCAAGCTTGCGACCGGGAGCGCGCGATCGCGATCACGGGTGTGATCCCCGACCTTCCGCTGCTCCATAGGGCGCATTGCTTGAGCAGCGCTACTTCTCCGGTTGGTTTGCGGCCATCCAGCCGTGCAACTGCATCCAGTGTTCCAGCAGGAGCGGCCAGACTTCCAGTTCGGCTAGACCTTTCAACCCCTGCCCCATGCCCGTTCCATGCGGACCAAGCTCGAAGACATGCAGCTCCACCGGAACTCCCGCGCGCTTCAGCGCGTCGTAGTAGGCCGTCGCATTCAGCGAGTTCACCGTCTGGTCCCCGGTCGTCGAGTAGACAAAGCTTGGCGACGTGTCCTTGGTGACATGCCTTGCGAACGAGATTTTATCCAGAGTCTCCGGCGATGGGTTGTCGCCTACCAGGGCCTCCATATTTCCCGGTCGCGGCACGGAAGCATCCATGGTGAGGCGCGCATAGGAAAAGACGGCAAAGTCCGGATGAGCGTTCACGCGTTCCACCGGATCTGCGCTTGCCCGGTCCCGTTCGGCCGGTTCGGTTGCCAGGTAGCCGGCCAGGTGCCCGCCTGCAGAGAAGCCCCACACTCCGATCTTGTTCGGGTCGATCCCGAATTCCGCCGCATGGCTGCGCACATAGCGCACCGCGCGAGCGCCGTCCAGCATCGGAGCCGGATACCGGTACGCGGGGGACAATCGGTACTGGAGCACAAATGCCGCGACCCCGCGCGCGGCCAGCCACTTGGCCTCGACTGCGCCTTCCTTCTCCATGACGATTTGGGTGTATCCGCCGCCGGGGAGGACGATCACGGCTGACCGGACCCCCGCGCCCGCCGCCGGGTAGTAGTAGAGCTTGGGCACATCGACGGACGCCGAACCCTTGGCAAGGGGCGCGCCGTCGGGCCACAGCGTCAGGATCTTCGCGAAGCCTGTGGGAGGCGGACCGCCGGGGTTTGACGGGCGCGTCGAAGAGGGTGTCTGGGCGTTGCCGGCGGCCAAAGCGAGAGACAAAACTGCGGACAGAAAGGAGATGCGATTCATGACCCTGCCAGCATACCCGGACTTCGCCTTGCGGCCGCAAAATTCTGTGCGCTGCCCGCAACTGTTCTGTGCCGATTCCGTCTATTGTCTAGTTATGAGTCTCGCGCGAATTTCCAGCACGGTTTTGTCGATTGCATCGGTATTTATGGCAGCGGGGAGCGCGCCATTGCGGGCGCAGCCGCCCGCAACTGCTGCCCAGACGAAGTCTCCTGCCAATGCAACCGAGCCTGCTCCGGCTTCCACAGCTCCCACGCTCAGTGTGGATGCGCGGCTGGTCAACATTCCCGTGATCGTGCTCGACAAGCGGGGCGCTCTGGTTCGGAAGCTGACCAAGGACAACTTCGAAATAAAGGTCGACGACCGCCCGCAGACGATCCGCTACTTCAACGTGGATACGGACCTTCCGCTGACATTGGGTCTGCTGGTCGACACCAGCATGAGCCAGCGCAACGTGATCGACGACGAGCGGACTGCCAGCTTCGCTTTCCTGGGCGACATGCTGAACGACCCCGCAGACCGGGACAAGGCATTTGTCGTCCAGTTCGCGCGGCAGACCGACCTGCTGCAGGATGTGACCAGCTCGAAGCCGAAGCTGCAGGCGGGTTTGAAGGAACTGAGTACTCCGAGCGAAGGCGGAGATTCAGGAGGGAGGAACTCCGGTTCCGGCTCCGGTTCCGATTCCAGCGACAGCGGTAAAGACCGGGCGCGGCGCGGCGGCGGGACCACGCTCTACGACGCTCTGTTTCTCGCCTCCGATGAGCTGATGAGCAAGCAGAAGGGCCGCAAGGCAGTCGTCATCCTCTCCGACGGCGTCGACAGCGGGAGCAAGGAGTCGCTGGCGTCCTCGGTCGAGGCGGCGCAGCGGGCCGACACCATCGTCTACGCGATCTACTACCAGGGCAGGGAGACGGGCGGTTTTCAGAACAACCAGAATCAAGGCAATCCCGGGCGCCGCGGCGGCGGCTATCCGGGAGGTGGTTATCCAGGAGGAGGCTATCCGGGTGGCGGGGGCGGTTATCCGGGCGGCGGTGGCCGCGGCGGAGGTCAAAGACCGCAGGAGATTCCGCGGCCGGACGGCAAGAAGATTCTCCAGCGCATGGCCGACGAGACCGGCGGGCGGCTCTTCGAGGTGAGCAAGAAGGAGACGCTGGCGGACATCTACAAGGAGATCGGCGAGGAGTTGCGCGCGCAGTACCGGCTGGGCTATTCGCCGGACAAGGACACTTCGTCCGAAGGCTACCACCGGATCAACCTGTCGTTCAGCAAGTCGACTCCCAATGCCAAGGATCTCTATATTCAGTCACGCGACGGCTACTATATCGGCGGCTCGAATTAGGGCTAGAAGTAACGGGTGAGCTCGGCGAAGGTGTTGAGTTCGAGGAGCTGCCGGCCGGGTGGCGGCGGGTTGACGACCTCGTGCTCCAGCACCCAGGTGGAGTTGTGCGGGATGAAGACCGCATGCAGCCCGGCGGCAAGCGCGGGGTTGATGTCCGACCTGGGGCTGTTGCCGATCATCCAGGTGCGGTCGTGGTCGCACTCGTGATGGTGGGCGAGGATGCGGTAAGCAGCGTCGGTCTTTTCCGGCAGTACCTCGACGGCGGCGAAGTGCGGAGCCAGGCCGGAGCGGTCGAGCTTGTCGCGCTGCTCGGCCTCATCCCCTTTGGTCACCAGGATGCATCGGTGACGCGCGGCCAGCTCGGCGATGGTAGTGGGCACACCGGCCAGCAGTTCAATCTCGTGGTCGGCGATGGACTGCGCGAAGCTGACGATGCGGGTGTGCTTCTCGGGCGTGACCGGTTTGTCGCTGAGATCGGAAGAGCACACGTCTGAACTCCAGTCACTGACCAATCTC
>OCTA010005355.1_pt1 | contig 11122 bp, 9 predicted proteins | sample 1538991 | NCBI WGS metagenome assembly OCTA01 (sample SAMEA3539302, study PRJEB22396) | soil metagenome | biome: tundra; feature: field; material: soil | place: USA | collected 2010-05 | depth 0.15 m | reverse complement strand
GCCATGGAACTGCATCGGATGGTCACGCAGCCGCAATTCACCGTTTTCACGAGCACGCCGAAGAGGCTCCGGACCCGGACGATCCACGGCACGGAATTCCGGTTTGCATTCGTGCCTGTAGGGCGCCTGTTCGGCGTGGCCACGCACTGGATCACCAAGCAGGAGGCGGTTCGGACCAGCGACCTTGAGCGTACGCCGATCGACGGCTTGCGCCAACCGGAGTACTGCGGCGGCATCGCTGAAGTTGCCAAGGGTCTGTGGATGCGACGCGACGACCTGAAAACCAGCCGCGTCGTCGAGTACGCGCTCCGGCTGCGGGTGGGATCTGTCATCAGAAGACTTGGATACCTGCTCGATCTCTACCGTCTGGCGCCGGAGTTGGAGTTGGAGCGGCTGCGCTCCGTTGATCTGCGCAAAATGAAGGCGCATGGTCTGATCGAGCGGGACGGCAAACGCTACGCCTACCGGCTGACCGGCAAGGGAACCAAGGTCGCCCTCACCTTTGTGCTTTTCCACCAGCGGTTATGCGGTCCCCTTGCAAACAGCCTCTTTCACCACCAACCCAACAGCGACGCCCGGCCCAACAGCAAACTGGAAGCCGCGTACCACAAAGCCGACGCATCCATCCGCAACGTCATCCAACTACTTGAGGCAGCTTGAGGTTTGTTGAAGTATTTCTGTTTACGATTAATGGCGTAAGAATCTAATGGTAGCCGACCGGAGACGGATTCAGTACACTCTGATAGAGACATAGACGTTCGGGTCAAGGCAAATCGTGACTGCGCCGGACAATCCCGTTCTTTCGGTTGTGGTGGCCATCGTCTGCGATACCGTGCGCCGTCCCGACGTCAGTCATTTGGAGCCCTGTCTAGCCGCGCTGACGCGGCAGTCCGGGGCGCCTACGATGGAAATCATCGTGCCGTTTCTTCCGTCCGTGGCCGGAATCGCGCAATTGCGCGAGCGGTATCCGGACGTGCGCTTTTTCGAAGTGCCGGACCTGCGGACGTATACCGGCGCGGGCGAAAGCCGGGAGCACCACGACGAGTTGCGCTCGCGCGGCTTGGCCGTGGCGCGCGGCCGGATTGTGGCGCTGCTTGAGGACCACGGTATTCCGGCGGCGGATTGGAGCGCGCGCGTGGTGGAGGGCCATCGAAAGCCCGTCGCCGCACTGTGCGGCGCCATCGAAAACGGCATTGACCGCCCGCTGAACTGGGCGGTGTATTTTTGCGATTTTCTGCGCTACCAGAACCCGCTGCCGGAGGGCGAATCCACCAACGCGAGCGACGCGAACGTGTCTTACAAGCGGGAGGCGCTGGAATCGATCCGGCCCATCTGGCGGGAGATCTTTCACGAGACCTTCGTGCACGCCGCGCTACGTTCGCGGGGCGGGAAGCTAGTGTTCGCGCCGGAAGTCGTGTTCTACCAGCACCGGCAGGGGCTCCGGCTGGGCGCGGCCATGAAAGAGCGATTCGTATGGGGGCGATCCTACGCCGGCACGCGCGCCAGGCTGGCAGGGACGCCGCGGCGGGTGTTTTGGGCCGTGTTCACGCCGCTCCTCCCAGGCCTGCTGGTGGCTCGTATGACCTTGATGGCTTGGAAGAAACGCCGTACCATGGGGGCCTTCCTCAAGGCGCTGCCGCTCACCGCCCTCTTGGAAGTGGGTTGGTCGTGCGGTGAGTTCATCGGCTACGCCACCGCCCGCGCAAACGCCGCCGGCGCGCAGACGGCGGAGGCCCTCGCTCGTGGCTCCGGGGTGGGTTTGTAAGCCATGCGGATCGCTGTCGATGCCACGTGCTGGCACAACCGGCGCGGTTTTGGAAGGCACGCGCGGGCGCTGCTGCGCGCGTTGGTGCGCCTGGATAGCGCCAACCGGTACGTTCTTTTCCTGGATTCCACGGAAGCGGCCGAGCCCACGCCCAGCGAGTGTGAGGTGCGGGTTGTGCCGTCGGCTGTTCCCACCGTGCAGGCCGCCTCGGCGGACGGCCATCGCTCGCTGGCGGACATGTGGCGCGTATGCCGGGCCTTGTCCAGTCCCGAGTTCGACGTGCTGCTCTTCCCAACGATCTACAGTTACGTGCCGGTGTTCGGGCGGTCCCGCAAGCTGGTCATGGTGCACGATGTCATCGCCGAAACGTATCCGCGCTTGACCGTGCCACGGCTGTCCGCCCGGCTTCTCTGGAAGGCCAAGGCGGCCCTGGGCCGTATGCAAGCCGACGCGCTGATCACCGTTTCGGATTATTCCCGCGCCACAATCCTCAAGCGTTTTGTCTTGCGTCCGGACCGCGTATATGTAGTGGGCGAGGCCGCCGATCCGGTTTTCCGGAAACTCGATGCCCCGGCGCCGGGGCCGAAGCTGCGGAGCGCGGGGGTAACCGCGGAGCTGGCCGGATCGCGCCGCATGGCCGTGTATTTGGGCGGTTTCAGTCCGCACAAGAATCTCGAAGCGCTGGTTGCCGCCTTCGCCCGCCTCGCCGCCCGGCAGGAGTTCGCGGACGTTATGCTGGTGATGGTCGGCGATATGTCCGGCGATGCGTTTCACACCTACTTCGGAACGATTGCCGCGCAAGTAGACGCTCTTGGCCTGCGCGACCGGGTGATCTTTACGGGCTACCTGGACGATGAGGATCTGGTCGTGCTCCTGAACCTGGCGTCTGTACTGGTCCTGCCTTCGCTGATGGAGGGCTTCGGCCTTCCCGCGGTGGAGGCGGCCGCCTGCGGGTGTCCCGTGATCGCAACGAACGCCAGCCCGCTGCCGGGATTGTTAGGCGCCGCGGGCATTTTTATCGACCCCGGCGAGGCCGCCATCCTGCGCGCACTCGAAGAAGTGCTTTCCTCCGAAGACTTGCGACGCCGAATGGGCCAGTGCGGCCAGGCCGCCGCGCAGCGCCTCACCTGGGAGGAGGCCGCGCGGCAGATGATGTACGTCATCCGGAAGGTAACGCTCGAATGAGCCGTCCATTGAACTTTCTGCACCTGAGTACGTTCTACCCGCCTTACAGTTTCGGCGGCGATGCCATGCAGTTATACCGGCTATCGCACGCTCTGGCTGAGCGCGGCCATCACGTGGACGTTGTGCACTGCGTGGATTCGTACCACCTGCTGCACCCGGCCGAGCCAACGGTGAAGTTCGCCGGACACCCCAACGTGGCCGTGCACGAGCTGCGCAGCCGCTACAAAGGGCTCTCGCCCCTGCTGACCCAACAAACCGGGCGGCCCTGGCTCAAACGGAAGGTCATCGCCGAGGTCCTACGGTCGCGCCCGTTCGACGTCATCCATTTCCATAACATCTCCTTGCTCGGCCCGGAGATTCTGTCCATCGTTCCCGAGCGCGGCCAGGCGGTGAAGGTGTACACCACTCACGAGCACTGGCTGATCTGCCCCACTCACGTACTCTGGAAATTCAACCGGGAGCCGTGCCAACAGCCGCAATGTCTGCGTTGCGTCCTTCAGACCAAGCGCCCGCCCCAGATGTGGCGCTACACGGGATTGCTGGAACGTATGGCGCGCCATGTGGACCAGTTCTTTGCGCCCAGCCGGTTTACCGCCCGCATGCACGCCGAGCGGGGCTTTTCGCAGCCGTTGGCGTACCTGCCGAATTTCATCGATCCCGTGGACCGGGATTGGCGCGATCCGGCGCCCCGCCCTCAAGCAGAGCCCTATTTCCTGTTTGTGGGCCGGCTGGAGCTGATCAAAGGCCTGCAGACGCTCATCGCGCTGTGGGACCGCGTGCCGGGATGCGATCTACTGGTCGCGGGAGAGGGGAATTACGAACCGGAGTTGCGCTCCATGGCCGCTGGCAATCCGCGAATCAAGTTTCTGGGGCCGTTGCCGCAACTGGAACTGGGGGCGCTTTACCATCACGCGCTGGCCTGCATCATCCCGTCGATTACCTATGAGACGTTCGGCATGATCGGCGTGGAAGCGTTCGCCCGAAAGACGCCCGTCCTCGCGCGGGATCTTGGCGCCATGCCGGAGCTCATCGAGGATAGCGGCGGCGGCTTTGTTTACCGTACTGACGGGGAACTGCTCGACGCCATGGGCCGCATCGCGGGTTCGCCCCAGCTTCGGGCCGAGCTTGGGCAGAAAGGTTATGTCGCATTTCTGAAGTGGTGGAGCCGCGAGGCGCATTTAGGGTCGTACTTTGACCACCTGAACCGCATCGCGGGGGAGAAGTTCGGCAAAGCGCCGTGGGCGGAATAATGAGTGGTGCAACGAGTTTTCCGTCGTGAGCGAACAATGCCGCGGTTAGGAATGCGGCGCAGGCGCGTCGATGCGGCGTTAGTCCAGTTCGAAGCTGCGCCGGTAGTCTTGCTTCCGGCTCTGGTCCTGGTCTTCTTTCCGAAGGAGGCAGTTCCCCACTACCAGGACCTCGATCTCCGTGCCCATGAAGCAGCGGAACGCATCTTCCGGCGTGCATACGATGGGCTCGCCGCGAATATTGAAACTAGTATTCACGATCACGGGGCAGCCGGTTCTCGCCTTGAACGCGGAAATCAGGGCATGATACCGCGGGTTGGTTTCGGCATGCACGGTCTGCACGCGCGCCGAATAATCCACGTGGGTCACCGCCGGGATCTCGCTGCGCGGCACGTTGAGCCTGTCGATTCCAAACAGATTCCGCTGTTCCGGCGTCATCGCGATGCGGCGCCGTTCCAGAACGTCTCCCACCAGCAGCATGTATGGGCTGTCGGTATCCATCTCGAACCAATCCTGCACATCCTCGCGAAGAACGGACGGCGCGAAGGGGCGGAAAGACTCGCGGTACTTCACTTTGAGATTTAACAGCGATTGCATGCTAGGGGATCGCGGATCGCCCAAAATCGAGCGATTGCCCAAGGCGCGCGGCCCGAACTCCATCCGGCCCTGGAACCAGCCCACGGCCTTGCCCTCCACCAGCGCGTCGACGGATCGGTCGATCAGCTCGGCGTCTCCATGGACGATGTACTTGGCGCCGGCCTTCGTTAAACGCTTCTCCACATCGCCGTTCTCGAAGGACGGGCCCAAATACGCGCCCTTCATTCCATCCAGTTGGCCGTTGGGATGCCGTGGCTGGCCCTTGTGGATGTAGTAAGCCGCCAGCGCCGCGCCCACCGCGCCTCCCGCATCGCCCGATGCGGGTTGAATCCATATACCCTTGAATCGCCCGCTGCGCAGCACCTTGCCGTTGGCCACGCAGTTCAGCCCTACCCCCCCGGCGATACAGAGGTTGCGTGCGCCGGTCTTCGATGCCAGCGAGCACGACATGCGCAGGACCGCCTCTTCGAGCACCGCCTGCACCGACGCCGCCAGGTCCATGTGGCGCTGTGTGAGCGGTTCCTCGGGCCGCCGTGGAGGTCCGCCGAAAAGTTCGTCGAACCTGCTGTTTGTCATCGTCAAGCCCGTGCAATAGCCGAAATACCGCATGTCCAGCCGAAACGATCCATCGTCCTTTAGATCGATCAGACGATCGAGGATCGCCCGCGCGTATCGCGGCTCGCCATAGGGCGCCAGGCCCATGACTTTGTACTCGCCCGAATTGACTTTGAAACCCGTGTAGTAAGTAAACGCCGAATACAGTAACCCGAGCGAGTGCGGATATCGGACTTCGCTCACAATCTCAAGCCGGTTTCCACTGCCCACGGCAGCCGAGGTGGTGGCCCACTCGCCGACGCCGTCCATGGTGAGCACCACGGCATCCTCGAACGGCGATGGAAAGAACGCGCTGGCGGCGTGACTCTGATGGTGTTCCGTAAAGAGCAACCGGCTGGCCCAATCGCTCTTCGGCCAGATCGTCTCCAATTCGCGGCAGAGAAGGTCTTTCTGGAACAGCTTCTCTCTAGTCCACAACGGAAGAGCCACCCGGAAAGATCGCAGCCCGCGCGGCGCGAACGCCAGATAATTATCCAGGAGGCGCTCGAACTTCAGGAAGGGCTTTTCATAGAAAACCACCGAATCAAGCTGCTCTGGCGCCACGCCCGCGGATTCCAGGCAGTAGCGAACCGCGTGAGCCGGAAAGCGGGCATCGTGTTTCTTTCGGGTAAACCGCTCCTCCTGGGCGGCCGCTATGACCTCGCCGTCGCGGATGAGCGCCGCCGCGCTGTCGTGATAGAAGGCGGAGATTCCAAGTATCCACATAGGCGGCGCTCTCAGAAGAGCGTGTAGATAAACGGCGCCAGCGCAGTGGTCTCCGCCAGGATCAGCAGCACCCCGAACAGGACCGTCATCACAAACAGCGGCAGCAGCCAGAACTTCTTTCGAACTCGCAGAAACTTCCAGAATTCAGCCAAAAAAGACATGTATATTGCCCTCAGAACTGATTGGTCATATCGGAACGTTGTTCGGAAGCGGTACGGGGAATCCAATAGGTCTTCGCATCCCGATCGATGGAGAGGCACAAAACGTCTTTGCCCATCCACCGGAGAACGGCCGCGGTGGGCGTGAACACCAGATAGAACAAGAGCCCGGTGACGATCGGGTTGACCACTTTGCCCAACAGGATGCCGCACCTGGTCCATATCCGATTCGGAACAGCCAGCAGCGAGGGCCGGACGAAGGTGATGACGAGGATCGCGCCACCCAGGGCGAGGCCCCAGGGACGGATCGGCCTGCCATGGCGCAGCGGCCATAAACCGAAGAACAGAAACGCCGCTGTGAACACCAGCCCGAAACTCCGGTTGGACGGGCCGCGGCGATTGGTCTCCCTTCCGAAGTCCTCGTGTGTAGCTCTCATCGATCCCCTTGCCGCTCAAGTAGTCGTTGATCGCCTCCGAGGGGGAGCACAGTCACCTACACTGCCCCTCCAGCCGGCTTGCTGACAACCGTTCGCAGGAAGGCTGCCAGTTGAGGGCCGTCCGACCACGTCAGCCCCGCCACATACGCGGCGGACCCGCCGGCCAGGGCCATCGGGATGTTCCACCTTGCAAGAGCCCCGTAGAAGGCCGCCGAAACCGCCAGCGCGGCGAGTGGCGCGGCGAGCTGCCGGCCTACAGGTACGCTTACCACCAATCGCCGGACCGTAACATAGACGAGGGCGAAGTTGAGGCAGGTGGCGATCAAGAGCGCGCAGGCCGCGCCCGGGCCTCCGTAGGACGGTTCCAGCGCAAAACCGAGCAACACCGCGGCGGTGGCCGAAATAGCGCCACAGCCTAGCAGCCACCCCTGGCGGCTATACCCGATGAGGATGAAACGATGATGGCCGCTGAGCATCGCGACGGGCAGTATCCACACCAGAATTCGGAACGAGCCCGCTGCGGCTCTGTAGTCTCGGCCGTAAATCAGACCAAGCAGTTCCGGCGCCACCGCCGTCAGCAGGGCGGAAACCATCAGGCCGGTCCACGCCGCGAACCGGATGGAACGGTCCATGAGTTCCAAAAGATACGAGTGCGGCAGGGCGGCGCAGCGTGAAATGGATGGCAGCAGGTTGAAGAAATAGAGGTACACAAAAGTATGCAAGGCCATCACCGTGCGGTGGGATGCGCCAAACCAGCCAACCGTCCCATCGGAATAGAGGAAGCCGAGTAGGACCGTGCAGAAATACCACATGAAAGCCCATGCCAATTCGGTCAGACCGATGGGCACGGCTTCCTTGAGATGGCCCATGAGAAGACCGGCGCGCAGATCGGGCCACGGCCAAGCGAACCCCAGTCTGAGCCGTGTGGCGTACACGCAAAATGCGGCCGTGACCGCCACCGAAGCGCATTCCACCAGACCAACGTTCATTAACCGCGTGCCGCGGCGGCACATCAGGAACACCAGTCCGGCGAAGCCCGCCTGGCGGACGATCGAGGCGATGGCTACCCACACCATCCGGTCCTGCCCCTGGAAAAACCACCCCAGCAGAAATGGTCCGGCCAGCAGGCTTGCGCCGTATAGGGCGAGCAGAATCTTGAGTTCGACGCTCTTCTGGATCGCCAGAATAAAGACGCTCAACCCCAGCATCGAGCACAGCGCCAGGACCATGCGAAGTCCCGTGATTTCGTGCAATAAACGCGCCGCACTGCCCGGATTGCGGGCGATCTCCCGCGCGCCATACCAACCGAGCCCCAAGTCCGTGGGCAGGGTAAAGAAAACCATTACCGCCAGGGTGAATTCCAGAAAGCCGTAATGCGCCGGGCCGAGCACTCGGGCCAGGTAGCTGAAACTGGCGAACGTCAACAGCTTGGCGGTGCATTCCCCGGCGGTGAGGTACGCATAGTTAACCGCCAGGCGCCGCGGCTCAGCCGCTGGAGCGGTGTTCGTGGGCTTTTCCTGAACCGCCGCCGCGGGGGCCGGCGTAGCGTCCGGATCCATCACCTGGTCCCGTCGGACGCCTGGATGCTGACGAGCTTCTGGTTGTCCGTGGAAGCCACGCCGTCGGCCAGAGTGGCGCTTGCCACCTCATTGGCTCCCAGCGGTTGGACCCCTCGCCACACCTTGGCGCCGGCCAAGGCGCGCATGAGCTGCAACGGCTGAAAGGTCATGCTAGGCCAGAGGAAGACCTCGTTTGTGCAGTAGCACGCTTTAGCGGCGATCAATTTCCGTAAGGCTTCCGCTTCGGGCGAATGCCAAATCTCCGGAAAGCTCCTTTCCCGCAGATTGCCGAGGGGCGCATGGAATTCGCACACGCTCACGTCGCCATTCGAGTACACCACGGCGTTGAGCACCCCGGCGCGGCACGGGACAACCTGCTTCTGCGCGGCCGCGGTCCGGGACTTGGCCCACTGCAACATGGGCTCGACCACCGAGCCGTACCTTCCCTCTTCGCGCGAGGCCCACTGCCGCCGGACATACTCGTACAGTTGCCGGTACTGCTCCAGGTTGGGACCTTGCAGGGACGGGTTCTTCCGATCACCGCGAATCAGCGCCAGATTGTGGTGATCCATCTTGGGGCAGCGGGCAAACAGGTAAGACGTCAGCCGCCGGATTTCGTCCATATTCACGTCGGTCGCGGTCGAGATGGAGTGTATGCGCAGGCGCGCGTCGCTTTCCTGGAGCTTGGCGAGCGCATCGTAAGTCGCCATGGCCTTGTCGAACGACCCCGGCGAACCCCGGAATTTATTGTGAAACTCTCCCAGGCCATCGAGTGAGATCTCCGCCACGAACAGGTCGAGGTCCTTGTCCCTCAGCGTATCGGTGATCTGCGCCACGGTCCGGTCCGTGAAGTACCCGTTGGTGGGGACGTAGATCTGCCGGACCTTGTTGTGGCGAATGAACTGGCGGCAAATCTCGCCGAATTCCGGGCGCAGGAACGGCTCTCCTCCCGACAGGTTCAAGGTTTCGATGCGCCCCAGCGAGCGCGAAAGCGCAAAAATCTCTTCCTTGGAAAGGTCGTCGCGGCGGTTCAGGTTCTTCCAGTAAAAGCAGTGCTCGCACTTCTGATTGCAGATCGAGTTGATAAACAGAATCAGGAAGGGCGGACCAGCCGATGGCTGGTAATTCCGCGCGGTGATCCGGGCGTGACGTAGAATGCGGCCAATGGCGTTCATAATCGTCTCTCCTGCGTTCCCCTCGAACGGTCGGAGGGCTTGCGGCACAAGCCGTCGATCATTCGATTGTCTCACGGCATGCAGGCCCGATGGGGGCGCGTAGTGGGATCTTAGGGCTAGTACCGCCCTTCGAGAGAATTGATCGTCTCGTCAACGGTGTTGAAAGGACCGCGCACCCGTCCCTTCCGCACGTCCTCCAGCCCTTCAGCGATTGCACGATCAACCACCGGCTTCGGTATGTGCGTAACCCTTCCCCGCTCCACCTTCGCCTGCAAGCGGCATTGCAGCCGTGGGCGTGGCGCGTATTCCTCACCTGCTAGCTGGGTACACTTTTTCTTGGACACCGTACATCGTGCGCGAGCATTTCCCGGCGCTGACACTGGCCGGGCGCGGCAGCTCGCGGCTCTTATGGCGGCGCGTCCTCGGATCTCTGCAGGCCGTGCATAGAATTTTCTGCAAGAGCCGGGAGAGCCTGGAAAATGTGGCGCTTCGCGAAGGGGTTTGGCAAGGTCAGGCGAGGATCCCACGACGAGGATCGGCCGGCGCAGCGCCACCGCCGGAACAGCGTTTGGTGCATAATTCAGGTAGCATGCCTGAGTTCAAATACGTCGGATCCGAGTTGGATCTTTTCGCGGCGGTGCATCATTGGAAATCGTACTGGTCCACGGAAATCCGCCGGTTCATAAAAGGGGACGTTTTGGAAGTCGGTGCTGGGACCGGAAGCAACACTCCGTTTCTCGATACGGGCCACCTCGGGCACTTTGTATGTCTTGAGCCCGACCCACAGCTCTTGGATCGGCTGGGTCAAGTGAGGGCCGGCACACGCAGGTACGAGACAATCTGCGGCACCCTGGAAACCCTACCGGCGGAAAAACAGTTCGACACGATTGTCTACATTGATGTTCTGGAGCATATTGAGGACGACCGAGCGGAATTGAACCGGGCAGTGGCCCACCTCAGGTCTGGCGGACGCGTCATCGTCCTCTCTCCCGCGCACCAGTGGCTGTTTACTCCCTTTGACGCCGCCATCGGCCACTTCAGGCGGTATGGGCGATCAATGGTGGAGGCAATTTCGCCTCCGGGCCTCGAACTGGAATTGTGCCGGTATCTCGATTCCGTGGGCTTGGCGGCATCGGCCGCAAACTTGGTATTACTGCGGCAATCGATGCCTACGAAAGATCAGCTTCGGTTTTGGGACACCTTCCTCGTACCAATGTCACGGCTCATAGATCGGTTGTTGCTGTACTCTATCGGTAAGTCGATTCTCGCCGTATGGCGCAAATCCATTTGAAGAATTGCCGAGAATCGCTGACTCCCAAAGGCGCCGTCCACGAAACTCGCGGACGCCTCGTACTTGAATCCGGCGCAGACACGTCGATCTTGCGCCACGGCAGCCACCACCGCGGTGGGTCCCTCGGCGGCGTTGGAGTGCCGTCAGCACGGCGGATGGCGAGTATTTATGGCTCGGGCGCTGCTGGGGTAGGTCGATGGTGTTTTTTACGCAGTTGATCGATTCACGGTGCGCATCTGATGCCATGACCCAGCGAACGCCAGATGTAATAAGCCGTGGGAGGCCCGTGAATTCGAGAGAAGTGGCACTGGCTGTTAGTGCCCATCCTACTCGTTCAACTGACGCTGCGGAGAGGCCCAGATTGAATACTCGCTGTCTCCGTAACGAC
>OCTA010005353.1_pt1 | contig 11126 bp, 11 predicted proteins | sample 1538991 | NCBI WGS metagenome assembly OCTA01 (sample SAMEA3539302, study PRJEB22396) | soil metagenome | biome: tundra; feature: field; material: soil | place: USA | collected 2010-05 | depth 0.15 m | reverse complement strand
GTAACCCATTTCCGCCAGCGAATCGACGATGTCGGCGCCAACGGGGTCCTTGGGAGAAACCATGCTTCCGCAACAACCAATGCGCATAATGGGGGAGGGGTTACCGGGCGGCGGCCGCGGGCTCGAGCTTATTGAACGCAACCGGCTGCACGACCCGGACAGTCAGCAGGACGATGCCAAAGGCCGCCACGTGGAGCGAGCCGGAGAGCAGGAACACCGGGCCGTATCCATAACCGTTGCTGAGCATCCAGCCGATCAGAAGGCCAAAGGCCGCGCCGCCCATCGCCCCGCCAAAGCCGACCAGCCCGGCCACGGTGCCCACGGCCCGCTGCGGAAACATGTCCGCCGGCAGGGTCATGATCAAGGTCGACCACGACTGCTGCCCAAAATAGGCGATGCTGAAGAGCACAATGGCCCACTGGACCGGTGCGTGGGTGATGAAGACCACCAGCGGCATCATCGCCGCGCTCGCTCCGAGCGCCACCTTGCGCGCCGCATTGAGGGAACGGCCCCGGCCGATCAGCCAGCTTGAAAATCCGCCTCCGGCCAGGCAGCCGATCCCCGCGGCCGCGAAGGGTATCCAGCCAAAATAGCCCACTTCCTTCGTGTCGAAGTGGCGGGCATCGTACAGGTACTTCGGAAGCCAAAACAGGTAGAAATACCAGGCCGCATCGGTGAGAAATTTTGCCGTCACAAGCCCCCAGACCTGCGGGAGGGCGAGCAGCCTTCCCCACGGAACGGAGTCTTCCTTCCGCTGCGGAGCCGCCAGCACTTCCTCGATGCTCGTGCGCTCGGCCGCGCTCAGGCGCGGGTGCTGCAGGGGAACATAATACGTGCGCATCCAGGCGACCGTCCAGAGGAGCCCGAACGCGCCGGAAACGTAGAAGACCCAGGGCCAGTGCGCAATCGACAGGATATACGCGATGCCAGGCGGCGCCAGGATGCCTCCCAGGGCCGTTCCGGCGTTGATGATGCCCATGGCGGTGGACCGTTCGCGCACCGGGAACCACTCGGCTACGGCCTTTGTGGCGGCCGGAAATCCGCCGCCTTCGCCGATCCCGAGCAGCAGCCGGCTCACCGCGAGCATCGTGAATGATTTCGCCAGGCCGTGGCTGGCGCACGAGAGCGACCACCACACCATGATCAGCAGGAAACCCCATCGCGTGCCCAGGGCATCGAGGAGCCGTCCTCCGCCGATGTACATGAGCCCGTACGTGAGCAGGAATGCGGTCGTCAGCCAGGCATACTGGCTGTCCGTGATGGCGATCGTGCCCTCGATTGCCTTGATCGCGACACCCAGTGTCTGCCTGTCGAAATAGCTGATCGCGATCGCCGCGCTGATCAGAAAGGCCACGCCCCAGCGAAGGTTGGAGCCGTTCCTCCGCAAGTTCATGGGGTGGGGCGGACCTTCTCGATTGCGGCGCAGATATGCCGCGGCGTAAGGCCGTATTCCTCGAGAAGGTCGTCGTAACTCGCCGCGGACTGGCCATAACGATCCATGATGGCGACGCATTCCGTGCGCAGTCCGCTTCCGCGGAACACATAATTGATGAGGCAGCTCAGGCCGCCCATGATGGAGTGTTCCTCCGCGGTCACGATTCCCCGCATCCCCTTGGCGAAGGCCTTCAACGCCGATTCATCCACAGGCTTGAGCGAACTGACGTTCACGACACGGACGGAGACGCCCTTGGCCGCCGCCAGGTCGGCCGCCTCGAGCGCCTTTGAGACCATCTGTCCGCAGGCGAACGCGACGACGTCCGTTCCGTCCCGCATCAGATACGGCTTCCCGATGACGAATTCCTCGTTTTCCGGAAAGATCGCCGGCATGTCGTTTCGCGTCAGACGCATGTAGACCGGCCCATGGTAGGCGGCGATGGCGCGCGTCATTTTTCGGGTTTCCGTCCCGTCGCACGGGACCAGGACGGTCTGGTTCGGAATGGCCCGCATGAGCGCGATGTCTTCGATCGTCTGGTGGGTTGAACCGTCGCCATAATCAGAGAGGCCGGCGCTCGAGCCGACCACCTTGACATTGAGTTTTGCCAGGCAGACGCCCTGCCGGATCTGGTCGTAGGCCCGGCCGGCGGCGAAGACCGCAAACGAATTGGTGAATGGGATCTTTCCCGTGAGCGAAAGGCCGCCGGCAAACGAGGTCATGTTCGCCTCGGCGATCCCCATCTCGAAGAAGCGCTGCGGAAAGGCCTGCTCGAAATAGCAGGTCATCGTGGACTTCCCGAGGTCGCCTTCCAGGACGACGATATTGGGGTTCTCCTTTCCCAGCTCGACCAGGGTTCGCCCGTAAATCTCGCGCGGATTCTGCAGGTTCATGGATGGGGATCTTAACCTATGAAGCCTCCGGCTCCGCCTCGAGCGCCCGGCAGGCTTGCGCGTATTGCTCGGCCGTCATGATTCCATTGTGGAACTCGGCGCGGCCCTCCGCAAACGGGATGCCGCGCGCCTTTATGGTCCGGGCGATGATCATCTTGGGCTGCCCGTGGATCGTGTCCGCCTTGTCCAGCGCCTCCAGAATTTCCCGCATGTCGTGGCCGTTGATCTCCTGGACGTGCCAGCCGAACGCCGCCCACTTCTTGTCGATGGGGCTGGAGCTATAGCGGACATCGGTCGCGCCGTTGGTCATGAGCCCGTTCCGGTCCAGGATTGCGACCAGGTTTTCGAGTTTGTAGTGGGCGGCCGCCATCGCCGCCTCCCAGATCTGTCCCTCCGCAATCTCCCCGTCGCCCACGACGCAGTAGACCTTGCTGTTCCGGCCGTCGATCCGCAGCCCCGCCGCCATTCCGCAGGCGATGGAGAGTCCCTGCCCCAGGGAACCGGTGTTGGCCTCGATGCCGGGCGTGGTGAGCCGGTCGGGGTGGCCCTGGAGCATGGCCCCGAGGGTCTTGAGCTTCCTCAACTCCTCCCTCGGGAAGTAGCCCCACTGCGCGAGCGCCGCATATTGCACCAGCGCCGAATGCCCCTTGCTGAGGAGGAACCGATCGCGATCCTCCCAGTCCGGATTCTGCGGGTCGTGACGCATCTTGGAAAAATACAGGGCCGTGACGAAGTCGGCGCTGGAGCAGGAGCCGCCGAAATGGCCTTTCTGCCCCGGCCCCACCATCTGCACGATGTCCAGCCGGATCTTTCGCGCGATCCGCTGGAGTTCCCCTATGTCCCGCGTCTGGACGATGGCGCTCACGTCTTCGACTCCAGAATCTCGCGCACGCGGTTGAACGCAGTGCGCCCGCTGTTGTAGACCGGCACCCGGGTCCTGCCGAGCCGGGGCTCAAGGACCGTCATGGAGACCTGGGCCATCACAATGGCGTCCACCGATCCGGACATCGTTTCGATTTCCTGGAGGAGCATCTCATTGTGTTTTTCGGGATTGCCCGCCTTCAGGACCTGGAACGCGTCGCTGCACAAGCGCAGGACGACCTCGATTTCCCTGCCCGCCTCCCTTGCCGCGAGCCGCAGAAGGCGCTCGGAGGAGGGCACCGTCGTCGGCACGGTTGCCAGCAGGCCGATCCTCCTGCCGTCCCTCACCGCCAGATCCATCATCGGGCGGTCGATCTGCAGCAGCGGGGTGTTGACCATGGGCCGGGCAAATTCGACGGCCTGGTTGAACGTGGAGCAGGCCAGCAGGATCAGGTCCGTGCCGTACTCTTCCAGGGAGAGCGCTCCCTGCACGAACTTCGCAAAGTTCTTCCTGGGGATCACGCCGGGGGGGCTCGCGAAATTCGTGTTCTGGATGGTGTCGTCCACCCAATGAACCACCTCCACCTCGGGAATGATTTCATCGATGTACTTCTGGACCGCCCGCGTCGTTATCAGGGCGGCGTGGATGATCCCCAGTTTCTTTCCGCGCAGGTTTTTGGACATGGATTTGAAGAGGGTTCCCAAAAATGGGGTCCTGTGGCGCCGTTTGTACCACGGATTGCCCCGATCGTAGCGGGAAGAAAGCGCATTAAAACTTCAAATTTGCGCAAGGCGCCCCCCGCGTTCGGTGGTGTCCTGATTTGGACGAAACGACCCGCTTCGCGGCTGGAGTTGTTCGCCGTCGCGCCCCGAGGGCGCCCGCGACGGCGAACCCCTCCGCTCCGCTACGGGGCTGCGCCCTCTCCGCGCTTCGCGCTCCGTCGCCAAGGCCCAAGCTCCCCGCCAAGCCGGCCGGCGGCCTTCATGGTTTTGCCATGAAGTCCGTCCAGGCCCCAGAGGCGAGGATGAGGCGAACAACAGCCGCTCCGAGGTCGTTTCGTCCAAATCGGGACACCACCCGCGTCCCGGCGGCCTGTGATCCCGGCCCTAATTTCTGGGAAAATGCTCCGCCAGGAGCGCCCCCGCCTTCTCGATGCCGTGAAGCAGGCCCGCGGTAAAATCGCCGCTCTTGAAACGTCCGCCCATGGCGAGGGCGACTTCAGTCCAGAATCCGTCGCCGCACTTCTCGTGCACGCCCTGGTCGCCGATGATGGCGAATGTGCGGGATCGGGGGGCCACGAAGATGAGGACGGAGTTCCGTTGCGGCATCTTGTCCATTTCCAGCCGTTTGAAATGGCGCCGGGCGGCCGCGACCGGATCGGCAGCCCTGTGGCGTGCGATGAGTACGCGAATCTCGCCCGAGGTGCCTTTTTCGGCCTTTCGGATCGCGTCCACGACGAGGTCGTGGTCGATCCTGGCGGGAGAGGAGAAAAGCCAGCGCATGACGGATGCCCTCACCAGGATCCCCCTGCGCCGCCGCCGCCGAAGCCGCCCCCGCCTCCGGAGAACCCACCGCCGCCAGCTGAAAACACGCCCCCGCCCGACCCGCCGGTAAAGAGCCACGGGCCTCCGCCCCAGGAACTGGACCGTCCGGCACCGCGGTAAACGACATGCTGGCGGCTGCGAACAAACGACCACCCGACGAGGAAGATCACCGCGATAAAGGCAAAGGGGATGCCGGACCAGCCGTCCATCGAACCCCCGGCCGCATCCGCAACGGTCCTTCCGGTGCCGCGGTACTCGCCCCGCGTAGCGGCGATCATCGCATGGACTCCGGCAGTCAGGCCCCCGTCGTAATCGCCCTGGCGGAAGCGGGGCGTGATCTCATCGTCGATGATCCGCTTGCAAAGGGCGTCGGGCAGCACTGATTCCAGACCGTAGCCCGTCTGGACATAGAGTTTGCGGTCCTGGGTGAACACGAAAAGCACCGCGCCGTTGCTGCGCGCTTTCTGTCCAGCCCTCCACGACTGGGCCACGCGAACGGTGTAGTCCTCGATCGAGGAGTCGGACTGCATGCGCGGATAGACCGCGACCAGGATCTGGTTCGACGTATCGCGCTCGAACTGCTCGAGCTCGGCGTTGAGACCCTGCGCGGTCGCGGGCCGCACGACTCCTGCGTAGTCGTTGAAATACGCGTTCGGGGCGAGGGGAATGACCTCGGCCGCGCGGGCGCCGATCAGGCCCGATCCAAGGAGAACGAGGCTCAGAAGGCTGCGCGGGCTCATGGGAGGGGCGCGTGCCTATCCGCCGAAATCGACCTTAGGAGGCGTCTCCGCCGCCGGCGCGGCCGCAAAATACGGCCGCTGCGAAAAACCGAAGGCTCCTGCGAGCAAAGCCCCGGGAAACTTCCGAATCGCCGTGTCGTACGCCTGGACGGCTTCGTTGAAGCTGCGGCGTTCCACGGCGATTCGGTTTTCTGTGCCTTCAAGCTGCGCCTGCAGGTCCCGGAAATTGGCCGTGGCCTTGATGTCGGGGTATTGCTCCGAGACGACGAGGAGCCGCGAGAGAGCGCTTCCGAGCTGGCCCTGGGCCTGGTCAAAGGCGGCGAGCTGTTGCGGGTTCGTCGGCGCCGCGCCCGCGGGAAGCTGCACGCGCCCCACGGAGGCGCGGGCGTCGGTGACGGCGATGAGCGTCGATTTCTCGAAGTTAGCCGCGCCCTTCACCGTGTTGACGAGGTTGGGGACCAAGTCCGCCCGGCGCTGGTACACGTTCTGGACCTGGGCCCATTGGGCGTCCACGCCCTGCTGGAGAGTGACCATCCCGTTGTAGGAGCCGACAACCCAGAGAACGACGACGAGCACAAAGGCGACAATGGCACCGCCGACCGCGAGGAGGATATTTCTGGAACTCATGCGCCTTCATCCAATCGCACGGACCGGCCGCGCGCAAGCGGCAAGCCTGGGCGGCAGCGGACGGAAGCTGGGTCAAAATCCCGGCTTTTCGACAGTCTTCGGAGCTGGCATGGGGCGGTATGTGAGTATGACCCTTACCGCTGCTGATCGCCGGGCTTTTCAGGCATGCCCGGCTCGTCGAGCAATTGGATGATCGAGGCCGGGCCGAGGGCGGCTGGCGCTGTCCATGAGCGCAACGCCCAGACGACCTTCTTGTCCGGGGTCACTTCCAGAATTTGCACCGAACCCGCCCAATCCTTCGGATCCTTGATGCCGTTGGGGCACCAATTGGCAATCACGGTATTGCCGTTCGCCAACCGGTCAGCCTCCTGCACGACGAAAAGTTTGATGCCGGGCACGTCTTTTTGGGAAAGCTCCCACACCGTTTCGCCGGCAGGATTGATCTCGCGGGCGAAACCCCGGTTGCTGCCGACCAACGTGTTGCCATTCTTCAGTCGCACCGCCGACCATGGCGACGGCACCGCCACCGACCAGATTTGCTTTCCGTCGGCGTCGTATTCGGCCACTTCCGCCTTGTCCATATGCGCCACCAGAAAGGTGCCGGCTGCCGTGATGCGCGCCCGGCGGAACTGCGGATGGGCATTTTTTGGGTTGCCCACCGGAAGCTCGAATTCTTTCTCGGTTTTGCCGCTGACCGTGTTGATCACCATCAGCGTTGCAGGGGCGCCGTTTTGCACAATCAGCACGCGGTCGAGGCCGACGGGCTGCGCGATGTGGACTTCGAAGCCTTTGGGAGCGTCATAGTTCCAAATCAGCTTTTTGTCCGGCGTCACCTCGCCCGCGCCGGTCTTGCGGGCGAACACCACGTTGCCATTCGAAAGCATGGTGGCGTCGCTGAACTCCTGGAGCGTCTTGCTGCCATCGGCGGCGACAATGTTCGTGGGAAACCCGTAGGACCAAACGATTCTTCCGTCGCGAACGATGAAGAGGGTTTGCTCCTTCTCAGGATAGTTCCACTCGCCGGCATACAGGAACGGGTGTTGCGCCAGACCCTTGCCGGGAAGCGTGGCGGGCGCCATCGGCGAAACAGGGGTGCCGGCAGGTGGAGCAGCCGGAAACGGCTGCGGGCTGGCGGCGGGGTCGGCCGCGTAGCCGGGCAACGCGGCAAGGGCGCCGAGCGCGAGGCAATGGAAAAGGCAGTGAAACGGAGAACGCAGCATGGGGACTTGGGGTTCGCTGAAATCCGAATCGATAGCCTGAAATTGGCACCGATATTTCAGAATAAAGAAATTACGATGCCCTGCCCAAATACGTCAAGCGGTGGTCGCCGGCCAGCGTGCCGCGGGTGACCCGCCCCTCGCGATCCGGGACGCCCGGAATGACATTCGGTCCGCGGTTTCGGTAAAAACGAGCGGCGCCGCGACAATCGGGTTATGATCAATTGAATTTTGACTGCGACTCGGGATCTGCGGGCGGCTGCAGATTGATCATCGTCGGCTTGTCGCGGTCGGCCGTCAGGACGTCGTGGGCCGCGTCATGTTTCAGCTCGACCACCTGGATGGAACTGCGACGGGAGTTGCCCTCGACCGCCGAGCCCCCGCGGGAACCCGGATGGGTGAAATAGAACAAGTAAGCTCGGTCGTTCGACAGGATGACCTCAGGGTGGTGGCCCACGGCCTTGTCGTCCGGCCCGGTTCCGGGCGCCTGCAGCAGCGTGCCCACGCGCGTCCAGTCCAGCGCGTCGCCGGAGCGGTACAAGGCGAGGCCGTTCGGGGGGCTGGTGATGTCCCGCAAAAGCCAATAGCGGCCCTTCCAGTGGAACGGCACGGGCGCCTCGCCGGCGCGGTCTGAAAGGCCGGGGCTCTTGCCCCGGTCGGTCCAGTTGTAGAGGTCCGGGCTGTCCGCGAAATGGCAGGCGGAGCCATCCGCCTCGTCCTTATACCAAAGCCGCCACGTGCCGTCGGGCATGTGAAGCACGCCGGCGTCGATGTCCTTGTGGTGCTCGAGGGGAAGCGTGGACTGGTAGTCCCAGCTGAGCAGATCCCTGCTCGTGAGATGGAGGATGTCGCGTGGGTGGTTCCAGCCGTCGGCGAAGGTGCCGGGCACGTAAACCACGTACATGTGATAGAGCCCGTCGTGCTCGACCACGGCGGGCGCCCAGTAAGTCTTGTCGGCGACGGCGTCCTTGTAATCGATCCTGGCCACGCCGAGGTATTGCCACGACGCTCCGCCGTCCGAGGAGGTGGCGATGCCGATGGGCGTGCCGTGGATCCAGGCGACGCCGTTCAGGCCGGGCACGTTGGCGCGGCGGTTGGTGTAGAGCATATACCACTTCCTATCGCGGGAATTCCAGATGATGGTCGGATCTGCGGCGCCATCGTAAACGGGATCTCGGAAGAGCGGCTTCGCCGCGATCCTGTCCGCCGCGGGAAGCGGGGCATCGGCCCGGACAAGGCCCGGGAGACCGAAACAGCAAGCCAGCAGAGCCGCCTTCGCACAAACCGGCGCAAGGTTTTTCATGGGGATGCGCAGTATGGCGGGGCCGCGAAATGGAACGAGCAATATATTCTTGCCCGGACCATCCGGTCGATTGTCCCGCACACCTGGTGCATTTCGCACCAACAACTCGAGCATGCGGCATGCCCAAGTTCCTTCTTTGACTATGAGGGATGCGGGCTAGCTAGCGCGGCCACAGCCAGGCAAAAGTGCCGGCCGTCAGTCCGGCAAAGATTAGGCCGTCGATCGTCGTCTTGATCGTCGTGCACCACGACCGGCGGTACCAGATGGACATTTGCCAGAGTGCGCCGGCGTAGGCGAGGAACGAGGTCACGCCGGCGAAGCGAAACACTTGCCGGTAGGACGCCCCGTTTGAAAGCGCATGGTACGTCACATAGGCGGCGAAGTACCCGACCACGATCAGGTAGAGAAACCACTGGGTCAGGCTCCGTCCCATCCGCATCGGGCCGCTGGGAATAACGGTCATAACGATGATCGGCCCCTTCTTCATTTTTTCGGCGAATTCCGGCGACTTCATTTCCTGGGCTTTCTCGCACCGGGGCACCATGTAGTCACCCGGCGGAATTCCGAGGGGACGGAGGAGATCCATCACCTTGTCCTGGTCGGGCAACCGCGAAGCGTCGCTCTTGTGCCAGGGCAGGGCCATGTGAAGGATGAAACTTGCGATAAACACAAACACCGACGAGAGCAGAATGGGAAGCCAGAGTGCTTGCAGGACGGTCATGGGGGTATCCTTTTAGTTTACGTTGAAACGAGGAGGCGCCCAAAACCTGTCAACATTCCGCAAATCGTCAACAGGTCGGGCGAACTGACCCATTTCCAAAACGCGAATCATGATTTGCCCCGCGGTTTGAACGGCCACAGGATGTGGAATCCCGATGAAGGCCCTGGTGCTCAAGGAATACGGCCGCTTTGCGTTCGAAGATGTGCCGGTGCCGCAGTTGCAGCCGGACGAGGTGCTCATCCGGGTCAGGGCCTGCGGGATTTGCGGAAGCGATGTGCACGGCATGGACGGGAGCACGGGCCGCCGAATCCCGCCGTTGATCATGGGCCACGAGGCCGCGGGCGAGATTGCCGAGATTGGGCCGGCGGCCGGCGGATGGAAACCGGGAGACCGCGTGACCTTCGACTCGACGTTCTATTGCGGCCATTGCTGGCACTGCCGGCGCGGCGAGGTGAACCTGTGCGACGAACGCCGGGTCTTTGGGGTTTCGTGCGCGGACTACCGCCGCGACGGAGCGTTTGCCGAATATATAGCGGTGCCCGGACGAATCCTCTACCGGCTGCCGGATGCCTTGAGCTTTGAGCAGGCCGCGATGGTCGAGGCGGTGTCGGTCGCCGTGCACGCCGTCGCAAGGACGCCCCTTGAACCGGGGTCGGCCGTGACGGTGGTGGGCGCGGGCATGATCGGCTTATTGGTCATCCAGGTTCTCAGGGCGGCCGGCTGCAGTCAGGTAATTGCAATCGACTTGGACGGCGGCCGCCTGGAAATCGCGCGCCGGCTCGGCGCAACCGCTATCTTGAAGGCAGACTCTTCGGAGCCGGCCGAGGCCGTCCGCAGGCTGACCGGCGGCCGTGGAGCCGACGCGGCATTTGAAGTGGTGGGCGTGGCCGCTGCCGTAAAGACATCGATCGCATGCGTGCGCAAGGGCGGAAGCGTGACGCTTGTGGGCAACCTGGAGCCCGCCGTGGAACTGCCGTTGCAGTCGGTTGTAACCCGTCAGCTGACGCTGATCGGAACGTGCGCGTCGGCGGGCGAATACCCCGCCTGCCTCGATCTCATAGCGAGCGGCAAGGTCAATGTCACCGGGTTCATCAGCGCCACGCCACCCCTGGAAGAGGGCGCCCGATGGTTCGAACGGCTGTACGCCCGCGAGAAGGGCCTGATGAAGGTGCTGTTGCGGCCGTGAACGGGCACGACACTGCGGAGCCGGCGATCCTCAAATGACGAGACTCAAGACTGCATTGGTTGGCACCGGAAATGTGGCGCATCTGCACGCCGCGGCGCTGCAAACCCTCCCGGAGTCCGAGTTTGTCGCGGTTTGCGGCCGGCCCTCGGAAAAGCTGCGTGCGTTCGCCGCCCGGTATGGGGTCCGGGCATTTTCCGATGTCGGGGAGATGATCGAGCAGGCCGGCGTCGAGGCGCTGTGCATTTGCACGCCTCATCCCAACCATGCGGCGCCGGTGATCACCGCCGCCGGGGCCGGCGTTCACACGCTGGTGGAAAAGCCCCTTGCATCCTCGCTGGCGGACTGCGACGCAATGATTGCGGCGGCCGAAGCGGGAAAGGCCACGATCGCAATGGTGTCCCAGCGCCGCTTTTATCCTCCCTGCCAGCGGATTCGCAGGGCAATGGATGCCGGTCTGCTCGGCCGGCCGGTGCTGGGAGTGGCGACGATCTTTGGCTGGCGCGACGAGGCCTATTACCGGAGCAATCCCTGGCGCGGCACATGGGAGGGGGAGGGGGGCGGTCTCCTGGTGAACCAGGCCCCCCATCCGCTCGACCTCCTG
>OCTA010005349.1_pt1 | contig 11132 bp, 4 predicted proteins | sample 1538991 | NCBI WGS metagenome assembly OCTA01 (sample SAMEA3539302, study PRJEB22396) | soil metagenome | biome: tundra; feature: field; material: soil | place: USA | collected 2010-05 | depth 0.15 m | reverse complement strand
TCCTGTTCATGAATGCTTATTCTATTTCAAACCTTCGCTCAACCAGACACGCGTGGTCGCAAATTCTTAATGACAGACTTTGAGAACGGTGGTAGTTTTTAGGTAACCCATGGTGCCAAACCAAATTTATCGGCTTGCGGGCGAAGCCGGTGGCCATTGAAAGTGGAGCCATGACTCGGTTGGAACGCGGTCCAGCCACCAGTATAGCCCGTTAAAGAACGTGAAGATTTGAAGCGATTCGGCGAAATCATTAACCCTTGAGCACCCCAAACTATTGAAGTCCATGAAAACATCAACCTCCCGAAACCTCACTCCTATTCTCAACCACATCACGGCCGGCTTGTGTCTGGCTTTCTTGCTCTTGGCCAATCGCGCTGGGGCGGCGGTTCAGTTTTGGGACAACAACACGACCAGCGTCGCCACCGGCGGCACTTGGGACACGACCACTGCAAACTGGGCCTCCAGTTCGACTTTGACAGCTTCAACCGCCTCTTGGGGCAGCGGCAATATTGCCGCGTTTGCCGCCGGCACGGCTGCGATCGGTTCCCTGACCATCAATGTCCCCGGCCCTGTAACCTGCGCCGGCATTACCAATTGCTCGACCGGGGCGGGAATCACCGGCAACCTGACCTTCAGCGGTGCCGGCCCCATTACGATTGCCGCCGGAGCAGACGGGTTCTACTGCGGCACGAATGGCGGGGCTGACTTGATCTTCAATACCCCGATCACCGGGCTCGGTCAATTGGTTCAGCACGCGAACGGCGCTCTCTCTTTGAACGGCACCAACACCTACACGGGTGGAACCTCGCTGACGGGTGGCCAGGTCATTTATTTCAACAATACCTATTCATTCGGCACCGGCCCCGTCAGTGAGAACGGCAACAGCAGTGCGATTGTCAACGCCAACGCTGTGAGTGTAGTGGTCATCACCAATGCCTTTTCCTTCCCCACTGCCAACTACAATTTGAATCTGGCCTTCAACGGGCTGAGCTATCCGGGCACGATTTTCTCCGGCAGCTTTACCCTGCCATCCTCAGGAAATATCGTCCTCCACACGAGCGGTTCGGGCTCGGCGGGCGGGGTGGACAAGATTACCGGCGTCATCAGCGGTGCCAGCGGACTCATTACCGACGACTACGGCATCTTGGAGCTGGCCGCGACCAACACCTACACTGGCAACACGGCCATCCTCAGCCCCGGACCCGGCACGCTCATGATCACGGGAGCGGGTTTGTTGGGTGGGGCCACTGGAAATTACGCGGGCAACATCACCAACAATGGGACCTTCATTTACAACAGTTCGGCCGCACAGACCCTTTCAGGAGTTATTTCCGGTTCGGGTTCGCTGACGCAAAACGGCACCGGCCAATTGACATTGACCGCCGCCAACACCTACACCGGCGGCACCACCAATGCTTCCGGCACGCTGATCGTCAACGGCGCTGGCATCATCCCGGGCAATGTCACGGTCACGGGCGGCACCAATGACGCGCAAACCGCCAACTCCCTCATGGGCACCTACTTCACCGTCACCGGCGGCAAACTGCAATTGGACAGCCCCACCGCCATATCGAATCAGCTTGCCATCCTCACCTTGCCCAGCGCGAGCACCAACAGCCTGTTCCTGAATTTTTCAGGCACATGCAGTGTTCTCGCCCTCAATTTCGGCGGCACGTCCATGCCCAATGGCACCTGGGGCGCCGCCGGCTCCGGCGCCACCCATACCAACTCCGCCTTCACCGGCACCGGCCTCCTTAGCGTCGCCGTTTCCACCGGCACCAATTTCTATTGGGACGCCAACGGCTCCGATGCCGCTGCCGCGCACAACGACCTGGGCGGCGGCACCGGGAATTGGAATAACATCACCCCGGATTGGTGGGTCAACGGCGGGGCGGACACCGCCTGGCAGGGCGGCTACCCGGCCAACTTTGCCGGCACCGCGGGAACCGTCACGGTGGCTGACAATGTGGCCCCGAACGCGCTCCTGTTCACCACCCCAGGCTACTTGCTGACCAATTCCGGCAACTTCTCCATCTTCGTGACCAACCCCGCCACCCTGATCACCCTGCCCGCCGGCACCACCACCATCGCCGCACCCATCGCCGGGCAAGGCCTGGTCGTCAGCGGACCCGGCACCCTCGTCTTGAGCGGAACCAACACATATACCTTCGCCACGGTGGTCACCAATCAAGCCACCGTCAGCGTCAACGCCATTTCCGACTCCGGCACCAGCGGCATCAGCACCGCACCCGTGACCCTGGCCAACGGCACCCTCACCTACACCGGATCGGGCGCCGCCACCACCGCGCGCCATTTCCAGGAAATCGCCGGCACCACCAACGGCATCAACTTGCCCGCCGGCAACCTGACCCTGAACTCCCAGGTCAACGGCTCCGGCGGATTCGTCTTCAACAAGTCCGGCACTGGCACGCTCACCCTGGGTGGCGGCAACATAGACAACGCCTTTCTCGGGATGAACATCCTCGCCGGCGAAGTCATCTGCAACAAGACTGGAACCCCGAGCGGCCACGCCTTGGGCGGCCCCGTCAACGTCAGCAGCGGCGCCGAGATCCAGTTGAGCGGCGGCGGCTACGGCACGGAAATTTACAGCGGCAGCACCGCCCCCGTCGCGATTTTCCCCGGCGGCCTGTTTGACCTGGCCGGCCAGAGCAACACCCTGTTCTCGCTCGCCTTGGCCGGCACCGGCATCAGCGGCAGCGGCGCGCTCATCAACAGCTCCAACGGCATGCCCTCCGCCCTCGTCTGCCCCATCACCCTGACCGCCAACACCACCATCGGCGGCTCCGGCAGCAGCCCCGGCAATATTACCCTGCTTGGCATCATATCAGGCAACCCCTCCCTGACCCAGGCTGGCAGCGGCCTCCTGACCTTGGGCGGCACCAGCACCTTTTACGGCGGACTGAACCTCAATCCCAACACCGTGGTCATGCTCGCTTCCAACCAGGCTGCCGGTTTGGGCCTGATCTCCATCGGCGCCAACAGCACCCTGCTGGTGAACATCGGCAACAACACCGTGGCCAATCCCATCACCGGCGGTTCCACGGCCAGCATCAACGTGGTCACCAACGCCAACGGCAACACCGGCTTCAGCGGCAACATGTCAACCTTTACCGGCCAGTTGAATTGTCCCGCCAGCATCGGCAACGCCAAGGTCCAGTTCACCACCTCCGAAACCTTCAACATCAACCCCGCCGCCATCATCAACGTCTCCAACGGCGCGACCCTTTTTGTGGCCAACCATAACGTCGTCGTGCCCTGCACCGTGAATTTGTTTGGCACCGGCAATGGTGAAGTCTACGGCGCATTGCGGCTTGAAGCCGGCGCGCTCATTAGCGGTCCCGTGAACCTGTATAACAACACCACCATGGGCAACGGTCAGACTGGCCCCGCCGTTCAGGCCACCATCAGCGGGGTCATCAGTTCCGTCGGCGGAAGCTATGGCATCACCTTCACGCCCGAGCCGGGCATTATTCAGCTCATGGGCGCCAACACCTATACCGGCACGACGACGCTCAACGGCGGTATTGTGCAACTGGACAGCGCGGAAATCCCCGGAACCAGTGGGCCGTTGGGTAACTCGATCGCATCCAATCCTGGCTCCATCGTCCTCTCCGGCGGCTTGTTGCAATTCTCCAGCGTGAACAACCATGATTACTCCGGTCGCTTCAGCACCGCTGCCAGCCAGAAGTTCTATATTGACGTCAATGGCCAGACCGTGACGTTGGCGACCCCGCTGACCAGCAGCCTCGGCGGATTTGGGCTTCAAAGCACCATCGCTGGCGGCACGCTCGTTATGAGCGCTGCCAACACTTATACCAGCAATTCGATCATCTCCAGCGGCACTCTGCAACTGAACTGCGCGGAAATTCCCGGGACCAGCGGCCCGTTGGGCAGTTCGCCTGCGGTCATTTCGCCTCTCGGTTCGCCTCTCGGTTCCATCGTCATGTCCGGCGGCAAGCTCCAATTTACCAGCCTGAACCATAACGACTACTCCGGCCGCTTCAGCACCAACTACACCCAGTCCTTCAACATTGATGTCAATGGCCAGAACGTATCCTTCGCGAACGCGCTGATCAGCCCCAACTTTACAAACGGAGCTGCCGGCACCTTGACCCTCAGCTCCACTGCCGCTGGCGGCTCGCTGACCTTGAACGGCACCAATGCCTATTCTGGCGCCACTGCCATCAATCCCGGCGCCACGCTCATTATCTCGGGAGCGGGTAACTTGAGCGGCAGCAACAGCCCCGCCATTTATGCGGGAGCCATTAACGACCAGGGAACATTCGTTTATGGCAGTTCCACCAACCAGGTCTTGATGGGAGCCATTACCGGCAACGGCTCGTTGATCAAGAGCGGCACTGGCACGCTCGTTCTGAGCAACTCGTTGAACGCCTATTACGGCGGCACGACCATCAGCAACGGCACCCTGAATATCACCAATACCGGCGCCATCGTGGGCAACATCACGATTGCCGGAGGCGTGCTGGTGCTCGGCAATCCTAACGCCTTGGCCGCAAGCGCCGTCCTTTCGCTGCCCAGTTCACCCGCCGCCGGCACGGTGAATCTTAATTTCTCGGGCGTTCAGACGATCAGCGCCCTGACTATCGGCTCGACCAATATGCCCCCCGGAACCTATGGCGCGACTAACAATGGCAGTGTCACCTATCAGAACGCCGCCTTCACCAATTCCGGCATCCTCAATGTGGCGGGTCAGGTGGCTTTCTGGGATCCCAGTTCTTTGGATGCCAGCCCTGGAAGCGGTGGCAACGGAGGTTGGGACAATAGCACCCCCGACTGGTGGGTCAGCGGGAATGCGGATTCTGTGTGGGCCGGAACCAATACCGCCTACTTTGCCGGCACGGCTGGCACGGTGTCAGTGAACGCCAATGTCAGCGCCAGCGGACTGTTTTTCACAGTGCCCAATTATACCATCGGCGGAAGCTCCACGCTTACCCTGCTGGACGTCGCGAGCAACGGCACACCAATGATTTCCATTCCCAGCGGCAACACCACCATTAGTTGTCCCATCGCCTCGTCAACCACGTCGAACTCGGTGATCGTAAACGGTTCCGGCACACTGACCTTGAGCGCCGACAATTCGGGCATTACCAATAATCTGGTGGTCACCGGCGGCGGCACTTTGAGCGTGAATAGCATCCAGGATAGCGGCAACGGAGCCAGCGCCATCGGGGTGGGCACGAATCTGACACTCTTGAACGCCAATCTTGCGTTCACCGGCAGTTCCGGCCAATCGTCGCGCCACATCACCTTGAGCGGCCCCATCTCCAACACCATTAGCGTGCTTCCCGGCAACACCTTGGATCTGGAAGGCCAGGTCCAGAACATCGGTGGCACTGCGCCCCAGGTCCTTGTCTTCGCCGGCGGCGGCACGTTGATCTTGGGCGGAACAATAGACAACTCCAGTCTCGATTTGGCCGTCAATGCCGGCACGGTGATCATAGAAAAAACCAGCAGCGGCACGGTGCATGGGATCGGTGGCGGCACGAGCACCATTGCCAGCGGCGCCGAACTTCAATTGCAAGGCTCCGGCGGCTTCGATCTTTACAGCGGCACCGTCCTCACGATCGCCAGCGGCGGCATGCTTGACCTGGACGGCCAGAGCGACAACACGAGCACGATGAACCTGTCGGGCACCGGCATCGGCGGCGTCGGGGCACTGATCAACAGCAGCGGCAGTCCCAGCTTCCTCCTTAACGGCGGCAGCGGAGTTGTCCTGACCGGCAACACCACGATCGGTGGTGTCGGCAATATCACGTTGGGGGGCGTAATCAGCGGCCTCGGATCGTCGCTTACCTATAGCGGCACCAGCGGCGCTCAATTGATTTTGACCAACGCCAACACTTGGAGTGGTGGACTTAACATCGCCCCAGGCAGCACGGTGGTGATTAATAGCCAGGCTGGCGCCGGCACCGGACCCATTGCCATCGGGGCCGGCGGAACTTTGCTCATGCCCCTCACTGGCACTTATGCTTCCAGTTATTTTAACCCCATCAGCGGCGACTCAAGCACTTTTATTAATTTCGGTATGCCCGGAACGGGCAATACCTTCGAATATTTTGGCCTCACGAACTTTCACGGCACGATCAATGTCGGAACCGGGAGCGGCGCCGGCCAGATGGTGCTCAATAATGTGGCCAATGAGGGCTATCCCGTCAGCGCCGACGCCACTTGGAACATCCAGAGCGGTTGCACGCTGGATTTCCAGGCCCCGTGCGTCGTGAATCCGGGCAAGGTGATCGTCAATGGCAACGGGAACAATGTTTATGGCTCGCTCCGCATGGACGCCTGCAACCAGCAGGGGAATGTGCTGCTGAACGGCCCCAATTGCCAGATTGGCGACGGCAACACGCCGCCCGGAGCCAGCACCATCAGCGGCGTCATCAGCGACGGCGGCTATGGTTACGGCTGGATGAAAATGAGTTCCGCCGCCGCCCCCACCACCATCATTCTCACGGCGTCGAACACCTACACCGGTCCGACGTTTGCCACCAACGGGGTGCTCGCGCTGGTCGGGGCAGGCTCCATTGCCACTTCTTCCGGCCTCACCCTTTGGGGGGGCACAACCTTCGATGTTTCCGGCGTCAGCGGCGGCGCTTATACCTTCGATTCCTTGGGGAACAACCAGGGACTTACCTGCCTTGGAACCGCGACGATTGCCGGGAGCCTGAACCTGGGTTCGGGCGCGCCGCTGGCACTGCAAAGCACCAACCTCGGCACGGCGTTGATTGTCACCAACGGCACCCTCACTTTGAATAATAATCCCATCACCTACACGAATTACAACTCGCTCGGTGTCCCCACCAGCCTGTTGCCGGGAACCTACCCGCTCATCACCACTGTGGCCAGCATCACGGGCACCGGTCGGGGCTCTGTGGGTGGCTCGGTTTCCAGTTCCCCGCTGACCATCGTCCCCGCCCTGAACCCCGCCTTCAACGCCGCGCTGGTCATCAGCAATAACACGCTGAACATGATCATTAGCGTGTCGGCCCCAACCATCGTCGGTCAATTGCCGTTGAGTGCCGGCGGCCCGGCCACCACGTTATATGCGGGAGCCAATCCCAATTACTCGGTGCAAGCGGTGGGCCTGGCACCGCTGCAATATCTGTGGTTCACGAACAATGTGCTGGTGGGCTACGCCACCAATGCCGCGCTCACGCTCACGAATGTGCAGCTCGGCGGGCTGCAAACGTATTGCGTCGTGAGCAACACCCCCAGTTATACGCCCGCCCAAAGTCTCACATGGACGGCCCTCGTGACCAATGACCCCACCGCGCCTTATCCGGCGTTGGTTCTGGCGGACAAGCCCCTGGGTTACTGGCGGCTTGACGAGACCGAAGTAGGCGGAGGCGATGACGGTGTCATTGCGGAGGATTATTTGGGAAACAATGACGGCCTTTATACCAACGTCACCCTTGTTACTTCAGGTTATAGTTCAACCACCGATCCGAATGAGGGTTCTGTGTCCGTTAGTGGATCCGGTGATAGCGACGCCTTCGCCATCCCCAACATTAACTTTTCCTCGCCCGCCGGCACCAGCCCCACTTTCTCAATCGAAGCGTGGGTGAACGGCTCCGGGCAAAACCAGGATGCCGGCATTGTCTCCTTGGGTTACGGTGGCGGTGGCGAGGAGTTCGATTTGGATACGGGCAGCGACGGTTACGCCGGCAACAATCACGCATTCCGGTTCTTTGTGCGCGACGCTTCGGGCGCTACGCACTCGTCACTTTCTGCGATGACGCCGTTCTCCGGCACATGGCACCACCTGGTTGGCGTCTGTGATGAGTCGAACGGCGTGGTGACGCTTTACGTTGACGGCGTGGTGGCTACCAGCGGGAGCGGGTCCATTGCGCCCCGGAGCGGCATTTTGTCTTCGGCCCGGAACATGATCATCGGTGCCCGTCCGTCCAATTCGACCGTCAACAATAACCTCCAGTTTGTGGGGAATATAGACGATGTGGCCGTTTACAATTACGCCTTGAGCGCAACCCAGGTGGTGGCACATTATGTCTCGGTGGGTGTCCCGCCGTCGTTTGCCCAAGTGCCTCCGGCCACCGTGAACGCCGACGCGGGCCAGAGCCTGGCTTTGCCGGCGACGGCCATTGGCACCGGGCCGTTGCTCTATATTTGGGCGGATGTGAACGCCAACACGAATCTGGCGGTCGGGACGACTAATGGCAATATCATCGGGGCTTCGCTGACGATCAGCAACGTTCCGAGCAGTTGGAACGGTGACCAGTTGTCGTTGACGGTTTCCAATGCGTATGGCGAGACGAACATTTTGGTCTCGCTCAACGTCGCCTCAATTCTCCAGGCCAATCTGGTGCCGGACACCAGCTTGAGCCTGATCGCGGGCCAGACGTTCACTTACGCGGTGGCGGCGTCGGGTGCCGTGCCGATCACTTATCAGTGGTCTTCGAACAGTGTGCCGGTGACGGGCGCGACCAACAATACCTACACGGCGTTGGCGGCGCTGGGCGACACGGTCTATTCCTGCCTGGTCAGCAACCCGGTTGGAACGGCCAATCTGTCGGTGACGCTGACGGGCCTGCCGTATCTGACCTTGGACTGGAACGGGGCGGGCTGGACGGGGAATCAAAGCGGCACCTTCTCGACCGCTCCGTTCAATAACGACGTGTTAACGCTGACGGATGGCGGGGGCAGCGAGGCTCGGAGCGCCTTCTTCGGCACCCAGCAATACATCGGCGCGTTTGAGGCCTCCTTCACCTATCAGGCGGGCGGCAGCGTGGCGGCGGACGGCGTCGCATTTGTGCTGCAAAATGATCCGCGCGGGGCGGCGGCGTTGGGGGGTGGTGGCGGCAGCCTGGGCGTAAGCGGGATAACTCCGAGTGCCGATTTGGAACTCAACCTTTACAACGGCGGCACCGAAATCAGGGGTTACTCGTTTAAGACCAACGGACTCACCGGCGCGAGCGGGGCCAATGGCAATTATACGGCACTTGGAAGTGTCAATCTTAATGCCGGCAATCCGGTCAACTTCTACCTGTATTACAGCCAGGGCGTTTTGTCCATGATGGCCACCGACACCGTTGCCGCGACCTCGTTCAGCACCAATTTGAACGTCGGGAATCTGCCTACCATTGCGGGTGGAAGCTTCGCTTATGTGGGCTTTACCGGCGCGGACGGTGGCTCCACTTCCATCCAGACCATCACCGGCTTCACGTTTCTCAGCCTGATGGATTTGGCGGCTCAAAGCTCCGGGACGAATCTGGTTCTGGCTTGGCCGAACGACGTTTCCCTCTATCAGTTGCAATCCGCCACCAACTTGATCACGCCAGTCTGGGTGGACGTCAACAGTCCGGTTACTGTGACCAACAATATGAATGAAGTGACGGTGCCAGCGACCGGCGCGCAGGTGTTTTACCGCCTGATATTGCAGTGATGCGGACGGGAAATCAAATGCATTGAGGTGGCCGAAGGATCACACGGGAAGGATGCTACGGTCACAGACCAATGGTTTGGGGCGGGTTTCCACACCAATTGGTTTGACGTGTGCCTGGCGAATTGATATTCATGCAGCAATTGGGAGATTAAAAAGGCCGTTACAGTGAGACTGGATTTTTGCGCACCAGTGGTCTGCTGATTCAGCGAGCAATTCCGGCAGATGTTGCGCAGCGCCCGAGTGGAACCACTGCGTCTGCCGGCGCGTTCGCCGAATTTGAATGCGTATGCTGAACGCTTCGTGCGCACGATTCGGCAGGAGTGTCTCAACCGGATGGTCTTCTTCCGCGAAGTGTCGCTGCGCAGGGCCGTGAAGGAATTTGTCACCCATTACAATTGCGAGCGGAACCATCAGTCGTTGGAGAACAAAATCATTCAGCCGGAGACGACGGAGTTCCCGCACATCGGGCGGATCCGCTGCCGAAAACGACTCGGAGGTTTGCTCAATTATTACTATCGCGAGGCTACTGGATGAACAAATTTGAATATTTTGACACTATGGGCATTCTTTTCGACGACAACCGGCTCAACACCGAGACGGCGGCCACGCTCCAGAAGTTGAGCGAGATGCAGCTTGGCGACGGGCGTTGGCCGTGGTTTGCCGGCGGGTGAATTCCATTAGAGATTGTGCCCACATTAAACCGGTGACGCCACTTGGGAAGGACTTCAATTACTACGGAACCGAAAAATAGAGCCGGGGCTTTTCTATAACCGGTCAACAGATCCGAGACACATCCAAGCGGAGCAGCTTGCCAAGTTTATCAATCTTGTCTGCGATATGACCGACCCCCACCGCACAGTGATGTGCCGGGGCGTGTGCGTTCCAATCGTTCACAAATCCCCGCGCGCCAATCGGAAATTTATAGCGAGAGTTGGTGTTGCCAATTTCCAGAATCGGACCGGGCACGGACTCACCTTCAGCCACCAATAGTTTTAATTTGCCTTCCTTGGTGTGTAAAAAATAATATAAACATCACGAGTGTCTGCCTATAAGTTCCACAGCAGTAATTGGTTGTGGTTGGCGGCAGGTGGGGCGTTGAACTCTGTTTCTGTAAACAACTCATGCAAAGGTATTTTCTCAAAAGGGTGAACACTCAAAAGTTGCAAAGTTCTGTGCAAGGTGCCGGGCAGTCCCAGTTGCTTGTGGATGATGGCGACGAGCAAGTAAGTCGTCACCGCGATCCAGATTTGGGTTTTCACCGCATTGGGGCTGGTTCCAAAAAAATGTTTGATGCGCAAGTGGCCTTTGATCCAGCGGAAGAAAAGTTCGATCTGCCAGCGCCGTCGATAAATTCCGGCGACGACCACGGCGGGGATTTCCAGATGGTTGGTCAGAAAGATCAAAGCGCGCCCCGTCTCCGCGTCGAAGTAATGCACTTTGCGCAATGGCCAGGGAAAGGCCGTGCGCGAACGCGCGAGGGTCAGCTTGCCAATTTGGTCGCTGCGCACCCCAGTCGTCGCGTCCGCCGGCAGGGAGCGATGGCGGGTAAAGCGCAGATTGTCTTTGGCGCGGGTCACAAAGAAAGCACCCGCTGCCGCCATCAGACCGAGACGTTGAAAATCCACGTAGCCACGGTCCATGACGTAAAAAGCCCCCGGCTCCAAGACCAGTTCGTCGAGCCAGAGAACGT
>OCTA010005348.1_pt1 | contig 11138 bp, 5 predicted proteins | sample 1538991 | NCBI WGS metagenome assembly OCTA01 (sample SAMEA3539302, study PRJEB22396) | soil metagenome | biome: tundra; feature: field; material: soil | place: USA | collected 2010-05 | depth 0.15 m | reverse complement strand
GAGGTCGGGGCCGACCTTTGATCCGTCGGAGCCGATGCCGTGGCAATCGGCGCACCTTTCCTGGCGGAACCACGCGACTCCGGCCAGTTCGGCCGGCGAGAGTTGCAGCCACTCGGTGGGGCCGGAGTAATCGATCCGCGCGGCCTGATCCTGGCGCGGCGTGGTGACTATGGCGGCAGCCGTCAGTCCGGTCCAGCCGACCGCGGCGAGCGCCACGAAGGCGAAGGCCGCGGTGCGGCGAGTGACCTTGACCATTCGGCCGCGGTCGATGAAGGGGACCAGGATCAGGGCCAGCACGGCGAGACCGGGCAGTACCACCGCGCCCAACACCTCCAGCGGCCCGCTGAACAGCTTCAGCGTTTGGAATAAGAACAGGAAGTACCACTCGGGGCGGGGGATGTAGGTGGTGTCGGAGGGGTCCGCCAATTGTTCGAGCGGCACGCGCGCGGCCACGGCCATGGTGAACAGAATGGCGAACGCGACGAAGATGGCCACGCTGTCTTTGAAAGTCTGGCCTGGGTGGAAATGCTTCGGCGACAGGTTTTCATCGGCCGGCACCGGGGCGACGCCATGCTTGCGCACCAGGAAAATGTGGACGGCGATCAGCATCATGGTGGCGGGCGGCAGCAGCAAAACGTGCAATCCATAAAAGCGGGCGAAGGTGACCACGCCGACCGCGCCTCCGCCGCCGAGCAGGCGCGTGAGCTGCGCGCCGAGCAACGGCGCCTGGGCTGCCATCTGGGTGGCGACTACGGTGCCCCAGTATGCGCGGTTGTCCCATGGCAGGAGGTACCCGGTGAGGCCGTAGGCCAGCGTCAGGAGGAACAGCGCCACGCCAGCGATCCATGTGGCTTCGCGCGGCTTCTTATACGCGCCATAGAGAAAGACCTGGATCATATGCAGGACCACCACCACGATGATCATACTGGCGCCCCAATGGTGCAGGCCGCGGATGAGACGCCCGCCGGTCAGTTCGGTGAGGATGTAGCGCAAGCTGTTGTAGGCGTCGCCGGGCGTGGGAGCGTAGTTGAAGGCCAGCAGCACGCCGGTGAAAGCCTGGACCAGGAACAGAAACACGGCCACGCTGCCGAAGACCTGGCGCCAACCGCTGGAGCCCGGAATCTCCTCGTAGAGTGCCCGGCGGAGAGCGGTATCGATACCGGTGCGGTGCTCCAGCCAGCCGGCGATGGCTTGCATCCGGCGCTTCATACGGAATTCCCTTCCGACGGGCGCAGACCGCCCAGCAGCAGTTTGTTGCCCGCGACTTTGGTCTCATAGCGATCCAGTGGGCGGGGCGCCGGACCGTAAGTCACCTTGCCATCGATGGAGAACAGGGAGTTGTGGCACGGGCAGACGAACTGGGTTTTGGTCTCGTCCCAGTGGTGCGCACAGCCCAAGTGGGTGCATTGCGGGCCGAAAGCGCACACGCCGCCGTCGGGTGTCTTCACCACCCAGGCGGTGACTTTCTCGCTGATGACCTTCCAGCCGTCGACGCGATTTCGGCGGAACGCCATCTCGACCGGTTGATTGGGCGTGAGATAGGTGATATCGCCCGCGTCGATCCACGATTCGTCCTTGCGGGCCTTCGGGGGGAGAAAGAGGTAGGCCAAGGCGGGTGCGCCGAGACCGGCTGCGATGACTCCCCAGATGGCATACATTGCGCCTATGTAGAAAGCACGGCGCGTGGTTTCGCCTCGAATTTCGGGCGGTTTAGCGGACAGGCTGTCTGACTGCATGTTGGTTTCCTCCTGTTGCGTGCCTCGGATCAGAACGTGAACGAGAGGCTGGTGTATCCCGTTTGCGCCCGGTAATAGGGCTGGTAGCCGAAGTAGGCAAACTTCTGGTTGTAGCGGAAGAACTCCCAGCCGCCGTTCCATTGCAGCTTGGGCGCAATCCTGATGGATAGTCGCGCCAACGGGGCCTGGTAGGTCATCGGGAACGTGTTAAACCCGGCCATGTATGAAGCAGCCGGGTCTGTCAGTCCCAGGTTCCGCGCCGCGCGGCCGTCGCCGGTATCCTTCGAGATGTTGTAGCCCAGGTAGAGCGTCCCCCGTCTCTGGATGTTGGTCCTGGCCATGACCGAGACGTTGTGAACGTTGCTGATGTATTGGGAGGTGTAGCCTGGTACGCTGATAATGGTAACCGAGTTTGGCGCGGGCTGCTCGGACCACAAATTGGCCAAGGTGTCCAGATGCCGCTTGTTATAACTAACGTCCAACGACCACTTATCGCTCAGCGTAAGTGACGAGTTGGCGGATAAGTCGCGCGAGTGGGAGCTGAAGTAAGAGGCGGGCGGCGGGCCATAGGTGCTGGTGAGCACCTGCTGCGCCGGCGCATTCAGATTATACACCTGCCGGTAGGCGGCCCCGAACCGGATGCGCTTACTATGCCGGTATTCGGCTCGCGCCCGAATGTTGTGGTAGTGGGCGGGCGCGATGGGCGTCAAGGCGGCATTGTCCCTTCCGATGGTCGCATCCACGTCGAGGGACAGCGGCTTGAATGGCTTGACCCGAATGCCGAAAGTGCCGGCGTCCAAATGGTTGTTCAATGTGTTGAGATCCTTCGAATTGGTCGTTCCCGTGCGAATCAAATCATTGACAAGCCATCGGGCTGTGTACCGGTACTCGGCGTTCAGGCCCAGCCACTTGGCAACGCGGTAGTTGGCGTCGAGAGAATCGGAGAACCTCCGGTCGCCGATCCGGTAGTCCCAGAAGACGTTCTTAGTCGCGGCCACGTTATTCACCTGCAGCATCTGTCCAGTGCCGTCGTACCGGTTGTTCTGCGCCGAGGTATTGCTTACGATGGTGAGCCGGCTTGTGGGGAACAGGCTGAACGTAAAATCGCCGGCGGTAAAGGGGCGCCGGGCGGTTCCGGGCATGTACGTAAAAGCGTTGGTGGGTGCTCCGGCGGCGCAGTTGGAGCAGGTGGAATTCGCAATCGCCCGGTCTCCCGACTCGGTTTCAAAGTACATCGTGGTATTGTCGGCCTTGCTGTAGGTCATGCGGGCGTTGAGTGCCCATAGCTTCGTGGAACGGTTGAGGTTCGCGAACCACACCTGATTCAGGCCGTGCATCGGCTGGGTGCGGCTGTACGCGGTAACCAAGGGGGAATAGGTTACCGGTAGGGCTGGCTGGTACGGCAGGGTCTGCAACAGCGGGTAGGGCTGGCCCGGAATCAGGGGATCGGTCGTCGTGTCGTCCTTAGAGTACTCCCACTGGTGCGAAAGGGTGAGCCGGAATCCCAGGAAGTCCAACGTCGTCCCCACCCGGTATTCGTTATAGTCGCGCCGTACGTTTTGCAGGATCGGCAGTACGCTGCGGGCGAGGCCGCCAATGTAGGCCTCGTAGGTGGAGTCCTGCGGGCCGGTTTGGCTGACTCGGCTATAGCCTAACTGGAGCTTGGCCCACTGGGCGAGCGTAAGGGTTAGATCGTGGTCCTGTAGTGTCCGTTGGGTATTCATCAGATTCGCGCTGGCGCCATTATCGAGCGGCAGGTTGGTGTAACTGCTCTTCCGCCAATTCATGTCGTACCGATAGACGTCATTCTTCTCGATGCGCAGGGTAGCCACGCCATAGGGGTCGTTACCGAGCCCCGTTGCGGTTAGCGACAGCGAGTCGAAGAGCAGGCCGTGGCCTTCCTTGGAGTTCATGGTAAGGCTGGTTCCAAAGAGGCGCGGGCCGTTACCGTAATTCTCGGTGTTGTGAAAGAGGCTCGAATCGCCTCCCACGGTGGTAAAGCGGTACCCGGTCTCGAACGAATCGGTCACATTGTAGGCGCCCCAGTTTTCGCCGCGCGGGACGCCGGTCCGATCCGGCGAAGGCGCCACTACGGGCTGAGCTTGAAGCAGCGGCAGCGCCACTATAAACGATAGAAAAAGCGTTGTTCGGTTCATTATCTTTCCTCCTCTGGTAATGAGCCTTACCGCAAGAACCGGTAATGGACGTTCGATCCGTGAATCGCCACATGGCACCCGGTGCAGCGTTGATAATGCGGATCGATCATGCTGTGGGTCGCATGGTCCGGATAGGTGATGCCGCGATTCGATTTCACGCCGAAATCGCCGTTGCCCGTATGGCACTCCAGGCAAAGCTGGGCAACCGCGGGCCTGGTCAGTAACTTGGCATTGGTGGAACCGTGAGGTCTGTGGCAGGAGATGCAGCCGTCTTCCTCGCCGGTCTCGTGCTCGAAAACGAACGGCCCGCGCTTCTCCACGTGGCACTTGACACAGGGCTGATCGCTGCCATGCGACTGGTTCAACATCTTAGAAGTCTGTCCCATGCCGAAAGTGGGCGTGAAACCGCCGTGCGGGTTGTGGCAGTCGGAGCACTGCATGAAGCCCTCGTTGACACGGTGCTTGCTGGGCAGGCTGAACTGTGCCCGCACATCCGCATGGCACTCGTAACAGGCTTCGGGCTCGCTCTTCGCCAGCAGGTACTTAGGCGTCGTTGAGTGGTGGTTGGAATGGCACGAGGTACAGGCGACGTCATGTTCGGTGTGCTCGGAGTGCCTGATATTGGCCCGATTGTAGTCCTTCGCATGGCATTTCAGGCACGCGGAGACGATCTCCGCCGGCGCCATGATGGTAAAAGCATGCGGAATGGTGTTCCGCCCGCCGCCCGCCTCGATGTGGGCCTTGGCCGGGCCATGGCATCCCTCGCAAGCGGTGAGTTCGGGAGGATTCTTGCCCGAGGCAAGGCTCTTGAAGTGCGGATTCTTGTAGAAGGTGGCCCAGATTGTCGGATGGCACGTCTTACACTCCGTGTTCCCGGCATATCCGGCATTGAACGGGTTCACCGAGATAACCGACCCTCCCGCGGCGGGCAGCTTGGCCCCGGAGCCAGCGTCGCCAGCCGCAAGAGCCACACGGGCGTTCGACCCAATGGTCTGGCCGGTCAAACTCGCCGCGCCGGCCGCGCAAAGTAAAGAAGTCTCGACAATCAAACGATATATGCGCATTCGCATCTCCAGCTATACACGAGTGGCTTAGCATGCCCCCGCCCCCAAATTGAGTCCGAGCCGGCCCGCGCGGACAGCACCACCAATTCCCCGCTCGCGCCGACGCCCCTTGCTTGATGCGTCCGCGGATGACAGGGCTTACGGTGGTACGGCCGGCAATTCTCCCAGGGCTCTTCAGCGCACGAAAGTGGTTACCAAGGTAAACTGGTTGGGGTACGCGAACACACCGCGCAACCCAGCACCTACATGTCCACCAGTTAAGAGTCGCTCAAGGGTCTACTACGTTGTAGCCGGGAGAATTTTCCTTGCCTGACGCGGGTAAGCTTTGCTGAGAGTAGCCCGCCAAGAGGGCGGCCCTCCTTGCCTTTTGGCAAATAGCGGAGTTTTAACACTTATTAGCAACTTACGGATAACTCAACACTTGTTACAGTTTTAACAGGTGTTTGGGATCGCGTTATCCGCAATAGGAAGTTCAACCGCTCCCGATGACGTCGCCGGCCCTGGCACACGCCGCTCCTTGAGCGGAAGGCCAGGCAGCGAACGCAACGCCATACCTGGGACGGCTGTCTGGAAGGCGAGGGGTTACTACGGAGCGCCGCCGGGCTGGATCGAGTGTGCCACTAAGAAGCAAGCCGACTTATGCGAAAGCCGCTGGCAACGCGCAGTGACTGTTTGGGTGTGGGCCAGGCCGCGGGAAACCGCCGAATTGAGGGCGGCTTGCCCGCCCGACATGAAAAGCAACATCACGGTGGGATCCGGGAACCGGCTTGCCGCCATTCCTAGAGACTGGTGAAGGTATCGGCGGCGCGCCCCGTGTGACGGGTGCTTAACCGTTTTGGGGGGACAAGACCAAGGCGTGACGTATCCCGTGGGGCAAACCTGGGACAGACAGCCAATTTCCGGCAAAAGGCGCCGAAAATCGGTGTCAGTCCCGGTTTGCGGCGTATCGCGGGCCACCGCCCCCAAAACGGTTAAGCACCCCCGTATGACGCTCAACTCAGCAAGGTTGGTGTACAGATCCCAAATGCACGCCCGCGGATAGGTTCTTGTCGGCGGGAGCAACGGCCATCGCCTACCTTGCCGCCACCACCAAACCCCGATACCTTGCGTTAGACGTGAATTGCGGCGGATACTGGTAAGCTCCAGCTAGGGCATCCAAGCCGGGATGTAACACATCCGCCGCACGTCTAATTGGCACTGGATGTGATACCGGCCTGCGGTTTCGAAAAGCGCGATTCATCCAGCTTTGGATTCACCACTACCTTATCGATGACGACTTTCTCCGGGGGCACCGGTGGATCTTTGAACCCCAGCGCCGTTTTGGCCACCGGTAGAACTCTCGTCTCCAGAACAAACGGAATCTGAAGGCCGTTTACCGGCCGGTAATCGCGGAAGTAGACTTCCACCGGGTGGTCCGAGCCGTCGAGCCGCCTGGGCTGCCCTTCCATTTTCGCTTCCAGGAAGGTCTGCGCGTCAATCCACACATGGATTGGCTCGCGATTTTTCATGGTCAGCTTGACCTTATAGGTCTCCCGATCCTCGACCTTTTCCATGCCGGCCAGTTCGATCAGGGTGCCCTTGGCCGCGTAATCCACCAGCGGACCATCGAGGTCGGCTTGCATGGATGCCGCCTTCATTTCGTCCGTCGTATAGGGCTCAACCACGCGCCGTCCGAGGTACGGCCTTAGCTTCCAGCCGTTGGCGCCGTCGAATACCTGGACCGCCGTCTGGCCGTTGAACTGTAGCTCAAACCGCATTTTGCCGGTCCGCGCCAGTTCCATCACAAATGGCAGTTGAACCTCCTCGACCGGCCGCTGCGTAGACGGGAGCGCCTGTTGGCCGGACCGCCTGGCGGCTGGCATCGGCAATGGAAGAGCGGCCCGCTGATTCCCGCCGGCACCCAGTTTTCCCGACATCGACATCGTCTGAACCGCCCGCCACGCCTGCAAACCGCCGCGAGCCGCGACGTTTTTGTCCACGATAGCGGCGGCGGAAAGCTTGGCTCCCGCCGGAGGGGTATCCGCCGCCGTGAGCGAAATGGCAAACGCCAGGGAACTGTAAATCACCAGTGACTTTCGGAACATCGATGGGTCCTCGCTGCAAAATTTAAGACTACTATCCAGGAAACCACGGAACCCGCTGGCACTATTTGCGCAGCGTCAAGCTCTACGCACCCTTAGACCGGCTGCGCGCCGGCGTGCAAACACTATTCCACCACTAGTCCTTCCGCTCGAAAGTTCCCAATCACAACGTTCACGCGGTCCCCACGTTTCACCATCCTGCCCTGGTTCGAGAAAGCCATCCAGTACGACTTCCCCGCCTCGGGTGTGCTGCTCTGGCGCAATTGCCCGATCTTTTCCATCATCGGGACCACCAGCTTCACCCCGGCTTGCAGGTCGATCAAGGAAGGCTCGGACTTCTTATCGTTGAGCGGCTTGGCTTTTTCCGCATCCAACACGCGGTAACTGAACCGAATGATCTCGCCGGACTCCACCGACTTTACGCTGAGCGCTTCCACTCCCCAGACGATCCCGTAATACAGCATTGCGCGTCTCGCGACGACGTTTGGCTGAGAGTGGGATGCAGCCCCGGCCGCCGCGGGTTGTGCCGCCGGAACGGCGGACTGGGCTCCCGCCGGTGACACCAGAATGCCGCCGGCGAGAACCCCCGCCAGCAGCATCGTCTTTGTGCCCGATATTGCCTGGTACTTAAACATTGATTTGATCCTTGTCCCTATAATGGCAAAAAAGCCCGGGGGCCGGCGTAAAGCCGGCCCCCGGGCATGGTTACTTCGGTTTACGGGGTCGCGAAACCGATGAGGTTCCCCGATTGCGGGCTTGCCGCGCCATTATCGGTGAAGGCGATCGTCCCGGTACGATTGGTCCCTCTGGCAGCAAGCACATTAGTGAACCTGACCGTCACGGTGCAGGTCGCTTGGGGCGCCAGGGTTGCATTCAGGCAGGTATCCGGCCCAGCGAGCGTCCCCACTGAGTAGAAGTAGTCTAAGCCCGAGCCGCCCGAGACTGCCACATTGGTGACCGTGACCTGCGCCCCACCCACCGCGGCGGTGTTCTTTAGGGTGACGACGCCAGTTCCGCTGACATTGCCTGCACCGGTTGGCAAGGTGATGGTCAGCGGATTCGGCGTGATCGACAGGGTTGCCCGAGCCGCCACACCCGTACCGGTGAGTGTCACCGGTGAATTCGTGACAGTGGCGCCGGTATAGGCGACCGTCAGCGTTCTGCTGAAAACGGCCACCGTCGTCGGGGCGAACTGCACGTTGATCGTACAATTAGCTCCCACCGCCAACGCCGGGAGGCAGGTTCCGCCCGCCGCTCCTGCTGGCCGCGAGAAGGGCTGCGGAGTGACGGCATTGAAGGTAAAGGTACCGAGGGCGAGGGCTGCGGTTCCGGTATTGGTCACCGTCAGCGTTTGCGTCGGGGAGATAGTACCGTCCGCCCAAACGCCGAAGGCCAGCGAGCTCGGCGTTACGGTGGCGGTATGGGTAGCCGCTAGACCGGTTCCGGTCAGCGTAACCGGCGAGCCGGTGACGACAACGTTGGCCGCGATGGCAAGCGTGCCAGGATTGGGTACCGTAGCACCCGCTACCACCGGCGTGAACGCCACCCCGATGGTGCAATTGCTAGCAGCGGCCAAGCTGGCGCCGCAGGTTCCGGTGTTCACCGCGCCCACTCCCCGCGCAAAGCCGGAGCCGGCGGAGAAGGTAAGGGTGATCCCGGTCAACGGGGCGCCACCGGAATTCGTTAGCGTCAGGAACTGGGAAGCGCTGGTCTGACCGACCGCGACGGAGCCGAACGCCAGCGGCCCTCCCGTCACATTAGCCACGGCGAAAGCGGGGGCTTGGAACTCGATTGCGCCCACGTCCACGGGGTTGTTGTTAGTCTTCCTCGGATGGCCGAAGAAGTCGAGAGCCGGCGCCTGAGTGTAGGCCGGTCCGGAGTTGGCCAGCGTGATCCAATCGATCACCGGCGAACCCGCCGCGGGCGCGTAGTTGCCGAGCACGACGTTGGTGATCGGGTTTACCAACGAGAGCGGACCCCAGGTCATGTTGATCCAGTTGTTGCCCTCGTCGACCGTCGCGGACGGACTCAGGTTGAAGATGGGGTTGGGCACGGTGGCGTCGGAGATGCCCGGCGGCACGTTCCAGCCCGCCCCACCCGGATTTGCTAGCTGATCTTCCGGCGGGGTCCTCGAGCCGTTGCAGTACTGGCTGACAACGTCCGGATTGGAGGCCAGGTTATGGGTTCCAAGAGCCGCGATAGCGGAGTTTGTCAGCACCGACGAAACCGTGGCGGCGGCGATTGTGAACCCGGACTCATGGCCCGTCACAGTCAGATCGCCGCGAACGCCGATGTCCCAATAGCTGGCTGGGGTGCAGGCACCGGTACCACCGGTGATGACCGCGCCATTGCCGTTGTGTGTCGTGGCGGGGGTAGGCGGTTGGCTCGGCGCCGGCGTCCCCGGGCTCGTTCCAGTTGCGGTAAACGAGTTATACAGCTTCACGATGTTCTGCTGGTAGGCGTTGCTTAAGGCGCCCACGCCGATGAAGAACGTACGGTTCTGCCAGAACATATCGTTATACAGGAGCGGGTACGAGATCTTCCGGCAAGTTCCATTCCGGAGTTGCGTCGTGGTGGTGCCAACCGCGTGGCCGAGCGGGCATTGGATGGTGGCGGGAAAGGCCGCGATCAGGTTCGGGCTGTTCCCCGTGGTCACCAGGCCGGCCGGTTGAGGCGCCGAGCTGGTGGAGGTGCTGGTTTGGTTGCCGGCGCCCGGCGCGCTGGCCAGGGGAGCCCCAAGAGTGTTGAAGAGCACCCCCGAAGAAGCGGTGGTGTCGTTGGAAACGATGGTGTTGTTGATGAGGTTCACCACCAGAGCGTCCTGCAAGGACACGCCAGCGCCGTCCCACCCGGCCACGTTGTTAGCGATGATGTTGTTGGTCACGTTGATGCTGTGCCATGCGCTCGGAGTGGTCGGGAAGTTGACCACATCGTTGCCGTTTACGGACTGGAAGCGCAAGCCGCCGCCGCTGCCGCTTTCGGCCGCGTTGCCCATAATCAGGTTGGCGTTGATTACCAGGCCCGGACCGGTGCCGTCGGGCAGACCGGGAGTGCAGTCCGCGTCGGCCGCGGTGCTGCCGCATTCGATGCCGGCCGCGGTGAAACCATCGGGGGCTGCGCCCATGACGATGATGCCGCCGCCGTTGGTGGCGATGGTCGGGTTGAGACTCTGGTTGAAGATCACCGTGTTGTGCTCGATGTCCCCGTTCCAGATGAACCCGATATGAGCGAGGCCGCCGCCGTCGCCGGTGCTCATATTCCCGCACAGCCAGTTGTAGTTGAACTTATAGGAGTCGGCGCCGGTGCAGAAGCTGACACCGCCCGCCCCAGCCGGCGTTCCGGAGAACAATTCGTCGCCGATGGAGGTGTTCTGCGTTACCGCGTTGTTGTGCACGTTCACGTTCAGGTCGAAGCAGAACGGCACCTGGGTGTTGGCCGGTCCGGCGTTGGGCTGGCAGGAGCCCGGATCGGTGTCGCCCGTGGTACCCGCGAGGTACGCGTCGGGAGATTCACCCTGGCCGATGTTGATGCCGCCGGACAGCGTGCCGATATTGCCGAAGACACGGTTGTTGGCGACTTGGAGGTTATGCGCCCAGGCGTGTGCGAAGATGCCGCCGCCGCCCTGGGATGCGTTGGTGATGGTCAACCCATCGATGCTCGACGGGTTGCACTGGAAGTTGCTCGGGAACGGATTCGCCCCACTAACCAGGCAATTGCTGGACGTAAGCAGCGTGGTGCCGGTCGGGAACGTGGCTTCCGCCCCGTTACCGTAATAACTCCCCGAAGATCCAGCCGGAACGTTGACGCCTTTCGACAGGACCAGGATTCCCGACCCTTCATAGGCTCCCATCAACGTCGGCTCCTGCAACAACTGAGCCAGGTTGCCGTTGACGGTGGTATCCCAACCGAGAATACCTTCCAGCGGCAGCCGGTCCACCTGAGGATTGTTGAGCACGCCGTTGAAACCGGTCCAGGGTGTTGAATTGCTTCCACCGCTTCCACCGCAAGAGAACGTGTTGGTCGGATCAAACGCATTCGTGCCGCTGATGGGTTGGCCGTTGGTAGCCAATCCAAAGAGGCAGGAGACCCTGGCGCGCCACG
>OCTA010005347.1_pt1 | contig 11138 bp, 9 predicted proteins | sample 1538991 | NCBI WGS metagenome assembly OCTA01 (sample SAMEA3539302, study PRJEB22396) | soil metagenome | biome: tundra; feature: field; material: soil | place: USA | collected 2010-05 | depth 0.15 m | reverse complement strand
GAATCTCCCGAAGCCGCGGGTTCCGGCCGAGCCGCAGGAACCGCCGTGTCCGGACGAGGCTCTTCCGCAGCAGGCTGCGGGGTCCCCGCCGACGTCGGCTGAGGTGCCCGGACAGCTGTAGGCACTTGTGCGGCAATAGCGGCCGGGGTCACTGGGGGAGGGGCGGCGGCTGGAGGTTCCGGCACGGGAGCCTCGGCAGGCCTGGACGCTACGGCCGCCTCATCCGGACGCTCGGAAGCGGCCGGGTAGCCGTTACGTTCGGACTCTGCCCGGACGAACGGGGCCTCCTGCGGTGAGGGCTCGGACACCGAGTGCCGTTCAGCGGCGGGCAGATGAGGATCGTCTCCCCTGGCGTCGGGCGCTGCGGCCGCCGGCACGGCGGGCGGTGCAGGCTCGGAGACGGGCGGCCGTGCAGGACCGGCCCGCTCGTGCCTGGGACGGCCTCCGTTACCTGGTGCGCCGTGGCCTGGACCAGCCGGACCGAACCCGGAGGTACCGGTCCCGGACTGGTCGAGCCCCTGGCCGGATGCCGTGCTGAGCCGGGGCGCTAGCTGGGTGACCGTGGCCTCGCCCGGCGGCGGCGTGGCGGGCTGCGGCGGCTCGCCGCCAGGCAGTGACATCCGGGCGGCGTTGTCGTCGGCGGGCAGCACATGCCTGCGGCGCGGATCGAAGACCCACTCGGCCACATGCAGGCGGCCGCCAGTGATAAAGGCGAGCTCAACTAGCCAGCTTCCGTCGCCGCGCTTCTTCGCGTCCCACTGAGCGTCTTCCGGATCGGAGCCGAACGCCTTCAGCCGCTCGGCCACGATCTCACCCAGCTGGGGACCCGGGGTGGAAGGGGCGGCGTCCCCCTGGCGTCTCACCGACGCCTTCTGGGCCTGGTCCGCCACGTAGGCGCGTTCGGCCAGGACCGGACCCTCAAACCAGCGCACGCGCTCGACCGCGATGCCGGCCGCGTCCGCGATCTCCTCCACCGTTTCCCCGGCCCGGATTCGTGCCTGGATCTCCTTGGGTCGCAACGGGCTCTCCACTTCGATCTCGTACTGCACGAGCCGGGAAGTCTGGCCGAGGGCAACCGCCCTGAGCCGCTCGTCTATCGGCAACGTGAAGCGTGCGCTACGCCCCGGCACCGCCAGGACAGCGTAACGGCCGTCCTCGCTCACCGCGACGAAGCGCAGTTCCTGCATCGTCGTCCCTTCCGCTCCGGCTTGTCCGCGTGCCGGTCCTGCCACCACTTAGCGCCGCGCTCACCGCGCTTCCCGGCGTACTCTAGCCCAGCGGCCCGCCCGAAGGCCGGGAACCACTTCACCTCCTGTGAGTCTGTCGGGTCCAGAACGCCAAGGCCAGCACCGCGCCCGGCATGTCCGGAGTTAATCCCGGTATCGGGACGCCAAGATGTTCGCTTACAGAAGTATCGGGTGCTTTAACCACAGAATGTTCGCTTACAGAAGTATCTTGCACGAGCAAGCGAGGCCCGCTGTCATCAGGCCGAGCCAGCTGGCCCCCCGCGACCGGACCAGCCTGCGCGATGCCGCCCCGGCTCTGCGTGACCTCACCATCTCCATCGACGCCCTAGCCGACTAGGTCAGCGCCAACTAGGTCAGGGGCTGGGCCGCCGGCTCGGTATCCCGCTCGGTGCCTTCCTCGCCTGACTCCGGGTCCACCCGGCTGAGCTTGGCCGGCCACCAGTTCCACCGGCCGAGCAGGACAACCGTGCAGGGCACCAGGATGGTGCGGACGATGAAGGTGTCCATCAGTATGCCGAGCGCCAGGCCGACGCCGACATCCCGGATCTGGCTGCCACCCGACCCGCGCCCGCCCACCAGCGCGAACACGGAGAACGTCCCGGCCAGCACCAGCCCGGCGGAGGTCACCGTGGTTCCGGTGGCGGCGACTGCCCGGCTGACCGCTTCTCGTAGCGGAAGGCGGTGAGCCTCCTCCCTGATCCGGCTCATCACGAGGATGTTGTAGTCCTCGCCCAGCGCGAGCAAGAAGATGAACATCAGGAACGGGAGGATAAAGGTGAGGCCGCTGCTGCCGCCGAGCTTGATGAAGATGACGACGGACAGCCCGAGGGCGGCGGCGAAGGACAGGCCGACCGAGGCGATCAGGTAGAGCGGCGCGATCAGCGAGCGCATGACGAGGCAGAGCAGCAGGCCGATGACGACGATGGCCACCGGGAAGACGTGCAGCAGGTCGCTGTCCGAGATCGCGCTGATGTCGTAGAAGGCGGGCGCCTCGCCGCCGACACCGTACTGGCTGGCCCCGAGGGTCTTCGCGACGGCGGCGGCCTCGGTGCGGATCGACGGCACGGCGTTCATCGCGTCGGTGGTCGACGGATCGCCCGCCTTCAGGCCGGTCTCGAACTGGATCGTCATGCCGTCCGGGCTGACGTACTGCGCGGTCGCCCGGTAGACCTCATACCCGGCGAGCGGGATACTGATGTGGCCGACCGGAACGGGAGGCAGGGCCGCCGGGTTCCCCAGCATCGTGTGCAGCGCCTGGTACTGAGCCGGGGTCAGCGTGACCCCCGCCGGGTTCAGCGGGCCGGTGACGCCGGTGAACAGCCTGCTCGCGGTGAGCTGGCTGGTCGCGGTGGCCACCGGGCCTGTGTCGTTCCACACCGGCTGGGACAGCTTGTAGACCAGGTTGGTCGGGTTGGCCGAACTGGCCGGGAAGTGCTTGTTGAGCAAGGTGGTACCCGCCGCGGAGTCGGTGCCTGCCGGCGCGCTGATCGACCCGCCGAACCCGCCCGGCTGATACGCGGTCACCGCCACCGCGAGCGCGCCGAACACGACCACGCCGATGGCGAGCGGCACGGCGGGCCTGCGGACGATCCGCGTCGCGATCCGTCCCCACAGGCCGGCCTTACCGGTACCCGCGCGGGTCTTGCTCGGCCAGAACGCCGCCCGGCCGAACACCGCGAGCAGCGCAGGCAGCAGCGTGAGCCCGGCGAGCAGCATGGTGCCGATGCCGATGGCCAGCGGGATGCCGAGCTGAGAGTAGATCTGGAAGGTGGCTACGAGCAGGGACAGCAGGGCGGCGATCACGGTGGCGGCCGAGAAGGTGATGGTCTCACCGACCCGGATCAGCGCCGCGCGTACCGCGTCCTTCGGATCAGATCCGGTCCGCAGCTCCTCACGGACCCGGAACACCAGGAACAGTCCGTAGTCTGTGCCGGCGCCGAGGACCAGCACGATCAGCAGCAGCTGAGCCAGCTGGGAGACCTTCAGGCCCGCGCGCGCGGCCTCGCCGACCAGCGGTCCGGAGATGGCCACGGCGAGGAACGCGGGAATCAGCGTGATCAGCGGCGCAAGCAGCGACCGGAAGATCAGCAGCAGCAGAACCAGGATGAACACCACGGACAGGAGTTCCACCTGGTTCCCCGTGGTGCCGGACTTCGCCTGCTGGTCCACGTTGATGGCGATGTCGCCGGCCAGGTGAACCTGCAGCCCGGCCGGTGGCGCGGCCTTGGTGATCTGCTTGCGCAGGTCGTCTACCAGCGTGGTCTGCCCGGCGGCGTCGCCGCCGCCGACGTTCGACAGGACCTGCAGCTGTTCCGCCTGCTGATCCGCCGACCGGCCGAGATCGCGCACCGCGACCACGGTCGGCACCGAGCGCAGGCTGTGCTGCAGGCTGGCCAGCCAGGTCTCGTCCGCGGCGGTGAGAGTGCCCTGGCTGACCGCCGCGACCACCGGCAGCGGAATCAGGTTCGTGGACCCGAATGGCGCCGCGAGCTGCGCGGCTTGTTCACTAGGCGCGCTGGCGGGCAGGAAGGCACTGTTGTTGCCCTGGGTGACGCTGTTCAGCGACGGCAGGAAACGCGGCACGGCGAACGCCGCGATCAGCCAGACCGCGATAACGACCCAGCGGAATTTGACGGCGAACGCGCCGATTCCTCCGAAGATGGCGTGGATGCGCACCGCGCAAGCCTACCGTGCTGGCCCAGGACGACCACTACTTATACCCCTTCGCTACTGGGGGAAACCCAGACCTCCTTGGAGGTATCGTTCGGGGGCATGGCCTTGATCAGCGTGGTTATCCCGGTTCACGGGGTCGAGGACTACCTGGATCGCTGCCTGGACTCGGTGCTCGGCGAGCCGGCGGTCCCCGGCCTCGAGGTCATCGCCGTCGATGACGCTTCTGAAGACCGCTGCGGCGCGATCCTGGCGGGCCGGCCGGATCCCCGCCTGCGGGTGATCACCACCCAGGCCGCGCTAGGTCCCGGGCCTGCCCGTGACCTAGGTGCGAAGGAGGCGACGGGGGAGTACGTCTGGTTCGTCGACGGGGATGACGAACTGGCCGAAGGTGCCCTGCGGGCCGTGACGGAATCGCTGACCCGGCTGCGGCCCGACGTGCTGATCGTCGACTTCGAGAGCCTTTATCCCGACGGCACCACCAGCCCGAGCGGCGGCGCGGCCTGCCTGGACGGTCCGGCCGTGACCACGCTCGCGGATCATCCCGCGCTGATCCACCTGACGATGACGGCCTGGAGCAAGGTCTTCCGCCGGGATTTCCTGTCCGGCCTGGGCATCTCGTTCGCCGGTCCCGCCCCGCATGAGGACGTGCCTGTGACCACCGCGGCGCTGCTCACCGCGGCCAGAATCGGCGTGCTCAACCGCGTGTGCTACCGCTACCGGCGCGCGCGGCGCGGGTCATACCTGGCCGCCGCGAGCGACGGCAACTTCAATATCTTCGGCGCTTACCAGCAGATCTTCAATCTTTTGTCCGAACGGTCCGTGGTTTCACCCCCACCCACCCCGCTGGTCCGCGCGGCGATTTTCGAGCGGGCGATCTGGCACTACACCACGCTCTTGCCGCTGGTGCCCAGGCGCCGCCGGCGGGAGTTCTTTGACCGGATGTCCGCCGATTTCCGGCGCTGGCGTCCCGAGGAGTTCCGGTTCCCGTCCGGCTTGCGCGGCGTCAAGTTCCGGCTGGTGGCCCGCGACGCCTACCGGACGTACTCCTTTCTTGGTCCGCTGAACCGTTTGCGTGTCGCGCTGCGGGCAAGATGACGGGCGGCGCCCCCCGCCGTAAGCTTCCATCTGGTGACCAGTAAGGGGATGAGGGATATGCGCCACCTGGTGGGTGTCATCCTGGCTGTCGTCATGGTCGCCGTGCTGTTCTTCGCGGCCTCATGGGGCTACCTGAAGCTCGGGGGCGTCGGGTCCGGCCAGGCCAGGCTCGGGGCGCTGCCGGCCGGCGGGAAGTCTTCCTTCTGGCATGACCGGGCCGTGCTGGAGGGATTCGGCGCGCTCGCCGCCACCGGGCTGGTGGCCGGGCTACTGATCGCCATGCCGCGGATCTCCCCGCTCGCGGCCGGGCTACCCGGGCTGGTCCTGCTCGCCTGGACCGGCCTGTACCTGTCGAGCGCGCGCCGCGCGGTCCAGTACATCCCGCTGAAGACCCGGCCCTACGGCGCCGGCTTCGAGGACCTGCTGTTCGACGGCGTGCTCGCTCTGGCGGGCCTGGCGATGATCATCCCGCTGTTCATGCCGTCGCGCTGGCGGCGCAGGTACGTCGCGCTCAGCGCCCCCGCGGCCCCCGCGGCCCCCGAAGGCGACACGACCTCGTACCCAGACTCACAGGCGACGCAGACCATGGCCGGTGGCAGCGTTTTCACCTCCGACTGGCCCGCCACCGCCACTAGGCCGCAGCCGCGGATCGACCCCAAATCGCAAGCCCCCTGGGGGCCCGCCGAATACAGCTGACGACGGACGATCCGGTCGCCGCCGCGCCAGGCTAGCGGAGCGGCGGCACCGGTACCCGGTGCTGGTCAGGCCGAGTGGAACTGCTCGGTTTCTGTGGAGCCGCTGAGGGCCACCGTCTCGGCGTTCGGGGAAATCGCGGAGGTCACCAGGTCGAAGTAGCCGGTGCCGACCTCCCGCTGGTGCCGGGTGGCGGTGTAGCCGGACTTCTCCGCGGCGAATTCGGCTTCCTGCAGCCTGACGTAGGCGGGCATGCCTTCGGCGGCGAAGCCGCTGGCCAGGTCGAACATGGAGTGGTTGAGGGCGTGGAAGCCGGCCAGCGTGATGAACTGGAACCGGTAGCCCATCGCGGCGAGTTCCTTGCCGAACTTCGCGATGGTGGACTCGTCCAGATGCGCACGCCAGTTGAACGAGGGCGAGCAATTGTAGGCGAGCACCTGATCCGGGTAGACGCTCTTGATCCCCTCGGCGAACTCGCGGGCCACGTCCAGGTCGGGCTTGGAGGTCTCCATCCACAGCAGGTCGGCGTACGGCGCGTACGCTCGTCCCCTGGCGATGCTCGGCTCGATCCCGTTCCGCACCCGGTAGAAACCCTCCGCGGTGCGGGTGCCGGTGACGAACGGCCGGTCGATCTCGTCCACGTCGGTGGTGAGCAGCGTGGCCGCCTGCGCGTCGGTACGCGCGATCACCACGGTGGGCACATCGCACACGTCGGCGGCGAGCCGCGCCGCGTTCAGCGTGCGGATGTGCTGGCCGGTCGGGATGAGGACCTTCCCGCCAAGGTGGCCGCACTTCTTCTCCGAAGCCAGCTGGTCTTCCCAGTGCACCCCGGCGGCGCCGGCCGCGATCATGGACTTCATCAGCTCGAAGGCGTTGAGCACGCCACCGAACCCGGCTTCGGCGTCGGCGACGATGGGTGCGAGCCAGTACGGAGAGCCCTCCTGCCCTGGCAACGCTGCCACGTCGCCGTCTTCCGATTCTGACCAGGTGATCTGGTCGGCGCGCAGCAGCGCGTTGTTGATCCGGCGCACCACCTGGGGCACCGAGTTGACCGGGTACAGGCTCTGGTCCGGGTAGGTCTGCCCGGCCAGGTTCGCGTCCGCGGCCACCTGCCATCCAGACAGATAGATGGCCTTGAGCCCGGCCCTGACTTGCTGGACCGCCTGGTTGCCGGTCAGCGCTCCCAGCGCCGTGACGGAATCTTCCTCGGCGAGCAGCTTGCGCAGGCGCTCGGCGCCGTGCCGGGCGAGCGTGTACTCCTCCTGTATCGTGCCGCGAAGGCGCACCACGTCTTCGGCGGTGTAGGTCCGCTCGGTGTCCTTCCAGCGCGGGTCGGTCTGCCATGTTTCGCTGAGCTTGGCCGCCTGCTGGCTGATTGTCTTCACTGTCGTGCCTTCCTCGGGTGTGCCGGTCCGGGGTCCTGGGGTACCGGAAAGTCTGGTCCTAAGCCCAGGGTGTACAGACAGACCACTAATACCTAGGGACCGAAGTCCCGAAGATTTGCTGTTTTTACCAGCATGAGAAGATAAACTGACCTTCACCATGAAAGAACTTCAAAAATTGGTCCAGTCCGATGGTATAGACCTTGCTACGTTCGGCCAGCGGCTGCGTCATCTGCGCCGGGCGCGGGGTCTGACCCTCAGCGAGCTCGGCGCGCGGGTAGGCCGCGCCCCCTCGGCCCTGTCGCTGTTCGAGAACGGCCGCCGGGAACCGAAGCTCTCCCTAATCGAACAGCTGGCCGCGGCGCTGTCGGTGCCGCTGACCGAACTGCTGAGCCGCCAGCCGCCGAGCCGCCGAGCCCACCTCGAGATCGCCGTGGACAACGCGCAGCAGGATCCGTCCTACCGGCGCCTGGGCCTGCCGCCGCTGAGGGTCGGCGCCCGGGTCCCGACCGACGTGCTCGAGCACCTGGTCGCGGTGGCGGCGGAACTGCGCGCCCAGCGGTCCAAGCCAACCGCCACCCCGGAAGAGGCCAGGGTGGCGAACGCGGCGCTGCGGGACGCCATGCGCGAGCGAGACAACTACTTCGACGTCATCGAGCGCGAGGCGGCCAGCGCCCTGCAGGCGGGCGGCTACGCGGGCGGCGCGCTTACCCAGGGCATGCTGGTCTCGGTGGTCAGCCATCACGGCTTTGCCGTCCGCTTCGTCCAGGACCTGCCGCGGTCGGTGCGGTCGCTGACTGACCTGCGGAACCGGCGCATCTACGTCAAGCAGGAGCCGGTCGGCGCGCACTCACCGCGGGCGATCGTGCTGCAGGCTCTTGGCCACTTCCGGCTCGATCACCATGTGCCGCGTGACTTCGCCGACTTCCTGCGGCAGCGGGTCGAGGCGAACTACTTCGCCGCCGCGGTGCTCATGCCGGAACCCGCGACGCTGCCGGTGCTTGCCGGCGCGAAACAGTCGCGTGACCTTGCGGTCGAGGACCTGGTGGACCTGTTCTCCGTGTCCTACGAGATGGCCGCGCACCGGTTCACCAACCTCGCCACCCATCACCTGGACCTGCCGTGCCACTTCGTGAAGAACGACGCCAGCGGCATCATCTACAAGGCGTACGAGAATGACGGCGTGGTGTTTCCCGCGGACCCGTCCGGGGCGATCGAAGGACAGCGGCTGTGCCGCCAGTGGTCGGGACGGCAGGTGTTCGGGGCGGCTGACCGCTATTCCCCGTACTGCCAGTACTCGGACACCCCGTCGGGCACCTACTTCTGCGTCGCCCAGGTGGATCCGCGGGCTGAGCTTGGGTTCGCGATCACGCTCGGCGTGCCGTTCGAGCACTCCCGCTGGTTCCGCGGCCGTGAGGCGACCACCAGGACGCGCTCGGCCTGCCCGGACGGTGAGTGCTGCAGCCGTCCGCCCGTCGCGCTGGCCGAACGGTGGGAGGGTCACGCCTGGCCATCAGCCCGGGCGCACTCGCACATCCTGTCCGCCTTGCCGGCCGGAAGCTTCCCCGGCGTCGACGACGCCGATATCTACGAGTTCCTGGACCGCCATGCCCAGAACTAGGAGGATGATCCCCTGATGTCGCTGCGGACTTCGTCCGCGATCTGGTGAATCTTCTGTTCGGTCTCGACGAGCGTGGCCTCAGCCTTCGCGGTCCGCTCAGCGGCCCTGCGCTCGCGCAGGGTCGGTTTCGCGTGGGCGCGCGTGGCCGGCTTCGATCTCCGGAACAACCCCATGAGCTCATCCTCTCCTTTCACCACTGCCGAACGGCAGACACACGCGTGTTACCCGCCTGCGGCCCGTCCATGTCAGCATCTGGGTCAGCATCTGGCGTGATCGTGAACTTTATGAGTTCTTCGGCGGGCCGGGTATGTCGCAGCTGACGTAGTAGCCGAGCCCGGGTACCCGGTAGATCAGGCCCTCGTCGGCCAGGACGCGCATGGCCTTGCCTGCCGTCTGGCGGGAATGGCCCTGCTCACGGCGCAACGCCGCGATCGAAGGAAGCCGGCCGCCAGGAGCCAGCTTCCCGTCCGTGATCTGCTCGCGAAGGAGCGCGGCAAGCCGCATGTAGGCTCGCGGATCTGGCTGCCCAGGTGCCGTCATGCCACGAATAGTACACGAGGAGTATCGAAAGTAGTCGACCATGCCAAAGGAGTGCGGAAGGTGCAGGTCCGCCAGCGCGGGCGCTGTCACCACAGTTCGTTCGGGAGAATTCTCTGGGTGGCGCCTTTCTTTGCCGGGATCACGATGTTACTGTTCAGTAACTTAATCTGTGGAGGGCAGCATGAGCGATGCGGACGAGGGCCGGGCGGCGTTCTCCCTCGATCTCGGGGACGATCTGGTCCAGATGCGGGACTGGCTGCATGAGTTCGCCGCGTCGGTGATCCGTCCGGCCGCCGCGGAGTGGGACGAGCGCGAGGAAACGCCGTGGCCGGTGCTCGAGGAGGCGGCCAAGATCGGGCTGTACTCGCTGGACTTCTACGCCCAGCAGTACCTGGAGGGATCCGGGCTAGGCATCCCGGTCGCGTTCGAGGAACTGTTCTGGGGGGACGCGGGAATCGGGCTCGCCCTGGTGGGCAGCTCGCTGGCCGCCGTCGCGGTGGTGGCCAATGGTACGCCCGAGCAGATCGGAGAATGGTGCCCGCAGATGTTCGGCGGGCCGGGGGACGTCAAGCTGGGCGCGTTCTGCTCCTCTGAGCCAGAGGCGGGCAGTGACGTCGGAGCGATCAGGACCCGCGCGGTCTACGACGCGGCGGCGGACGAATGGGTGCTGAACGGGGTGAAGACCTGGGCCACCAACGGCGGCATCGCCAACGTGCACGTGGTCGTCGCATCGGTGGACCCGTCGCTCGGATCGCGCGGCCAGGCGAGCTTCATCGTGCCGCCCGGCACGGCCGGGCTGTCCATGGGGCAGAAGTTCCGTAAGCACGGCATCAGGGCCTCGCACACCGCCGAGGTCGTGCTGTCCGATGTCCGGGTCCCTGGCCGGTGCGTTGTCGGCGGCCGGGACCGGCTCGAGGAGCGGCTGGCGCGGGTCCGGGAGGGCGGTCGCGGCGGCGAGCAGGCCGCGATGAAGACGTTCGAGGCGTCCCGGCCCGGCGTGGCCGCGATGGCGGTCGGGGTGGCGCGGGCCGCGGTCGAGTACGCGGCGGAGTACTCGCGCACCCGGGTCCAGTTCGGCCGCCCGATCGGGCAGAACCAGGCCGTGGCGTTCATGCTCGCGGACATGCGGGCCTCGGTAGACGCGGCTCGCCTGCTGACCTGGCGAGCGGCCTGGATGGCCCGGCAGGGCAAGCCGTTCACCGGCGCGGAGGGATCGATGTCCAAGCTGGTCGCGGGGGAGACCGCGGTCCGGGTCACCGAGCAGGCCATCCAGATCCTCGGCGGGAACGGGTACACCCGGGATTACCCGGTGGAGCGCTGGCACCGGGACGCGAAGATCTTCACCATCTTCGAGGGCACCTCCGAGATCCAGCGCCTGATCATCGGCCGGGCCGTCACCGGGCTGGACGTGCGTTAGTCTGACCTGCGGTTTTACGTGTTATGACGGGATACGCGGGCCGCGTGCGGGGGTGTCTGGGAGTCGCCGCGACGCGGACGTGTTTTGCCCGTTATTTCCGGTTGATTCCCGTCGTTCCCGGACCGCGTGCTGAATTGGTGCTGACCCTTACACCGGACATGTGTGCCGGCATGCCCTGGCCGGACCGGGGGGAGCTGGAATGACTGGCGCGCCCTGCGCTGAGTTCAGCTGCTATCGGTTATGCGCTGACGGGCGGGGGCGGTCAGGAGAAGCGGCGTGACCGGTGATCGAGCCCTGATTGCCGGTAGCTCAGGCGAGGTCCAGTGGCGTACGCGCATCTGCTGAACCCTGCGGAAGGGCGGAAAACCGGAGGTCTGTAAAACCGTCGGCTCAGCCTACGTTGGTTCGAACCCAACACCTGCCACCACCTGCGGAAACGGCCCGCTAGCTGCGAATTCTCGCGCTACGCG
>OCTA010005346.1_pt1 | contig 11140 bp, 7 predicted proteins | sample 1538991 | NCBI WGS metagenome assembly OCTA01 (sample SAMEA3539302, study PRJEB22396) | soil metagenome | biome: tundra; feature: field; material: soil | place: USA | collected 2010-05 | depth 0.15 m | reverse complement strand
GTCGCTCGACCGCCACCGCTACGGCGCACTGACGGTGCTGGACCGCTGGGGCGCGCTCGTGGCCGCCTTCGGCCCGCACCTGGCGCTCAGCCGTTATCCGGCCATCGTCGAGGAAGCGCCGGCGCGCGTGCGCTCGGCCGAAGCCATCCTGGAACGCGCCAATCGGTTGATCGACGCGGCCGATGCGTATTCGAGCGATGCAGTGGAGGCCTGCGTTCTGGCGTTCCAATCTTTGGCTGCTACGTTCGCCGAGGAGCGCCAGGCCGCCAGCCAGTCCGCGCAATTGGGTCCTATGCTGCCGGACAAATTCAAGCAGGCCCGTGGCATCTTCTTGCAGGATCTGGCGGCGCGCTAACATCGAAATATGAAGCGCGAGCTGGTCGCCGCCGCAATTGTCCTGTGCGCATGTGTGCCCGCCGCACAATCCCAAGAGTCACATGCCAAACTGATCAGACTAAACGTCGTGGCGCTCGATGCGCACGGCCAGCCGGTGACCGGACTGCACACTGCGGATTTCCAGCTCCTGGAGGATGGAAAGCCCCAGGACATCGCCTTTTTTCGTTTCACAGGAGGGTGGGCGCTCCGTGCCAAGCCGGGTCCCGGCGAGTATTCGAACCGCGACGCCGCTCGGGGGCACGCAACCGTGGTCCTGATCGACATGCTCTCGGATCGCATCATGAGCGACTCGGTCATCAGCCGCGAAGTCGACGGCTCCTTGAAGAATCTTGAATCGAGTGAGGGTTTGTACCTATACATTCTGACCGCCCGCGGCAATCTGTATCCCATCCATCCGCTGCCGAAACCCGACACGGAAGTGACGGCGGCAGCCGAGCCATGGACGCGGAATATTGTTCCCATGCTCCAGGCAGCCTTAGTAAGGTTCGTCGGCATAAGACCTGTCGACGACCGTGACATCAAGTACCGTTACGAAATGAGCATCAATGCGCTGCGCGATCTCGGGTCGCAGATGGGGCAAATATCGGGACGCAAGAATCTGGTCTGGGTAACGCACGGCCTTCCCCTCGCCGGCTATTCCGTCTCGATGCAAACGGAGGTGGATTTTGCGAATCCGCTGCGGTGGTTTTGCGAGGAGTTGGAGCAGGCGCAGATCGTGGTGTCCACGGTCGCGCAGTCGCTGGATGGGGCTTTGGCGGCGGTAGAAACTTACAGCGCTCAAAGCCTCGACCAGGTTACCAGCCTTACCGGCGGGCGGGAATATGGCAGCGACAGCGCCGGCGATGCCATTCGGCAGGCCAGCGTGGATTCGCGCGCGAATTACGAGATTGCCTATTACCCGCCGCCGCTAAAGCTCGACGGGAAACGTCACAAAATCAGGATAATATGCGGGCGTAAGGAGGTGCGCCTGCAGACGGTACAGGGGTTCTATGCGCTGGCGCCACTGATCTCGCCGGCCATTCTGGCTCCCGGCGGATTCAGCTCACGGGATTTGCCAAGAGAGGTTGAGGCCGCCACCCATAGCCCGTTCGAGGCGAGCGACATCGGAATCCGTGCGAGTGTTTCGCGCGATCCCGTCTACGCGCAGGCCAGGCGTTTTGAAGTTCACATCGATACGGCGGATCTGCTGCCGCGCCCCACGCCGGATCATGATGCCGGGAAGGTCTTCGTCGCGTTCGTGGCCTATGACGAAGGGCGGAAACCGCTCGCGCATCCGATTCTGGTCAGCCTGACCCCGGAGCAGTTCGCGGGCGCCACGCATGGCGAGATTGGATTCAGCGAAGCGATTCCGGTCGCGCCCGCCATCCGCAAGGTCCGCGTGATCGCCTTCGATGCCGAACTGGGCGCGCTCGGGTCGGTGACGATTCCCATCCAGCGCTGAAGGGGTCTCTTGCCGGATTTCGCGGCGCGCTAACATCGAGATATGCAGCGCGCGCTGGTCACCGCCGGAGTTCTTCTCTGCGCATGGATTCCAGCCGCCGTCTCAGAAGAAACGCCACACGCCAAACTGCACAAACTGAACGTCGTGGCACTCGATATGCACGGCCAGCCGGTGACCGGACTGAGCAGCGCAGAATTCCAGCTCTTTGAGGATGGGAAGCGCCAGGACATCGCCTTCTGTCGTTTTACGGGAGGCTGGGCGCGCCAACCCAGGCCAAGTCCGGGTGAGTACTCGAACCGGACCGTCCCCGCATGGCACGCTACAGTTGTCCTGATCGACCTGCTCAGCGAGCGTATCGTGAACGACTCGATCATTGCGCAACAGGTCGCCGACTCCTTGCAGAATCTCGAATCGAGCGAGGGTTTGTACGTATATCTTCTGACCGTTCGTGGCGAGCTGTATCCCATCCATCCGCTGCCGAAGCCCGACACCGAAGTGACGCCGGCCGCCGAACCGTGGACGCGGAATATCGCCCCTATGCTCCGGACAGCGTTAAAAGACTTGGTCCATCTGAAACCGGTCGATGACCGGGACATCAAGGTTCGCTTCGATTTGAGCATGCAGGCGCTGCGACAACTGCGCTCGCAGATGGCGCCAGCATCGGGACGTAAGAATCTCGTCTGGGTGACGCGCGGCATCCCCATCGTCGGGTTTTCCCCCTCGACGCAATCGGACTTGGATTTCACGTATCCGCTGCGGTGGTTCGCCGAGGAGTTGAAGCAAGGGCAGATCGTGATGTACACCGTCGACCAGTCGACGGCCGGGGCTGGGACGGCGGTGGGCACCCTCGACGAATTCACCAGCGTCACAGGCGGGCGAGGGTATTCCAGCGGCCGCGCCGGCGACGCCATCCAGCAGGCAAGGACGGATTCCCGGGCGAATTACGAGATCGCCTATTACACGGCGCCGCTGAATCCCGATGGGAAACATCACAAAATCCGGGTAATTTGCGGGCGTAAGGAAGTGCGCTTACAAACCGAACATGGGTTCTATGCTTTGGCGCCACTGGTTTCGCCCAGCGGTCCCGCTCCCAGCGGATTCGGTTCCCGGGAACTGGCGGTTCAGGCTGAGGGTGCCGCTCATAGTCCGTTCGAAGCCACCGAAATCGGGCTGCGGGCGATGGTTTCGTCCGATCCAGTCCACCCGCAGGATAGGCGCTTTGAAGTCCACATCGACGCGGCGGACCTGCTGCCGGGCCCCGCGCGGGATCGCGATGGCGGCAAAGTCTGGGTGGCGTTCGTGGCCTACGGCGAAGCGCTGAAGCCGCTTTCGCATCCGGCTCTGGTCACTCTGACTCCCGAACAGTTTGCGGCCGCGACGCATGGCGAGATCGGATTCAGCGAAGCGATTCCGGTCGCGCCCGCCGTCCGCAAGGTCCGCGTGATCGCCTTTGACGCGGAGTTGGGCGCGGTCGGATCGGTGACGATTCCCATCCAGCGATAGCATCGAGGCATGAGACGGGCTGATTGTCTCGGCCGCGATCTTGCTCTGCGAAATTGCCCCCGATGGGCAGGGCCATCCGTTGACCGGACTGAGCGACCCGGATTTTCCGCGTTTCGAGATAAAGAGATTCTAATGCGCGTATCCCAGGGAACACCCGCACACCTGACGTACAGAGAGATTGGGTTAAATACCCGGCCTCGCGAAGCTTCCGGACAGGTTCTTCAGTGCCCACCCGCTGAGCGAGACTTAATGATCGTCTTGCTGACCTGAGGCGCCCGTGAACCGAACAGACTCGCTACCGGTCCTACCGCTCAGCGCCAAGCCACACGAGCCGTTGCACGTATGCTCCGGAAACATTTGGGAGAAGGACTCGCTCAGGTATTTCTTTGCATCGGCGATGGTCCTAAAGGCCCTCCCGCCGTTCAAGTCTTCGCCCCAACTGCGGGCCATGATCTTGCCTTTGGTTAGTCTTGTGGCCCTCGAATAGATCGGCCCGTCCCTGGTGTAGTGGATATAGTTGACCGGCCCGATGTTGGCTAACCTAGAGAGTCCCTTGCAATTAGTCTCATCACGAACCAGCCCGAACCGTCGACGTTGGCCGCGCACGGCCTTCTACGACTGTCTGATCCGTCACCGCGGATCCGTGGCTGCCCATCTGTATTATTTGAGTGACGCCTACAATTAGTCACGCGCTACAGCCGCCGCGCACGGCGAGATTGGATTCAGGGAGGCGATTCCGGTCGCGCCCGCCATGCGCAGATCCGGGCGATGGAGTTTGACGCGGCTCTAAATCGTCACCGCTTCTCAAACACAACCAAATACTGGCTGCCTTTGATGTGCTCGCGCTCGGATATCTTGCGGAACCCGTTGCCCTCGATCTCGCGCACCAGGTCGGGCTCGTCCAGCCGGATGTGCTTCACCGCATCGCCGCCCGGCATGGCGTTCGGGCGCTTGTAATACTCCACCACCACCAGCCGGCCGCCGTCGCGCAAGGCCTTCGCGAAAGCCGCCAGCATCTTCTCCGGGTAGTTGTAATGATGGTAGGAATCGAGCGCCAGAATCACATCCATAGTGCCATCGGCAAGGCCGGGATCGGTCTCCGTGCCCTTGATGAACGCCACGTTCGCGAGCTTCTCGTCGCCGGCGCGTTGTTTGGCGGCGTTCAGAAAATCGTCGAAGATATCTTCCGCCTCGACGCTGCCCGATGGCCCCACGGCGCGGCTCAGATACGGCAACATGTATCCGACGCCCGTGCCGATATCCGCCACCGTCATGCCGGGCTTCAGCCCCATCACACGAACGAGTTCCTGCGGCCTCTCGGTGGCGTCGCGTCCCACGCTGCCCAGGCCCGCCGCAATCGCCTTGCGGCCTTCGGCGGTCTGATAGCGCGTGTTGGCGTCGGTGGCCACCTGTGCCCACGACGCCGCGCAGCACACGGCCAGCAGAAAGGCGCGTCGTATTTTCATAATGCAGTCTCCATGGGCAGCGCCAGCGGCGGCTCCAACAGAAAGTCGAGCTGCGCCATCTGTGCCACGGCCTCGCGTATAGCGTGCTCGTAGGTGGGTTCGACGGTGATCACGAACGGCAGGTCGCGTTTGCTTTCGGTGGGCAATTGCAAGACGGCCTCCAGGCTGATGTGCTTCGCCGCCAGTATTCCCGATAGCCCCGCCAGGATGCCCGGCCTATCCTTGACCCGGAAACGCAGATAATACGCGCGCGTCTGTAACACCACCGAGACCGGCTGGTACTCGCCCAGCCTCTCGTGCGCGTAGGGCGAAACGCGCTCCGGGCTGCCTCTGCGGATCTCGCGCGCCACGCGCATCAGGTCGCTCACCACTGCCACGCCGGTGGGCAAAGGTCCTGCGCCGCGTCCGTAATAGAAGGTGTCCTCGCCGTACGCCCCCTTCACCCACACCGCGTTATAGGCGCCCTGCACGCCGGCCAGAATGGTGGACTGCGGGATCAGCGCCGGCCGCACCGACAGAATCAGCCCCTCCGGCGTCTGCCGCGCCGCCGAGATCAGCCGGATGGTGTGCCCAAGCTGATGCGCGTAACGGAAATCCAGCGGCGAGACGCGGCGGATGCCCTCCATGAAAATATCGGACGGCGTGATTTTCTCGCCGAATGCCAGGGCCGACAGGATCGCCAGCTTCGACCTCGCGTCGATGCCGTCCAGGTCGGCGCTGGGATCGGCTTCGGCTAAACCCAGTTCCTGCGCCTCCGCCAGCACGGCCTCGAGCGGCGCGCCGCGTCTTTCAATCTCGGTGAGGATGTAGTTGCAGGTACCGTTCAGGATGCCGTAAATGGCCGTGATGCGGTCGCCCGAAATGCCTTCGCGCAACACCGCGTGAATGGGAATGCCACCCGCCACGCTGGCCTCCATGGCGACATTGATGCCGGCGCGAATCGCGCGGTCCCAGATCTCCGGCCCGCACGCGGCCATGAGCTCCTTGTTGGCCGTCACGATCGACTTGCGATTGTCTATGGCCGCATCCACGATCTCGGCCGCCACCGTGGTGCCGCCCACCAGTTCCGCCACGATATCCACGCCGGGATGCGCGACCACCTCGCGCCAGTCCGCCGTCCTGAACACGGGCCCCAGCGATTCCGGAATCTTCTTGGAGGCTACCGTTCGGCAGCAAACCGCCGACACTTTGAGGCGGAATCCCAGCTTCAGCGCGATCTGCTCCGCGTTGCCCGCCAGAATGGCCAGCGTGCCGGAGCCGACATTGCCCAAGCCCACGATACCCACGTTCACTTCCTGCATATGGGCATTATGGCATGCGGGTGATGTGGCATGTGGCGCACGTTATTAACGTAACTCGAACCCTATGCCTGGTTGGAAAAATCACACGCTCTCTGTTCGAGAGCTACTAACGCTAACAAGATAACAAACACTCAGGACGAGGATGCTTTGCAGTTACCAGGCATGCTCTATCGGTGTCTGTGCGCGGCCGCCTCTGCTGCGCTTCCGCAGCCGCCTGAGTTAGACGGCGTGGCATCCGGCGAGTATGAACTCAGGCTCGAGGGAGCCGGCGCCCCCCACCGCCGCGCGCAGAGAATTTCTCCGCGCCGAGCGCTCGCCATTTTCCGGCTTACTTGGAGGCGCACAACGATCTCGGCGTGCGTTACATGGCGCGGTCCGCCGCGCGTTAGGTGGCAAGTGGGGCAGACCTCCAGGTCTGCGGCCGACGTCCACGTCGGCCCGAACAGAGCGGGTCCTGGAGGACCCGCGCAGGACTGGAGTCCTGCCCCACAATGTTCGGAACCAGCGGCGCGCCGCAGCGGTCCAATACAATCGAGAGATGCGTATCGCTTGGATGTGTGCGGTTTGCGCCTGGCTGGCTGCGCCGGGTTTAGCTCCGGCGCAAGCGCCGCCGTCGCGTTTCGCGGCCGTCAGCGGCGTCGTCCTGAACGACGTCACGGGTGCCCCCCTCCGCCGCGCCGCCGTCACGCTGTCCACGCTCGACGACACGCCGCTGGAAGCCCTCACCTTCAGCGAATCGAACGGCGCATTTGGTTTCATCGACATTCCGCCCGGCAAATACAGATTGCGCGTGGCTCTACAGGGCTTCCAGAGCGCCTGGTTTGGCGCCACCACATCCACCCGCCCGCCCGCTACCCTGAAGCTGGCGCCCGGCGACGTGCGCTACGGAATCACGTTCCGGCTGCGGCCCCTCGGATCGATTTCCGGCGTGGTGCTCGATCCGGATGGCGATCCGGTCCCCAACGCGCAAATGCGCCTGCTCAAGTCCGCTTGGGACCGCTTGAAGCCCTCCTACAGGAACGCGGGGTTTGCCAACACGGACGATCGCGGCCGCTACCGTTTCAACGATGTTCCGGCGGGCCAATACCTGGTCATGGCAACCCAGGCCCACACTCCGCCGTTGACGATCCAACCGGAGGCCGTGGCGGGACAAACCCCAACGCAGAAGATGTACGCCGTCGAGTTCTATCCCGACGCCAGCCGGCTCTCCTCAGCCGCGCCCGTGCAACTCACCGGCAGCCAGGATCTCGAGGGCATAGAGTTCCACCTCGCCGCCCAGGCAGTGGCCGTGTTGCGCGGCAAAGTTGCGCTCCCCGGCGATTTGCCTGCCGGCGCGAACGTGCAAATCAACGTATACCCGCAAGAGGTCCCGAACAACGCCTACCAGAGCGCCGGCGCTGGCGCACCTCCACCCAATTTCGAGTTTCAGGTTCCCAACCTGATCGCCGGAGCGTACGTGATCGTCGCCTCCCTCTCCGCGGAGGGCCGCGAATATCGCGCCACCGAGCGCGTCGAACTGCCGCCCGGCGGCCTGGAACTCACGCTGCATCCCGACCGTGGCATCGACCTCACGGGCCGCGTGGATCTCGAAGGCGGGTCGCCCACCGGTCCGTTTCAGGTTTCGCTGATACCCGGCGGCTATCCTCCCGGCAGGCGCGACATTCGCGTCGAGGCGCATCCGGATGGCACGTTCGTGCTCCCGAGCGTGGTTCCGGGAATCTGGGACATCGGCGTTCGACCGGTGCCGAAGGGTGGCTATGTCAAGGCCATGCGGCTGGGCGACAAGGACGTGCTCACCGATGATATGACCATCGAGCCGGGCACGCGCGAACCATTGCGTATCGTCGTCAGCACCCGCGGCGCGGTGGTCACCGGCACGGTTGCGGCGCCGCCTGGCGTGGCCCGGTCGCCACGCACGCCGGTTCTGCTGGCGCCGTGGGGCAGGTATGCGAACGTTTTGAGCTTCTACAAGCGGACGTCCGCCGACGATGCGGGACACTTCGAGTTCAAGGGCGTCACGCCGGGCCGCTACAAACTGTACGCCTTCGAAGAATTGGATCCGTCGGCGTACGAAGACCCCAATTTCTTGAAGCCGTTCGAAACCCTCAGCGAGTCCTTCGACGTGGCGGAAGGCGGGCGGATCGAACGGCCCACGCAACTGATCCTGGCCGGGACTCAGCCGGCCGCGAATTGACCAGCATGACGCGCGCATTCTGCATCTGCTTACTGGCCTCGACCGCGATGGCGCAGATTCTGCGCCGTCCACCACCGCCGCCGGCGGAGCCTTCCGTTCCGACCGGCAAAGGCAGCATAGAAGGAACTATATCCGACGCCATCAGCCAGGCGCCGCTCAAGAAGGCCCAAGTGTCGATCAACGGACCGATAGCCGGGCCTCTGACTGCCGTCACCGATGCCAGCGGCCGCTTTGCCTTCCGCCAGCTCGCGGCAGGCAGCTACTGGTTGAACGCCTCGAAGATCGGATACAATCCGCCGGAGGCGATCTTCGCCGCCGCACCGAACAGTGGGGTCGTGCTGGGCGATAGCGAACAAAGGAAGGGCATCGAGATCGCGCTTATGCCCGATGGCTCGATCGGCGGGCGCATGGTCGATGAGGAGGGTCTTCCCGTGCACGGCTGCAGTGTGAGCGCCGCGCAATTCACATACGAGCAAAACCGGCGCACGCTCAGGAGTCGCGGGTCTGGCTCCACCGTCGAGAAGGGCGAGTATCATATCAGTAACCTCGCGCCGGGCCGCTATTATGCATTCGCCCACTGCCGGACCCAATTGCCCGCCGCCCATCCGCTGCTGCCGCGCGGCGATCCGCGCACCCCGCACGAAACCTACTTGTGGCAGTTCTACGGAGGCGGAGTGGATCCCGCCGCCGCCACCCGGCTGAAGATGGTTGCGGGCGCGAGCATCGATGGCGTCGATTTTCAGATGACCCGCGTGCCCGCATATACTCTGCGAGGCAGCGTCGCCGGAGGCGATCCTTCCCCGCTCGCTGGCGGCGTCACCGTAATGCTGATGCCCGTGAACCGCACGATGCGGAGCTTGATGCAGGCGAATGCCGGTGTAGACTCGGTCAGCCGGACGTTTCAAATCCAGGCGGTCATTCCCGGGTCGTATCTGCTCACCGCTTTCAGCATGCGCGACGGGCGCATGTTCGCTGCTGAGCAGCCGGTGCAAATCGGGTCCGCGCCGCCGAATCCGGTGTCGATTACGCTGCTGAGCGGCGTGGACCTGAAGGGTAGTGTGCAATTCGATTCCGACGATCACCCGCCATTGGAGAATGGCCAGATCTCGCTGGCGCCCATGGACGAGCCCTTCTTCATGCACCAACTGCAGGCCCAGACGGATAAAGACGGCGCATTTACGTTGACCGGTGTGTTGCCGGGCCGCTGGCGTCTGATCGTCAGCACGCCCGGCTACCTGAAGTCGGCCTCCTTGGCTGGTCAACCCGTGTCACCCGGCGGCTTTCAGGTTGCAACGGGCACCAGCGGACCGTTGCGTATCATGCTGGGAAGCAAAATGGCGGATGTGCATGTGGAGGTGACCGGGGCGCCGGCCGACCGGCAGGTTTCAGCGGCTATTTTCCCCGAAGACCCCGCTCGCCGGGGAGCCGGCCTGGAGCGCATCGGCTCCGCCATGGGCACCGGCCGGATCGAGTTTGGATCGCTGGCACCGGGCCGCTACCGGGTGTTCGCCATCGACAGCCCAAATCCCTGGCCTATCCTGCAAAGACTGGACTGGCTGAAAGCGCTCGAAAGCCACAGTGCGGCCCTCGATGTCCCCGAAGGCGGGCGCGTGAGTACCACAGTGGAGGCGATCCCGCGCGAGGAACTCATGCGGGTGCTGGAAGAAAACGAGTGACCGTTAGTGGGTCAGTTTGCTTGGAGGGCGGGCAATACTGCCCGCAGCCGCCTTTCAGGCGGCTTGCAGCATTGCCAGCTATCGAACCGCGCACGCAAACTGACCCACTACCGAGTGACCGGACCGGCGTGCCTAACCGTTTTGGGGAATGCATCCGCTCGCTTACGCTCGCGGCTCAGTAACCCCAGCGAGATCAACGCGTCTGTTACCGAGCCGCGACCGTAAGGGAGCGGTTTCCCGCAAACGGTTAAAGCACCCACCGGACCGGGCGCGCTTGGTTTTGGCGTCCTGGTTTGAGATCATCGGGAGGAGAGGAGGTCCCATGCCGATGTACTTTGCCCGGTGGCCGGACGGCAGCTTTTCCGTGGTCGATGCCGCCGACGAACAGAGCGCCTACGTGCAATTAGACGAGCTTGGTCCGGAACCGGCGGAACTCCGCCTGATGGAGTCCTGCCTGATCGATTTCGAATTGACGGATAGCGGCACGTTTCGACTGCGCGAATTTGGCGGTGAGACGCTGGGGGAGATTCTGGACAACGGCTACCCCGCACTAAAAGCCGCGCTGTCGTCCGGACGCCTCGCGGATCACGGTGTAGTGGACGATGCCGAAGGCATCGACGGTTACGACGATTCAGCCAAGGCGATTCTCGCGGATGCCGTGCGGACCGAAAGGGAGCGCTTCAAGGACTTTGAGCCGTCACCCGCCTCGACCGAACTGGGGAAGGCCCTTCAAGAAAACCTCGGCGCCTCAGGGCATTACGTGGATGCCCTGGTGCAGACGCCGGCAGAGGAAAGCCCCTCCGCAGATCCCCCGCCGGCGCGTGCGCGCTGCCGCAAGGCGAGAAGTTCACAAATCCACCATTGACTCGGCTTAAGCGCCGGTTTTATACTCGTCAACTGAGGGATCGAGGAGGGCAACATGAGAAACGTGTTTATACTAAGCGCAGCCTTGCTGTTTTGCGTCGCGGCCGGCGCTCAAACGAACAGCTACGCCGTGTCGAATATTGTGACGAATACACAGGATTCGCGCTTGGTGAATCCCTGGGGCCTGTCGCGTGTGGCGAAAGCCAGCTTGAAGGAGAACGAGTGGTGGACAGCGGACCAGGTCACCGGTCTTTCGACTTTGTACTACGCCAATGGCACCATCGTCGGCTTAGCGGTAA
>OCTA010005345.1_pt1 | contig 11141 bp, 10 predicted proteins | sample 1538991 | NCBI WGS metagenome assembly OCTA01 (sample SAMEA3539302, study PRJEB22396) | soil metagenome | biome: tundra; feature: field; material: soil | place: USA | collected 2010-05 | depth 0.15 m | reverse complement strand
CGACCACCGAGATCTACTCTCTTTCCCTACACGACGCTCTTCCGATCTGGGCTGCAGTTTACTGTCGCCCCGCTGGCGTGGAGTTTCTCGCCCGCCAGAGAGAACCGGTCGACATCAGCATCGGCGGCGTTCGCATTTTCAGCGACGACGAGCTCAAGGTCGGCAAGCTTCTCAAGATGGAATTCTTCCTTGCGGACGTTCCGCCGGTTACTTACACGGCGGAAGTGGTGTGGATCGAGCGGCTGCCTGCGGGGGCTCCAGCCCGCTTCGACGTGGGTCTCAAGTTCATTCAGCTCGAACCCGACGCCCTGCAGCTCCTGACCAAGGTTCTCGGCCCGCCCGAAGAGCCAATCGAATAGTCGTCCTTCCGACATCTCGCGGACATCAAAATCGGCCCTTGCGCGTCGAGGCTCAGAGCCTCGTCGCGGCGCCCTTGCGCGTTATGGCGTCGTCGCATCGTCATCGGCGGCGCCGCGAGCCGGCTCAAGGGTCGGCATCGCCGTTGCGAAAACCGTTCACCTACCGCTCACCGAGCCGCCATCCGTGTCGTCTTTTCTGTGATTTTCCTCGGGCCGTGCAGGGCTTCCTTCTGCGTCAAAAAGTTACGCCGAATGGGTTCGGCGGTCCTGGACTCTGCCGCACTGCGTGGTAACTAGTTTGATCGTTCTCTGAGCGGCCTCTACCCGCATAACGAGCCACGGGATACGTTCGTCCCAGGGGTCGCTCGCCACGGCTACCTGATGACCAAGCAAACCGCACAGAACCTGAACCTGATCGGGGACAGCATCATCCTCTTGGCGGCGTCTGCCGTCGCGACGAAGCCTGCGGGCCAGCCCTGGCACTGGCTGGTGTTCCTCGGAATGGCGATGGGGTCGACCTTCGTGTGGATGCTCGGCGGTCGCGCCCTTCAGCACTACGACAGCTGGAACGGTCGCGGAATGGCCGGCGACATCGTGCTCACGGGCACGCTTCTCGGGATCATGCTCGGCGTCATGGTCACCCTCCGCCTGGTCGTGCCTTCCTACGCCGCGGGGAGCCAGATCGATCGTTTCATCCTCGTGTCGATGCCCTGTATCCTCTGGCTGAGGTCGACGACCAGCTGGCTCCGACGACGAGACGTTTCGACGCGACAGATCTTGATCGTCGGCATCGGTCCGCTCGGCCGGCACACCGGTCTCGAGATCGTCGACCGGAACGACCATCGTCGCGTGCTCGGCCACCTTCGCTTCGCGGACGAGGCGATCCACGACCGCTTGCCCGGCGAGGTTCTGGGCACGGCGGCCGACCTCGAAGACATCCTGAAGAAGCACGTCGTCGCCGAGGTGTTCATCGCCGGCAACGGAGACTCGCACCGCGTCGAGATGCAGCAATGCATCCGCGTGCTCGAGCGCTTCGGGATCCCATTTGCGCTGCCTGCGTGCGGGTTCCGGTTCGGCCGCGCGCGTCCCGAGTACGAGCGCGCGGTGGCGGACGGCTACATCCACTATCTCAGCGTGCGTCACAAGCCGGTGCAGCTCGCGCTCAAGCGTCTGTTCGACGTGGGCGCCTCTGCGTTCGCCCTCGCCCTGCTATCTCCTCTGATGGTCGCCGTCGCGATGCTCATCAAGGTGACGTCTCGCGGCGACATCCTCTTCAAGCAGCAGCGCGTCGGTCGCCATGGCCGCCCGTTCCACATGCTGAAGTTCCGCTCGATGGTCGCGAACGCCGAGGAGCTCAAGGCCAAGCTCATGGCGATGAACGAGCAGGCGGGTCCCGTCTTCAAGATGAAGCGCGACCCCCGGATTACGCCGATCGGGCGCTTCATCCGAAAGTTCAGCATCGACGAGCTTCCCCAGCTGATCAACGTCCTGCGCGGCGAGATGAGCCTGGTCGGACCGAGGCCACCGGTCCCGTCCGAGGTGGCCAAGTACGAGGCGTGGCAGAGGCGCCGGCTCTCGGTCCGTCCGGGTCTCACTTGTGTCTGGCAGGTGAGCGGACGAAACGAGATCTCTTTCGAAGAGTGGATGTACCTCGATATGCAGTATATCGATCACTGGAGCCTCGCTCAGGACTTCCAGTTGATCTTGAAGACGGTCCCAGTCGTTCTCACCGGGCGCGGGGCGAGCTGAGTTACCGCTAGAAACCATGGACTTCGACGGCAAGCGGACTGTTCTCCTGGTCGAAGACCACCCACCCGAGCGAGAGATGGTTCGCCGCATCTTGGTGGGCCAAGACTTCAAGGTCGAGGCGACGGCGGACTATCACGGCGCGGTCTCGCTGCTCGCGGGCACCGTACCGAGCCTCGTCTGCACCGACCTCACGCTGCCGCGCGAGTCGGGGTTCGAGCTCTGCGAGTACATCCGAAACGACGCACGGCTGCGCTTCGTTCCGGTCCTGGTAATGAGCGACTACAGCTCGCCCGAAGACATGGCGCACGCGGAGTATGTCGGCGCGAACGCGTTTCTGAAGAAGCCGTTCTCCCGCGAGAAGCTTCTCAAGTACGTCGTCACGTTGCTCGATGGGCCGCACGCCAGCCGGCCGAGCGTCCGCCGTCTCCGGCGAAGCGACATTCCCTGAGCCGCGACGGCGAGAGGGAACCGGACGCGCATCATGCTGGTTGGTATCGCGCTCGCAGCGCTGGCGTTGCCGGTCGTCGCGTGGACCGGCTACCTCGCCGCCCTAGCGCTGCTGTCGCGCGTGACCCCGGCGCCCGCCGCACCGGATCCCCCTCGTACGCGGTTCGAGATCGTCGTTCCCGCTCATGACGAAGAGCAGGGCATCGGCACGACCGTCGCTTCGCTGCTTGCGATCGACTATCCGGCTTCGTTGCGTCGCGTCACGGTCGTGGCCGACAACTGCACAGATGCGACCGCCGCGCGCGCGTCCGAGGCCGGAGTCGACGTTCTAGAGCGCAACGACCCATCGCGCCGCGGCAAAGGATACGCGCTCGCCTACGCGTTCGAGCGCGCGCTCGCGCGCGGCGCCCCCGCGGGGGACCGCGACGCAGAACGGGACGACGCAGGCGTGGATGCTATCGTCGTCGTTGACGCAGACACGCGAGTCACGCCGAATTTGCTGCGCGCGTTCGACGCACGTTTCCGTGATGGAGCGCGCGCGGCGCAGGCGTACTACTGCGTGGCCAACGCGTCGGCGTCATGGCGAACCCGCCTCATGCACATCGGGTTCACGCTGTTTCACGACGTTCGCTCGCGGGCGCGCGAACGCGTGGGTGTATCGGCGGGCCTTCGGGGAAACGGAATGGCGTTCTCGGTGCCCTTGCTTCGCGAAGTTCCTCACGAAGCGTTTTCCGTCGTCGAAGACGTCGAGTACGGCATCCGCCTGGGTCTTGCCGGCCGCCGGGTTCACTACGCGGGTGAGGCCCGCGTGTTTGGCGACATGGTGTCGTCGGAACAGGCGTCCCGCAGCCAGCGGCGCCGGTGGGAAGGCGGCCGGCTGCTGCTGGCGCGACGGCATGCCCCCGGTCTCCTCGCCGAAGGCGTGCGCCGCCGCAGTCTGCTTCTGGTCGACCTCGCGCTCGATCTCCTGGTCCCTCCGATCACGTATGTCGCGCTCGCGGCCCTCGTCGGAGCGAGCGCATCGCTGCTCTGGGTGGCGCTTGCCCACGGCCCGTGGTGGACCGCGCTGCCCTGGGGCGTGGCCCTGCTCGGGTTCGCGACGTACGTGCTTCGCGGCATCTGGCTCGCTCGCGTCGGTCCCCGCGTCGTCCTCGACCTGGCGTGGGCGCCGGTCTACATGGTCTGGAAAGTGATTCTAGCCGTGCGTTCCTCGCCTTCGCGCGAAGGCGAGTGGGTGCGCACGGCGCGCGAAGGTGAGAAACCGTGATCAGCATCGGCAAGATTCGCCGGGCGGGCGCCGCCATGATCGACGCGCTGCAAGAAGACCACGCGATGATGCAGCACTACGACGATCGCTACGCTGCCGACCAGCGCGGCGGCGGGGCGACGCTCGCTCGTGATCTCGTCACCCGTGTCGGGTTTCAGATGATCGCGGCCTACCGGGCGATGCGGTTCTGCGTCGAAGCCGAGATCCCTCTCGCGCCGCGCGTGGCCTCGAGGCTCATTCGCCACGTGTACGGCTCGGACATCCACTGGGAGGCCCGGCTCGAGCCGGGGGTCGTCGTGGTTCACGGCATGGGCCTCGCGATCAGCCACGCGGCCCGGGTCGAACGGGGCGTCATCCTCTTTCAAAACGTGACGCTGGGTATGGGGACCGATCCGGCGACGCGAACCACCGGAGCTCCGCTCGTCGAGCGCGGGGTCCACGTGGGCGCGGGCAGCACGCTCTTCGGTCCCATCACTGTCGGGGCGGGTTCCAAAGTGACGGCCAACTGTCTTCTCCGGCAATCGGTCCCCCCGAACTCGCTCGTCGAGGCGCCCTCGCCTCATGTCAGCGTGCGAGCTCTCCGCAAGGACGCGAAGCAAGCGGGGGCCGACCGATGAACGGCGAGCACGCGAGTCCGTCTTATCCGCCACGACGGGTGTCGCTCGGGCCCGTGCCCGTCGATGCCGTGACCTGCGAAGACGCGCTTCACGTGGTCGCGCGCCTCATCGCCGGGGGTGAGGGCGGCTCCGTCTTCACGCCCAACGTCGATCACATCATGATCGCCGATGGAAACGCCCGTATGCGTGAGGCGTACGCCCGGTGCGATCTCGCGCTCGCCGACGGGATGCCTGTGCTCTGGGCGGCTCGCTTGCTCGGAGAACCTTTGCCCGAGAAGGTCTCGGGCTCCGACTTCGTTCCGCGTCTCCTCGAGCGGGCCGCCGAGCGCGGGTGGCGCGTGTACTTCCTCGGTGGCGCGCCCGGCGTGGCGGCGCTCGCACGCGAGAAGCTGCTCACGCTGATGCCGCGGCTCGAGGTCGTCGGGGTCGACGTGCCGATGATCGGAATCGACGACCCGCCCGGACGCTGGGCGGACATCGTCGGGCGCATCCGCGACGCGAAGCCGCATCTGGTCTTCGTCGCCTTCGGCGCCCCCAAACAGGAGATCTTCATCCAGGCGGTCCGAGCCGACCTTCGGCCGGCGGTCTTCCTGGGGGTCGGAGCTTCGCTCGACTTCATCGCGGGGACGATTCCGCGCGCACCCGGCTGGATGTCTCGCTCCGGGCTCGAGTGGCTGTTTCGCCTCGGTCGCGAACCGGGCCGCCTGTGGCGCCGCTATCTCGTTCGCGACCCGCAGTTTCTCTTCGTCGTCGGCCGTGCGCTTCGCGATCGATGGCGGACTGACTGAAGACGCGCGTCGGGCGGGCTGCCGGTGGTGCGGTTGGTATTGGCCACGCCCGGCGAGCCCTGTAGAATCTGGCATGAATCACGTGTCGCCCAAGCGCCCGTCACGACGCCTACCTCCGCCGCCTCGACGCCACGGGAGCGAGGGCAGGGCGGGCCGGCGGAGCCTGGTCGTCGGCACCGATCTCGTCGAGGTGGCGCAAGTCGCCCACTCGCTCCAGACGTTTCGCGAACGCTACTTGACGCGCGTCTTCACTGCCGACGAGCTCGCGTATTGCCTCGACGGGCGGCGCGATCCTGCGCGACATCTCGCGGCCCGCTTCGCGGCCAAAGAGGCCACGCTGAAGGCCTTGCGCCAGAACGACGAAGCCGTCGACTGGCGGTCGGTCGAAGTCCGTCGGAGGCCGGACGGCAGCTGCGAAATCGTGCTTCACGGAGGCGTGCGGGCGCTTGCGGAGCGTCTCGCCGTGGACGTACTCTCGGTCAGCATGAGCCACGATGGCGCTTACGCCACCGCGGTCGTGATCGCCGAGCGACGCGAAAAGTGGCGTCTGCCGGCGAGCAGGCTGGCACGCAAGACACCCCGAGGAGCCTACGAACGATGAACGAGGAGATTCGCGCGATCCTCAAGGAGCACGGCCGCCTCTCGACGGACGTGGCCGCGCTCGCCGACGACAGCGACCTGTATCAGGCCGGGATGACGTCCCATGCCAGCGTCAACGTGATGCTCGCGCTCGAGGGAAAGTTCGACGTCGAATTCCCCGATCGAATGTTGAAGCGTGGAGTCTTCGAGAGCGTGGCGTCGATCCGCGCGGCCATCGAAGAGCTCACGAGCGGCCGCTAACCGCGTCGCCGCGTACGAGGCGTCGCACGCCGACTGGAGAGCACCTTGCAAGATTCGAACACGCAGTCCGCGCAACACCTCGACACCGTCCGGCGCATTGCAACGGAGCTCGCGGGGCCGGCCGCTGACATCGTCGATCGGGAGAGCCGGTTCCCGCACGAAGCCGTCGAAGGCCTGAAGAAGTCGAAGATGATGAGCGCTTTCGTTCCGACGTCGCTCGGCGGCTTCGGGATCGGCATGGGCGAGCTCGCGGCGATGTGCGAAGCGCTAGGCCAGCAGTGCGCCTCGGCGGGCATGGTGTTCGCGATGCACCAGATCCAGGTCGCGAGCATGGTCCGCCACGGGGCCGCGCAGCCGTTCTTCAAGCGCTACCTGGCCGAGCTCGTCGAACGTCAGAACATCATCGCGTCCGTCACGTCCGAAGTGGGCGTCGGCGGCGAGATGCGCACGAGCCACTGCGCTGTCGAGACGCAGGGCGATCGCTTCACCCTGAACAAGGACGCGTCGACCATCTCGTATGGAGAGCAGGCCGACGACCTCCTCGTGACGGCCCGGCGAAGCCCGGACGCGCCGAACAGCGACCAGGTCCTCGTCCTCGTTCAAAAGGCCGAATACTCGCTCGAGAAGAAGGGCGCCTGGGACACCCTGGGCATGCGAGGCACGTGCAGCCCCCCCTTCAAGATGACGTCTCGCGGTCAGGTCGACCAGATTCTAGGCGCGCCCTTCGCCGACATCGCCAGCCACACGATGGTCCCGTTCTCCCATATTCTCTGGGCGAGCTCCTGGCTCGGCATCGCGACCGCCGCGGTGGGTCGCGCTCGCGCGTTCGTGCGAACCCAAGCGCGCGCCAAGCCCGGGACCACGCCGCCGACGGCGCTGCGGCTGGCCGAAGCGTCTGCCATGTTGCAGACGATGCGAACGAACGTGCACGACGTCGCCAGCGAATGCGAAGACCTCATGCGGTCCGACCACGGGACCGACTCGCTGTCGTCCATCGGCTTCGCGCTGAAGATGAACAACCTGAAGATCTCGTCGTCGCAGCTCGTCGTTCAGATCGTGAATCACGTGCTCTTGATCTGCGGAATCATGGGCTACAAAAACGACAGCAAGTTCGCGGTAGGCCGGCACCTTCGCGACGCGCATTCCGCCGCGCTCATGGTGGGCAACGACCGCATTCTCGCGACCAACGCATCGATGCTCCTCGTTCTCAAAGACGACTGAGGCAACCCCATGGCTACCGAATTCTCTTCCCAGAAGCTCTACGACGACCTGGTCAGCCACCGACTGATCATTCCCGTCGGTGTACCCGGGATCTTCGGTCGCGGCGCCGTCTTCGAGGACGTGCTCCGACGCTTCGACTCGCTGATCTCGCGGATCGCCGCAGCCGACGGCGCCGAGGTCATGGCCGTTACACCGACGCTCGACCGCAAGGTGTTCGAGAAGAGCGAGTTTCTCGACTCTTTCCCGCAGCTCGCGGGCAGCGTGTTCAGCTTCGGCGGTACCGACAAGGAGCACGCGCTGCTTCGCGACGCGGTGCACGCGGGGCACTCATGGGCTGAGTGGCAGAAGATGACCGACGTCGTCCTGACGCCGGCGGCCTGCTATCCGGTCTACCCGAGCTTCACGGGGACGATTCCCGAGAAGGGGCACCTGGTCGACATGCAGAACTGGGTGTTCCGCCACGAACCTTCGCCCGAGCCGACGCGCATGCAGGCGTTTCGCGTGCGTGAGTTCGTCCGCGTCGGAACGGCGGATGTCGTCGTCGAGTGGCGCGACATGTGGCTGAAGCGCGGCGTCGAGCTCCTGCAGTCGCTGGGCTTGCCGGCGAAGAGCGACGTGGCGAACGATCCCTTCTTCGGCCGCGGCGGTCGTCTTCTCGCCGTCAACCAGAAGGAACAGAAGCTCAAGTTCGAGGTCCTCATCCCGGTCATCTCGGAAGAGAAGCCGACCGCGGTGTGCTCCTTCAACTACCACCAGGAGCACTTCGGCAAGATCTTCGAGATTCGTACGCACGCGGGCGACCTCGCGCAGACCGCCTGTCTGGGCTTTGGTCTCGAGCGCTGCGTGATGGCGCTCTTCAAGACGCACGGCATGGTGCCCTCGGAGTGGCCGAAAGGCGTGCGCGAGAAGCTCTGGTCGTGAATCTGAGGGCTTTCGCTCCGCTCGATGCGAAGACGTACGTCCCGCACGAGTTGCACCGCACGGAGCGCGCGTGGGTCGAGTCCAACTGTTACATCGACGTCTGGATCGAGCTCGTCCACGCGCTCGGGCTCGACCCCTACGCGTTCTTGCCGCACGTCTTGCCGGTCGATTTCGAGGGCGACCAGTGGACGTTCTTCAAGCCGTCGCACGACGACGTCTTCGCGCTCTACGGCCTCGACGTCCACGAGCTCAACGTCTGGCGCCCGCTCATCGAGAACGTTCGCGAACACGTGGCGGGCGGCAAGGTCGTACTGACCGAGGTCGACGCGTTCTTCCTGCCCGACACGGCCGGGACCGACTACCGAAGACAGCACACGAAGACGACCATCGGGATCCAGGAAATCGGCGACGGGACGCTCGGCTATTTTCACAACAGCAGCTACCACGCGCTCGGCGGGGAAGACTTCACGAGCCTCTTCCGGCTGGAGATGCCGCCCGATCCCACGTACATGCCCTTCTTCGCCGAGTTCGTCCGGCTCGATCGCCGGAAGCTCCTCGAAGGTCCGGTCCTCGTGCGTGAGTCGCTGCGCGTGCTCCGCAAGCACCTCGCGAAGCGACCCGTGCGCAATCCCGTGGCGCGGTTTCGCGAGCGCTTCACCGACGACCTGGTCTGGCTGCAGCGCGAAGGCCTGGCGACCTATCACGGGTGGGCGTTCGCGACGCTCCGCCAGCTCGGCGCCGCGTTCGAACTCGCGGCGCGCTACGTGCGCTGGCTGTCCGACCGCGGTGAGACCGGCCTCGCCGAGGCCGAGGCCGCGTTCGAGCGCATCTCGAGCTCCACGAAGACTCTCGTGTTGAAGACGGCGCGCGCCGTGAACGGCAAGAAGCCCATCGACGCGGTTGCGGCGCTGGGCGACGCGGAGCGCGCCTGGGACAGCGGGATGCGCGTCCTGGTCGAGCGATACGGGGACTGAGTGGCGCGCATTCGAAGCGTCCAGGGCACGCACGTCACGCCCTTGGCGCATGGTTGGCGGGTGGCGTCCGCGCCCGCGGGGCGAATCGCGAGTCCGCACGATCTGGCGGGCGCGGAGCTCGACTGGTGCGGAGCGACGCTGCCGTGCACGGCAGCGTCGGCACTCCGCGCCGCGGGACGCTGGAGCCTCGACGATCGCGTCGACTTCGACGCGGACGACTGGTGGTGGCAGCACACCTTCTCCTTCGATCGGACGGAGACGCCCGCGGCTCACGCGCTGCGCTTCGAAGGACTCGCGTCGCTCGCGGAGATCTGGCTGAACGGGCAATCGATCCTGCAGACCGACGACATGTTCACCGAGTACGAGGTCGACGTCGGCCCGCGACTCGAAGCCAATAACGAGCTCGTGATCGTCTGCCGCGCGCTGGGAACGGCGCTCAAGGCAAGACGGCCGCGCCCCCGATGGCGAACGCGCGTCGTCGAGGCCCAGCAGCTTCGATGGTTCCGAACGACGCTCTACGGACGCATTCCGGCGTGGGCGCCGCCCGTTGCCCCCGTCGGTCCGTGGCGGCCCATCGTCCTCGAACGGCGGGCCGAGCTGTCCGTGCTCTGCGCCGACGTTCGACCCCGCCTGGACGGCGACGAGGGTGAAGTCGAGCTGAACATCGAGCTCGCGGCCGTCGATGGGCACGCTCCCGACCGCGTGACGGTGCACCTCGCGGGCCGGGTGAACGACCTCCCGTGCGAGGTCCGGCCCGACGGCCGCGTCGTGGCAAGCGGCAGGGTTCGTGTCGGGGTCGTCGAACGGTGGTGGCCGCATACGCACGGGACACCGACGCGTCACCCGCTGCACCTCGTGGCCTCGATGGGCTCTCGTTCTTCCCGGATCGAGCTCGGCAGCGTTGCTTTTCGCGTGATCGAGCTGGATCGCGGCTCGGACGGCTTCAGGCTGCGCGTGAACGGCGTCGACGTCTTCTGCCGCGGCGCATGCTGGACGCCGGTCGACGCGGCCGCGCTGACCGGCTCGGAGGCGGACTACCGAAAGGCGCTCGAGGCGGTACGCGACGCGGGCATGAACATGGTGCGCGTCGGCGGGCCGTTCTTTTACGAGGCCGACGCGTTCTACGACGTATGCGACGAGCTCGGAGTCCTCGTCTGGCAGGACTTCTCCTTCGCGAACATGGATTACCCGGGCGACGATCCGGGCTTCGTGGCCGCCGTCGAGCGCGAAGCCGCGGGCTTCCTCGACCGCACCCAGCTTGCGGGCTGCATCGGAGTTCTCTGCGGCAACGGCGAGGTCGAGCAGCAGGCCGCGATGGTGGGGGCGCCCCGCGAGATCTGGCGCTCGTCACTCTTCGCGAACACCCTCCCGAACCAGTGCGGCCGGCTCCGGCCCGACGTGCCGTACTGGCCGTCGACTCCGACGGGCGGCGCGCTGCCTTTCCTCAACGACGTGGGTACGGCGCACTATTTCGGAGTGGGGGCCTACTTGCGCCCGCTCGAAGACGCGCGACGGGCGGGCGTCCGTTTCGCCACCGAGTGCCTCGCGTTCGCGAACGTGCCGGACCCGCGGGTCGTGGACGAGCTCATGAAGGACGGAGGCGTCCCGCCCCAAGATCCGCGCTGGAAGCGGCGAACGCCGCGGGACGGCAGCGCCGGGTGGGACTTCGACGATGTCCGGGACCACTACCTGCGAGCGCTCTTCGGGGTCGACCCGCTGGCCCTTCGGTACGCGGACCCGTCGCGCTATCTGGCGCTCTCGCGGGTGGTGACGGGCGAGGTCATGGCGGCCACGTACGCGGAGTGGCGCCGGAGCGACTCGGGGTGCGCGGGCGCGCTCGTCTGGTTTCTTCGCGATCTCTGGCAAGGGGCGGGCTGGGGCGTGCTCGACGCCGACGCGCGGCCGAAGGCGGCGTATCACTTCTTGCGCCGTGCTCTTCAACCGGTGGCGGTGCTCCT
>OCTA010005343.1_pt1 | contig 11143 bp, 9 predicted proteins | sample 1538991 | NCBI WGS metagenome assembly OCTA01 (sample SAMEA3539302, study PRJEB22396) | soil metagenome | biome: tundra; feature: field; material: soil | place: USA | collected 2010-05 | depth 0.15 m | reverse complement strand
CCTCCGACTATCCACACGTCGAAGGCGGCCGCAAGCCGATCGAGCGGTTCGAAGCGTCACTCGGGGATGCCAGTGAAGAGGTGCGTCAGAAGTTCTATGTCGACAATTTCCTCTTTCTCATGGGATCCGCCGGCGCTCACCTCGGGAAGTCTGGGGCCCGGTGAACTGCAGTGCGGGACCACGAGTTCGAGCTTCCACTCTGCGCTGCAGCCTGTGGGTGCCGAAACCTCATCCGTCCGTTGAGTAGGGATTCTCCAATATTGATTGCATGAACAACGATGGGGAAATCGAGAGCAATGGCGTGGGAACTGGCTTTGCCCAGGTGTGGATGTCGAAAATGTCATCCGGCTGTCCTGAACAGGACTTTCGTGGAACTGCCCCGGACGAGGAAACTGAGCCATGGCTCTGTCGTTTCTCTAACCCTGCCTTTGTCGGAATCCTCACAATTGCTCCGTTTGGTTCGGCACAACAACGAAGAATTGGCCGTCGACGTCTTGGAAGGTTCTTCGTCGAGCCCGACAACCTGCTCCGCTGGCACCGTGATCTGGTCCGTCGCCGCTGGACCCAACCGCATCGCCCGGGACGGCCTGGCATTCCTGCCGGCGCCTGTAGCGATCGCCCTCCGGTTGGCCCGGGAGGACCCCACCTGGGGCTATCGCTGGATCCAGGGTGAGCTGGCCAGGCTCGGTGTCGTCCTTGCTCCATCGAGTGCCTGGAAATCCTTCGTCCGCACAACATCGATCCCTCGCCGATGCGAAGGGGTCCCAGTTGGTTCGATTTCCGGCGAACCCGGGCGTCATCGATGCTGGCGTGTGACTTCTTCTCCTTCGACACGGTGCTGCTGCGTCGGTTCTACGTGCTGTTCTTCATCGAACTCGACACCCGACGGGTCTACATGACCGGGGTCAACGCCAACCCGACTGGATCCTGGGTGGTCCGACAGGCCCGCAACCTCAGCCTGGTGCTGGCTGACCGGATGCATCCCGTCCGGTTGCTGATCCGTGACCGAGACGCCAAGTTCTCGTCGAGCTTCGATGAGGTCTTCAAGGCCGAGCACGTCAGGATCATTTGCACCCCGGTCCGGGCGCCTCAGGCCAATGCGTACGCCGAGCGCTTCGTTGGCACCATTCGTCGCGAGTGTCTCGACCGAATGCTGATACTCGGTCGTCGCCATCTCGAGCAGGTACTGGCCGACTACGTGGCCCACTACAACGGATACCGACCGCACCGGGCACTGGGTCAGCAGGACCCGGTAACGGTGAACCAGCCACCGCCAATGAGCGATCCGAGGCCGTCACAACTTCGAAAGCCTGAGGCCGTCTCCGGTCCGATTCACGAGTACCTACTCGTCGCGTGACCTGCTTGGATGGGATTTTCGGCACCCACAAGGTTCAGCTGCAAGCTATGTCAACTTCTCAGCCGGACATCGTCGTGGCCACATGGCTAGCTTGCTCAGCTGTGCGCGGCACCCCTCCAACTTTGGCCATCTCGATGAGGAACGTGGTTGCAGCTCGCACACCACTCAGGAAGAGCGCGTCCTGCTGTTCGGAACTCAGGTCGAACTGCGTAGCGCTCAAACCTAGATTGTCAATGAAAATTGTCCTTGCGGCGGTGGTCTGCTCGACGTGGTAGCGGTCCCACTCGTTCATCATGGTTCGCAGGCAGCGGATCGCCTCCTGGGTTGAGTCATGACTCGCAATGGTCTTGGGCATCTCCTTCGCCTGGGCAGAAAGTTTGATGCCGATGGTGGGCCAGCGAGGAGGTTTACCGTCGACGCGATCAAAGGCATCGATTGGGAAGTTGGCGAGCATGCCACCGTCAACCCAGGTCACAGTCCCACCGTCGAAGTGCTCCTTGGTCGAGGTATCACCGGGCCCTGGGACTGTGACGTCGGAGGGATTGGTCCGGACGGTGACCGGCTCGAAGAAGAACGGGATCGACATAGAGGCCCGCACAGCTCGAGCGACTTCCTCGTCATTGGGCGTGAGCCCGTAGTAGTCGAAGTCCCATGGAATTCGGACAAGCACGGCCCGGGTGATATCGGAGGCATGGACCACGAGCCGGTAGCGACGCTCGGGAGGCAGGCTCATGCCCGGGTCGTCCTCTTGGTGGATGACCAAGTCCCCGAAGGTCTTGACACCCAGATCTTGCAAGAGCGGATCCAGCCATTGTTCCAGGTAGTTCCCCGAGTAGATGCCCATGTGGCGCATGAGCTCACCGGCATCGACGACTTTCGCTCCGATACTGCCGATCTTCTGGATCCAGTCTGTCACCGGGCCGATCTGCATGAACTTCCCAAAGTCGAGGCTGCGAAGGTATCCCCTGAGCGTTGTCATGTCCTCGTTGGCCTTCCCAATGGAGGCGACGAGCGTGGCCGCTATGGCTCCGGCACTCGTGCCCGCCACCCGAGGGAAGCTGTACCCGGCTTCGCTGAGCACGAGCACTGCACCGACCAGCCCGATACCCTTTACACCCCCACCTTCAAGCACTAGGTCGGCAACGAGCTGCTCGTTCCCGTTCGCGTCTTTCCACGCGTCGACACTCCGCAACGTGTCGACGGCTGCCGCGAATTCACGCTGCACCGAGGCCGACCGGCGATATCCAGAACTAGTGGCATCGTCGATGACAACATCGGGAGTCGCAGCCGACTGACTGATCAATTGGGCCATGGGCACCTCCGACCAATTGAGACCCTCGCTATTCTGGTTTCTCCATCTTCGAGCTAGTTTCGGCATCAGGCCGAGCTTGTTCGAATTGAAGTCTGTGGAATCACCCAGAAGTCCGATGCGAGGGAGGGTGACGTCACATAAAGGTAGGGCATCTCAAAGTATCCACCCTGCCCCCAACTGGTGCCCCACGAGTTGCGGACTCGAAATCGATCGACGGTGTCGTCGTACCCGGCGAGGACGACAGCATGTCCACCGACGACATTCTCGTTGGGACTCGGCATGGGAACGATTCCGCTCGAAGCAACTTGCTGCGACTCGAACGTCTCATAGACAGTAAATCCAAATACGATGACCGTGCCCTTGGCCAATACGCTTTTCAGCGCGAACAGGTCATGGGGAACCGCTTGATACGTGACGGCTCGGTCCTTTAGGGAGTCGGCGTAGTCCTTCTTGGCAGGCGCAGACGCGAAGGTCGAGATGTCATAGGGCCAATCGGTCTCTGGACAGACACCAAGCCTGGCGACCGCCTTGATTCCATCGCGAATCTGAGCACCCGAGTCGTGGCTGACCGTATTCTCGATGACCCGCTCCTGATAGTAGATCCACAGTCGACTCGGTGTCAGGAACGTACCTTCCTGACGATGGTTCTCGAAGTCCACCACACCAGCAATGGCATTACCGGTGCAACTCCCCAGCTGACCTTGGTCGTAGATGGGAGGCATGTTTGTCGTTGAGCTCAGATCGATCGAATTCGGCAGCGACGTGACAGGCTCGATCTGCAGCTTGGCATCTCGGAGATCGGGTAGCTGGGGTACCCAACCGTAGCCGGCGATCTTGCGTTCGGTCGGCATGGCGATTGCCTCCTTGTCGGATCCTTGGAAATCTGCGCTGCAGGCTGACGGTGAATCGTTCAGGCGTTCTTGCAGAAGGCGATGTAGTCGTGCAGCGGATCGGGGGCGCTGTCTCCGGTTGTGAGGAGGACGTTCACATTCAGCTCGACCAGATAAGCGCAGGGCGGGAGAGACCCCATCGACCAGCCGTCCGGTACGGCATTGCCATACCAGTTACCGGCCGTCTCGGGAGCAGCTGGGGATAGTGTGAATGCGTACGGCCCACCCGGTCCGGTCAGCGCCACGGTGACCCCGCTCGCTGACGTGTCGAGGTTTGGATGAGCGGCCGTGAAAAGCACCGTCAGGCTGTCGCTGAGCTCGGCGCACCCGGCAGAGACAAGCTCTTGGATGCCGACGGAGCACACGGCCAACTCGCCTGCGCCGACCGAGCCGTCCCAGTAGGTGTGGTGGGAGACATTGTTGTACAGCGTGTTGTCGATTGCGACGTGGGTACAGGTACCGGCATCGGTGCCGTCGCTCAGGTCACCAACGTTGCGGACCCGCATCCTGATCCCGTAGTAGACATCCTGGGCGAGGGGCGTGTTGGCCGAAGTTCCGGCCATCACGCCGGCCTCGTCGTCCGCTGGCCACAGTCGGAGCGTCTCCGACACGAGCATGACCAGATCCGATCCGGGGACGAACTCCCACCCGGGCAGTGGGAACATCTGGGGGACCTGGATCCATCCGTCGGCGCTTGGCGTGATCACGACGACATGGGGCCCGGGGGAGCCGTTCACCCAAACCTCCTCGAAGAACGGCGGGGTGGGTCGTACGTAGGAGCCAATGTTGGTCGGCGCGATCTGCGAGGCCAGCACCGGTGTCCACGAACCAGTGGGATTTCCGTTGGCGTCGGTCGGTACCGTCTCGAAGCGGTATTCGATCTGGGGTGCACTGGCAACCAGAGCGAAACCGCCATTGAGGCGCATCGTGTCGAAGAATGCTCGGTCGTCGTTGGTAAGGCCGGTCGCACCGAGGCCGCTGGCCACATCGAAGTCGTAGTAGTACCCCCCGATCTTCGTGAAGACGGCGATGGAGGTCGGTGGGCACACGCAGATGCAGAACTCCTCGCAGACCCCCAAGCACACCCACCGGCACAGCTGGACGCAATATGGCTCGAGGCCAATCTGCTTGAGCACGTCGGCGAACTGGCCGGCGTCACCCGAACGCACGGCGTCCGCCATGGATTGCAGCGTCGCGATCTCCGAGTCAAGCCGCCCCACCACCTGAGCGAACGAGAACGCCTCGGCACGGACGTCAGTGATCTCGGGTGGGGGGACGGACCGGCACAGCTCCAAACACATCCAGACGCAGCGCCAACTGCAGAACCACTCGCAGATCACCTGGCACCCAGCCTGCAGACCGGCGTCGCTGATCACAACTCGCAGGTCCTGACAATCGACGGCTCGGGCAGCCGCCGCAGCGGCCTCAAGAGCGGTGCCGTCGGCGGAGAGCTGGGCGATCACCGCGGCGGCCGTCCGGACCGCTTCGACCGGGTCCGGCATCGTTACGCGGTCTGGAGAACAGACGATCTGGCACACCCGCTGGGAGAGGACCGAGCACAGCCACGAGCACACGTAGTGGCAAATGTCGCCGATGCCGAGCTGGCTCACGACTGCGGTGAAGTCGTCGGCGTCCCGCTGGTCGACGCCCTCCACAACCCGGACGAGCAGCGTGTCGTCGGAGACGATCCGGGCCACGACCTCGGCCAACCGGCGAATGTCTACCGGCTCAGCCGCATCCACCGCCGGCGCCCCACACAGCTCAAGGCACGTAAGTACGCACCACTTTGTGCGCAGCCACTCACAGACGAGCTCGCATTGCTGCAGGATCCCCTGCTGGCCAAGCACGTATCGAAACCCCCGGGCGTCAGCGTTGAGAAAGGCGTCAACGGCCGCATAGAAGGCACCATCATTTTCGGCGAGCGCCCCGATCGCCGCCGCCTGGTTGGCCAAGTGCTGCAAAGTGCCGTCGGGCTGGTTCGAGACATCGTTCATAAAGGCACCTCCGCAGTGGGGAGCGCATCCGACAAGCGCCCCAGCTCCAAATGCTTCTAGGCGCCCTTGGCCACGCATTGTGGTTGTATCCTCACTGTGAGCGCGGCGATCGCTCGTGTCAAGAGGTGGCGAATCAGCGATCCTGTGGGTGCCGAGAACCTCACCCGGGTCCATTCATCAGGACCTTCGTGCAGAGGAACCCAGTCACGAGACTGGAGCATGGCTCTGTCTGTCCTGCCTCTGCCTTGCCTTCGTCCGAATCCTCGCACTGGTCCGCCGGCCTTACGTGCTCTTGTTCGTCGAGCTTGACACCCGACGGGTCTACGTGACGGGTATCTCGTCACATCCGAATGGAGGCTGGGTGGTCCAACTGGCTCCCAACCTCAGCATGGTGCTCGCCCAGCGGGCTCATCCCGTCAGGCTCCTGGTCCGTGACCGAGATGCCATGTTCACATCCAGCTGCGACGAGGTCTTCCGGTAAGAGGGCATCCGGTTCATCCTCACGCCGGTCCGGGCGCCACGGACCAATGCGTTCGCCGATCGCTTTGTCGGCACCGTTCGTAGCGAGTGTCTCGACCAGCTCCTCATCTTCGGTCGCCACCATCTGGAGGAAGTGCTGGCCGAATACTCAGCGCACCACAACGGACACGGACCGCATCGCGCTCTGGATCGGCAGGCTCGGATCACGGTGGAAAGGAGGCCACTGCCAAATCGCGAACCGGAGCCGGCGCAGCTGCGACGGAATGGCAAGCTCGGTGGCCTGATCCACGAGTACCGCCTCGTGCCCTGAGCTGCTCCACGTCTGTCGGTTATTACGATCGGAGCACGAGTCCACCCAAGCGGAAGATCCGACGATCGCCTCCGACGGGGGCTTGGATGAGCTTGAGCTCGTTGGTAACAAATCCAAAGGACAGTCCGGTGGCCGGGTCCGCCCAACCGCCCGAGCCGCCGAAGCCATAGTGCCCGAAGGCCGAGTCGCCCCGGTACCGCTGCGCCCCGGCTCGGTGATAACCCATGCGCCAATTCATCCGCATACCGATGACCGCGTCGTGCGCTCTGGTCTGGACCTGGCTGAGTGTGCGAACCGTCTCCGGCGACAAGAGCCGGACGCCCTCCACCTCGCCGTCGTTGGCGATGACCGCGTAGAGCTTTGCCAACCCATGGGCAGAGAGAAGGCCGTTCACCGACGGCATCTCCGTGTTCAGCAGCGACGGCGACGGACCGGTGAAGAGCTCGTCGAAATGCGGGACATACAGCGCCTCGAGAAATCGGCGGGTGAGCTCTACCTTGCGGAGCGTGGGCATAGACCAGGCGCTGGCGCCGGCAAAGAGGGGCGGCGTGGAGCGCACGGGCGGGGTCCGGCCTAGGAGCGGCGCTACTCGCCGCAAGCCGTCAGGCGGCATCCCGATGCCCAGGCCGTTGGTCTCGAGCGGCTCGGCGAGCTCGGTGCGCACCAGTTCGGCCATGCCGAGCCCCGTGACCCTCCGGGCCAGCCCGGCCACGAGCCATCCGTAGGTGATGGCGTGGTACCCGGGATGCCCAGGCCAAGGGTCGGGCGCCCGGGCCGCCAGCTTCTCCTCTAGGGCGAGGTGATCGAGCAGGTCCTCCGAAGAGCCGGCGAGATCGGTCATCGAGTGCAGGCCGGCCTGGTGGCTCATCAGCTGGCGCACGGTGATTGACCCCTTACCGGCTTCGGCGAACTCTGGCCAGTAGCTGGCCACCGGAGCCTCGTAGTCGATCAACCCGCGATCGGCCAGGAGATGGACGGCGGTCGAGGCCACGCCCTTGGTAGTCGAGAAGCAGATGGCGACCGTGTCCCGCTCCCAAGGGCGCGTCCGGCCGAGGTCGGCGAATCCGGCCCATACGTCCACCACTGGCCGGCCGTGCAACCGGACGGACAATGCTCCGCCACCTCTACTGCCGGCGTTGAACAATCCGCCGAAATACGACGCCACGTGCGCGAACGCCGGATGTACGTATCCGTTCACGTCCCCCATGGGAGGCTCGCTGTTGGTCACCCCGTGAGCTTGCCCGGTCGAGGTCGCCGCCGCCATACCACCGCCGAAGAACCGGGGGCCTCCGCATGATCGGTCCCACATGAAGATCCTCCCGACCCGCCGGACCGACTACGGCATCCGGCGCCTCGTCTTGTGCGTGCCGAAAGCCTGTGGGTGCCGAATTGCCCATCCGATCCCGTCGAACAGGAATTATCCCCAACTAGTTGTGTGCGCAATAATGTGGGAAACCGAGAGCACTGACGTGGGAAATGGAGCCCCAAGCTCTCTCATCGTCCCTGGGTAGATGGGCTCTGTCGGTGGCCCACCAAGGGGTACCGACAGAGCTGGGCAGGTCATGTCGACGAAACTCAGATACAAAATGGTTGCTGGCCCGATGGGTGCCGGAAATCTCATCCGGGTGGCCTGACCAGGACTTTCGTGGAGCAGCTCCTTGCGACGAACTGGGCCGTGGCCCTGCCCTGGCTAAACCTTGACTTCGTCAGAATCCTCCAGTTGCTTCGCCTGTTCCGGCACGACTACGAAGAACTGGCGATCGAGGTCGTCATACTTCGCCACGAGATCGCCGTCCTTCGTCGTCAGGTGGCCCGACCGGTATTGCAGCCCTCGGATCGAGCACTGTTCGCCGGGATGAGTCGGCTGCTTGATCGTCGACGTTGGGAGAGGTTCTTCGTCCAACCCGGGACCTTGCTCCGCTGGCATCGGGACCTGGTCCGTCGACGCTGGACCAAACCCCACCGACCAGGGCGGCCTGGCATTCCCGATGGATCCGTAGCGATCATCCTCCGGTCGGCCGGCGAAGACCCCACCTGGGGCTATTGCCGGATCCCGGGTGAGCTGGCCAGGCTGGGAGTCCTCCTTGCCCATCGAGTGCCTGGCCGATCCTTCGTCGGCACGACATCGATCCCTCGCTGATGCCAAGGGGTCCCAACTGGTCCGAGTTCCTGCGAACATAGAGATCATCGGCCACCCAGTCCGGGCGCCACGGGTCAATGCGTACGCAGAGCGATTCGTCGGCACCGTTCGTCGTGGGTGCCTCGACCGAATGCCGATCCTCGGCCGCCGCCATCTTGAGCAGGTGCTAGCCGACTACGTGGCCCTGTACAACGAACACCGGCTGCACCGGGCCCTGGATCAGCAAGCCCCCACGACAGTGGGCCAGCCACTGCCGATGGACGATCCGGACAGCCAACACAGCTACGACGAACAAACTCGGTCTTCGGTCCGATTCACGAATACAAACCTGCAGCTTGAGCTGCCCGGATGGGATTCACGGCACCCGCGGGCTTGCGCCGAAGAGGGTAAGCGCGTCTTGGTCCACTGCGTCCGAGTGGAGAACCGGACTCTCGCCATTGCCGCCGCCTGTCTCGTCTGCGCTCAAGGCAAGGACCCGACAGTTCCCAGGATCAGATCGGGGACTCACGGGATCGAGGCCGCAGGACCTTCTGTCCGCCGGCGTGCGGGCCTCAGCCCAATGTCCACCGGTCCTGTAGGACCGCATTACCTGATGTTCAGTTCCATCGGGTGGAAAGCACCTCGTTGGAGCGACACCGCGAAACGCTGCTCTCTCCGTCGGACAGGTGTTCGTCACACATTTTCGGACGTTGCTGTTTGGAGCCAGTGACGTCCAATCGGCTTTGTCTTCTCTGATCAGGAACTTGGACGCGTCATGTATGGATAGTCGCAACGGTATCCGTAGGTGCTGCTACTCACCGGAGGATCATCGTGACGTTGGAACTGACCGCTCGTCACCTCACCGATCAGGTAGCAGTTCGACCCTGTCTTCGCCGCGGGATCGGTCGGTGCGATGATGTGACCGGCGTCGAACGTCGTGATCTTGGAAAGCGCGCTCAGAATCGATCCGCGACTTGGATCGGATCCGGCATTTTTCAGTGCCTGAGCAAAAAGACTTCCCGACACCCACCCGTACATTGTGAACAGGTCGGGCTTGAACCCTGGTGACGCCACGTTCACCCAATGAAGGAACATTGCCACCGCTGGGATCGTCGACTCGTCCCCACCGAGGAAGAGCGAGGCGGTCTGATTGAGATAGGCGCCGTCTACGGCGGACGGCCCACCCGATGCCGCTACCAGCTGGCTACTGTAAGCAGACGCTCCGAGGACGATCTGTGGATGAAAGTTCTGCTGGTTGAGATCCTTCAGTAGTGACGAGGCATAGATCTCCGGCATCTGATCGATGAAGAGCACCTTGACACCTTGGTTCCTCATCGTGATCACGTTCTGAGTGAAGTCGACCTGAGATTCGTCATAGGTCTGGTCGTAGACAACTCTGTACCCGACCTTCTGCATGACGTATTTCTCATTCTGCCATTGCGTTTCGGACGATGGCAGGTCGGCCACGAGCACGCCCACCGCCTTCACCCCGGCCGGGAACTTCTTCTTGAAGTACTGAAGGGGACCCTCCAACCAGCCCTGGCGCAGGGGAACCGGGCTGAACACATTGGGAAGGCTGTTGGTCGTGTGGTCCAACACCACCGATACATCGGGAACATCGGGATTCTCAGCTAGGAGCACTCCACCAAAACTGTCAAAGGTCGAGAAATCACCGACCAGGGCAGCGTCGTTGGATACGGCTTCTTGTGTGGCCTGTTTGTTGCCGGCCCCGGTGTAGTTGTCATTGCCGCTGTCGACAAGGATCTCCCGACCGTTGATTCCGCCTACTGAGTTGACGTAGTCCGCATAGGCCTCTGTGCCCACCAACGCCCCTTCGAAGAGACCGCCGAGGGCCAGAGTGGACACGTTGCCGATGTGGACGGATGTCGTGGTAATCCCAGTGTGGTCACCATACGCACTGGCCGGAATCGCCGATCCATGGCCTCCTCCCGCAGCTGTGGTGGTGGACGACGAGGTGGTGGAAGCGCACGCCATGGCGCCAACGCCCACCAATGCCACGATTCCTAGCGCTCCGATACGTGCCTTCATCAATTCAGCACACAACACTCCGTGTAACTCTGCATTACAGAGCGGACGCCGATACTGGTCTAGGAAAGGCCAGGCTGACCGCTGTTTTTCAATGGCTGCCAAAGATTCTCACTCTTGTTTAGCACCTGCACAAGTTCGCCGTATGCACGGGTATGAGCAGCTCTTCTTCTTGCTAGTCCATTTGTGGCAGACGGTCTCACGATCCGCAGGGGCGGTGTTGCGTCCCGTTCCAATGTGCGCGGGATGTCCCTGGCCGACTGCGTCTTCTCCGGCCGCAACGTCGGGATGCCGGTGACCGCCCCCAGTGCCGCTGCCCTGGGGGCGAGGGCCGACGGCGTGTCCGGGCAGGCCGGAGTTGCAGGGCGGGAACCCAGAGCGTGATGCCCTGTTCACAGCCTCCACCGGGCGCGACACTGAGAGACAGGGAGGAAGCGCGATGGCCAAGGCGGACCGCAGTGCTGGAACGGATGAGCGAGGGATCCTCGCCCCGCTGACCGAGGCGATCGCCCATCGCATCGATCAAGAGCGGCACGGGACGGTGGTGGCCCGGGACCCCGGCTTCGTACGCCGATTCGTACCCCACGTCGAGCAGTGGATGCGTTACTTCTCTCCCGAGGTGCGGGGTATCGAGA
>OCTA010005342.1_pt1 | contig 11147 bp, 7 predicted proteins | sample 1538991 | NCBI WGS metagenome assembly OCTA01 (sample SAMEA3539302, study PRJEB22396) | soil metagenome | biome: tundra; feature: field; material: soil | place: USA | collected 2010-05 | depth 0.15 m | reverse complement strand
GTTCGTTTCAATCCTAAGCGGCTGGCGGCACCGTTGATTCCGCTAATTCGACCGCGACTCTCCTTCAAAGCGCGCACAATATGCTCACGCTCGACCGACGCGAGACTGTCATTGGGCTGGCGAACTTCGTTCTCAGTTGCAGTTCCAATAACAGTTGCATGAAGCTCTTTCAAAGGCGAAACCAACACGGTACCGGACGTCAGAATTACAGAACGCTCTAGAAAATTTTCCAGCTCGCGAATGTTTCCGGGCCATTCATTCGCGATTAGCGCGTCCATGGTGCGTTTGGGAATGCTCAGTATCGTTTTCTTCATTCGCTTGGCAAATTTCTCTACGTAGTGTTGAGCCAAGAGCGGAATGTCATCTTTTCGTTCGCGCAGAGCGGGCAAACGGATTGGGAAGACGTTGAGCCGATAGTATAAATCGCTGCGAAATTGTTTTTCCTTCATCGCCTGGCCCAAGTCGCGGTTTGTGGCGGCGATTAAGCGGAAGTTCACCTTAAGAGTCTGGATGCTGCCGAGACGTTCAAATTCCATGTCCTGCAACACGCGCAACAATTTGGGCTGGAGTTCCAGGGGGATTTCGCCAATCTCATCCAAAAATAAGGTGCCGTGGTCGGCTAATTCAAGACGGCCTATTTTTTTGCTGACGGCTCCGGTGAACGCGCCTTTTTCGTTGCCGAAGAGTTCGCTCTCAAGCAAGCCAGAAGGGATGGCCGCACAATTAAGTTTAATGAAAGATTTCTCGCTTCGATGACTTAGGCGGTGGAGTGCCCGGGCGACAAGTTCTTTTCCGGTGCCGGTTTCGCCGAGCAGAAGAACGGTCGCGTCGCTTGCGGCTACGGTTGCGACGTGGTCCATCACCGACTTAAGAGCCGCACTTCGTCCGACGATTTCTCCAAAGCCTAGTTGGGCGTCGACCTCACGCTCGAGATAAACTTTTTCTTCGGCAAGTTTTTCCGTCGCTTCACGTAACGCTTCATTTGCCTCACGAAGTTCGGTTACGTCGGCACTCGCCCCTGTCAGCCCGGTTACCGCGCCGGTTGAATCGAAGATGGGTTCAATGGTCGTATCGAAATAACGAGTCTTGCCCGCGTAGGCAATGGGTAGCTCATAACGGGTGCCGACTCCCGTTTCCAACACCTGGCGCCGGACTTCGGAAATACGCTCGTCCTCATCGGGGCCAAAGAAATCGACCGGCGTTTTTTCGGGACGACTGATAGCGGCGTCGCCAAGTTGCGGGTTATACATCCAGGTGTAACGCAAATCGCGGTCCTGATTGAAGACCGTAATGGGAGACTTCCAAGTTGCGGGTTATACATCCAGGTGTAACGCAAATCGCGGTCTTGATTGAAGACCGTAATGGGAGATTTCTTGAGCGCTACACGGAAGCGTTCTTCGCTGAGACGCACGGTCTCTTCAGCGCGCTTACGCTCGGTGATGTCTTCGGTAAAGATCATCAGCCCTCCGATGGCGCCCGAGCTGTCGTGCCACGGCAGAATTTCCCAACGAATCCACTGAGTGGACCCGTCGGAGCGCTCGAAGTGATCGTTTTCTTCGCGCAAGACTTCTCCGCGCAGGCAGCGACGATGAGCTTCTCTCCAGCGTTCGGGAATTGCTGGAAAAACCTCATAGTGAGAAAGACCGCGCAGCTCGCGGTCGCCGAGTCCGTAGTTCGCGCGCCAACGCGGACTGGCATGCAGGTAGCGCAGGTCGCGATCGAACATCGCCAACTCCACTGGCGCATGCTCTACAAACAGTCGGAATCGCTCTTCTCTTTCTCGCAGGGCCTCTTCAGCTCGCCTCTTGTCAGTGATGTCTTCGATCAATGCCACGTTCCAGCGCAAAGTATCACCGTTCGCCCACATAGGAACCGGTAACACCCGGACCCAGCGCACCGAGCCATCAGGTCGCAGAACCCTTTTTGTTATTTCACAATCAGATGGCGTGTCAGTCGTGTTTTGAAGCATGAATTGATTGCTACGCTCAACATCGTCAGGGTGGGTGATGGTGGCCACGTCGAGTTGGAGCATTTCCTCTTCGCTGCGACCGCAAATTTCGCAGAACTTGGGATTGACTTGCAAAAAGCGCCCGCCGTTCAAATCCACCGAAGCGATGCCGATTGGCGCCCGTTCGTAGACTACCTGGAAGTGACGCGAGCTTTCTTCCAAATGATTCAGGTCCTGCACGCGCTCGGTGACATCGTGCGCGATAAATCGGACCACCGGGTTCGTGACTCCTTCGGTTCGGAGAGTGTTGTGATACTTCCAAGCCCGAAGCTCACCTGTTCGTGTCGACATGATCATCAGACCTTGAGCGTCGCCTGTGTGCTTGATTTGATGGAGGTAGGCGTCGAATTGATCACGGAAATTCGGGTCGATAAGGTCGCGGAGCGACTTCTGCTTCAACTCTTCTACCGTGTAGCCCAGGAGCTTAGCGGGCAGCGGATTTACCGTTAATATCTTTCCTTCGAGGTCGTGAAGGCACAGCAATTCGTGGCTGTGATCGAAAAGATCGCGGTAAAAGTCTTGATTCAGTTCCAATGCGGCGCTCCTGCCGTGAGGAAACAATTACTTCGTCGCTTCGAAAAATCGAAGCGCTGGGATTTTAAACGCGGCCCGTGTTCTGGTGGATAGGTTCAGGAGCGTCTCCGTTTGCGGTTTCGAGTTCGAATGACACTTCCGTAGTTCCTAATGCTGCTCATTAACGCCTGCGCGCTCGTCATAAAAACGAGAAATAGTTGATGAGAGTGATCAAGAACAACTGATATTGCAGGTGGTACAGAATCATGGTCTAACTCAGTCTTCCGATTAACTAACAAATATTGGGGAATACATTACCCCAAAACTGTGTACCGCGGGTAACTGAATCTTTACTGCGTTTTTTTGGCGGGAGCCTAAAGTCGAGGTGTGATCTGGGACAGAGAAGAACACCGCGCGGCGCCGTAATGACATACATTTTCGGTCAGCAACGAACGCACGTCTGTGACGGTGCTCACCCGAAATTTGTGACGATATAAATGTCAGACCGGGCAGAAGTTCGAAGAGAATACTTCGGCAAGAGGGTAGGCGGAAGGAGACCGTGCGAGTTCAGGCTTCCATTTTTACACAGCGTGGATCTGTGAAGTCTGCCGCTGGATTGCCGACTCGGCGCCGCGAATGGGCACTTGAATGATGCCATTCCTGACTGCGAACACTACAAGTTCGGGCAGCGAGTGGAGGTTAAGTTTTTGCATCATATTGGAGCGGTGAGTTTCTGCCGTCTTGCTTGAAATACCCAATCGGCTCGCCACTTGTTTGGAAGAGTAGCCCTCGGCCAGTAGCTGAATCACTTCGCGCTCCCGCGGACTCAGGTTCGACAGCGCATCCATGCCCTTCCCACCGTGGGCATATTCGAGGTATCCCAACAATACGGTTTGCGAGACGCGAGCGGTGAAGAACGTGTTGCCACGTCCGACTGCGTCAATAGCAGCGATCAAATCGCGCGAGGCATCCGATTTTAAGACGAAGCCGCGAGCGCCCGCTTCGAGGGCTTCGTGGACGACACGATCTCCGTCAGCCATGGTCAAGATCAAGACTTTTGCGCATGGGTTGTCTTTCGCAATTTGGCGAGTAGCTTCGATGCCATTAAGAATGGGCATTCCAACGTCGAGCGTGACGACATCCGGCCGCAATTCTTTCGCTCGGTCGATGGCGTCGCGCCCGTTCGCCACCTGGGCGCACACTTCCCATCCGGGTTGTGACTTGATTAGCGAGATCACGCCTTGCCGAATTACTTCGTGGTCGTCCGCCACTAATATTCGTAGTTTGGTCATAAGGATGCGCCCATCGCAGCCTGATTAGCGGCCACGGAACTTGGGACAATCGAATAAGCTCTGCACCGCTGTGACAAATCCACGGCAGAAAGTGGGCTTGTCGCAGCCAAGGGAACTACTGCCCGCAACGTCGTTCCAAAATCATTGGAGTTTATTTCTAGAAATCCGTTGAGTTCGGACATTCGTTCGCGCATTCCCGCCAAGCCGACTCCGGTTTCAGCGTTGCCTTGGCTTATGCTTTGCATCAGTTCAGTGGGAATGCCCCGTCCTGAATCTGCGATTTCCAGAACGACCGCTTCTGGTTGGTAGTAAAGCTTCACCTTAACCTCGGAGGCCCCGGAGTGGCGATGCACATTCGTCAGGCTCTCCTGCAATACGCGGAAAAGAGCGGTTTCGATTGCGGCGGGTAAGCGCTTGAGGCCGGTAACGAAATCCAAAGTGGTTTTGATGCCGCTGCGTTCCCCGAAACCTTGAACGTACCACTGCGCTGCTGGGGAAAAACCGATCTCGTCGAGGAGCGGTGGGTGAAGCAGATAAGAGGTTGTGCGAATTTCTTTCAGGGCCTGGTCGGCTAAGGCGTTGATGTCGCACAACACGCCCGCCGTGTCGTGATGTTGCTGGAGCTGATATTCAAGACTGGCTACGGCCATTTTCAGCGCGGCGAGCGTTTGTCCGGTGGTGTCATGCAAATCGCGAGCTACCCTTCGCCTCTCCTCGTCTTGCACCTTCAGAAGACGTTGCGCCAGGCTCTGTAGGGCAGTCGTGCGTTGCAAAAGCAGGGACTCAAGTTGAGACCGAGTGAGCCGACAGGGCGAGTGCTTAGGTGAAACCCACATGGGGAGTGCTCCTCATTGTCAATGAACGACACAGACACTCAAATCAGGACTACAAATTCTCCCATGTGAGGTTATTGGAATCTGTACAATTTTGCTCACTCGACTGTCGTGTGCGGCAAAACTTGGGATTTCTCAATCGGAAGGGCAATCTTGAGTGCGAATGCTCGAGCCCGCAGTCTTCGTAGCGCATCCACTGTCAGCCGGCACGGCATTCCTCAAGGCGCGTACGGCAACGTCTTTGCGGCGTGCTGTTTCTTGGCAGCTTCGAGACGCAGGAACACCATATAGAGGACGATGGCTGCGTTCAGCACGACGATCAGGAGCCGGAACCAGTCAGGTTTCCGCCAGAGATCGGCGACTTCGAACGGGATGTAGATTGAACCAGAAGCAATCGCCAGCCACTCGGCCCAGGGGCGGACGTACCAAAGTCCGTACGCTTCGACAAAGCGCAACGTGACATAGATTGAGGCGATTACCGCGATCTTCCAGAGGCGAACGTCGCTGACGCGGTAGACGAGGTCGACGAAGATACCGACGAAGTGGTGATGTGGATTGGCGTGGAGGAATTCGAGGAAGCTTTCTGTGACACCCCAGATATCTTTATGGCGCATGGAAAAGACGCCGAGACCGGCTAGAACGACCACTATTCCTTTCGCCAGTTCAAAGGTGGCGACGGTGCGAACGCCTTTGATGTGAGCGGGATCGCCGATTTTGGGATGGGGAAGTTTGGGGCGCATTGAGCGTTGAGGTATGGGTCGCGAATCCATTGTAAAGGGCGGCGGTTTATTTCGGGGTTTGGGGATGCGGCGGAATCGTTTGGTTTTGGCCTATCAAGAGGGCGGACAGGAGTGTCCGCCCAACACCCGGCTCAGGTTTGTTGCCGAACCGTTGCGCGTAGCTCTTCTACGATCTCGGCGGCGGCTTTGCGGGCGGCTTCCTGTTGGGTTACCCCGAACGAGATGGCCCCCACGCGGGCATGACCGACTCCGCCGTAACGCTCGCAGATTCGAGCCAGATTGACGGTCGGTTCGCGTTTAGACCACGGGTTCGAGCCAACGGAAACTTTCACGCGAAACGAACTCTTGCTTAGTCCGATGCTATAGATCGAATCGGGGTGGAGATAGTAGGGGATAAACTTGTTGTAGCCTTCCTGATCGAGGTCGGTGATGTCGAAGAAAATTGTGCCATCTTTCTCATGGGCGCGTTGGCGCAGAATTTCGATCGACCGTTCGTGGCGTTCGAGCAGCGGCGGAAGGACGGAGGCGACGAAGGGTTCCTCCAGAATCGATACCAGCGGATGGTAAGCCAGGAGCGCAATCATCTTTTTGACGAAATCGCGATCGGCTGAGGCTTCGATGGCCAGGGTCAGTTTCATCGCGGGAGCTTTCATCTCCACCGCCGATTTGGCGTCTTCATACATAGCGCCGTCCACGATGTCGGCCCATTTGATAAGTTCAGCGACGGGAGCGGGATCGAAGCCGAAGCGCTCTTTGGCGATCATGGCAATGAAACTCGTGCAGGACTTGAAGTCGGGATCGTAGAACTTCCGATTGCTTTGATCCTGCTCGAAGTGGGTAGCGTCGGCCGGCGAGAGGAATGCGCTCTCGTGATGGTCAAACCACCAGGTGATTTTTGGCGAGGCGGAATACTTGAAATCGACAATGGCATTCTCGTCGCCGTCGAATTGGTTTTCGTCGAACAGTGACCCAGCGCGATGAAGCAATCCGGAGTAGACGAAGTCCACGTCGCTGCGGATACGTTCCCGGTAGAAACGGGAGAACAGGGCGGCGGAGCATGCGCCGTCAAAACACTTGTCGTGATAAAAAACCCGCACTCGCAAATTGAACTTCCCTACCCCGATTATCCGGGCTTGAAGTGAAAAACAACTAGAGTTGCTGGTTTGGAGATTTATGTCAAGCGGAGATCGTCGGGCGGCTCGGAAAAATACACTTGGTTGGCGATTTTGTAATTTTGTAATCGGGTAATTTGGAAATCTAATTCTCCCAAAACGTCATTTCTTCCGGCGGCGAATCTTGAAGTCGAAGCTTACGACTCCGTTCTGGTCGCGCAGAGCAACGATCGACATGGTGCGCGTGATGTTGTATTCGAGCTGAATGATTTGCTGATTTGAAACGGAAACGTTGGTGCTGTAGGTAAGAGTGACATTGCTCGCCACCTGCTGCTCCACGGTTACCTGCGGACCGCGCACCACGGCCGTTTCGTTGGCCAGTCCCTGAGGATCGACTTTCACCCGGCTGGCTCCGAAGAGTCGCTGCAGCCGACTGTTTACAGTGCTATTGAGAGCTTGATTGATGAGGAGGTTCGACGCATCCCCTCCGAAGCCAAACGACGATCCACTGGCTGCTGCTGCGGCTGATTCTTCTTGCGTGCGGCCTAACGCCAAGAGGGCGATGACGTCGGCTTCGGGAAGTTGAGGCTCGGACTGCCAGGTAACTTTTAATCCATTGGGAACGCTCGCGTCGCCGCGGAATTGAACCGTGATGTCATAGTCTCGCACCCGTGTAGTGGCCTGCAGGTCGATGATAGGCTGGGTCTTCGCAGGATTTGCGAAAGTGACGTCGCCGCGTTCCAGTTTGTATTTGTTGCCGTTGAAATTAATTTCGCCTTCGAGGACTTCGACGCGGCCGAGAATTGCCGGTCGATCGGCAGTTCCCCGGACGCGCAGATCGGCGTTCCCCGACAGTCTCGCGATTGCCGTCTGCATTTGAAGCTCGGGAGTCGTCACGACGTGAACATCGAGCCGGAGGCGGCTCTGGAGGCTATCGCTTTGAGAGAGGACGACGGTCTGGCGGCTGCGCTCGATGTAAGCGCCGAAATCGAAGCCGGGAGTGACGGCCAACTTGGTGACAGTGACATCGCCGCTCAGAACCGCCGAATTGGTAGTCCCGGTAAGACGGAGGTCGGCATTTGCGGTCGAACTAACTCCGGGCGGATAGCGCAGACGGACGCCTTGCGCGGAGGCTCCGAAGTCGAGCAGAAAAACTCCGGCGCTCTGGTAAGTTGCGGAACCGGTTAGGGCGATGTTGCCCCCACCAGTCGTGCCGCTCAGGCTTTCGATCTGTACGCGGTTGCGATCGAAGAGCAGGGCGCCGTTCATGTCGCTCAGGCCGCTTGGGAAATCGTTGTGGCTTAGAAAAGTATTCTTTAATTCAAGCCGACCTTGTAAGACCGGGTGGGGGATCGTGCCGTTAGCGCTCAGGTTCACCGTAAGATTTCCTCGAGCGGAAATCTTCGGATTGAGCGATTGGAAGAGCGTCATGTTGACGGTGCCGTCCAGCCGAAGGTCGACCTCTTGAGCGCCCGCCAAATGGGCTCGGCCGTGAGCGATGAAATCGGTGCCGCTCCCAGCTAGATGGAGATTTTCGATCAGCAGAACTTGATCGGCGATCTCCAGGCGAATCGGACCTACGCTTTGAACAGCAACGTGCGCGATCTCGATGGCAAAAGACTGTAGTTCGGCGGAAGCTTTCAGATCGCGCGGAGAGCGGAGCGGGCCGCGAACGTGGATGGTGCCTTCGAGCGGCGAATGTCCCGTGATTTGTCCGGGATAGTAGGTGCGAAGCAGCCAATCGGCATCGAGGTGATGGAAGGCGAGATTGAGGTCGGCGGGAAAATTACGGCCATAATCGAGGTCGATCGTTCCCGTGATTGCGAGGTCAGCCTTGTCGAAGTCGGAGTGGGAAGTGACATTGAGCTGGCGCCCGTGGGTGACGGCATCAATGTAGAAATCTCCGGCGCGCTCTTTGTCGAGGGCAAGATCTTTGAGGTGGACGTGAGCTTCGAGCGATGGCAGTTCGGGAGTCCCGGCGATGCGGACGTTAAAATCAACGACGCCGTCTGCTGTGAAGCGCCCTCCTTGCAGGCGGGCGAATCGAGATAGGTTGAGGTTTCGTCCAGCCAGGTTCAGGCGAAACGCATTCTTTGAAAAATCATGATTGGAGATACCGATCGCTGCGCTCCCGGAAAGAGGAGCGTCATAAGCGCTGGCATCAATATTATTGAATTGGAGTTCTCCACCGGCGAGACGGATGTCGCTGGTTAGCCGTGGAACTGTGACTCCGTAGGCGAGGGCTTTCTGCAGTTCGAGGTGGCCATCTCCGTGGGGACTGGCGCGGGTGCCCGACAAACTCGCGGACAGATTCAGAGCTCCGGTGACTGTCGCTGGCGGCGGCTGAGTTATGCCGGTCCAGAGCATAAGCTCGGGCACGTCGGCATTTCGCAGGTCGAAATGCAGAGTGAAGGGACTGTTTTCTTGAAATAAACCTTTGGCAAGTTCGGTGCTGACGTCAAAGTGAGCCGTGGTGTGGCCGTGGATCAGCGATCCGTTGCGCGCAGCGAAATGATTCGTGGAATATTGGACCGCAGTGGTGAGCGCATCCCAATGAACGACTTGCGACGAGGCGTGCAACGTCGCTGGAAACGTAGTATCGAAGTCGAACACTTCCAAATTTCCGTTAATCGCCAGGGCCGAGAGTTTACCGTTGGCATTGCCGCTTAGCTGCGCCCACCCGTGTACGGCAAAGGGCAAGTTGGGCGTGGCGGAATTTGCGGCTGCGGGGTTCGCGGATTTGTAAGCCGCCTGCAGCAGCGGATTCCATTCTTTGAGGTTGTGACTGGTCAACGTAAAACGCAGCGATGAAGTCGCGGCGAGGTTCCCGGCAGCAGTGATTTCGGAGCCGGGAGTGGTCAGGTGGAGCTGCGTCATTTCCAATTCATCGCGGGAGCCGTGATAGACGCCGTCAATCTGTCCGAGGACTGGGATTTCACCAGTCACGACTTTCGCGGGTGGCACGATGCCCAACTTCAGGCGCGTGTCCGCATCGTTGAAGGAACCAATCCACTGCATATCGACGTTGCCGCTAGTGCTGCCCGCTAATGCAAGTTGATCGAGGGGCAGACTTTTTGAACTTAGAACCTGGAGCGCCGGTAGAAGCGGAAAACCGGACAATTGCAGGCGAACGCTTCCGCGTTGGAGCGCTGCTGCAGCGAGGCGCGCGGACGCTCGACGTTTTGCGGAACTGGATTCCCCTTTCTGTTCAGCATTGCTTGCCGGGTTTTGGGTCGAAGCTTGTAATGGGGTTGGCAGGGAGTTCTGCCAATTGGTTATTTCGACCTCGCCCTGTACTTCTCCGCCTAATAGATTGCCTTTGATCGACGAGATTTGCAGGCGATCCTGCGTGAGGGAGAATCCGGCGGTGGCGCGGCCGTTGCGCATCGACACTTTGCCGTTGGACCACTCCAGGTCTTTCGCCTGCATACGCCCCTGGGTGGAAAAATCTTTCATGCTCCAAGAGCCTTTGCCCGAAAGCTGGATAGTTCCGTTGCGAAATTGCGCTGCCTTGGCGAGCGCAGCAATTTCGCCGAGATCCCCGACGCCCTGATAATCGCCCGTCAGTTGCGGATTGTGGAAGTCTTGCAAGTGGCCGGTGAAATGGATTTCAGATTTTCCCGAGGTCAGAGTCAAGGCGCTCACGCTGACGCTTTTCTGCGAGAGAATGAGAGAGGCGTTCGCGCGCCACTCAAACGGCGCGAAATTCAGGAGGCGGGTTGCGACTTTGCCGGCCGATATGTGAGCTTCGTATTGCTTCCGCAGCAAAGAGTGGTTCAGGAGCAACGACAGGTCCTGTGCGTCAAAGTCGAAGGGAATGTTTTTGTCTTGCCACAACAGTTGGCCGCGCTGCACTTCGATGCGCGAGACGGAGAGCGAAAAAAGTTGTTCGATGGCGCTCTGGTTCGAAACCACGTTTGCCTGGGGAGTGGGAATGTTAGTGCTTCCATCGGGATAATCAATAATGTGAACGACGGGATGTTCGAGCTCCAGAGAACGCAGTCCGATGCTGGTGCTGAGCAACGAGATGACCTTCATCTCCGCTTGCATACGATCGACGTGGACGAAAGGAGTTTGATCGGGAGCTTCGAGTCCATGGATGGTGAGGTTGCGAGCATCGACTCGCAAACGGAAAGGTATGGTATGAAGCTCTCCCAGTTCGACGCGCCCACCAGTGATTTTTTCCGCAGCGGCAACTACGCGGCGGCGCACCCTCCGTTGAAAAGAATCGGTAGTGACGTACCAGGACAAGACGCTGAACCCGATCACGGCAAAGAGACAAAACAGCAGGAAGAGTTTTAAGAGAATGCGACGTCTTGCGGGAGGTACCTCTGGAAATTGTTGGCGCAATTCCTCATTCGACAGATCGCTCGACTCATCGGGCACCTGATCTGACGAGGTATCGCTGGGCTGGTCCGTCAACGGTTCTGCTCTCCGGAGCTGGATTCAGGAGGATTAATATGGCTGCCCGAGCGCAAGCTGGCCAGCCATCCGGTGAGCAGTTCGTTCATCTTCTTTTCGGCGAGCAAGTCTTTGATGCGTCCGAAGACCTCGGTTAGAGGAGTCGCGTTGCCACCCTTTTTCATTTCCGGCAACAACTGATCGTGATAGTAACTCTCTACCGCATGCTGATCGATCTGAATCGAGGG
>OCTA010005341.1_pt1 | contig 11148 bp, 4 predicted proteins | sample 1538991 | NCBI WGS metagenome assembly OCTA01 (sample SAMEA3539302, study PRJEB22396) | soil metagenome | biome: tundra; feature: field; material: soil | place: USA | collected 2010-05 | depth 0.15 m | reverse complement strand
TCAGGCCGTTTCACTTCGGATGCTCCAGTCAGGCAGAGGAGTACGTCCCGGTTAGATAGTTGTAGAGTAGAGGCACGCCTTGGCGCGTACACCCCCTTGTTTCGCTTGGTATCGAAGTCCATGACGCCGTTCTGGCTCTTATCGAAGAGCAAATATGGGTGTTGTTCGCTGAGCTGAAGGAAAGCGTATTCCACCTCGTAGTCGCCCAAGTCTCCCATCAGCGTCTTCACGGCATTTACTTCATTTTGGTTAAACCGCTTGAAGGAAGCATGAAACACGAGACGGACGTGGTCCTTGGCCTGCCAGTTCATGTCCTGCTGGACTTTGGATACTGCCTTCCGAAGCGCATCGAGAAAAGCCGCCTGGTAGTTATCCATCGTGACCGCTCTTGAGACATTTGTAAGGTGGTAGTTACCATCGCCGCTAAACACGGTCGTAATTCCCACGTACCGTTCGCGATCACCGAGGCGGCCTTCAGCGATGTTTGCGCTGCCAAGGCCTATGACAAGCTCATGAGCTATTGTTGGGTTCGCCTTCAGAAGCCAAGGAATCCCGTTCAATTTGGCGTAAGTAGCCAGCGCCATGTTGTTCAAGGAGTATTGCAGCTCCCGGTCGGGCTTCTGCGCCGTCTCGATCTCGAATTCCTGCACTGGGATCTGGTGCGCCAAGAAGCTTTCCTTAGTAATGAAGTAGGGATTCTGGCTCACTGGCAACTGATGAAAGCTTTCCTCAATTTGGACTAGTGCAAGGTCCCATTTCGTTCCTGCCCCATGTTTTTCCAGGGCCTGCCTGCACGCCTCCTTATAGGACCGGGGCAGACGATCTTCCGCCAGGAAAAACTCGTACGTAACATCCTGGAGTGCGTATTTCCGTAACATACCTTTCTCAAAATAGTTCCGCTGCGGTTTGCCTCGATAAGTGGGTGACGACGGCGGAAGCACAATGCCGTTGATGAATTTGTGCAGGAATTGTTCGATGCGCCCCTTCTGCGCCTTTTGGCAGACAACGCAGAGCCTTGGACGATTGGGAGTGAACACCTTCGCAGTGTAGGGGCCATACTGATCTAGGCCGCGATCACTCCACGTGTCGGTCTTGGAGCCTGTCTGGTCAAAGATGTACGTGGGCTTGGGCGCAACCTCAAGTGTCGGGAACAGACGCTTTGACGCGTCGCTGAGAAGCGGTGTGAACTTAAAGGCAATGCTCGGCGCGAGCGAATGCTGCTTGGACGCAAAAAACTCAACGACGCTGTTGAGGCGCTGCAGCTTCGTCGGTCCAGAGCGGAGATCTGCCCTCGCCTTTTCGAGCGCCGATGCAATGAACTGGTCGTTGCCCTTGAACGTGTGAGCGAGGTAGACGGGAAAGGCCCCCTTCTCAAGCCACACTTCATGCGCATTGACGGATCGGATGTCGTCTTTGGAATCAACGAGCGAGAGCGTGGAGCCGGTAACCGTTTCGACCTTGCCAACAAGCTCTGGGCGCGGAGCGATTCTCGGGTCCTCATACTTGGACACCCGAGTAGTAACATAATGGCCCACTGGTGAAAATCCTTCCTTGAGCAGCTCCGCAACGGTGCAATCCAAGATGCGCGTGGTCCTGACATCGAAAACAGCCGCAATGAAAGGCTCATGTTTAAAGAAATAGATTGGCCTGACAGCCATTTCATACAACAGTCTCACTCCGAGCCAGTCCGGACAGGAGAGTCCGGGGGGAAGACAGGTGCGCAAGATATCGTCTTGCGCAATGAAGCGTATCGGATCGTAGTTAAGAACGGTGCGGGGGAGGCCAGCCAGATAGCTTATGAGGGAATTGCGGATGAGGGAAGCGCTGAGCCCCAGGTTTTCCTTGAGGCGGATTTTCTTCGTTCCCTCCCCTAACTTCTGAGCATCTGCTGCGACTTGGACGGCGACGATCTGATCAGGGCCATCCCGGCGAAAGACATGCGTTGCCCAATTCTGCTGGCGCAACTGCTTTAGCACCTGTTCGCCATCTGCACCGTAGGGGAAGAGGCCTGCCTCGATTTCGGCATCCGCAAATTCGATGGGTGAGAAGTTTAGCAGCAAGCTCAAGGGGACAATTCCTTTCAAGCAAATCGCTTTCAAATAGCTTTTCCTGCCGTTCGGCTCGCACGTGTCCGTCAATACTCTCAAACACGGCGTGGGCAGGAATCTGCGCGAGTTCTTCCGGCTCTAATCTGTACGGGCTGCCGCCGTATACCCGGCCCTCTGAGATGAACTCACTGCCGTTCGGCCCCTTGCCACACCGGTTACGCGGCAGGTCGCATTGACCGTAACTCCCTCCATTATTGGGGAGACAACATGGCTCGTCTGTCCTCTGTCGATTCCCTGACGACCCGCAGCGTGGCTTGGCCGAGATCCTCGTACTTGAGTGTTGGTGCTGCCTTGGGGTGGGGGAGGGGGCTCCCTTCTTTCTTGTCGACCTTTGTCTCTGTTCCCATGCTGAGCAGTGTAACGCTGAAGCAACTCCTAAGGGATACATAACGTGCAGAAACACTTTGCGAGATGGCTCCAGGGCGGGCTCTGGCGAGGCGTCCTGCCGTGGTAGCTCGCTCCATGTGCATCCACCACTACCGATTCGCCGACAATCAGACGAGGCTGACCACTTCCATCCCCCATGCTCGCCGCCGCCCCATCCGTGACGCCGGTGGGCCAATCCGCCCTTTCCCCACCGGGGAACGCTCACCAGCAGCACCAACAGCTTCTCCCGTATCCTTTGCGGCAAGCTCTCAATCGTCAGGCCCCCCCCAAGTCTCCCCTACAAGCCCGCGCGTCTACCGAGGTCAGCTTCTAACGAGCGCCTGGATACATCTGGAGGACTGTCTGGGGTCGGACGTCCTTCAGCTAACGCCTCCGTGATTTCCACCTTCGAGACGTTGACTTGTGTCGATCGCCGCAGGATAGGCGATAATGACTCCTTATGCCGGAAGAATCGATTCGTGACCTTGTGGGATATGTTCGCCGTTCGTTACCAGGTAGGGGTCAACTAGGCGCATTCTTGCTTTCGGAATTGGACTCATCCATATCACGCGGTGCCGACGAATTCCCGCGTCATGATGACGAAGAAGAACATCCATCGGAAATGAACGAGAGCAGAACTTTAGATGAAGCCGAACTACTGGAGGTTTTGAGCAGTGTATTCGAAACGTACCTGGTGCTCTTGCCAGCGATGGCAGCAAGCTTGACTTCTGAGTTGACAGAAAGGAGTTCCTTTGAGCGAGTGGAAATAACGCTGGATCCAAGTCTCCTCGCGGATGAGTTGCAGCAAACCGGTCGGGCTCGAATCGATGCGGTTGTTCCGCCTACACCGAACGAGGCGATGGTCCAATCGCTGCATAAGATTGCGGAAATGGTCGGAGCAGCCCGGACGGCAAGGGACTGAACATGGCGAGCCCTCTCTTTTCTAAGCCATCTATCACTCAACTTAAGGCGTTGATTGACATCGTATTGGATTCGATCAATACAAACTCGGGCGCATACCTGAATCGCAACACCGTGGATGCGGCCTATGCAGGCTACGTCTTTGGCTTAGTTCTCAAGGCAGCAGATCGCGTTGCTGATCCGAAGAGCGTCCGACTCGAATCAGCACTTGCCGGAACAAGTAAATCGAATCCGATAGTATTTGTAATGCGAGGTTCACCGGGCTCTTTGGCCACGGTGGCGCAGGATTTTGGGTTCGCAACGTTTAAGTATCGAGGCACTGAATACGAGATTCATCTTAGTGTGCAGTATCAGGGATCATCCGGCGTCTTACACGAATTCGACATCTCGATTATTCCTGGTAAGGATGCAGACAAATGTCGGAAGGCGGACAAGCCCCCTGGACCAGCGACGGCAATCGCAGTATTCGAATGCAAGTGTTACACCAAGTATCTAGGAATCGGCTTGGGCCGTGAATTCGTGGGGCTCAAGGCAGACTTCACGTCCGTACCAATGGCGCGTTTAGTTACCAACTCAGAATCTGAGAGTATTGCACGCTTCCTCAAGAAAACCAGTCGACCAAAGCTGACCTGTCGTCTTGATCCCAATAATTCGGCAATGGAGCAAGAGTTTGTTTGTGCGGTGGCTGATGAGCTAAGAAACTCGCTCAGTTGAGCCTTGGTGGACGGCAGAGGGGCCTAATCCGCGAAATCGCAGACGCCGAGGTCGCACTGTCAGCGCATTCCTCGCCATCCCAGGTGACTTCGGTGGCCGACACGTCGCCCTGCTTCCACTTTCACAGTTCCGCCAGAGGCCCCAGACCGGCACCGCGATCATCAACTGCACCGGTAGGCGCTGCTCTCGTCCACTATTTTTCTTGGTCTCCTCAGGAGATATCCATCGGGTGACCGTGAGCCGAGGGGGAGGTCGCCGTTCTTGGGCAGAGCCGCTGGATATTCCAACATGGATGGAGATCTGAGGATAATCGGCAAAACCAGGTTGGGGAATACAATCGTACAACGAAACCCAAGGCAGAATCACGCGCTGGAGACCCCTGGATTGCCGGTAGGAGTGCAGCCAAGACAATGGGAAAGTTGAGAGGTAGCAGTAGAGAATGATGCCCACCTCGATTCAATATCCGCGTCCCGGAATGCTGGCAACCGTCAGGAACCGACGGGGCCTGATTACATCAGTCGAGCCGTTTGATTCCCAGGACGGTCGGCTTCACCTCGTTCGAGTTGAATACACAGACAACGACGGAGTAGCGGAAGATACGGTCCTATGGGAACGGGAACATGGGCGGGATCTGCTGGAACCGAACGCTCTTCCGCAAGTCCAATCTGAAGCGTCCATGGAACCGCGCGAATTCGATGCGCTGGTCCGGGCTGCGAGGTGGGCGGCGCTGACGCCTTTCTTGCACCCCGACGGGTCAGGCAATGCACCGGATGCACCTATCTCTGCTCCATTCTTTGGAGCAGTACAAGTGGATGACTTCCAGCTCGTTCCATTATTGAAAGCTCTTGAAATGCCGCGCGTGTCGCTGCTGCTGGCAGACGACGTTGGCTTAGGAAAGACGGTCGAAGCGGGTCTCATCCTTACCGAGCTTCTGATCCGTCGAAGAGTGCGTCGAGTCTTGATCCTTACACCCGCCTCTCTGACGCAGCAATGGCAAAGCGAGATGAAAACGAAGTTCTCTCTCAACTTCGATCTGATTGACCGCGACGAGACGCACGCCGTTCAACGGCGACTTGGGATGGACGCGAATCCTTGGCGTACATTTCCACGCATTATCGCTTCATACTTCTACCTGCGTCAGCCAGACATCCTTCAACAGTTTCTCGCTACATGTCACACCACAGAGTCGGCAGCGGGCGGTCCGCGTGCTCAGTTGCCATGGGATCTTCTCATTGTTGATGAAGCCCACAATCTCCTCCCCTCTCCTTTCGGCGAGGATAGCCAGCTTGTCAAGGCACTGAGGGAGATAACCCCCCTGTTTGAACACAAACTCTTTCTCACTGCCACCCCGCATAATGGGCACACGCGGAGCTTCTCGGGCCTGCTCGAAATCCTGGATCCGGTTCGTTTCACGCAAACCAGCGACTTCAAGGCTGATGAGAAGGAGCGCGTCCAGCAGGTGCTCGTCAGGAGGCTGAAGAGTGAGATCAATGCCCTCGACACAAAAAACGATAGGCCGACTCGCTTCCCGCAGCGGCATCTCGATTCAAAGCAACTCTTCCTAACAAAGGAAGAACTCGCTCTGTCGCACGCCGTTGAAGATTTCAGAAGGGTTGTGAAGGCAAGAATTGCAGCAAGACAGAAGTCGGATCAACTGGCGGGGAGCTTCGCGATCGAGATCCTCTCGAAGAGATTATTGTCGTCAACGTTTACCTTCGCCGAATCGTGGTATCGATTCCTCGACGGTGCGTACGGCGATGTGGCTGATGCAACAGCTGTGAGGGCGGCACAGCGATCCCTGGAAGAAGACCTTGACGACGACAGCGAGATTGAGAGCCGCGCACACCATGCGGTGCGGACGGTGGGTGCTTGGCTTAAACCACTTCTGCCTGACCTCACAAGCGAAGTTGCAGCAATCGACCACTCGCTAGAGCGTCTCGGGCTCACCCGACATGACGGTGCGCTGCGGGTACCGAGAGTAGATTCGCGGTTTGATCGCCTCGGGGAAGTCGTAACGCGGCACTTGCGCGACGGCAAACACTGGAAGCAAGACGAGCGGCTCATCATCTTCACGGAGTACAAGACTACCCTTGACTACCTCTTTCTTCGCTTCAAGAGCCAATTCCCAGAGGACTACGAATCCCGCATTCGCATCCTTTTCGGCGGCAGAAGCCAGGCCGGGCTGATGAATCGGAATGAGGTGATTGATGCTTTCAATGACCCCGATGATCCAATCCGCATCTTGATTGCTACAGACGTTGCCTCGGAGGGCTTGAATCTCCAGGAATCGGCGCGGCTCGTCTTCCATTTTGATATCCCCTGGAACCCCTCACGGCTCGAACAACGAAACGGACGACTCGACCGGCACGGACAGGCACGTGACGTCACCGTCTTTCATTTCACGAGCGAGGACGATGCGGACCTGAAGTTCATCGGAAAGGTCGTCCAAAAGGTCCATGAGATCCGCGAGGACCTTGGCTCAATGGGGCAGATATTCGACGCTGCCTTCGAGCGCCGCTTCCAGGATCAAGAGGACATTGACCCACTGATCGAACACTTAGAGCATGACGTCAAGGGTGCGAAGGGTCGAGCCACTGTCCCCCGCGATGAAAACGCAGCCAGTGGTGAAGAACTTGCCAAGCAGTTAATCGAGTTTGCCCACCACATCGATCTTTCTCCCGAAACCCTTCGGCAGACTCTCGAAGTCGCCTTGGCATCGGGATTTGGGTATCCGAGGCTCGAGGGGCCGGATGCAATGGGTCGAATCAGACTGGCTACACCGATTCCCCCACGTTGGCAGTCCTTGGTTGATGACACACTGCGCCTGGTGCGGAAGGGCGCAACGATCGGTGCGCTCCCCACTATCGTCTTTGACCCCGCGTTCTTTATGGACGCTTCGAGTGGCAGGGCGGTGTTCCGCTCGAAGCCTGATACGGTCTTGCTGCACCTTGGTCACCCTTTGTTCCACCATGCCTTGTCTACCCTGGCACGCCTGAGGTTCCCGGGTTCCGGACGAAAGCAGCGCGATTACACCGCGAGCCGGTGGACGGTTCGCACCGGTAACGTACCGAAAGATGTAGATGCGCTCATATTCCTAACTGTAGAGGAACTGTCCGTAAACGAACTCCGCGAACCCTTCCACCACTGGACGAGGACCTACCAGATCCCCGTACGACGGGGCAAACTTGGTAATCCGCTCCTCTATCAGGAACCATCTGTCGATCGAGTGGACAGCAGCGTCATCGATGTCGCTCTAGTCGAACGTGCGAGGGAGATTTTGGAAGACGTCGAACCCGACCTTCGAACATTTGTTCAGTCCCGTGCGGCGGCGCTGACTCAAGTCCTCAAGACGCGCCTCGAATACGTGGGCCGGGAGGCCATAAAAGCTGAGCAGGAGCGTTTCCGGCTGAGACTCAAAGAGGTGGAACGGGCGATGAGTGAGAACACCATCGCAAAGCTGGAAAAGGAGCGCGACCGCCTTATTGAGGACCTCCGGCAGCTCACCCTCATAGACATCGATCGTCGAGCTCAAGAAGATCGGCTGCGGGACCTTGAGACCGAACTGCAACGACGGTCAAGCCACTTTATGGATCTTCTAACCCGCCTCAAGACTGAACAGGATCGTGTACTTTCCCTGGTATTGCCTAGACGCTACCAGCTCAGGCAGGCGGCACAGGTATTCCCCGTCGCTGTCGAGATCCGCTTCCCGGGGGGCGCTCGATGAGCAAGTATGCCGATCCGCTGAACCAGTTCGCATGGTGGTCCAGCCTTAAACACGGCGGTCTACTCATCTCCCCCGCACGGCTTGCCCATCATCTATCTGCAGAACCGACACCGCTGTCTTACTACTGGACCGGTCGACTCCGCAGTGCGGTACAAGCGCAACAAATTGCCACGAAGCTGGGCGCACAAGCGGCATTGCTCGATACGGTGCTTGAGGGCGTGCTAGAACTCCCAGCTCCGCAATGGAGGAAGGCAAGTGCTGTCAGCGCGGAGTGGGGGCATCGTCTGATCACGGGCGAGAACTTCAAGCCCCGCAGACTCTGGCTGGGAGATAACGGTGCCGCCCTTCCAGTGTTTGACGACGATGTGAAGCAAATAGGAATTGGTACAGGCCGACGCAGCGTCGCGCGAGTTGTCGAATGGCTCAGGAAGGGCCAACAGAAGTTCGCTCTGCTCACCAACGGTGTGGAATGGCGGCTGATCCACGCGGGAACCGACTACGAGGCCTGGTGTGAGTGGGATATCGCGCTGTGGTTTCAAGAAGGGGAGCCGAGTGATCAGGTCCACGCGCTCCGGCAGCTACTTAGCCCCAAGGCTCTTACACCGCCAAAGGAAGGTGAGCCATCACCACTCGTAGCCGCAATTCAGGACACTCGTAAAGGCCAAGCAGAGTTGTCCGCCAATCTCGGTGAACGGGTCCGCCTAGCGGTGGAGCACCTCGTCGACAGTTCCGGGGAAGTCATCGATCATTTACGTGCCGATAGTGTGGCGGTATCCCCCCGCGACGTTTACATTGCCGCCACCCGCCTTGTGATGCGATGCGTGGTAATTCTGTTCGCTGAAGCGCGTGAACTTCTGCCTCGCACCGATCCCGTTTACAACGATAGCTACTCCCTGCAGGGTCTTCGAGGGCAATTAGACCGCATGGCGGGAGGTCGCTCTACCGATACGCTCCGGCATCAATGGAGTGCTTGGCCACGGTTGTTATCTCTCTTCCAACTCATCTACGAAGGCTCGTCCCACGAGGGCCTTCTTATCCGTCGATACGGCGGCAGCCTTTTCCAGCCAGGAGAGACGAGTTCCACCGATCCAGTTCTAAAAGCACTGGCACTTTTCGAGCACCCCGATAATGCTCCCAGCGACCACTCTGTCCAGAACATTCTCAATTTGTTAACGCGAGCCTGGGAGCGTATCCCGCAGGGCAACAAGACGAAACTCATCCTCTCATCTATTGATTTTTCGGACCTATCGACGGAGTACATCGGCATCCTCTATGAGGGCCTGCTCGACTTCCAGCTCCGTCGTGCCGACACTCCTATCGTCTTCCTGAATCTGGGCGATCAACCGGCACTTCCATTCACCCAGCTGGACGCGATGCCCCCGGATCAAGTCTCGAAGCTATTCGAGAAGTTCAAAGTGGCTGAGAAGAAGGGTGAATCGGGGGAAGACGAGTCCGGCGAAGACGAGGCTGACGAAGTTGAGGATGAGCGGGAGGAAGAACCGGAAGAGCCATCGAGCGAGGATGGGGAGGAACTTGCAGAGGTAGCCATAGAAGAAGACCTGCCCGATACAGGCGACTCCTCGGAGGATCGTGAGCAGCTGCGTCAACGCATTCACACGTGGGCTCGCCGTGCGGTGGAGACCTCCAAGCTGGTCAAGAGGCCCAGAGGCAAGCTGACCTCCGAAAAGCAACGCGACTACGACGAGGCCCTGGACAAGGCTGCCAAGGCTCTTGTGCCTCGAACGATATTCACCGGCGAGTGGTATCTGGTGCGCGAGGGCAATACCCGTAAGGGCTCCGGAACCTTCTATACCCGCCCTCAACTCGCCGGGCCGATCACGCGCCGCGCACTTCGCGAGTTGGCCTATGATCGCGACGTGCCTCGCAAGCCGGAGGAGATTCTGGCTCTCAAGGTCTGTGATCCGGCCTGCGGCTCCGGCTCCTTTCTCCTTGCGGCCCTTAGATTCCTGACTGAAGCTCTGGTCGAGAGCCTGCACTACTATAAGCGCCTGGAAGCGAGCCCAACCGGCGTTATCGTCCGACTCGCTGATGGGCAGGCCGTCACTAAACTGAGCGATGAGACGATCCCCAAGCCCATTGGCGATCCAGACTTCAACGATTATCTCCGGGCCTACCTGCGCCGCCACATTGTGGAGCGCTGTCTCTATGGCGTTGATCTCGATCCTCTCGCGATCGAGCTAGGCCGGTTGGCTCTCTGGATCGAAACGATGGACCCTCGACTGCCCTTCGAATTTCTCGATCACAAGATGAAGACGGGCAACGCGCTGATCGGATGCTGGTTCGACCGTTTCCAGGATTACCCAGCCATGGCCTGGGAGCGGGAAGGTGGCGATTCAGGCCACGAGCGATTTGTACATCACTTTCGCGAATACGCGGGCAAAGGTAAGGCTGCGGGCGAGACGAAACGTAAGGGCGATAAATGGACGCAGGCGATCAAAGACAGGAAGGAAGAGGTTCGTACTGAACTCGTGCAACTCATTCGCGCCCGTCGCGCGATGGCCTTCGAGTTTCTGGAGAAGCAGCTCTCCCCCGTCGGTGTGCACGATCATCTCGTGGGCGTCTTCGATCAGATACATAACCTGCCGATCCATGAAACTGAGGAGCGCCGGAGGGTGTACGAGCAGTATTTTGGACCCGACTCTGCCTACCGTCAGCTTCGAGAGGCGTTCGACACCTGGTGCGCAGTGTGGTTCTGGCCGGGCGATCTGTTGGAGCACGCGCCGTTTCCGGTAGACCTAGTTCACCCTTCTGCGGAGACGCAGGAGATTGTGCGCAACCTGCGCGATGCCAATCGTTTCTTCCATTGGGAACTTGAATTCCCGGATGTCTTCCAAGGCGGCGCTCCGGGCTTTGATGCGGTTATCGGTAATCCCCCGTGGGAGGTGCAGAAGCCGAACTCCAAAGAGTTCTTCTCCGATGTCGATCCCTTGTATCGGAGTTACGGTAAACAGGAGGCCCTTGATAAACAAGTCGAGTATTTCCGCAATGATACGGGCATCGAGACCCGCTGGTTGGCCTACTGTGCGCGACTCAAGGCACGCTCCAACTGGGTGAAGTACGTGGCGAACCCCTTTGGCGATCAGGTGTGGACCGACAAGGATGACAAGCTGCACCACGATTTTCCCTTGGACAGGAAATTCATCCAGTCTGCTGGCGACCATAAGTTATGGGCGGACCTGCGCAAAGGCCGAACTGGATTTGCTGACCCAGAGCACCCATTCCTGCACCAGGGGTCGGCGGACCTAAACACCTACAAGATGTTTCTAGAGGCGGGGCACGCGCTCTTGCGTAAAG
>OCTA010005340.1_pt1 | contig 11148 bp, 11 predicted proteins | sample 1538991 | NCBI WGS metagenome assembly OCTA01 (sample SAMEA3539302, study PRJEB22396) | soil metagenome | biome: tundra; feature: field; material: soil | place: USA | collected 2010-05 | depth 0.15 m | reverse complement strand
CATACGAGATTGGTCAGTGACTGGAGTTCAGACATGTGCTCTTCCGATCTATCCCCCCAGGTTGTCGAATGTGCTCGCCAGGTATTCGACATTGCGTTCGGCATCGACCCTCAAGAACCAGGGATAAACGATCTCCTTACCGATCATCATTTGTTGCAAAGAAGTATGGTTCAGCCCGCAGATACGGTCATCGACATCGCGTTTCGCGTACGACTCGGCTATAGCCCACTTCATAATTTGCGCGCAAGAATTCGCTTGCGCTCCCGGCTGAAACTTGCAGCGCGCGCGGTGCTAGGCCGGTCGTAGAATTTTGATGCCCAATGCCCCAACTCTGCGGCAAGTATGTGTTCGAACTGCGGGGGATTACTTGTACGCAACAAGACAGAACGTCGTCTCTATGCTGAAGAATTCCGGTATCTATCACCGGCTAAGAGCCTCATCAGTTTGGGGTCTCTACCTATTCCTGAAGAATCGGAAGTTATTCGAAGACAGAGAGCGGGAAGACGCCTTCTACCGCAACATAATACCTGGATTCAAGGCGGGAGACCTGGTTTTTGACATCGGGGCAAATATAGGCGATAAGACAGACACTTTCCTGCGGATTGGGGCGCGAGTGATTGCCGTGGATCCAGACCCGCGCAATCAGGCGATCTTAGGGCAGAAGTTCCTCCGATACAGGCTGACACCGAGGCCAGTCACGATAGTCGGCAAAGCAGTTGGCGCGACAGTTGGCGTTGAGACATTGCTGACGTGCGCACCGGGATCCGTTTTCAATACCCTCAGCAAGAAGGGGGCCGCCATCCTGAGTAACGGTACTAATCCGCCTGAGCATCTGTTGGATCCTATCGAATACCAGGAAAAGAGAAGCGTCGAGATAACCACTCTTGACCATTTGATCGATGCCTACGGAGTTCCAGCCCTGATCAAAATCGACGTCGTGGGATTCGAACTGGAGGTTTTGCAGGGTTTGCATCGCTCTGTTCCTTGCCTTTCCTTTGAAATTAGCCTTCCTGGATTCAAACAAGAGCTATTGAAATGTGTCGAAATCTTAGGAGGACTTTCAGCCTGCGGTCAGTTCAATTACACGTGGGACCGCAGGAACGGATTAGCCTTGGAGAGTTGGCTCGACATTCAGGCATTTTTGCGAGTGCTTGAAGCCTGTCACGAAGGCCCACTTGAGGTCTTCTGGCGAATGCAACAGTGACATCGATGAGGAGCTAACCCCGCCCGATTCTGCACATTCGGAACCCAGTCATCCCTTCCCGTTCATTTTTCTCTTCCCGGCCCGCAGCGCAGAATCTCTTCTTGAGCCCGTTCCTGCTTCCAAAGAAGTTAGCAGCCCAACGAACCCAAAACCTTGCGGAACAGCTCCCTCGGCCCTCAAGTCAGGTAAAGACTCTTCCCTTCAAATCTGGTAAGATCGCTCAGTACTTCCCCGGAGGATTCCCACGAGAATTCTTGATAGATTTCTCAATACATACAGGAAGTATGGCAAACCCTACTTGCCCTCCCCTGTGCGGAATCTGTGTTCTCGGGCGTTGGAGCCCTGCCTCAGACTGCGCGGCAAGTACGATTTCTGGCGTGTTCAGTCGGGAGTAACCCGTGTCTTGGGCCCTCAATTCCGCCGCAATCGTCACCGGATTGGCATTGCCTTAACCTACGCGTGCAACCTTCGCTGCTACAACTGCGATGAATCCTCCGCGCAGGCTCCCGCAGACACTCAGATGACAGTCGAGCAGATGCAACGCTATGTCGATGAATGGGTGGCTGCCGGCCACCGCTGGGACCTGATGGAAATCGCCGGCGGGGAACCGACCATGCACAAGGACTTCTTTGAGATCCTGGACATCCTGCGGGAATATCGCAATCGCTGCTCGCCGCATACAAGGATCAAGGTTCTGACCAACGGGACTGGTGACAGAGTGAAACAGATGATCTCTCAGATCCCCGCCGATGTAGAGGTAGAAAACAGCGGCAAGGAAGGAAAGCGTCAGGCCGAACTTCGGCACGCCACTTTCAATCTCACTCCAGAGGAAGTTCCTGGATACAGCAATGTTGATTACAGAAATGCATGCGAATGGACAGAAAGGTGTGGAACAGGTCTGGGACCGAGCGGGTATTACCATTGTCCAGTTGCCGCGGGCATGGATCGCGTCTTCGAGTGGAATATCGGCAGACAGTCGCTTCCATCAGAGAATGATGACATGGCAGATCTCGCCGAACGCTTCTGCAGCAAGTGCGGCTACTTCTTAAAGCAGGCAGAATTCAAAAAGCCCCTCGATAAGCCGCTCATTTCGCCTGTGTGGAAACAGTATTACGACGAGTATCACGGTCGTCAGGAAGCAAAACTGGTTACCCTGAGCGCTACACCCAGTGCCAACCAAACAGTGACTGCGGCGCCCGGCGCTGTGGCACCGGAATAACTGAGCAGCGTGCAGCAGGCCATAAGTCTTTATCGCGAACCCTGTGAGTCCTTCATGTCCACCACACCTCCGCGTACGAGCAGAGATTCCGGGGATTCATTTTCGAGGCAACCTTGAGGCCCAGATCGCGTGGAATAGCTCATTCAATCGGTGTTCGATTCCTTCAAACTGATCCTGAGGCGACGACGTTCGATTGAAAGCCGTAGCGCAGTCTCGCATCCAGCATCGACGGCTCTGACTGAATTGACAACGGAACGTGAAGACTTTTCAGTGACAGGCAGACCCCTGGTCATCGTGGCGACAGCGTTCTTGCACCCTCTCTTCAGGAAGATTTAGAATCACTGCGACGAAGGGTAAACTTGCTGCGGATGACAGAGGATCCCAATTTTGTTGAGGAGCGTCATGGGACTTTCCGATGACCAGTATCGTAAGTTTGCGAGGCTCACCTTTGATGATTTCCGAAAGATGGCACTGGATGATTCTCTGAGCAGATACGAGAAGATCGGGTTTGCCAACTCATATCGAGAAGGGAAGGAGGGGCTCATTTTTCAGAGCATCGTTTCGAGCCTGAGCCGGTTGTGTGAGAGCGGAAAGGTTGTTCTGGACATCGGTCCCGGCTGTAGCGACCTGCCCAAGATGATGATTGATTTATGCCGTGAACGCGATCATACCCTGTTGCTCGTGGATTCGGCGGAGATGCTCGCTCACCTGCCAGACGACGGCTTTATTCGGAAAATTCCGGCCTACTACCCTCAATGCGAACCACTCTTCAGAGACTACTCATCGAAAGTTGATGTGATCCTTGTGTACAGCTTGTTCCATGCCATCTTCGTGGAAGGAAACGTTTGGGATTTCCTGGATCGGTCGCTGGAACTGTTGGCGGAGGGCGGAGAAATGCTGATTGGCGATATTCCCAATATCTCCAAGCGCCGGCGATTTTTTAGCAGCTCTAATGGCGTTAGGTTTCACCAGCAGTTCATGAACACCCAATCCCTGCCCGAGGTACATTTCAATAGTCTGGAACGACACCAGATTGACGATTCTGTGATCATGGCTTTGATCAGTCGGGCAAGGATCCAAGGGTTCGATGCCTATGTTCTGCCACAACGCCCGGACCTGCCCATGGCTAATCGCCGTGAAGATGTGTTGATAAGACGGCCATGAATAAGATCCGTGCTCGGTCGCATTTTTCAGCGCGACTCGATTCGTCGAGCAGGCCACTGTACAAACAGCCTCGGCGCCAGGACGGCGGCAAGCCCAAGAACGGTGTTGGGACGGCAGTGGCGCGGATTGATGGAGAGGCGAGCTTGCTGCGCGATTGGGCGAGATGAGTTCGCCACTATAACATCAAACTGAACCTCAAAAGCCGGACGATCATTCCCATGGTTGGGATTGAAAGCCGGTCCGAGCGATGATGAGCAACGAAAGCCGAATCCGCGTGGAGCGTTACGATCCTAAGCATAAGATTTGCTGGGACGAGTTCGTCGGGCAATCAAAAAATGGCGTTTTCTTATTCCATACGGATTACCTCGAGTATCACGCCGATAGATTCAGCGACTTCTCACTCCTTTTCTTTCAGGACGATCAACTTGTCGCTCTGATGCCGGCGAACCGGCTGAATGACACGGTGTTTTCGCATGGCGGGCTGACGTTCGGGGGAATCATTTCCGACTCGAGGATGACTACCGGTCTGATGCTCGAGGTTTTTTCCGGGCTGATGAAGGAATTGCGGGAGGAAGGGTTCAAGCGGCTGGTTTATAAGGCAATTCCGCACATGTACCATCTTTTGCCGGCGGAAGAAGATCTTTATGCGCTGTTTGTGCACAACGCGCGATTGTTCCGACGTGATGTTTCGTCGACAGTTGTTGCAGGCCGAAGACCGCCACTCGCCAGAGGCCGAAGGAAGACTCTTAAGCACGTTAGGGCACGGGGCCTGAAAGTGGAACGGTCGGAGAATTTTTCCCAATTCATGGCCATTGCGGAGGCGAGCCTTCAATTACGTCATGGCCTCCGGCCGGTGCATACGGCGGCGGAGATGCAACTGCTGGCAAGCCGATTCCCGGAAAATATCAAACTCTTTGCACTGAACTACAACGGGGAAATGCTGGGCGGGGTAATTATCTACGAGAGCCAAAATGTTGCCCACGGCCAGTATCGCCACGCTACCGAATACGGCATGGAACTCGGCGCCTTCGACTGCATTATGGATGTGCTTATGAACGAAGTGTACGTGGACAAGCCGTATATAGACTTTGGTATCTCCATGATGGACGAAGGGCGCAAATTGAACGCAGGCCTGATCCAAAACAAGGAAAGTTACGGCGCGCGCGCGACGGTGTATGATTTCTATGAAGTTAACGTGGAAATGTGACCACCGCATTTTCGTGTTGCGATGTTGATTGCAGTGTCTGGCCAAGCCCAATTGGCCTAAGCATGCAAGGGAGGCATGGCGCGATGGACATCGAGCAGTGCCAGCTCATCGAGTTGCCAAGGATCGCGGATCCGCGCGGCAATTTGAGCTTTATCGAGGGCGGGCGGCATGTCCCTTTCGAGATCAAGCGAGTCTACTATCTGTACGACGTCCCGGGAGGCGAAACCCGAGCCGGACATGCGCTGATGAAAACCGAACAGTTCATCGTGGCCGCCTCGGGTAGCTTCGACGTGATTCTCGATGACGGGAATAAGCGAAAGACAATTGCGTTGAACCGCTCTTGGAGAGGTGTCTATATCCCTCCTATGATGTGGCGCGAACTCGTCAACTTTTCCTCTGCCGGGGTCTGTCTGGCCCTGGTATCAACTTACTACGATCAGAACGAGTACATCCGGGACTATCAGGAATTTCTTCGGGCGGTTGGAACACGATCGCGATGAAAGTTCTGTTCAACGATGTCAAGGCGGTCAATGACACAATCGCGTCTGACCTTACTGGGGCGTTCAAGCGTGTTCTGCGTTCAGGCTGGTTTATTCTTGGTCAGGAAGTGGAGTCATTCGAAGCGGAGTTCGCCGCCTACTGCGGCGTAAAGCATTGCATCGGCGTGGCGTCGGGAACTGAAGCTTTACAGCTTGCCCTCCTTGCTTGTGGCATTGGTCCGGGCGATGAAGTCATTACGGTTTCCCACACGGCCATGCCAACAGCATTGGCGATAGCCGCCACGGGCGCAACGCCGGTATTTGTCGATATCGATGAGCAAAGTTACACGCTACGCCCCGACCAGCTTGCGGAGGCCCTTTCTCCGAAAACGCGGGCTGTTCTGCCCGTTCACATCTACGGCCACTGCGCGGATATGGATGCCATCCAGGAATTTGCTGCGCGGCATAACCTATATGTGATCGAAGATGCGGCGCAAGCGCACGGATCATCTTATAAAGGCAGGAAAGCGGGCAGCATTGGACACGCAGGTTGCTTCAGTTTCTACCCGAGCAAGAACCTGGGCGCTTGCGGGGATGCCGGCGCGGTAGTGACCAGCGACGCGGAACTGGCGGCGCGGTTGCGGCAACTGCGCAACTACGGCGAATCGCGCAAGTACCGTAATGAAGTCATGGGCTACAACAGCAGACTGGATGAACTGCAAGCTGCCATCTTACGGGTGAAACTGCCGTACTTGGAGCGATGGAACGAGAGCCGCCGGAATCTGGCCAGGTGCTACGTGTCCTGTCTGGAGGAACGGTTTTCTGCTCCCAAAGTAAAGCCCGGCTGTGTCCATAGCTACCATCTCTTTGTAATCCAAAGCGAAGAACGCGACAAGCTGCAAAAGCACTTGCGCGAGAACGATATTGATACACTCATCCACTATCCCATACCATGTCATCTTCAACCGGCTCTCCTAAATATCGAGCACCGATGCTGCGACTTGTCCGTCACTGAATTCCTGACCCAGAGGATCTTGTCGCTTCCAATGTTTTCCACGCTCAGCATCGGAAAAGTTGAGCACGTCGCCCGTATTGTGAACTCGGTTGGGAAGACGGCGTGCTAGCTCAAGAGAAAGCCCGCTCCCGAAATGGCTGATGCTACGGGTTCTTGAAGATTGCGCGCCACATCCAACGCATTGCATTTCGGATTTGGTTTGGCATGAGTGACGCGACAAGCAAACCAAACATATGGAGCCGCTCCCGCCTCATACCATCCCCCGATGTGCTGAAAAACGCTGGTTTAATGGCACGAAAGACACCTGAGATTCGGATGGGACGAGGAATGTGGTCTGTGCTATGGATGGCACCGGCAATGAACATGCCGGCAGGCCAATCCACTTCCCGCCATGCCTTTCCTAGTCCCGGAAACCCAAAATAGTCTTCCCGCCGATAATTAGGATGAGATGCAATACTGTCTCTGCCGCTTAACATCAGAGTATCTAAGGCCGGATCGAGCCACTTGCTTTTCCATGACGCTCCGCAGTGATCTTGCAACACCGCATTTCTGAAACGGCTACCGAGCTCCAACCTTCTCTTTTCCGGCCACTCCAGCCATTCGAGTAGTTCTGCGACGAACTCGTCCTGGGTGGTAGCCCCGCGCATGACCGAGTCAAGCGCCGGATAGTCGCACCACAGGATGCACTGATCAGGGTTGAACAAGCGTTGGACCGGGAGGCCTTGCAGGGCTGCATCGAGGACAGCAGTCCCGGAGCCGCAGGGATAGGCGTCCAAATAGATGTCTGCGGCGCGGTAGTAGAGTCCAAGGATCTGACGGTCTTCGACTACACCGACGGGTAGGAACCGGCCCCCAGTTGACTGGCCTAAGCCCGGAAATGGCTTCGACTCTGAGAGACCAACGGCAACGATGTGAACTCGAGAGTTCGCCTCACAAAGCGACTGAACGACCTCGGCGAAATTGTAGCCTGCCATGGGGGTGAACTTGTAGGGCCAGCCAACGGTCAGGGCAATGAGCGCATCAACCGGCAGGCCGAGTTTCTTGCGCGCGTCTTTCTTATCACAAGGCGTCTGCCCTTCGTCGATCAGAGGCAGCGGAAGCATGACCGTTCGCGCCTCTTTGGCGCAAAATTGAGCCGACATCTCGCACCCCACCGGGTCGAGTTCAGCATAGACCTGCGCAACGTCAAGCCCCAGATTGAAGGCATGACCCGAGTGCCTGAAAAACAATACCGGTCTGGGCCGATCGAAATATGCCAAATTGGGCAGCGGATCATTGGGGTAAATATGCAAAACAATTATGTCGAATTCCCATGACCTGGAACGCATTTCGGCCGCCATTTGCAGCCAGGACAACCCCGATGGCAGCTCGATAATTTGTCCCCCTGTACTCCGTACGGCACTACATAGACATGCGGGGACTGGCGCATTGTTCTGCATCGAAATCAGGATCGAGTGAAGTTCTGAGGGAGCGTGTTGCGCGCAAGTGTCAATCCAACGTGAAATCGCCGGGGTCGACCCTCCCGTTTCAAATGCTGAGCTCATCACATGTAGGAAACGGCGAGGGGGGGCAACGGGTGGCACTTGAGCGGAAGGTGTGCCCAGGTACTCTCGGCCAATCTCCGCAAGGAGCTGCTCTAGTTCATGACTGTAGAAAAAGCCGGGATTTGCTCCCCATGCCAGGGAGGCCGCGTAACGGCACCACCCCACTGCCAACTCAGGATCGTCCTTAGCTGCCGCTTTTTGGGCGCGACTAAGCGCACGGGAAAACTCGTTTGCGACTTGGCGTTGGAACGACGCCGTCGTTCCCATATATCCGGAAACCGGGTATTCCGTTGTGTTTTGCTGTCTCACCACCTCGAGGCCGCTCCATGTGTTGCTCCCATCGCTCGAATCGCTAGAATCCGCGGTTGGGGATCTGCCATAGCCGATTCTCCGCCAGTTCTGCAGCGGACTTTGGGCCCGAGGCAAGAAGGTCCGGGATGCGGAGTTTGAAGGCTGCATGGATTGCCTGCGGTGCAAGAATGCCGGGATAGATATATTCGAGTGCTTTATGCGGCACGGTTCTCTCGGTTCTGCCAGCTTAGATGGGTTCAATCCAGCAACTCCATAGTAAACTAGTCATGTTCAGTCCAAGCGATTGCGCAATATTCAAAGCGGCAGCATGATTTCTCCGAATAGCCGACAATCCAATGCGGTTTCCACGACATTCCTCAGGAGTGCGCCATCCTCCTGGACGTTGGGATGGGCCGATCTCTCGCGACACCGGGAGCTTCTCTACTTTCTGACCTGGCGTGATATCAAGGTCCGCTACAAGCAAACGGTGCTGGGGATTGCATGGGCTATTCTGCAGCCGCTGGCCGTTGCGTTGGCGTTAGCCGCGTTTCTGGGGCGCGTCGTACATGTGACGTCTGGCGACTTGCCCTATCCGGTCTTCGCTTATACGGGAATGGTGCTGTGGCAACTCTTTGCGCAGGGATTGACCGAATCCAGCAACAGCATTGTGAACAACGAGCGGTTGGTTTCCAAGGTCTACTTCCCACGTCTCCTACTGCCTCTTTCTGCTGTCTTGGCGAGTCTGCTCGATTTTGCCATCAGTCTTCTGGTGATGGTCTTATTTCTCGTGTACTATCGCATTTCGCCGACGGCCAGTGTGGCCCTTCTCCCACTCTTTGTGCTGCCGGTACTTTTAGCATCGCTAGGCTCCGGCATCTTGCTCGCCGCGCTCAATGTCAAATTTCGCGATGTTCGCTATACCGTCAACTTTCTGGTTCAGCTCTGGTTTTTTGCAACTCCCGTCGCCTACCCAACCAGCGTGGTACCAATGCGCTGGCGCCGGCTGTATGAACTCAATCCAATAGTGGGTGCATTGGATGGTTTTCGTTGGGCGCTAAGCGGCCAAGGAACCTTTCCTGTGCGGTCTTTTATTCTCGCCATTTTCACGGGCACCGTACTGCTGATCGTTGGTCTTTATTACTTCCGTAGGACCGAGGATACCTTTGCGGACAACATCTGACAGCAGGGGAAGGATTGCGATTCGTTGCGACGGCATTGGCAAGCGCTACCGGATCGGCCGGAGTCCGCGCTATCGTACTCTGCGAGAGACGATAATGGGGATCGCGAGCGCCCCAATTCGCGCGATTGTGCCGCGCAGATCCACTTTTCAGAACGAGGAGCGCGACCTATGGGCCCTGCGTGGACTGTCGATGGAAGTGCATCATGGCGAGGTGCTCGGAATCATCGGGCGAAACGGGTCGGGAAAATCGACTCTGCTCAAGATTCTGTCGCGGATCACAAAGCCAACAGAAGGACAGGCGGAGATTCGAGGCCGAGTCGGCACCCTGCTCGAAGTCGGGGCGGGTTTCCATCCGGAACTCACGGGAAGAGAAAACATCTTCCTAAACGGGGCGGTATTGGGCATGACAGGCCTCGAGATCGAGCGCAAATTCGACGAGATCGTGGAGTTTGCCGAATGTGGCCGCTTGTTAGATACCGCGATGAAGCACTACTCAAGCGGAATGTATGTCAGGCTGGCATTTGCGGTTGCGGCACATTTAGAAACAGAAATTCTGTTGGTAGATGAAGTCCTGGCTGTAGGCGATGCGGTCTTTCAAAAGAAATGTCTGGGCAAGATCGGAGATGTCGCGAGCCAGGGAAGAACAGTGCTGTTTGTCAGTCACAACATGACTGCTGTCGATAGTTTGTGTACACGGGCCATATGTCTGCACGAAGGCCGAGCCGTTCTGGAAGGATCGGCGGCTTCAGTTACATCCCAATATCTCCAGCAATGGCTGCCAGCCTTCAAGGAAGTGATTCACGAGGACATTGAGACGGCACCTGGAAACGATTGGTTCCGTCTTCATCGGGCACGTACTCGTCCTCTCGATCCTGCTTTCTCAGATCAGCTCACGGTTCGCAGTTCCTTCGCAGTGGAATTCGAATTCTGGAAACTTGCTGCTCAGTGTCACTTGGTTTTGGCCGTGGAGGTATTCAATGAGCATAGTGTAGAGGTCTTTGCCACCGCCGAAAACGCTGAATCTCCATCTCCGGCGGGTCTGTTGCGGAGTTCGTTTATCGTACCCGCTGACCTGATGAACAACGGCACTTACAGGCTCCGTCTCTCGGTGCTTCTGAACGGTATCAGCGGCGCTGTAATCGCAGAGTGGGAGGATCTTATTGCCTTTGAGATTCATGATGCCGCCAGCGAGCTCCGGGGTGCGTACCACGGTGACTGGCCCGGCGCGTTGAGGCCAAATCTCGTTTGGAAAACCGAATTGCTTGAGCCGCTCCCGGCTTCTGCCGCAGGACTTCAAGGGAGGGGATAGAGCTTGTAGCGTGTTGACTTCCGGCGCGCGCACCTGTCTGATCATTATTTGAGGAATGCAGAGCCCGCATAAAAAGAAAGCAAACCTCTCGCAAAAACACGTCATTGGAATCGCTCCGAAACGAGGTGTTACGGGCGTTCGGACCGGCGTGGACGACACCTATACGTTACATAGGTAAAGTACGAGGGCTTCCATTGGGGGAAAGCTACGGCGACTGAAGCCATTCTCTTATGATTTCGGATTGGATCTTAGTACGCCAGTCGACCGGTATAATGTTGGCTGGTTCTTGGAGCGGCACCGTGCCGGAATTGCCGGGGAGTCCTGGACATTAATCCGGACATATCGCCGGCGGAGCAATTATTTCAAGTCTAGGGGCTAGAAGCCTTTGTTTGAATGCCTCCATATCGTTCAAAGTGCCGACCCCAAGTGCACCGGAATTGGCAAGATCATAATGGCCTTGGCTCGCCTTACCGGCCCGAGTGGATACCGGATTTCAACATTGTTCTTTGAAGATGGCCCCTTAAGGACCGAGATGG
>OCTA010005337.1_pt1 | contig 11153 bp, 12 predicted proteins | sample 1538991 | NCBI WGS metagenome assembly OCTA01 (sample SAMEA3539302, study PRJEB22396) | soil metagenome | biome: tundra; feature: field; material: soil | place: USA | collected 2010-05 | depth 0.15 m | reverse complement strand
GCAATCGGTGACGCAGCATTGATGCCGAGTGTATCGCGTTTGCTAGTGAAGGTCACCAGTGCGGCTCCTGCGGCTTGAATTGCGTGCGCTCACGAAGAGGCGCTGCATCGCCAGCGAGGGTAGCGGCGACCAGACGTACCGCCTGCAGGCCCAACGCGGAAAATGTGTTAGATTGGAAAACGGTGGGGCGCGTAGCTCAGTTGGTAGAGCAACGCCCTTTTAAGGCGTGGGTCGCAGGTTCGATTCCTGCCGCGCTCACCAATCTGAAACCGGCGTCAACAGGCCCTCCGCGCGAGGGCCTAAATATTTTGCGCCGCATAAAATAATGATCACGATCCCCTGCTGCGGTCTGTTGTTTGACATGGACGGTGTGCTGATCGATTCCACTCCCGCGGTGGCGCGAGTGTGGCATCGGTGGGCGGTTGCGCATGGCCTTGATCCGGAGACAGTCGTACGGATGGCGCACGGACGCCCCAGCAGAACGACGATTCGCGAGCTTTTGCCGAACGCGGACATTGAAGCCGAAGACCGTGAGGTGGAGCGCAGCGAAATGGAAGACCTCGACGGGGTCGTCCTTTTGCCGGGGGCCCGGCAACTGCTGGAAAGTTTGCCTTCGGATCGCTGGACCATCGCGACCTCTTGCACGCGGCCGCTGGCAGAGGTTCGCTTGCGCGCTGCTGGCCTGCCAATTCCGAAGACGATGATTACCTCGAGCGATGTGAAGATCGGGAAGCCGCATCCCGAGCCGTATTTGAAGGCGGCGGCGATCCTCAATTGCGCTGCGTCGGATTGCCTGGTTGTGGAAGATGCACCCGCCGGAGTTCGCTCTGGAAGAACTGCGGGCTGCCGGGTGATTGCGTTTCCAACGACGATGGAACGTAGCGAACTGGAAAACGCCGGAGCCAACTGGATTGTGCGAAACTGCGCGGACATTGCCGCCTGCAGCGAAGGGGACAGGTTGCTACTGAGCCTCGCACTTTGAACGATGCGGTTTGCTCAAGAGGACATTGCGCCTCTCCATCCACTCAACTAGAATTTTCGGTCGTGCTGCGGGACGATAAAGTGCAAGACCTGTTGCAAGACATGGCCCGATCTTGAAACTACAAGACTGAAGATCGGCAGACAGGCAGGACTACGTGATCATTGGTGTTCCGAAAGAGAGTTATCCAGGAGAACGGCGGGTTGCTCTGGTACCGTCGGTTCTCCCGACGCTGACCAAATCGGGTTTCGAAGTTCACATTCAATCGGGTGCGGGAATCGATGCCGGCTATCCCGATTCGCTCTATGCCGAGAAGGACGGCAAGATCGCCGCGGACCGAGCCGAAGTCTTTGCTGCCGCGGACATTATTGCCCAGGTCCTTTGTTACGGTCCCAACGACATAAACGGCGAACTGGATGTGCCGCTCTATCGCCGCAATCAGATTCTCGTCGGATTTCTGCGCCCGTTTGGCTCGCTCGAAGTCGTGCAGCAAATCGCGCAAGCGGGTGTGACCTCATTTGCAGTGGAACTGATGCCGCGCACAACCCGCGCCCAGAGTATGGATGCGCTTTCTTCGATGGCTACCGTTTCCGGATACAAGGCAGTGCTGGTGGCGGCCGACTCCCATCCGCGCATCTTTCCCATGCTCACGACCGCGGCGGGCACCGTTACGCCCGCCCGCGTTTTTATAATTGGCTGCGGCGTCGCTGGACTGCAGGCGATCGCGACGGCCCGCCGCCTGGGCGCAGTCGTTTCTGCGTATGACCTCCGGCCCGCGGTCAAGGAGCAGGTGCAGAGTCTGGGTGGCCGGTTCGTGGAGCTTCCGATTGAGGCGAAAGACGCGCAGGATGCCGGCGGATATGCGCGCGCCCAGGATGAAGATTTCTATCGCCGCCAGCGCGAGTTGCTCGGCAAGGTGGTTCAGGAGAGTGACGTGGTCATTGCGGCAGCGGTCATTCCCGGGAAGAAATCGCCGATCCTCGTGACCGAGGAGATGGTGAAGGGAATGGCGCTCGGTTCCGTGATTTTCGACCTAGCCTCAGAACGCGGCGGCAACTGCGAGCTTACGGAAGCCGGCAAAACCGTCGTCAAGCATGGCGTCACCATCATTGGGACCATCAATGTGGCCTCGGGCGTGCCCTATCATGCCAGCATGATGTATGCGCGCAATATCAGCGCTTTTGTCACGCACCTTATTAAAGATCAGAAGTTGAATTTGAATCTCGAAGACGAAATTGTGCGCGGGACCATGCTGACCAGCGGCGGCGAGATTGCCCAGCCCCGCATGCGCGAGTTCTTTAAACTGCCGGCGCTTGCCAAGCAAGGCTGACGCTATGTTTGGGATGGAAGGTCAATGTTTCGAACGGAGGAACGATGAATAGCAGTTCGAATCTGATTAATGCACTTTTTATTTTTGTGCTGGCCGGATTCATCGGCTTTGAGGTGATCCGGCGCGTTTCACCGCTTCTGCACACGCCGCTGATGTCGCTGACGAATGCTCTGGATGCGATTGCGGTGGTCGGTGCGATCGTGCTGGTCGGCGAGCACAAGAGTCAGTTGGCCGCGATTTTCGGTTTCATTGCCGTGGTCGCCGCCACCAGCAACATTGTCGGCGGTTTCCTGATCACCGACCGCATGTTGAAGATGTTTAAATCCAGCCGTCCCGCGGCCAAATCATGAGCCCGGAACTTGCAGGCAGTCAAGTCGCCATCGAAATTCTGTATCTCATCGCCAGCGTACTGTTCATCCTTTCGCTGAAGTGGATGAGTTCGCCGACCACGGCGCGCCATGGCATTTGGGCAGGCGAGTCCGGCATGCTGCTGGCCATTGTCGGTACGTTGTTGCGGACCGGTCTGCATGACTACCGGATGATCGCCATTGCGCTCGTGCTCGGCGCGATTATCGGAGTGCCGCTGGGGCGGGTCGCCATGACCGCGGTCCCGCAGCGAACTGCGCTCAGCCACGCTTTTGGAGCGCTCTGCGTGACGCTGGTGGGCTCGGCGGAGTTTTATCTGCGGACGCCAGATATTTCCCGCTTCATGATGTCGGTGCTTTCGATCGAGGTAATTCTGGGTGGCTTGACGGTCACGGGCAGCCTGATGGCGGCCGGCAAGTTGCAGGAGATCCTGCCCCAGCGGCCGCTGACGTACAAAGGACAGAACCTCGTCAATTTTCTGCTTCTCGCCGCCGCTGTGGCGATCGCGGTAACTCTGGTTCTGCATCCGGAATCCCGGTCATTGTTCCCGTTCATGGTCCTGATCGCGCTCGCGTTTGGCGTGCTGCTCATCATCCCCATTGGCGGCGCGGACATGCCCACCGTCATCTCGCTGTTGAATGGCTATGCCGGACTTTCCGCCGCGGCCATGGGCTTCGTGCTCGACAGCAAGCTGCTGATCATCGCCGGCGCACTCGACGGATCGTCGGGCCTGATCCTTTCCATCATCATGTCGAAGGCCATGAATCGCTCTTTCACGAACGTTTTGTTCGGGGCGTTCGGGCAGGTACAGGCGGCAGCCGCTGCGGGAGAAGAGGCCAAACCGGTTCGCAGCGCAACCCCTGAGGAAGCGGCGGCGATTCTGTCTGCCGCAAATCGCGTCATCATCGTTCCCGGATACGGCATGGCAGTGGCGCAGGCCCAGCACAAAGTGCGTGAGCTCTATGATGCTCTGACCAAGCGCGGAGTGGACGTGCGCTTCGCCATCCACCCGGTTGCCGGACGCATGCCGGGCCACATGAACGTGCTGCTCGCTGAAGCCGATATTCCCTATGACCGACTGATTGAGATGGACGAGATCAATGGCGATTTTCCGCAAACGGATGTCGCTCTGGTGATCGGCGCCAACGACGTTACCAATCCCGCGGCCCGTTCCGATGCCTCCAGTCCCATTTACGGGATGCCTATTCTGGACGTCGATAAAGCCCACACCGTGATGGTGATCAAGCGCAGCATGAATCCCGGTTTTGCCGGCATCGATAATCCCCTCTATTACCTGGAGAACACGCTGATGTTGTTTGGAGATGCCAAGGCGTTCGTCGGCAACATTGTCCGCGAGCTCAGTGGCGGACACGGCTAGATTGTCTTGTATTCCGTCGCGCGGGGCGGCATGTACTAGCCAGGGTTGACTAGCGTGGACGGGAAAAGGGGAAACGCTTCCGATGTAAGCAAAGGCGGGACTTCAGTCTCGCGAAAGAGATTCGCGAGACTGTTGCCCGCCCAACTTTCAGGCGGCCTTCTTGATTTGCCTGAGCTTTGCCCACCGCGCCTTCTGAGCGAGAGAAATTCTCCGGCGTCCTGCCGCAGACAGTACGCGCTTCGCTCGATGCGAAGCACCCCCACTCATAGTTGCGCCCGACCCCCGGGTTAGCTTTTCCAGAACGGCAATCGCTTCCCCAAGTTTCTGTACCTGGTTCTGTGCATCCCGGCGTTCCTCGCGGAGCCGGAGTAGTGCTTTAGCAATGTTCGTCATTCAACAATACCCCCTCGGGTAACTTTCGTCGGTCATTGTATTACTAAGGTTGGCTATCCTACCAGAATAATTGCTTGCGGGAATACTATTAGTCGAAGAAGATTCCCGGAATGGTGACCGAAGGATAACTATTCCTCCTTTGAAACCCCCCGCCAGCAGGCTCATCCCAGCGGCGGCAAAAGCCCCGACGATCCGAAAAGGAAGAAAGCGCCCACCGCCAGGCTATAAATTGCTGTCAGTGCTGTAACCACAAACTGAAAGCGGGGTAGCCGGGAACTGACTCCGAAAAGACCTACTGCCAAAGCAGTCATAATTGTGTTCATTACCAGCAGTCCGGCAATAAACATCGCCAGGCCCAGAAAGCCTTTGCTGACTCCGCCAAGATTGGCCGCCAGCAGAAAAATCATTAACTGGCTCGGCGTCTCGGCGCCCAGTCCGTGCACCACGCCGATGATCGCGACTGACTTGGGACTGTAATTCCAAGTTTTGTCTTGGGGCGCGGGGAGGTCGTGGTCGTGCCAATAACTCTTCATTTTCCAGTGCAGCCAGCGCAGCGCTTTGGCCATAATGTGAAATCGGCTGCGCGGTGCGGGGTTTCCTTTAAAGAGCGATCCCAGAACATAAATCCCCAGCACCAGCAGGGTGATACCTACCAGGCGCTCTGCGATGCGGTCCATGCCGCGCGGCAATGAGAGCTGGAACATAATGACTGCGCTGCCCAGCACGGCCACGGTTGCCGCATGGCCCAGCGCGTAGAGCAATCCGAGGCGCATGCCCCGCCAGCGGTCGATCTGCACACTGGTGATGTCGGTGATCGCGGCAATGTGGTCGTAATCGAATCCGTGATGAAACCCAAGGATCGCGGCCGAGAGAAGGGCAAGTTGAAGGCTGTTCGGCGTGAAGGTCATGAATCCTGCGGGCCGCCCCGAAGTTCCTCATTGTTCCATAAGCTGCCGGGAATCGGAAATGAGGAGGCTCCGCAGTCTAAAATCAGTTACCTCCCCTTCGGGTTTAAAAGCGGCTACAATAGCAGAAATCAACTGCAAGTGGAGGCAGATGTGAAGGCGAATCGTTTTTATGGTGCGATGGCAGCGTGGTGCGTGGGATTTCTGTTTCTTGCGCCAGGTCTCTGGGCTCAGGAAGCAGCCGCTCCCGGGCACGTCGGAGTTCCCCAAGACTGGTCCGAGCACAGTATTGTGTTCAGCCTCGGCGGACTCGCCCAACATCCTAACTTGATCTACCAGGAGCCGCGTGTCCAGCATCAACTGATGCAGCGTCTTCAGGGCCCCAATTCCAATTTTTTCCGTGGGGTCGATGGCGGAGCTGCTTCCGCCTCCCATGATCGGGACTGGAGTTTCAATTTAGTGAGGGGTCACGTCGCGGCCAATATGTATCCGGCCAAGTTCTCCTTCGATCCAGGAGCTCCGCCCAGCTGCACCAACGACTATGTAGTGTACGGATTGAATGTTACTGGAGGCACGGGCAAACAAGCCAACCTGGTGGCCTTCAACAATCTGTATGCCGGTACTGGGGGGCTCTGTGGCGCGACGCCGAACGTGATGTTTGCTTACAACATCACAACTGTTACTGGCAGCAAGATCGGTCTTTCTCCCATAATCTCCCTGGATGGAACCAAGATTGCGTTTGTGGAATCGGCAGCGACATCCTCGATTTTCCATGTTCTGACCTGGACCGCCGGCCAGGGGACGATCACCGCCGCGGCCGCCCCTACCATGACTTCTCTTACCTATTCTCCGAGCGCAACCAGCACGACATCGTCACCCTGGATTGACTACACGAACGACACTGTATACGTTGGCGCAGACGGTGGCTTGATGTACAAAATCACAGGCGTCTTCTACGGGACCCCGACGCTTGCCGGGGCCCCTTGGCCAATCATTGTCACCAGTGGTCACCATCTCAGTCCTCCCGTTCTGGACAGTGAGCTGGGCATGCTGATGGTTGGGAGCGCGACCGGGAATCTCTATCAGATCAACACAACCAGCGGCGCCCTCGCGGTGCTACCCATCGGAAAGCATGGCGCCGTCGGCACCGCTGTCGTGGCCCCACCCCTCATCGATCTGACGAACGGCACAACTTTCGTCACGAGCGCTAATGACGGCACTTCCGCGGTTCTTGTTGAGGTGGACACCAACTCCCTTGCGCAGTTGGCCAAAGCCCGAATCGGGGAAGGATCTTCCGGCGGGACCGCCTTGGTGATTCCACAGCCTGCACTGAGCAATGAGTACTACCTGGGGCATCCGGATGGAGTGATTCGTCTCTGCGGAACGGGCGCATTGGACACGACTCCATGGCAGTATGCCTTCGGTTTCACCGGGCGTACCATGAACATCGCTCCAGTATTCTCAGCGCAACTCGTCAATGCTGCCGCGTCTTGCACCGGATGGACGGAGTTTTATAACCCCAATGTCAATGGAGGAACCGACTTCTTTTTCTTTGGATTGACTGCGAATTGCGTGGGCGCGTCGGGATGTGTGGTCGAGCGCACCACCGACATCGCGCCCCTCGTCACCGCCGCTGTTGCTGGAGGGCCCAGCGGGATTGTGGTCGACAATTACAGCACAGCCGTGCAAGCGTCGAGCATTTATCTGTCAGCTGAGGGAGCGACCACGGCGTATAAATTCACGCAGAACGGATTAAATTAAGACTGTTCGGAACTGAAAGGCCCTGCTCAGGCTGGTGAACGTCAAGCCTGGCGCAGGGCCTTTTCTCGCTGGCCGACGGGATCGTCTCCGCCGTCGTTATTTGCTGGTCCCCATTTGCTAGTCCCCGTTCGAAATCTCCCAGCCCTTCGGGTCCTTCACGAGCAGTACCGTAACCTTGGTCGGAGCCGCGTGATAGAAATTGGCTCCATACTTATCGATCAAAGTCGAGCGGTCCCAGGTGTTGAATCCCTTTACGGCCGGACCAGCGGCGTCGAAGAGATCTCCGGCCTTGGTTGTTTGCCATTTCCAGGAATACTCCACGGTCGCTTTGGATGGGCTCAACATTGTGATCTTGCCAATCTCCGCCAGCTTCCGTTCCGCCAGTGGCACGGCATACTCGTCGTTGTCTTCTTTGGTTTTGGATTTTTTCACGCCCGCAGTTTCCGCCAGCCACGCTTGTCCTTTTGGAGTCAGGGACACCGGAGTTTTCCAGTTCGAGTCCTTGCCGATTTTGAGATAGCCTTGTTTCTCAAGCAGGCGATAGTGCGGATCGTGCGGCTTCTGATCGACTTCTGATTTCAGCAAGCCGGTCGCAAAATGCAGCGTGATGGGAGCTTGCCGCTCGATGCTGGCCAGCAGGACAGGACTCACCTCCGCGCTCGTCAGCACTCTACGGCTCTCCAGCACAAAGTAGAGCGACACGCCGGCAATCGCTACGATCAAAGTCACAATCAGAAGTAGGGGAACAATCGATGAATTTCTTTTTTCTAACTCCAGTTCCTGCTCGAACATGACATCCTCCCAAAGATCCCTTCGCGCCACCACCAACGGCCAATTTCACTTCAATTTTGCTCCCGGAATTGCCTCCACCCTGTGACGTGGCTCACACAGCAGTGTGGAAAGATCACGAACCTTGGGGCAGGGCGCGACGTCGCCCGGCTTCAAGTCATTTGCAACCAATTGCAGTCGCAATTGAGATCTGGGGTTGCCGTGATATATAACATCCTCAAAATCAAGTACTTACAAAGCCAAAGGACTGGATGTCGAATTGCCGACAGAAGATGGATTTGGTGTCTATGGCCGAGCACAAAGGACCCTATAGTGAACTCCCCCAGCCTCGGAAGAACGAACGGAGGATCCGAGCATAAGAAGCTCGCGATCATCCTTTCGCTGCTGGTCCTGACGGCTGTCGTTGCCTGGTGTTCGGCCGCGGTACCGCTGCGGGTCAATTCAAATCGCCGCGCGCTTTCACAATCGGAACGCAGCTTGCGCCGCGTGCCCGCCCACATCTCCGAATTCACCCCATTCTCTGAGCCATTGGCCCTGCCGAAATGCGGAAGCGTGCGTCCACCGGAACCGTTGCTCACTCCCGATCCTCTGTTGCCGGTGGAGGATGAAGATCTGCTGGTACGGGTCAGCTTCATCGTGGGCTCGGACGGGTACGTACACAGTGCCTTCGTCCTTGATGGCGCCGGGTCCGGCGAAGATGAGGCCGTGCTGCGCGCGGTTCGCCAGTGGCGTTATCGTCCCGCGCTCTGCAATGGAGTTCCCACCGATTCCGAAGCTCGTGTTCGATTCCGCATCCGTTAGGCAGCGAATTCTCCTACAATACATCGGGTGAGGTTGCAGTGACTGACAATCCGAAGCCTCCCGGTCCGCCCGACGACAAGCCTGTTAACAACCAGGAGATTGAGGAGTTCTTTCACCGCTTGCCTGCCAATTTCCGCTGGCCGAAGCCCAGCGCGGATGCAGTCGCAGCGGCGACGGAAGCTGTCCATCGCCTGGCGGACGAAGGGGCAGGCGCAGGCGATTTTACGGCCGATCCGGCCAACGCTTGCGCAGGATGTGGCGGCTCTCTGCCGGCGGTTGCGCGGTTCTGTATCTGGTGTGGATTGCCCAAAGAAAATGCCGGTGGCGGGGTCATCGGGCAACCCGCTGGTCCGCTCACGCAGCAACACATTCACCATCATTACCATCATGACGTCGCGGCCTCTGGCCACCCTTCGTCCGCGCCGGCTCCGGAGTCAGAGAGCTCCGCGCCGCGCAGCCGCGCTCCCAGTGCTGCAGGCCCAGCTCCGGGAGGCCGTGCCGAAATTGCAGCCCGCCAGGTTGTCCAGGATTGGGCGCATGCCTGCAACATACGGCACATCGACGATCTGGTGGAACTGTATGCTGCCGACGCGACTCTTATCCGATCCAGCGCTCCGCCAGTGCGCAGCCTGCCTGCCATTCGCGAGTTTCTGGTGTCGATGCTGGAAGCGGGATTGGGCGACGTCGAGATGGAGTCGCTGCGGCTGGAAGTGATGGGTGAGATCGCCATGGACATCGGTCGTTGCAAGATGCTGGTTCCGGTCGCCATGGGGATGCGGCGCGAAGAGCGCGGAAAATATCTTGTAGTCCTTGTGCGCCAACCCGCAGGCACGTGGAAGATTCTCGCGGATTGCTGGTCTCAGGATTTGGCCGTGATTGCGCGCCCCGTTCCTGGCCCGCAAAAAGGGAAGTAAAGCGCTGGGCGCGCTCCACAGCCCCTTTAATTCTTAGCGGCTGTATACCGTTGTTTGCGGGTTGTAGTTTTTCCAGTCGAACCAATAGTCCTTCAGGTAATTGATCTTTTCCAGGCACTGTCCCTGGGCTGGTCCGCTGGTTGCGCATCCGGCAAAATTCCACGTGTTTCCCTGCGAATCGATCAATCGCCACGGGTGGTTTGTCGCATTCCGGCGTTCCGCACTGAGAATGTCCGCATCACGATAAAGTTCAATATCCATTCCATTCGATTGGGAACGAAACACACGCATCGACTCGCCGTCAGGCCCGGTCACGAGCACTACCGGAATGCCTCCGACCCGGTCCTGAATCGGATTTGCCCCGCGCACGCGCGCCAGAGGAAACGCCCGCGCCTGCCCACCGCGCGAGATGCCTAAGACCACATCGCGATCGGCCAAAGCTTTGCCCGTTAAACCCTGCCCGGGGAACATCAGCGGCACTGGATACTTCGCGACTTCCTTCTCCCACTCCTCGTCGTAATCTTTTTCATGGCCAGCGACCGGCGACAGCACCAGGCCGTGTGGCGATTCCGATTTCCACACTCCGAACGTGAGTTCGTCATTGGACTGCAATTCGAGCGTGTTGCCCGCCAGCGGACCGGAGATCGCGCGCCCCGTCACCTGTTGCCACCATGATCCCGTCTCGCGATCGCGCATCAGGAAGTTCTGGTTGTTGATTCCTGCCAGGTAAAAATGCAGTTCCCGCCCCTTGGCCACACGTTTCCACACCAGACCGGTGTGACAGAGCGTTCAATAGGTGACGACGATCGGTTCGGTTCCCACCGTGTCGTTGAGGATGTGGTGATACGCCATCTGCGCGATGGGATAGGCTCGTGCGTCCGGGCCGATTTGTACCGTCATCAGCATTTCTTTGTCGGGGAGGTGGACGTTGCTCGCCTGCACGAAGCCAGCGGCCGTAATCGGGTGGAACATCCATTCAAAATAGTTTTGCCGCACCATGACCACGGACCCAATGCTCACGAGCAACGCGACCACTGCCAAGGTCCGTCCTGCTACGGAGGAACTTCTCCACAAGCGCACTGTCAGAATCAGCACGGCAATGGAGAGAATCAACGTCAGTGACGGCGCGATCCATTTCACGTCGATGGCGAGAGACAGAGCGTTTTTGCTCTGATACCGGAAAGGACGAATCACGTATGCAGGAATCAGAAACAAGGCGAGTGAAGCCAGGGCGGACATAGCCAACAGCAGAGCCAGCCAGCGATTGTTGGTTGTTCGCGGCACCGTGGTTTTCTTCTCCTTGATTGTGATTCAGCATAACACCCGCTGGATTTGCCCTCGCGGAACGCGATGTTCTCTCGCGCTGGGAAAATCGCCGCCCTGAAAGAGATTTGTGGGGGGGGTACCCCCCCTATCCAAATGAGTTAAGTTGATGATAGTAAGGTAGTTATAGGAAAAATATTCAAAAGATAGGACTTAGCATTGAATTTTGCTGTTTGGCGTGCACTTGCGGGGGTGCTGACCGGGGCCATATTTT
>OCTA010005336.1_pt1 | contig 11154 bp, 12 predicted proteins | sample 1538991 | NCBI WGS metagenome assembly OCTA01 (sample SAMEA3539302, study PRJEB22396) | soil metagenome | biome: tundra; feature: field; material: soil | place: USA | collected 2010-05 | depth 0.15 m | reverse complement strand
GCAGCCGCCGTTCGAGGAGACGCCGTTCCGGCACCTGCCGGACCAGACTGAGAGCTCGTTCATATGATGCCCGGGCTTCGTCAACTCTCCCGAGCCGTCTACAAAGCTCTCCCCGGGCGGAATGGGCCAGGTGATAGTCAGAGAGGTCGCCGCGTGCGAGTATTGCGTCTATGAGAAGGAGACCCGCCTGCGGTCCGTCGCGCATTGCTACTGCAACGGCACGGTTGAGTTCAACCACAGGCGAGGGCTCCGCCCGGATGAGAACGTCATACAATCCGACGATTTCCTGCCAGTCCGTCGCGGCCGCATTGGGCGCCCCGGCGTGGACGGCGGCGATCGCCGCCTGGATCGTGTAAGGCCCAAACCGGCGCGACAGAAGTGCGCGCTCAACGAGGGCGCTCCCCTCCGCGATATACTCCCGGTTCCAGAGAGATCGATCCTGGTCTTCCAGCAGGATCAGGTCCCCTTCAGCCGATGTCCGGGCGGTGCGTCTCGATTCCTGGATAAGCATGAGCGCAAGCAGTCCCATCGCCTCGGGTTCCGGCAACAATTCCAGGAGCAGCCGGCCGAGCCGGATCGCCTCTTCCGACAAATCGGGTCGCGTCAATGATCCGCCGGAGGAGGCGGAATATCCTTCGTTAAACACAAGGTACACCACCTGCAACACCGCGTCGAGGCGGCCGGGAATATCGGCCGGCGCCGGGACCTCATATGGGATGCGGGCGTCGCGGATTTTCGATTTGGCACGAACAATTCGCTGGGCGAGAGCGGAGGGCGTGGCGAGAAATGCGCTCGCGATCTCCTCGGTCGTGAGACCGCATACCTCCCTGAGCGTGAGCGCGACGCGGGATTCGGGGGCGAGGGAAGGGTGGCAGCAGGTGAATATCATTCGGAGTTGATCGTCCGACACACCCTCATCGGCCAGATCAGATGGATCCTTCGCGCTCGCATCAACGAGCCCGGTAATGCTATCCAGTGACGTGTCAAATCGCGCGTTTCGGCGGAGGCGGTCAATCGCCTTGAATCTGCCGGCGGAAACGAGCCACGAGCGGGGGTTGGCAGGTATCCCCTCAACCGGCCACTGCTCGAGTGCGGCTTTGAACGCATCATGCAAAGCGTCTTCGGCAATATCGATCTCGCCGAGCAGGCGTACGAGTGTGGCGAGAATCCTGCGCGATTCCGATCGGTAAAGTGTGTCGAGGAGTACGCGAATCTGCTCGGAGGAAGTCACTGTCATGATCGCCGGTTACCTAGCGGGTACGAATCTGGCTGGAGTCGCCGTCCGTTTCCGGACACCCAATGTAACGAAAACGGGCAAATCTGCAAACACCACGTTCGAAAACTTAACTGATGCAACCAGCACCGAAAGGGGTCGATCTCCTCAGTTTTCGCCGCCTCTATTATGACCTCCAAAACCGTGACCCGATCTCCCGATGCTCAGTCATGAATCGCTTCCCGCGCCTCTATCTTGTTTTTCCAGATTGCGGGATGTACCATGGTGTCTGCATCCATTCAGCAACGGTGAACGGGAGATCAATATGGGCAATGTATTCGTCAGTGTGGGCATGTCCCTCGACGGATTCCTGGCGGGGCCAAACGGAGGGCCCAAAAACCCCCTGGGTGACGGCGGAGTAGCTATTCATCAATGGGCTTTCCAGACCAGGGCGTTCATGGAACACCTCGGAATGGAGGGGGGAGATTCCCTCAGTCGTGACAACGAAATCGCTCAACACACATTTGAAAGGACCGGCGCGTATATCCTGGGAAGAAGGATGTTTGATGAGGGGGAATACAACTGGCCCGAAAACGCACCTTTCCATGCGCCCGTGTTTGTTCTGACGAATAGCCCTCGAATTCCCTGGGAAAGAAAAGGAGGGACAACCTTCTATTTTGCGTCAGATACGGTTGAAGCCGCCCTCGAAAAAGCCCGTAAAGCGGCTGGAAACAAAGATGTCAGAATATCCGGCGGCGCCAGTGTGATACAGCAGTATTTCAACGCAGGGTTGGTGGACGAGCTCGATATTCAACTTGCGCCGATGTTCCTCGGGAAGGGAACGCGACTGTTCGACCACATGGAGACGCTAAAAGCGAAACTTGAGATCGTCGAAGTGATTAATTCTCCGATCATCACACACTTGAAGTACAAGATAGCACCAGTGTGAATCAGTCCTTTTGAGAGCACTACACATTATGACCAGGAGAGGTCATTCCCCGAACACGCGGGTACGTGAGCTTTCCGCGGCTCTACCACGCTGCCGGAGTCATTCGCCGGGAGATCTCAGCGCTCATTCTCCAGAAATACTCTTGTACCTTTGGAAAAGGATTCTGGCATGATCACGATATCAAGAACCAGTTCAGATAACCCCGATTTCATTGAGCTTGTGAGCTTGCTCGACGTGGACCTTGCACAGCGGGACGGCGCAGACCATTCTTTCTATGCCCGGTTCAACAAGATCGACAGGATCAAGCACGTGGTTCTGGCGTATGAAAATGAAAAACCGCTGGGGTGCGGAGCGATGAAAGAGTACGACGTAAATACGATGGAGATTAAGCGAATGTACGTCCCGCCAGAGGGGAGGAAGAAAGGGATTGCTACGAGGATTCTGGGCGAACTGGAAAAATGGGCCGGTGAGCTATCGTACGCGAAGTGTGTCCTGGAGACAGGAAAGAGGCAGCCTGAAGCGATTGGACTTTACAAAAGGAACGGATACAGGGTGATTCCAAACTATGGACAATATGCCGGGGTGGAAAACAGTGTTTGCTTTGAAAAAGAATTGAAATGAAGGAATCGGCATCAAAGACACCGTCCGGCGTGATCCGGACAGGCGCATAGGTTGCCTCATTCCGATTGGCTTCATCTTGCGATTCGCCCGAATATTCAAGGACACAGATAAAATGTTCCGATCACTACTCTACGTAAGCCTGGCGTTCCTGACCCCGCTCTCTGCCGATGGCCAGGGGGCCATTATCTACGGCGCCAATCCTCAGGCGGGGCATTATGTCCGCGTGAACGATATTCGTGTGTACTATGAGGTTTACGGGAGTGGCCGGCCGCTTCTGCTCATGCATGGAAACGGAGGATGGATAAACGATTTACGCAACCAGATCCCGGAATTTGCGAAGTACTTCAAGGTGATTGCTGTCGACAGCAGGGCGCAGGGTTTATCGACGGATTCAGACAGGGAGCTGTCGTTTTCGCTGATGGCCTCGGACATGGCGCAACTCCTGGATTCTCTGAGTGTCGACAGCGCGTACGTGCTCGGGTGGAGCGATGGAGGTATTGTCGGACTCGAACTTGCGTTCAAATACCCCCGCAAGGTTGCGAAACTGGTTGCTGTTGGCGCCAATTTCCTCCCCGATTCAACCGCTCTACCGGCCGGGATGATACACGAGATGGAGACCTCCTCGTTTGCCCGGCTCGATTCAGCGACGCAGCGGGATATCATCTCTCATTCTCATTTCCCTGAAAGGGCAGGTCTCATTTACGACAAGCTGAACAGGCTGGACCTCTTGCATCCCCATTTCACGCTTGAGCAGCTGCATTCTATTAAGGTCCCGACTCTGGTCATGGCGGGGGACCACGATATAATCATCGATACTCATACGCTGAATCTTTTTCACGCACTGCCTGACGCGCAATTGTGCATCATGCCAGGCGCGAATCACGGATTTCTCCTGGGGAAGCCCGCGATCGCGAATGAGATCATAAAGAGCTTTCTCCTGGCCCCTCACGGGGATATGAAGTAGATCATAAAAGCAACGGCTTCCCCTCCATGTATCCCTTCAACGATGTGCCGATGATGTGCGTCCAGCCCGCGACGAAACTCCCCCTGGCCATGTTCGGGTCGTCTGGCGGAAAACTCTCGATCCCTGTATGTGTAAGCGTCACACGAGTTTGACTCCCTTCCTTGACGAGCTCGAAAGTTACATGCGATATTCCCTGCAGCCCGTCGTAACGCCAGCTGTAAGAGAGCCTTTTTCCCACAACCACTCCCGTGATTTTGCAGATGTGCAGGTATTTCTTGTCGTCCGTCCCTCCGGTGAATTGGAATTCAAAACCCACCTCCGGCTTGAATTCCGCGATGTCGAAATACCATTGCTTCATTTGCTCTCTGTCGGTGATTGCCTTCCAGATCCTCTCCGGTGAAGCGTCAAGTGTCCGGTCCATGATAATCGGTTGGTCTTTCATTGCGCTCCTCCTTGTTGGACAATGAAAGGAATTTTCTCCTTTGTAACAGAAAATACGCTCAATCAGACCGGAAACGCTACTTCTGACAATCGGGCGCATTCGGAAATGTATGCGTCCTGGATCGATTGATCCGTTGCCGCAGGGAGATACTCCTTGGGCTTCTGATGATAAAAGTACCTTCCCGAGACAACTGCTTCTCTATCCTGGCTCGTCGCGAGCCATGTCTGAGTGACGGGAGCCAGTTCAAGGCTGTCGGGAGCTCCGTGGCCGCCCATTTTGGTCGCCACCCAGCCGGGCTCCATCGCGTTGGAGAGAACCTCGGGCCATCTGCGCGCGACCGCGAAGGCAAGAATGACATTGTGCAATTTGGAATCAGCGTAGGCTCCATATGCGTCCCATCGCCGGGTCCGCCACGTCAGATCCTCAAGGCTGGGATTCCCGCTTCTGTGTAGACCCGAGCTGATGTAGATCAGTCGTTTTGGCCTTGATATGATGCAGGTCAGAATAAATGGGGCTAAGGAATTGATCGCAAACACGTGCGGCAGGTCGTCGACCGTCCGGATGAGGCGTGATTCACGATATCCGACGGCCGCGTTATGAATCACCGCATCACACACACCGATATCGTTCACGAGTTCCGCGACATGCCTGGTGTCCTCGATACTCGAAAGATCTCCTGACACGACAGCCTCGGCTCCCGGTACGGCATGGAGTGCCTCTTTTCCCCTCGTTTGATTTCGGGCATGCAATACCACCTGGTGCCCCTGAGCGACGAGTAATCGGGCGGCCATGAGACCAAGCCCATCAGCAGACCCCGTTATGAATATTCTGCACATAGAATCCTGGTGGAATCGCTCGCGGTTATGATACTGTCAATGGACCTTTTCTCTTCCCCCGCCGAGAAGTCACATTCCCCTTTTTCTTAGCTCTCCCGTAGTCTGCCATTGATCCCAGAGCACGGCTACCTGGCCTGACTTAACAAACACAAATCCCGATATCCCAATTCGGAGGGCGGTGCCGCAGATGCCGACCACAAGAAGATTGAATCGCTCCTTCTCGGCGGCTCCTTCTTCTGTCAGGGATGCATAGTGGGTAAGGAGACCGTAGAGTTGACTGAAAACAGTCGGGATACTCGAGAGTATCTCGTACGCAGCCACCCCGGCAATGATGGCAGCGAGCAAGTCGACTCTGGTCCACCGACTCCTGACCCTGATCCTTGGCACACCTCTCGAAAGGACTCTCGCAATCGGCTCGGGATACCGGAGGAGAATCATCAGGGCGATCACATACACGACAAGGATTGCCGCCTGAGGTCCCGCTACTGCGTCACTCCATGGGCCACGATTGACAACAGCATTCAGAAGATAGCCGACGTATGAAAGTGAACTGAAAAACATAAACAATGCTACCAGGCGGATGGCAAGGATGCAGAACCTGAGAGGCGTGATGAGCGTTCGATTGGGTTCCATGGATTTTCTCCGATCGCGAGCATCTTTATAAGCAATGAGTTTGTCGATCCCCCGCTCCGGCAACGTTCATAGGGCCGGTCCGGGACATCTCCCCCAAAGCACGACAGGCCTTCCATCGGACTGATGAAAGGCCTGTATTGAGGAACACTGGAACTTGTTCTGCCGGAATTTACCTTTTGAGCGCTTGAGATGCAATAACGGGTGGAAAACCGAATCAGGTTTTCAATAATCTTCAAAGTGGTTCCGTCTGTTAAAATCCGTGATTCTCGAAGGGAGGCTCTTCATGGGTGTTGTCCAGAAGAGCGTTCTGAACGAAAAGTGATTTTGTCGACGACATCATGGAGCTCGGCGGGTTCGAGGTGTGCGTAGTACTCCTGCGTGATCTTGACATCACTGTGCCCCAGAAGCTTTGAGATCTGATATATTGACACCCCGTCGAGCGCAAGCCAGGAGGCGAAAGACGTTCTAAGGGATTGGAAGTTAAGCCGGCGGTCCAGACCGACTTCCCTCACGTACCTGCGCAACTTGGTCGTTACCCACCGTCGCAACATTGGCCTACCCCTTAGTGTAAAGACGATCCCTGAACCATTTCCGGGTTCCTGCGCGCGCAGGACCTGGATTGCGGTGTCTCCGAGAGGTACGGACCTTCGCTTCCCGGTCTTGGTCCTGAACGAGGCGCTGCTGCTGAGACGGGCAACCCGGGCTCGAAAATCCACCTGATCCCACCTGAGCGAGAGGATTTCTCCCTGCCTCATACCGGTCAATGCCGCAAAAAGAACCACGTCGCGAAGCCATGGTTCCCTGATCGTGTCGAGAAGTATCTGGAACTCCTCTCGCCCGTAGTATGGAGGTTCTCTTTCGGAAATCCGCGCCAGTGAGACTCCGTCAAGCGGACTTCTCGCGAGCATATTCCAACGGACGCCCAAGCGGAATGCCGACTTCAGCGTCCGGAGCTCGATATTGACTGTGGCTGGAGCTACCGCGGCCAATCGTTCTATCTTGTACTTGTCAATATCCCGGGGAGTCAGAGAGGGGAGGGGTGGGTTTCCGGCGGAGCTGCTAAAATGGGCAAAGGTGGTGCGGTAGATCGCAAAAGTACCGGGCTCAAGTGTAGCCCCGACGTACTTCAGGACCTCGGAAAAGAGATCTGAAACGCGCGGAGCCGGTCTTCGGACGGCCGATTTCCCTGACATATATGATATAGTGGCAGCCCCCCAGGTTTGACGACATTTTGAATCCCCTTGATTTCGTCACGCAGTGTCTTCAGGCCGAATGCAAAGGCTTGTGGACGGTGTGAAACACGAGCAAAATAGGCCCCGAAAACGCAGAACTTTTCCGTCCTGGCCTGTGTTTATTCTTCCTCACAAGGACGATCAGGGGAAGACTCCATAATGGCTCAAATCGCCACCGAAAAGCAATTCACGCGCTACCAACTTCTCGTAATCGCGTTCCTTTCCTTCATTCAGTTTACAGTCATTTTGGATTTCATGGTCATCGCTCCGTTGGGAGCGATGCTGATGGATATCCTGCATATGAGTCCCGCGCAATTCGGGTGGGCAGTGTCGGCGTATGCTTTCAGTGCGGGGATTTCCGGGCTCCTCGCAGCGGGGTTTGCGGACAGGTACGACAGGAAGCATTTCCTTCTGTTTTTCTACTCTGGCTTTGTGATCGGTTCGGTCCTCTGCGGCCTGGCAACTGACTATCGGTTCCTCCTCGTGGCGCGGGTGGTGACCGGCCTGTTCGGGGGCGTCGTGGCATCGGTCTCCCTGACCATTGTTACAGACCTCTTCCCATATGAGCAGCGTAGCCGGGTGATGGGATTCGTCCAGATGTCCTTTGCGGTCAGCCAGATCGCTGGTATCCCTATCGGTATTTATCTCGCAAATACGCTTGGATGGCATGCCCCGTTCTTGCTGATTGCGGCCATGAGTGCCGCCGTTGGAATCGTAATCGCGCGGTGGATGCGACCGGTTGACGCACACATTGCGCGACGGGCCGGACACCTGCACTCTCCGTTCGATCACTTAAAGAAGACCCTTTCCGATTTGCAGTATCGGAAGGCGTTTATGACGACCGGGCTACTGAGCATCGGCGGATTCCTCATGATGCCGTTCTCCAGCACATTTATGGTGAACAACACAGCAGTTTCACTGGCAGAACTCCCCCTTGTGTTCATGTTCACCGGTTTGGCCTCCATAGTCCTCCTCCCGTTGGTGGGAAAGATCAGCGATGCATTCGGGAAATTCAGAATTTTTTTGATCGGAACACTGATCGCAAGTGTCATGGTCGTCGTCTTCACGCATCTCTCTGTAACCCCTTTCTGGGAGATCGTTGCGGTCAATATCATTCTCTTCGCAGGCATTCTCTCCAGGATGATCCCGGCTACCGCGTTGATGACCGCTGTGCCTGAGGCAGTCGATCGGGGAGCATTCATGAGCGTCAATGCGTCTTTGCAACAGATCTCCGGAGGGGTGGCTTCGATCCTTGCGGGAGCAATCGTGGTGCAGCACAGCAGCAGCGGACCGCTCGAACACTATGACATCCTCGGATATCTCTGCGTGGGATTGATGTTTCTTTGCATCGCGTTGCTCTACAGCATTCATAAGCATGTTGAACAAAAGTTGGGCGATCCCAAAGCTGCGACTGGAAAAGAAGGGTGGGAGGGACAGGTCTCGCTCGAGAATTGATGCCCCGGGGAACGACTTCTTCGTTGCGACACTCTTTGTCCCGCAATCCAGGGCGACGGAACAATCTCCGCACCCCCTTATCAAATCATTTGTCCGGCACTGCACAAGTTCGGCTCCCCCGCTGCATGTCGGATTCGACCGGGTTCGTTCGACTGAGGTTTGAGCATCCCCTTCGATAAGACACCTACAGATAGGGAACCGATCAATAGAGCACTCCGACGGCGGTCGCCCCAAGCGAAACGCTCGTTGAGGCAGCCTTGAACGGAACATCGCTTCCGCATTACTAACAGAAGGTTCAACATCCGTTTAAAGGAGCCAACCATGGCATACATTCAAGGCAACCCGGGGGAGATTCGAGAGATAGCAAGGTATGAAGTGCGTCCCGAAGCGCTTGAGGAAGTGCTTGTTGCAATTCATGAATTTGTTGCATATCTCCAGACCAATGAACCTGGAGCACTTCGGTACGAGGTCTGGCAGGAGGACAAGCATCCGACCCGTTTCGTCCATCTTTTTGTCTGGCGGGATGAAGAAGCGAATCGCATTCACGGTCAATCAGCAGCGGTTAAGAAGTTTGCAGGCATCTTGTATCCCAAGTGCATTGCCCCGGTAGAATTCATTGAGTACAAACAGATTGATGCTGGCGCAGGTTTTAAGCGTGTCTAGATTCTCTGGGAATGCAGCGGGGCATAATCACGTCGCACAGCCGATTTCAGAACATTCCAGGCAAACTAGAGTAGGGACGCTATGGCAAAGACCAGAATGAATCCAAACGTCGACTTCTTTTTCAATAAGGCCGGCAGGTGGCAGAAAGAAGTAAACAAACTGAGAAGGATCGTTCTTGGCTGCCAGCTGACAGAAGACTTGAAGTGGGGCTGTCCCTGTTACACCTTGGAAGAAGGAAACATTGTATTAATCCACAAATTCAAAGAGTATTGTGCTCTCTTGTTTTTCAAGGGTGCCCTGTTGAAGGACCCCGGAGGAATCCTCATCCTACAAACCAAGAACGTACAGGCGGCGCGCCAGATTCGCTTCACGAACCTCCGAGAAATAGTCGAGAGGGCAACCGCCGTGAAGGCGTATATTCATGAAGCGATTGAAGTGGAAAAGGCCGGTCAGAAGGTAAAGCTCAAAAAGACCAGCGAATTTAGTATGCCCGATGAATTTGAAGGTGAGCTGAACAAACTTCCTGCCTTGAAAACGGCTTTTTATGCGTTGACGCCTGGACGGCAAAGAGCATACCTCCTATTTTTCTCAACACCTAAACAATCCAGGACCCGGGAAGCGAGGATTGAAAAATGTAAGCGAAAGATCCTCAATGGAAAGGGATTAACCGATTGACTTAGCACCGCCGTTCTCTTCTGGTCCAGTGACAACACTCAACAACCATCTTCCATGGAGTGCCTTATGAAATGGTATCACTACGTTGCTTGCCTCTTCGCTGGTCTCTTTCTGGCTAATGCCGTTCCACATTTCGTTCACGGCATATCCGGTGACGGTTTCCCTTCCCCATTTTCCAATCCCCCGGGCAAAGGATTGTCATCTCCTTTGGTGAATGTTTTGTGGGGGCTGGCTAATCTGTTCGTCGGGTACGTTCTCTTGAGAACAGGCAAGGTCTCCCAAACAAATAAGTGGAGTCTTCTCGCATTTTGTGCGGGCATTATTTGCATGAGTATCATGTTAAGCCTTGCATTCGTCGACAAGATGCACTAGGAGTGCAAGCAATGTATTCATCGCTCTATTCGCATGCAACGTGACCAGTTCGACTACCGTGGAAATCTGAGGGGGGAGTTGCCCGTCTGTGGCCATTCCCTCACGACGAGCACGACGATGGGCCGGCGGGGGCTCCTCAAGCGCGCAAAGCTGAGTCTCTCTCATCGTTCTCCAACTCAACCTGGATTCAGCTCGCCCTCCAATCGCAGCAGACGTTCTCATTCGGACTGCACTGCCTCCGCCTGCATTCTGGCGTGCTTGGCACCGCGCTGAATCAGGACAATCCCCCCCAGAATGACGAGTGTCGCCACGATGATTCTCACGTTCATCGGCTCAGAGGCCCACAGCCATCCGGCCAACACCGCCACCAGCGGATTCACGAATGAATGGGTTGCGACCAGCGTGGCCGAGAAGTGTTGCAGGAGCCACGTGTAAGCGGTGAAGGCGATGACCGACCCGAAGGTGATCAGGTAAAGCAACCCCAGAGCTGAGCGCAACGAGATCGAATGAAGATCCACTTGCGAGAATTCTCCGGAAACGCCGGCCGCCACCAGCAGCATTCCGGCTCCGCAGACGAGTGGAATCGCAGCACGGCCCATCGCGTCGGCGGGAAGGCGCAAGCGCGGCGAAATGCAGACACCGACCGCCCAGGCCGCCGCGCCGATCAGGATGGCCCCCATTCCCCATGTCAGGTTGCTGAGGTGCGTGAATTCACGGAAGGTCAAGATCCCGACCCCGACCAGACCAAGCAGGAGGCCAACACCGTTCATCCAGTTGATCTTCTCCTGCTTCATGGCAGCGCCAATCGCGAGAATCCAAAGAGGCTCGCTCGCCACTAACAATGCTGCCAATCCAGACGATACATGTTGCTCAGCCCAGTGCAGGCTACCGTGTCCGACCAAAAAGAAGAGCGCGCCTACAACGGCTCCGGCGACCCAATGTTCGCGGCGTGGACGGAATCCGCGGCTCCAGCAATAGCCGAGCAGGATGAGGCCAGCTGTAGTGTGCCGAACCCCGGCCGTGACCAACGGAGGTATGGTCTCGACCGCGTACCGGATTGCGAGATACGTCGTGCCCCAAATCAGGTAGATCGCGATGA
>OCTA010005335.1_pt1 | contig 11156 bp, 11 predicted proteins | sample 1538991 | NCBI WGS metagenome assembly OCTA01 (sample SAMEA3539302, study PRJEB22396) | soil metagenome | biome: tundra; feature: field; material: soil | place: USA | collected 2010-05 | depth 0.15 m | reverse complement strand
GGCCGCTCCGCCCGCGCCACCGTCCACGGGAACGCAGGTGCAGGCGTTCAGAACCGGCGTGTAGCCGGGTGCGCAATCGACCGCACATTTGCTGCTTCCGCAGCCGACGGCAATGCCGAGCGTTGCGAGGCCAAGGAATGCTAGGGCTATCGTTTTCATCGGCGGAGGGTACGCCGAGCCCGGTGACGGCTCAAGCCGTCGGATGGTGGGGCACCGGTCTTGCGGTGGCCGATTCGTGCTTAGGTTGGGCGGCGGGAGGCAGAGTATGAAAAATCAAAAACAGGTGATGAAGGCCAAGCGAAATCAGCCACGCTCGGACGACGGAAACGCATTCATTCCCGATCCCGAAGGCGGACCGGCTCGGACGAGCGACGACCTGGCGGAGAATCTGGCCGAAGGCTTCATTCAGGGCGCGACCCAGAATGACGAGGCGGACGACGAGGCCCTGGACGGACTGGTCCCGGAGGAGATCGGCGGGCCCTTCGTGGAGTCTACCGGCGCCGCCGAGTTTGCTGAAGGGACGGATGCTTCGAACCCTGCCGATGCTTCGCGCGAGCCGCTGCCGCGGCCGGTGGCGGGATTGATCCACGATCCCGAGGTCGAGGAGGAGACCGAGGAGGATCCAGAGACCGACTAGGGAACGGGGTGATGATCGACGAGGTCTTCCTTGTCGAAGGCCGACTCGGTGATCGGGCCATCCGAATCGACCGGGTGATGATCGGTCAGGTCTTCCTTGTCGAAGACCGACTCGGTGATCGGCTGGCTGTCGTCGACCACGTCGGACGACCGCGGGGGCGCAGGCGGGGGAGCCACCACGGCGGCGGTGATCGCCAAGCGCGCCGACGAGGTCAGGGCAGCGGCCCCGCGATCGGCTGCAGCCGCGCGTTCTGCCATCGGCGGTGGGGGCGGGGCAAGAGGGGACGGCTGCGGCGGGGTTCCGGGCGCGGGCAAACGGGTGTTCGGTTCGGCGGAGATGCGGCCCGTGGGGAGCGTAGTCGAGGTGGCGGCCATGGGCGCAGGTGCTGCCGCGGCGGTTACCCCCGCGTGCAAGCCGTAGATTGCGAACAGCAGCGCGACCAAGCTCAACCCAGCGATCGAAGAGACAATTCGTTGTGTCGACATCTCCCTCAGAAGGTGTGCAGGGACCCGACGGCGTCAAGCTCGTCCTCAGCCATTTGGCCCGCGATTCCGACGCGTAACTTCGGGTGTTCTGCTGGTTACGAACGGCAGGCATTCGCCACGCACGGTAGCTGTGCCGTGAGCAATGAAGGTGGCGGTTGCGGGGTCGCGGACATTGGTTCTGTTCTTGCGTTGCACGAGCGGACAACGACCGAGAGGTCAGAACGCCGCCCAGGAGGGCCCCATGCTCCCGCTTCCAATCTTTGTATTACTCGCTCAAATGTCCGCGCCCGGCAGCATGGGTCCGGGTAACAGCGGCCCTGGCAACCCCAGCCCGGGAAACCCCGGGCCCGCAACCCTGCCTGGAGGTACAGCTCCCGGAAATACGGGTCCCGGAAATACGGCTCCGGGAAACGGTTCTCCCGGAGCGCCGGGCCCTGGCAATACTGGACCAGGCACACCGGCTCCCGGCACCGACCGACCCGGCAACACCAATCCCGGTCCGGGGAACGGGGGCACCGGAAACAGTGGGCGGGGGAAGACCGATCCATTGATCTTCGACTCGGGGAACACTGGGTCGGGCGCCAAAGATCCCGCGACGGGATCGACCAGCGTCGGCTCATCGAAGTCGGGCTCTGCAACCCGCAAGCACAAGCGGAAGAACGACAGCAGCAGCGGCGTCCCCGGATCGAGCGCGTCGGATACCACCGGGGCGCCTTCTTCGCGCCCGAACACCGCCGCACCCCCGACCGGTACGCCGTGACCGGCATCTGAGGACCGCGCTCGTCGGCCGACTTCGGGGTGGGGTAGGTCGGGAAAGTCGGAAGGCGGAGACCCGCGGAATGATCCGAAGGCGGTTGAGTTATGTCATGGCGGGGGCGGCGGACGGACGCCGGCCCACGCTGCGCGGGATCGCCAGGGACCGGTCGGCGATGGTGTTCATCGCGGTGGCCCTCGTGGGCCTGTGCGCGGTCCTGGTGCACCCGATCGCGCAACGGCTGGAGCTGAGACGGCTCTCGTACGAGAGCTCGACTTGGCCGCGGGTACGCGGGGTCGTGCTCGACGGCCGGGACAGGTGGTCCTCGTCCCCCCGGAGTGGCAAGTCGTACTGGCCGACGATCGACTACCGCTACTCCGTCGGGGGAACCACGTTCGAGGGGGACCGGGTGAGCTTCCGATCGAGCTACAGCCGCTCCGAGGCCGAGGCGGCCGTAGCCAGATATCCGGCGGGATCGGCCGTCACGGTCTGGTACCGGCCGGGCGACCCCCGAAGGTCGGTCTTGGAGCCCGACACCTGGAATGGCGGCCGCGCGCTGAGCGCGTTGCTTCCCATCGCGATCGCAGTGACGGCCCTCGCGCTCTTCTGCGTGGCCCTGTTGCTGCTGGTGTCCCGGCCGAGGCAATGAGGCCGCCTCAGACCCAAAAATCTGGCCGCGCCGCCGGCCGCCGATTACCCTTTCGGTCCCGATATGCCCTCCGTCTTTACCCGCTACCAGAAGTTCGTGATCGCCGTTCTGGCCTTCCTGCAGTTCACGATCATCCTCGACTTCATGATCATCGGACCGCTCGGCGCGCTGCTGCTGCGGGACATGCATATCACCACCCGGCAGTTCGGGCTGGTCGTCTCGGCGTACGCCTTCAGCGCCGGCACCTCCGGCCTCCTCGCGGCGGGATTCGCCGACAAGTTCGATCGGAAGAAGCTGCTGCTGTTCTTCTATTGCGGCTTCCTGCTGGGCACGCTGCTCTGCGGGGTGGCCGGAAGCTACGGGTTCCTGCTGGGCGCCCGCATCGTGACGGGCGTCTTCGGCGGCGTCATCGGCTCGATCAGCATGGCGATCATCGCCGATCTGTTCCCGCTGCAGGTCCGCGGTCGGGTGATGGGGACGGTGCAGACCGCCTTCGCCGCCAGCCAGGTGATGGGCATCCCTCTCGGTGTCTTTCTGTCGAACCGCTGGGGTTGGCACGCTCCCTTCCTCATGATCTTCGTGGTGAGCGCCGCCGTCGGGGTGGTGATCGCGCTGCGCCTGGAACCCATCGTCGAGCATCTGAAGGTGCCGGCGCGGGGCAAGCCCGGCAATCCCTTCCAGCATCTGGTGACGACTGTCAGCCAGGGCCGCTATCTGCGGACGTTCGCGGCGACGATGCTGCTGGCCACGGGCGGCTTCATGCTGATGCCCTTCGGCAGCACCTTCACGGTCAACAACCTCGGTATCTCGCTGCAGAAGCTCCCCTGGGTCTACATGATCACGGGCGCCGTCACCTTCGTCGCCGGGCCGCTGCTGGGGAAGCTGAGCGACACCATCGGCAAGTATCAGGTCTTCTGCATCGGGTCGGTGGGCGGCGCGGCGATCGTCGGCGTGTATTGCCACCTGGGCACGACCCCCTTGTCGATGGTCATCGCCATCAACGCCGTGTTGTTCGTGGCCGTCACCTGCCGGATGATCTCGGCCAGCGCGCTCATCTCCGCGGTGCCCGACATGCAGGACCGCGGCGCCTTCATGTCCGTGAACTCGTCGTTGCAGCAATTCTCGGGCGGCGTCGCGTCGTCGCTGGCGGGGTTGATCGTCGTGCAGGCGCCGGACGGTCGATTGCTGCACTACGATCTGCTGGGCTACGTCGTGATGGGGGCGATGACGCTGGTGGTTGCGCTCATGTACCCGATCCACCGGGCCGTCATGCGGAAGATGGCCGCCGCAGCTGCGGCGGCGGCTGAGGGTGAGGCCGCCAAACCAATGGCTGCGGCGGCCTCGTAGGCCGCGCCGCTAGGCGATCTGACCGAGGAGACCGGCCAGCCCGCCTCCGGGAACGGATTCGACAGCCCATTCGGTGGCTTTGCCGTCGCGCACGGTGATCGCGATCCGCTCCAGCGGGTTGCGCCATTTTCGCGCCGTCGCGGGCAGCGTCGGTCCCTTCGGGATCGAGAGGGTGCCGGTGTGAGTCCCCGTGACCTCGACGGTGGCGTAGACGATGTTGCCGGCCTCTCGCAGGTTCCTCATGTTGTGGTTGAAGTCCGGCAACCCGGCCCGGAGCGTCGCCCAGACCCCGAGGGCTTCGTCCTTGTTCAGCGGTTGGGGGGTGACGCCCGCGAATCGAAAGTCCTCCGCCAGGTAGGCGGCCGCCTTGCCCAGCTCACCGCCCGAGATCTCCTTGTCCAGCTTCATTACGATGTCGAGTGCGTTCATGGTGTTCTCCTTGTCCGTTTCGTGGTCTTCGTTGTGGCCCGCAGCCACGAGAGGCACTATGGCGGCGGCATTCGCCGGGGGGAATGATTGAAGCAGCACACCGGCCGTGCGATTCTGCACGGGTGCTCGACTGGAACGATCTCCGCTATTTCTTGGCGATTTCGCGGGCGAAGACCCTCGCCGGCGCCGCCCGGGACCTCGGTGTCGAGCACACGACGGTGGGACGGAGGCTCTCGGCGTTAGAGACCGCGCTCGGCGCGCGGCTGTTCATCCGGGGGCCCGACGGTCTGGCCGCGACGGCCGCCGGCCGCGAGATGCTCCCCCTCGCAGAGGAGGTCGCCACGAGCGTCGAGGCGATCGAGCGGCGGGTGTCGGGTGACGACGGCCGCATCGAAGGGACGGTGCGGGTTTCCACCTCGGAAGCGCTCAGCGGCTACTTCGTCAAGCGCTTCGTGGCCATGCGTGAGCGTCACCCCGGGCTGGTCGTCGAGATCTTGAGCGGGAACCACGCCTCCGATCTCCTGCGCGGCGAGGCCGACCTGGCGGTCCGCGCGCGGCCCGTGACCGAACCCGACCTGGTGGCGCGGAAGTTGACGGGCGCCGGCTGGTCGCTCTATGCCTCGCAGGACTACGTTGATGAGAAGGGCACGCCGCTCGCCCCGGAAGACCTGAGCGGGCATGACGTCGTCGTTTTTGACGGCAGCCTCAGTCAAACGCCCGGCGCGCTGTGGATGACGGAGCACGCGGAGGGGACCAACGTCGTCATGCGCGGAAACAGCATCGTCGCCGTTTTCAACGCCGCCATCTGCGGGATGGGCATCACGGCCCTCCCATGTATCCTGGCCGAGGCCACGCCCGTTCTCCGGAGGCTGACGCCACGGGTGCTCGGGGTGCGGGAGGTCTTCCTGGTCGTCCACCCCGACCTCGCGCGCGTCGCGAGGGTGCGGGCCGTCATGGATTTCATCGTCGATCTGATCGCGCGCGACGTGGCACTCTGGACCGGCGTGACGCCCCAAGCGAAGCCCGCGCGGCGAGCTCGCGCCGCTGGGATCTGAGGGCCGGAGTTCGACGTGAGGGGGGCGTCCTTCTTCTTTACCGTGCCAAAATCGCCGGATCCGCCCGGGCCGGCCGCCTGAGACTCGAGCCGCTACCCTGGAGCGGTCACCCGCCGCCGTCGCCGGGCGAGGAGCAGGGACGACAGCACGCCCATCATAGCCAGGGCAGACCCGACCGAAGCGCTCCCGGAGGGGCCGTCGATCGCGCACGAACAGCCGCCCGATGTGGCCGGCGGGGTCACGTTGGCGCCACCTTGTCCCGCGCCGGCGCCGGCGCCGCCCGTCGGGCTCGAGCCACCGGTTCCGGTCGTCGCCGTTCCCCCGGTGCCCGACGCCGTAGCGCCCCCAGTGCCATCGCCGCCATTGCCCGCCGCGCCGCTCGTTCCCGCGCGACCCGCCGAGCCCGCCGTCCCGCCCGAGCCGCCGGTCCCGACGCCGCCCGTGCCCGCCGTGGTGGTCCCTCCGGCCCCGGTGGTTCCCCCGCTTCCCGTCCCGCCGCTCGCGCCACCGGTCCCGGTGGTCCCGGCCGCGCCGTATTCATAAGCGCCGAGATCCGGGGCGGCGCCCACGAACGGAAGACCCACGTCCGTCCCCTTGTCGATCATCGCGCTGCCCGCGGCCAGCTTCAGAAAATCCACGGCCGGCATGGTGCCGTCGGCCGCGCGAGGTCCGAGCGCCCCCGAGGATTCGACGCCCACGCCGGTCATGGAGACGCTCGGGTCGGTGATGCTGGCGAAGTCTTTGGCCGCCGGCGTGATGTTCAGATCCCAGGTGTTGAACATGGTGTCGACGCCGCCCATGTTGGTGTTCTTGTTGGGGTAGCCAATGTTGTTCCGCATGATGTGCACCAACGTTCCGGTCAGGATGATGGTCGTGCCCGGCGTGTTGGCGGGGCTCGCCAGCATGTTGTAGTTGGTCCCGTTCATGAACGACGTGTTGTTGTACCAAGTGTTCCCGCCCGAGGAATGGTTGGCATAGAACCCGTTCGCCTTGTTCTTCCAGGCCACGTTGTTCTGGACCAGGTGCCGGATGCCGGTGGCGCTGCTCCCCATCTTGAAGCCGTTCCCATTGCCGTCGGCCGGGTTGAAGGTGCCGTACATGGCGTACCCGTTGCCGAACGCCCAGGAATTCTCGACGGTGACGGGAACCTCCTGGTTGATCAGATCGTAGCCGTCGTCGGAGTTCCACCACGATCGGCAGCCCCGGATGATCGTGGTGGCGCCCGTCGTCTGGTAGTGGACGCCGAAGCCGTCGGCGTTCTGTCCCTGGCCCTGCGACGACGTCGCGTCGTAGTTGTCGTGCGCGTCGCAATTGAGGATCAGATGGCCCCCGGCGTTCTTGCTGCCGATGAAGATTCCGTTGCCGCTGTTGTGGTGCATGTTCAGCGACTCGAAGGTGTCGTTGCCGCCGCCGGTCACCGCCACGCCGTTGTTGGAAAAGGTGTTCATCGGGACATAGCGGATCTCGAGCCCCTTGAAGTGCAGGTAGCTCGCGTTGATGACGAACCCGTGCGTGTAGCCGGTGGTCGAGATGGTCATGTTCGTGAAGTCGAAGACCGGGATCTCGCTCTGGTAGGCGAAGTAGTTGATCGGGCCGGTCGCCGTCCCGCTCTTCGTGAAGTTGATGCCGGCGCCGGTGGTGGCGGGCGTCGTGATGTTGTAGGTCCCGCCCCGGATCCAGACCGTGTCGCCCGCGGCCGCGGTGCTCACCCCCTTTTGCAGGGTGGCGAAGGGCGCCGCCATGGTGCCGGCATTCGAATCGCTGCCGGTCGTGGCCACGTAGTAATCGGTCGCGCGGGCGCGCCCGACCGCGAGGAGGGTGGTCAGGAGGGCCAGCGAGGCCGACAGTGAGAATTTCATCGAACGCTCCTTCTTGGGGGTCTTGCCGAGCGAAACCCGCCTAGAACAAAGGGCCACGGAGCGCGAAACTGGTGCAGGCCGCCGAAAAGAACCCGATGGCCACCCCATCAAGGTACCGCGCGTCAGGCGGGGGCCGCCAACTCGTCGACGGTTTCGAGGGTGATTCGGCCGATCGCGCCGGTGCGAAAGTCGTTGAGCAACGCGACCGAAGCCCGGGCGACGTCCTGTCCGCCCCCGGGCTTCTTCGCCAGAGAGCGCCCCGCGGCGATGAGCCCCAGCAGCGTGTGCTCGTCGCAGGGGCGGGGGAGCACGCCGAACCGTCGCGCGAGCAGCTCCGGATAGTGCCGGAGCAGGTACCGCCCCAGCGTCAGCGCGACGTCTTCGTCGTCGTAAGCCGCGCGACCGATGCTGTGGAGCGCGGCCAGCTTGGACGCGGTTTCTTGCGCCATCCCCGGCCACAGCATCCCCGGCGTGTCGACCAGGCTCATGCCGGGGCCGAGGCGGTGGAACATCTGAACCTTGGTGATCGCCGGCTCGTCACCGACGTGCGCGACGTGGCGCTTGAGGATCGCGTTCATCAAGGTCGACTTGCCCACGTTGGGAATGCCGAGAATCATCATCCGCAGCGGCTTGTCGGCGGCGCCGCGATCGGGACGCAGCGTTCGACAAGCGGCGAGGACGCGCGGCAGCTCGCTCGGCTTCTTCGCGCAGAGGGCAATCGCCTCGACGCCGGGCTGACGGTTGTAGTGCTGCAGCCAGTATCGGGTCTGCTCCGGATCGGCTGCGTCCGATTTGTTCAGCAGCTTGAGCGCGGGACGCTGGCCGGCGAGGCGCAAGCGCTCGAACACGGGATTGCAACTGGCGTGCGGAGCCCGCGCGTCGAGCACCTCGATGACGAGATCGGTCTTGCGCATGGTCTCGGCGGCCTTCGACCGAGCGGTGACCATGTGGCCGGGGTACCAGTTGATGGACATGGGGTTCGGTCGAGATGCTCACCAGGAGTTGGCGACGCGGTTGCGGTCCCGATCGTACGCGTAGAGGCCAACCTCGTGGGGATCGTTCGCTCGGCCTGTCACGAGCCCTTGCGCCAGGTACCGTATACGAGCTGGAGGTGAAGTCATGAAGAAGGAAACGTTCCGGTATCGAATCCTGGTGGAGTGGAGTGGAGCGAAGAGGATCAGGCATTCATCGCCCGGGTCCCAGCGCTGCCGGGGTGCCTCACACACGGAGCGACGGCAGAGAGGGCGGCGCACGGGGCCGAGGTGGCCGCGGGGTTGATTCTCGACGTTATGAAGGAGGACGGCCGGACGCCGCCGCCCACGAGTGTCCAGGGCGTGGTCGTCGGCGCCCTTGGACCTGGATCCCGGTGACGTCGACCACCGAGCGGCTAAAGTATCGTGGTTCTACGCGAGGATGGCGGAACTGGTAGACGCGCCAGACTTAGGATCTCGGCGGAGTGGGCCGCGGACAGGTTGCGGCCGAGACCCGGGATCGGTCGCACGTCGGTCAAGGGACCGTTTCGCGCCCGTAGAACTTGCGTAAACGGCGGGATCCAGCGCTGACATGTCGCCCCGACTCTTGCCAAGATCGGCTGGAGGGAGGTGGGGAGATGAGGACGACGACAAAGGAACCGCTGTCATCGAGCGACGCCCGGGCTGCCATCCTTTCATGCCACGACGAGCTGCGTGGGCTGGTTACCGAGACAATTCATTTCGCGGACGGCGCCACGAAGTCCGACCGTGACGTCGAGCCGCTGCGCGCCCACGTGCGGGAGCTCTACGAGGCGTTCGAAGAGCACATGGACTTCGAGGAACGAATCCTCCCGACGGCTTTGCGCGACGTCATCGGGTGGGGAGCCGTCCTGGAGGCACAACTGGTCGAGGGCCACGAAAGGCAACGGGCCATTCTCGCATCGGCGATCTCGGCGCTGGAACCGGCCGGGGGCCTCTCGCCTGCCCGCCTGGTCCAGAGCATCCGCACCCTTGCGGACACCATCCTCGTCGACCTCAAGACGGAAGAGAGCTGCTTGCTCAGCGCCGACCTGGACGCAATGACCCTCGACTCACGCGGAGGATGACGGTCCGCACGAAGCGATGAACGCGTCATAGCCGGCGGAAGATCAGCCTCGACCATTCCAGCAGGCGGATGGTGATCTTGCATGTGATTTCGCGCTCGTTTCTTTACCGTAAATTCTTGGCCGGCATGAAAACAGAGGCCTTTGTCATCGGGCTGAAATGCTAATGGTGCGTAGGTGAGGGTTTCGACACTTCCGTCGCGAGGGGAGATTGGGATCATGCCGCAAGAACAAGTCAAACCGATCGCGCTGGTCGAACGAATCGACGAACACGCGCGAACCAGCGTTCCCAAAGAACACGTCGCCCTCCAAAAAGCGGCGGTGAAGCCGGAAAAGAAAAGATTGAAAGCCCTGCAGAAGACCGAGAAAAAGCAGCTGAAACAGAAGCTGAAGAAGAAGAAAGATTCGAACAAGGCTACCGCGGGATCTTTCCCCATGATCCAGCTGATCAACGAACAGGTGCGCACGGCCATTCCCCAGGAACTGGTCGCCAAGGTAAAGGACGCAAGAAGCAAGAAACAGATCATTAGCTCCACGTATCCCTATCCGATACAGATGAAGACCGCGGATTATCTGGAAGAGATGGAGCTGCTGCAAATCGAACTAGTAAAGATGCAGACTTGGGTCCAGAAGGTTGGCGAACGCATCGTCCTGCTATTTGAAGGGCGCGACGCCGCGGGCAAGGGAGGAACGATCCAGCGGTTCACGGAGAACCTAAATCCTCGCGCGGCGAAGGTCGTGGCCCTCGCCAAACCGTCGGACACGGAGCGTGGGCAGTGGTATTTCCAGCGCTATATCGAAAAGCTCCCAACCAAAGGTGAAATCGTCTTCTTTGACCGGTCCTGGTACAACCGCGGAGGCGTCGAACATGTGATGGGATTTTGTACCCCGCACGAGTATCTGGAATTCATGCGCCAGACGCCGGAATTTGAACGCATGATGGTGCGCAGCGGAATTCACCTCTATAAGTTCTGGTTTTCTGTGAGCCGCGAGGAACAGCTGCGGCGTTTTCTCGGTCGAGCGAAAGATCCCCTCAAACAATGGAAACTCAGCCCGATGGACGTGGAATCCCTCGGCCGATGGGATTCGTACACCAAGGCCAAGGAGGCCATGCTTTTTTATACGGACACCGCGGATGCGCCGTGGACGATCGTGCGCTCCGATGACAAGAAGCGCGCGCGTCTCAATGCGATCAAGTACATCCTGCACAGCATTGCCTACGAGGGTAAGGACACCGACATCGTCAGCGCGCCCGATCGGCATATCGTCGGCTCGGCCAAGGCGATTTACGAACACGGGGAACATCCCCATGCGCACCTTCCCCCCGACCAATCAAGGGCCGCCGAGGGGCATTCCAGAGCCAAAGCCGCCACTGCGGGTAGTTGAAGCGCCAGTCGTTTGAGGAGAAGGCCGCCGGCACTCTTTGAGCGGGCGGGGCCACGTTGGACTTCGCAACCGAACGAACCAATCGTTGCCGATGGCTCCCCGCGGATCTCCGGCAATCGTCTCATTCGAGCGCAGCACAGTCCTGGCGTTGCGGCACGAGCCGCGTTTCGTGGACCTGGCGCCGGCACGCCACCACAGTGGTGACGCGGTTGACGTACTGCGCGCGGTCGATTACTTCCCGAGTTGCGGGGTCAGTCCGTCGACGTGCATCTCGAAGTATTCATTTTTGCTGTAGGGCCCGACCACGGCTTCGACGAGCTCGCGCACGGCGTCGAGGGATTTGCCTTCCCAGATGCAGACCCCGAGTCGATGGTCCTCGGTGGCCGCGTGAATGGGCAGCTTCACGTGGCCACGAGATCCTACGGACGGCGAACACGTCTGCCACTCGGCGCGGTCAGCGGGCCAGTGAGTTTCGCAAACA
>OCTA010005334.1_pt1 | contig 11158 bp, 8 predicted proteins | sample 1538991 | NCBI WGS metagenome assembly OCTA01 (sample SAMEA3539302, study PRJEB22396) | soil metagenome | biome: tundra; feature: field; material: soil | place: USA | collected 2010-05 | depth 0.15 m | reverse complement strand
CGCAGGCGGGTGCTTCGGGGCTGGGGGTCGACAAGAACGCCGCGCAGATCGCGGCGATCATCTGGTTCTAGTCAACGTCATTTCGTCTCACACGAGGAATCCGCTATGAAGACCAATTTGAAGCTGGACGGAAGATGGATGTCTGTGGCCCTGCTCGGCGGCTCGCTGCTGGCGCTGGGCTGTTTGATCCCGGCGCCGTCGGCGCCGAGCGCGACGCCGGGCTCGGCGGCCTCGATTCACGCCGGGGGCGCGGCGGAGCCGGCCAGCGCCGCACCGGTCGCGCTCAAGGATTGCGGTCCGAACGCGCTGATCGACGACGGCGAGGACGGCAACAACCAGAATCTGCCGCTCGATGGCCGGGGCGGCTACTGGTACACGTTCAAGGACAAGGGGACCACGACCGTGGACCCGCCGGCGGGTGAAGAGGGCGGAACCTTCGCGATGAGCGAGGGCGGGCACGCCTCGCAGTTCGCGGCGCGCTACCACGGCAAGATCGGGACCGGCGCCATCGTCTTTTCGGGGCTCGGCATGAACTTCATCGACCCCAAGGGGCAGTACGACGCCTCCAAGTACAGCGGGATCTCTTTTTGGGCCAAGCGCGGCGAGAGCTCGACCGGCAAGGTCCGGCTCAAGGTCCCCGACGTCAACACCGATCCGGACGGCGCGGTCTGCACCGAGTGCTTCAACGACTTCGGCGCCGACATGACCTTCACGACCGAATGGAAGCAGTTCGTCTTTCCGTTCAAGAAGATGAAGCAGCTGGCCGGGTGGGGAAATCCGCTCAAGAAGCAGATCACCCCCTCCAAGATCTACGGCATCCAGTTTCAGGTGAACATCCCCAGCGCCAACTACGACATCTACGTCGACGATCTCAAGTTCACCTGCGACTAGCGCGCCGCAGCCCGCCGACACCGCCGCACCCCTCGACCGAAAGAGAAGACGAGATGCGTTTTGGATATTTCGACGACCAGAGCCGCGAATACGTCATCACCACGCCGAAGACCCCCTACCCCTGGATCAACTATCTAGGGTCGGAGAATTTCTTCTCGCTGGTCTCACACCGCGCCGGCGGCTACTGCTTCTACCGAGACGCGCGCCTGCGGCGGCTCATGCGCTACCGCTACAACAACGTCCCCACCGACGTGGGCGGTCGCTACTTCTACATCAACGACGGCGGCGAGGTCTGGAACCCCAGCTTCGCGCCGACCAACACCGCCCTCGACGCGTTCGAGTGCCGCCACGGCCTCGGCTACACGCGCATCACGGGCGAGCGCAAGGGTGTGCGCGCATCGCTGCTCATGCTGGTGCCGACCGGGCACACCGCGGAGATTCACGAGCTCCGGATCAAGAACAACAGCACGGGCCCCAAGAACCTGAAGGTCTTCTCGTTCATCGAATGGTGTCTCTGGAACGCCTACGACGACATGACCAACTACCAGCGCAACTGGTCGACCGGCGAGGTCGAGGTCGAAGGCGGCGGCAGCACGCTCTTCCACAAGACCGAATACCGCGAGCGGCGCGATCACTTCGCGTTTTATCACGTCAACGCCAAGGTGGCCGGGTTCGACACCGATCGCGAGACCTTCTTCGGCCTTTACAACGACTGGAGCGCGCCGCAGGTCGCGCTCAAGGGGGAGTCGTCGGGCTCGGTGGCCAGCGGCTGGGCACCCATCGCCTCGCACGGCCTGGACGTCGCCCTGGCGCCCGGCGAGGAGAAGACCTTCGTCTTCACGCTCGGCTACGTCGAGAATACCCGGGAAGACAAGTGGGAGAAGCCGGGCGTCATCAACAAGAAGCGCGCCCACGATCTGATCGCCAAGTTCTCCCAGCCGGAGCAGGTGGCCGCCGCCATGCAGGGGCTGTCGGACCACTGGTCGAAGCTGCTCTCGAACTACGCCGTCGAATCAACGGACGAGAAGTTGAACCGGATGGTCAACATCTGGAACCCCTACCAGTGCATGGTCACCTTCAACATGTCGCGCAGCGCCTCGTACTTCGAGACGGGGATCGGGCGCGGGATGGGATTCCGCGATTCGAATCAGGACCTGCTGGGGTTCGTGCACCTGGTGCCGGCCCGCGCGCGCGAGCGGATCATCGACATCGCCTCGACGCAGTTTCCCGACGGCAGCGCCTACCACCAGTACCAGCCGCTCACCAAGCGCGGCAACAACGATGTCGGCAGTGGCTTCAACGACGATCCGCTCTGGCTGATCTTCGGCGTCGCGGCCTACATTCGCGAGACGGGGGACTACGGGATCCTCGACGAGAAGGTGCCCTACGACAACGATCCGAAGAGCGCGACCACGCTGTTCGAGCACCTCAAGCGCTCGTTCGAGCACGTGCTCAACAACCTGGGCCCCCACGGGCTGCCGCTCATCGGTCGCGCCGACTGGAACGACTGCCTCAACCTGAACTGCTTCTCGGAGACGCCCGACGAGTCCTTCCAGACCACCGGCAACAAGACCGGACGGACGGCGGAGTCGGTCTTCATCGCCGGCATGTTCGTGGGCGTGGCGCCGGACTACGCCTATCTGGCCGACAAGCGCGGCCTCACCGACGACGCCAAGAAGGCGCGCGCCGAAGCCGCCAAGATGACCGACGTCGTGCTCAAGCACGGCTGGGACGGCGAGTGGTTCCTGCGCGCCTACGACTTCTTCGGCAAGAAGGTCGGCACCAAGGAGACCAAGGAGGCGCAGATCTTCATCGAGCCGCAAGGCTTCTGCGTCATGGCCGGCATCGGCGTCCAAGGGGAGGGCGGCCAGGCGAAAAAGGCGCTCGACTCGGTCAAAGAGCGGCTCGACACCAAGTACGGCATCGTCCTCAACAGTCCGCCCTACACGGAGTACCACGTCGAGCTGGGCGAGATCTCGTCGTACCCGCCCGGCTACAAGGAAAACGCCGGCATCTTCTGCCACAACAACCCGTGGATCATCATCGCCGAGACGATGATCGGCCGCGGCGATCGCGCCTTCGAGTACTGGAAGAAGATCGCTCCGGCGTATCTGGAAGATCAGAGCGAGGTCCACCGCCTCGAGCCGTACGTCTACGCCCAGATGATCGCGGGCAAGGACGCCGTCCGGCACGGCGAGGCCAAGAACTCCTGGCTCACCGGCACGGCGGCCTGGAACTTCGTGGCCATCTCGCAGTACCTGCTGGGCGTCCGCCCCGACTTCGACGGTCTGCGCGTCCACCCCTGCCTGGGTAGCGAGATCGGCAAGTTCACCGTGACCCGCAAGTGCCGCGGCGCCGAGTACCGCATCCACGTCAAGAACAGCGGCAAGGGTGGGGCCCCCAAGCTCACCGTCGACGGAAAATCCGTGAGCGGCGACCTGGTCCCCTACGCCAAGCCGGGCTCGACCGTCATCATCGACTGCGAAGTCTGAGCTGAGGACGGACGACCGGTCGCCTGAGTCGCTCGGTCAGACCCTGAAAAGCTCGATCCCGTATCTCCGTAGCGCCTTGTCGGCGGTGAGGAGGGGGGTCGCCTCGACCATCGCTTGCGCGACGATCATCCGGTCGAACGGGTCTCGATGATGATCCGGCAGATCGGCGACGCGCAGTGCGTGCGCAGCCGAGATCGGCAGGACATCGGTCTGCGTGGCCTCGAGCCGCGACGGAACGAAGGCAGGTGGCGCGATCGGGAGCGGGAGCTTCCCGATGCCATACTTGATCACGATCTCCCAGACGCTCGCCGACGAGAGTAGCCGCTCGGTGTCCCGGTCGGCGAGCCGATCGAGGGTCGACTTCGAGAACCGCTCGGGCTCCGAGCACAGCCAAAGCCAGCAGTGCGTGTCGATCAGGACCTTCAACCCCCGCGACCCCGGAAGGCCTCGAGGATCTCGGCAGGCAGAGGCGCATCAAAATCCTCGGGTACGGCCAGCTTTCCCCGATCCGCGCCAAACACGGGCGCCGGGCGGCGCGCTTCGTGCGGCACCAGGCGAGCCACCGGTTTGCCCGCCCGCGCGATGAGCACCTCTTGGCCCCGCTCGACGTCGGCCAGCAGGCGAGAGAAGTGTGTCTTGGCCTCGTGAACGTTGACCGACTTCACGAACCTAGTGTGGACTAAGATATGGACTAAGGCAAGCCCGCGGGAGATCTCCAGGAATGAAAAAGGCCACCTGCGGAGCCCGCAGGTGGCCTTGAATCGAGCGGAGGCGACAGCTACGGCTTGAGCAACGTGAGGTTGTTGACGCAGAAGCTGTACGGCGTCGCGGCGGTGGTGTTGGTGAACACCTGGAACTGGATCGAAGCCACCATCGTTTTGTCGAAGGCCGGCGGGGTCACCGACGGGGTCTGGCCTGTCAAGTACATCGGACCGCCGACCTGATCCCAGGTGATCTCCTGGTGGAGGCCGTTGGTGAGCGGCGACGAAGCCATGTTCACCCCGTCCCAGTAGGGGCTGTCGGTGCCGTGCTCCATGTTGAAGGGGAAGTTGACCCGCATCTTCATCGACGGAATCACGTCCCCGGTGAAGTCGAAGCCGATGCCCCTGTACGGGGTCATATCGAAGTATCCCTTCGGCGCGCCGCCCTCGCCGCCGGGGTTGTTGAAGTCGAGGCCGATCCCGGCGCCGAAGAGGTGCGAGTAGTCGGTCGTTCCCGCGGCGTTCATGAGCACCTGGGCGGCCGTGCCGCTCGTGCACATGCCCTTCCCCGCGGTCGGCGGAAAAGGCTGGCCCGGCGTCGGCGACGTGATCTGCGAGCACTTGTCCATCGTGAAACCGCCCACGCTGCACTGGCTGTCCGCGAAGTCGGTGCTGGTCAGGTTCGCGGCCGGTCCGGCACTGTCGCCGTAGGAGTACCAGGCGCCGATCACCATCGAGATGGCGTCATCGACGAAGCCGGAGTCGGTGCTCGGCACGAGCGGGATACCGACGAAGCCGCCGCCGGAACCGCCGCCGCCGTCGGAGGGGTTGCTCTTGCTGCTGCTACAGGCGCCGGCGAGAAGCACGGCCAAGCCGGCGAGAGATAGGATCGATTTACTTGAAAATTTGCTCATGCCTAGGCCTCGATGTGATGTGTGGAGAATCTGTGTCCGGGGGTCCGAAGGGGCGCGAAAACCGAGCAACCTCCGGTGTAGAGTCGTGTAGTATCTTGTGCGAAGCTTTTCCCGTCAAGACCGAGGACGACGCCGCCAATTTTCAGGGTTTCCGGTAACTTCGGAGCCCGCCAGGGACGTAGGCGCGCGGCGGACGGGGCGACACAGATTCCTTTCGTCACCCTAGTTTAGGAGGCCCCGATGTCTCGCGACCGTGCCGTCACTGGATTCGTCGGACTGCTGGTCGGCTTGTCGCTGGGCGGGTGCGCCGCCGCGCCCTCCGGCTCCTCTGGAGCCGCTGGAACGTCCGGCGGGACCGGGGCCGCGGGCACCTCCGGGATCATCATGAAAGACCCCTCGAGCTACCCGCAGAACACGGCCGGCGCCGCGTTCCCGTACCCGCAGGGGCACGCGCTGCCGTCGTGCACCTTCCCCACCTACAGCACCGACATCGTGGCGACCGCCTACACCAACTGGAAGACGAAGTTCTTCGTCGGCGGCACGATCATCCGCCCCGAGAACGGCAACGATACCGTCTCCGAAGGGATCGGTTACGGGATGCTCATCGGCGTCTTCATGAACGACAAGCCGATGTTCGACACCCTCTGGGCGTTCGCCAAGTCGAAGTTCGACAGCAAGGGCCTGATGACCTGGTGTGTTCCGAGCGGGATGACGAACAGCTGCTCGGGATCGGGGTCGGCGACCGACGGCGACGAGGACATGGCCTATGCGCTGCTCATGGCCGGCCGACAGTGGAGCGGCGGAACGTATTCCGCGGACGCCATGACGCTCATCAAGAACATCCTGAGCCACGAGGTCAGCGGCAACATCCTCGAGGGGGGCGACGGCTTCAACAACGCCAACGAGCTGGATCCGTCGTACTTCGCGCCGTCGTACTACCGGGCCTTCGCGACGTTCGATACCGCCGACAGCGCCGCCTGGATGTCGGTCTTGAGCGAGTGCTACACCATCCTGGCCGCGGCCACCGGCGCCGACGGTCTGGTGCCGAACTGGGTCAACACGAGCGGCGCCGGCGTCACCGTGAGCAACTCGGCGATCGATCCCTATTTTGGCTACGACGCTTGCCGCACGCCGTTCCGCATCGGGATGGACTACTGCATCAACGGCGAGGCCAAGGCGCAGCCGTACGTTCAGGCGATCGCGGGCTTCTACACCTCGAAGTCCACGGCGACCTCGCTGGCCGGGATCTCCGATGGCTACACCACCACCGGCGGGAATCCGGCGGGGACGCTGGGTGACTACGGCGCCGGGATGGCCTTCACGGGGCCAGCCGGCGTCGCCGCGATGGCGGCGGGCCTGGACCCGCTCCGCGACATCTCCTACGCGACGCTGCGGGCCGACACGACCGGCGGTGCGATGGCCATCAACGGAACGTTCACCTACTTCCATGCCTCCTGGGGCGTCCTGTCGCTGATGGCGATGAGCGGCAACTTCTGGGACATGACCCAGTAAGTACGGATCGCGTCTGTTACTGCTGCGTGTAGTCGAGGAAGTTGCCCGACATCATCAGCATCGTGACGACGCGCAGCGATTGAGGGAAGTAGGCGTTGTTTCCGTTGGCGGGGTTGCTGACGCCGAAGTTGAACGCCCCGTCGAGCAGCGTCGGATACCCCGCCATCCCGGCGACGCCGGCCGTTCCGATGAAGGCCATGTTGTGGTTGCCGCTGGTCTGCGTTCCGGTGGGCGAATATCCGTCGCCGATGTTGGCGGCGCCCACCCCGTTGAAGAACGGCCCGACCTTCTGGAGGTAGGTCAGCGCGCGCGGCTCGGCGTTGAAGCAGTAGTCCATCGCGATGCGCCAGGGCGTGCGGCAGGCGTCGTAGGTGTAGTTGGTGCCCATCCCCGAATCCCCGATCGTATTTTCGAGCGTGCTCGAATCGGGGACCAGTCCGTCGTTCCCAGTCAAAGCGGCCAGGTGCTTGTACGCCGCGTCGACGGCGAACTGCGACCAGAAGATGTCGTTGGTGGCCTTCCCGAACACCCGGTAGTAGGCGGGCGAGAAATAGTCGGCGTGGATATGGTCGGACGTGTTCCAGTTGTCGCCGTTCTCCAGAGAGGCATCGCTGAACAGCGAATAGGTCTTCATGGCGCCGATCATGGCCTGGGCCGTCGTCAGGTAGGTCGTCGAATTCCACTGATCGGACGCCATCAAGAGCGACCAGATGATGTCCTCGTCACCGTCGCTGGCGGAGAAGGCCCCCTTGACCGCGCCGCCGGAGTCGAGGCACCAGTTCATCAGCCCCTTCGCATCCAGGTGCGCGTTGACGTACGCCAGCAGCTGGTCGAACGTCGACTGATCGCCCATGTACACGGCCGCCAGCATGCCGTACCCCATCCCCTCGGAGACGGTTCCGCCCGTCACCGCGACGTTGTTGTCGCAATTGACGGTCTGCGGATTGGTCACGCGCGCCGCCCCGCCGGGGGCGCCGCTCGTCGTCACGTAGGTCGACTTCCAGCTGCTGTACGCGCTCGATGCCGCGCTCGAGGCGTTGGCGACGGTGGTGAGCGTGCAGGATCCGGAAGCCTTGTTCTGGGGGAAGTTGAACGGTCCGCCCATGCCCAGGCCCGGGATCGCGCCGCTGGTGCCGGCGGCGCCGCTGGTGCCGGCGGCGCCGCTGCTGCCGGCCGCGCCGGTCGAGTTGCCCGCCGAAGCGCAGGCGACGAGCGCCAAGCAAGGTAGTGCCACAAGATAACGGTGAGCCATCGCTAGTCTCCTTCGTCGGTCCACGCTCGCTGGGGCGTCGAGGCTTCCCGAAGCCCCCGAGCGATCACCTCTGAAATTAACACGGTTTCCCAGCGACCACGGGCCAGCCGGCACAGGGCGCCGGGTGCGCCGGGCCGTTACTTCTTGTCGTGCCCGCCCTTGTCCTTGGGCGGTTTGCCGCCGTGGACCTTGCCTTCGGCCTTCTCGTCGAGGAACGACGCGACCCAGGCGAGCGGCGCGTTCCAGTTGATCGCGATCTCGTTGGCCGACCAGGCTTCGATGTTGTCCGCGAAGCACTTCTCGGGCGCGCAGCCGGCCAGGCCGGCCGCCTGAACGTAGGGATCCTGCAGGCCCGAGTTGGGCCCGCCCGAGACGATGCCCGCGGGAGCCGACGGGAACTTGGCGTTCGCCTGGTGGGCCCAGAAGCGGTGGTGCGGGTGCTCGAGCGGCCGCTCGCCGTAGCCGGTGACGTACGACTTGTCGAGCGGGTTGCGTCCCAGGATGTAGTTCATCCCCTCGGCGATGGCGTTCAGGTACTTGGCCTCGGCCGAAAAGTCATTGGCCAGCCCGAGCACGATCGCGTTGTTGAGGATGAACGAGTTGGAGCCCCAGGGGTACCCCTTGGTGCCCGGCTTGAACGGCAGGCGATAGCCCTGTTGATCGACCAGCGCGGCGAACGCGTCGGCCGCCGCCTCGATGGCGACCTTGCAGTCGTCGATGTCCTTGGCGGGCAGGTTGTTTGGCACCACCGCCAGCGAGATCGTGCCCAGCGCCTGCACGTCGCCCCAGCCGAACGCGTTCGGCATCCCGTCGTCGCCGATCGAGGTGGGAACCTTCTTGAAGTAGGGCGACTTCTCGATGAAGGCCTTGTAGACGTCCTTCTTGGTCGTGATGAAGAGCTCGGCCGCCGCCCAGTAGAACTCGTCGCTCACGTTCTTGTCGTCGTAGGGTCCGCCGCCGATGGCGGCCGTGCCGGCGAAGAGGGCCGGGTTGGCCAGCGCGGCGGTCCAGGCTTTTTCGGCGGCGGCCAGGCACTTGGCCGAGAACGCCTTGTCGAGGCCGGCCCAGATGCGCGCGCCCTGCGCGGCGGTGGCGGCCAGGTTCAGCGTGGCGGCGGTCGACGGCGGCCAGAGAAAACGCGCGATCGGATCCTCGTCGGGGCGCATGCCCAGCGCGGTCCACTCCTTGTCGTGGATCTTGTGGTGCGCCATTCCGGCCTTGGGCTGCCCATCGGGAACCTGCATCTTGAGCATGAAATCCAGCTCCCAGCGCGCCTCGTCGAGGATGTCGGGGATCTTGTTCTTCTTCTCCGGGATGTTCATCTTCCCGTCGCCGAAGTCGTCGGCGGTGCCGCGCAGCTTGGCGCGCTCGTACTGGTTGAGCAGCGTCCAGACCGAGATGCCGCCGTTGACCACGTACTTGCCGTGATCGCCCGCGTCGTACCAGCCGCCCGTCACGTCCAGCTTGTAGTCGCAGCCGGAGCCCTGCAGGCAGGGGACGGCCTTGTCGCCCTGGTTCGGCGCGACGCCGACGTGCCCGGCCGGCCGGGTCCACTGCTTGCCGCCCGCGTACGGCATCGCGATCTCGATGCCGCTGCGCGTTTGATAAAAATACGCCAGCGCCTCGTACTTGAGCTTCTTGTAGAGGCCCGCCTCGATGTCGAACGGGTGGCTGACGTCGGCGCCGACCGAGAGGGTGTAGTCCTTGCCGGGCGTCTTGAACGACGAGAAGTCGGCGATCTGGACATCATCGCCCGACGCGGCGTCCTTGCCGGCCGGTTTGGTCTCGCCCGAAGCGACCACCGCGCCGCCGTGCTTCTTCAGCTCCCACTTGAGCGGCGTGGTCTGAACGCTCTTGATCGTGGCCAGCTTGGGGAGATCGGGCAGGTAGCCGGTCTGGTTGACCAGCACGTTCGGGATCGGCGCCTCCTCGACCTTCTTCGCCCTGGCGAACTTGGGATCGTCGAGGTGAATGTCGTCCAGGCAGACCGTATACGGCGCTGGCGTTTCGCCGGCCAGGCTGCCGCCGAAGTGAAACGCGAGCTCCGCCGTCGCGTCGTCATCGGCCTCCATCATGAACGTCCCGACGAAGGTCTGCGGGTGCGTCGTCAGGTCGACGGTGTCGGTCCAGTACTCCTTGTAGGGCGGCCCCGACATCCCGACCTTGGCCTTCAATTGCACGGGCGCGGAGGCGTGGGCCACATACTGGATCGAATAGGTGTGCCCCTTCTGGATCACCATCTCGCGGTGGCGCGCCTGCGCGGCCCAGGGGTCGACGCCCTTGGTCGTGACGGCGATGCAGAACTGCCCGTCCTTGACGTAGCCATTGCCGTCGCCGGGCGCCGTGAACGAGGTCGTCCAGGGGATGTACTTGCCGCCTGAGAAGCTGGTGTTGTTGATGAGCTCGTTCCCCGAGAGCTTCGGCACGTCGACGCCGGGAGAGCCGTTGGTCGGCGCCGCCGTCCAATCCGGCGCCGCGCTGACCACCGCCGGGACGGTGGGCTTGACGGGCGTCGCGGGCGCGGTGGCCGGCGTCGCCGCGACGGCTCCCGATTGCGAGGCGGGCGCGCCGCAGCCGGCGGCCGAGACGACGACGAGAAGGGCGGTCGCGCCCAGGAAGCTTCGATAGGTCATGGCGATCCTCGGGGAAAAGGGAGGCCGGTTTTCACAACCGGCCGCGAGAAACTACCCCGAAAGCAGCGGCCTTGGAAGGCGGGGGCGGCCGGCGGTCGCGGGCCGTCGGGCCCCGGCTACATCGGCTCGGTGCCGTAGATGAGTGTGCCGTTGGCGTAGGCGGTGATGTGGTCCCAGGGCTGACCGTCGAAGGGCGAATCGTAGGCCGTCTGGGTGCCGCTGCAGGGCAAGAAAGAGTAGTCGTCGGTCTGATCGTTGTCCCAGGTCGGCGTCGAGTAGTCGTTGAGGCGCAGGTCCAGCTCGCCGGTGGACTCGAAGAGGCCGAGCGATCCGGAAGAGAACGCCACCTCGAGATATTCGTTGGCGCCCGGGACGGCCGGCGACACCGGAACGAAGGTTCCGACAACGCCTCCGCTCGGGAACGGCGGCGCCGCGTAGTCCACCGAGAGGCTGGGTGGGGATGGATCGTCGACCGTGAACCAGTAGCGCAGCGTCAGTTGCGTCAGATCCAGCGCGGCCGCCTTCTCGTTCGTGAGCTCGAGGTGGACCTTGATCTCCTGCTTGGAGGCCCCCGTCTGACACTCCGCCGAGACCTGCACCGCGCACGCCTTGCAGGGCCCGGACGTGCCCGCCGCGCCGGTGGTGCCGGCGGCGCCCGAGCCGGTGATGCCGTTCGTGCCGGCCGCGCCCGTGGTGCCGGCAAACCCATTCGTGCCGGCGGCGCCCGTGCCGGCGCGACCGGCGGCGCCGGTGGTCCCCGCCT
>OCTA010005333.1_pt1 | contig 11159 bp, 11 predicted proteins | sample 1538991 | NCBI WGS metagenome assembly OCTA01 (sample SAMEA3539302, study PRJEB22396) | soil metagenome | biome: tundra; feature: field; material: soil | place: USA | collected 2010-05 | depth 0.15 m | reverse complement strand
GTGGGGCGCACCTTAAAGCGCACGGAGAACGACTGGAACTCTGCGATCAGGACGGACTTTGCCCATCCGCTCAAATCGCCGTGAGGCTGCATTGCTCCGGCACGAGATGTTCGCGTCGCGCGGGCTTCGCGCAAGACACTACAAATTGGAAATCCTCACCAACTGTTTCCCGATGTTCTCACCACGCAGCATCCCCAGAAACGCCGAGGGCGCATTCTCAATGCCCTCAGCCACCGTCTCGCGGTACTTGAGCCTGCCGTCGCGGAGCCACTGGGCAAGCTGCGGAAGCGCTTCTGTGTAACGGCCGGCGTATTGGAAGACGAGGAACCCCTTCACTGTGAGGGTGCGGACCAAAACCAGCGGCAACAGACGTGCACCTGAGTCGGGCTTTTCGAGATTGTACAGTGCGATCTGGCCACAAATGGCAACGCGCCCATTCGGGTTCATTAGCTGGAAGACTGCGTCGGTGATGGCGCCGCCGACGTTGTCGAAGTAGCAGTCGATACCGGCGGGACAGAGTTCTTTCAGCTTCTCAAAGTACTGGGTCTCGGTCTTGTAGTTCAAAGCGGCGTCGAAGCCCAGGTCTCCCGTGATCCAACGGATCTTGTCGGCGCCGCCCGCGATACCTACTACGCGACAGCCGTGAGTTTTGGCGATTTGACCGGCGGCGGAGCCCACCGCGCCCGCAGCCCCTGACACCACGACCGTCTCGCCGGCGCGCGGCGCACATATGTCGAGCAGCCCGAAGTATGCAGTGAGTCCGGGCATGCCGAGCACGCCAAGCGACGTGGAGATTGGCGCCACCTGTGGATCCACTTTCATGACGCCGGCGCCGTCGGAGAGCGCGTACTGCTGCCAGCCGAACATCCCCACCACGTACTCGCCTTCCGCGAATCCCGAGTGTCGGGAAGCAAGCACTTTGCCGACTGCGCCGCCGCCCATCACTTCGTCCAGCTTCTGGGGGTCTGCGTAGCTGCGAGCGGCATTCATGCGCCCACGCATGTACGGATCGACGGAAAGGTAGGAGATGCCCACCAGGAACTGGCCTTCGGCGGGCTCCGGGATGGGAGTCTCCGCCAAGCGGAAGTCGGTGGTGTTGGGAAAGCCCGTGGGCCGGGCTGCGAGCAGGACTTGTTTGTTTGTGGCGGCCATAATCTCAGGGTATCTTCAGAATCACTTAACCCTCAACCGGGCTGGTGGAAGTTGGTCCCGCACCGAATTCGGAAGGCTGGTGCACCGGGCCGCCCGTTCGGCGCCGATTAGCTTGATGACCCACTCCACATGCTGCGGGAGGACTCTCATCCTCCCGATATGAAGCGCGTTGAATACGGCGTCCGCCAAAGCTGCCGCGCCGAGTTCCTGCCGAACCCGAGGGTGCGCGAAAAGATCAACCGTACAGCCAATGCGGAGGTCCGGATAACGGCTGGAGCAGATGCGGTTGGCCTTCCTCTCATCAACGAGGGCGATCGCCCGGTCCACAGTTGTGGTAACGTACGCGATGGTAGCGGCTTCACCATCGTCGAGCGTTAGCGCGGCAGGACCGACGACCAATTGTTCGAAATGCAGTGTGGCGGCATCATCAAGTCTGACGACCTCCACAAGGCTGGCCGCCACAAGTCGATTCAACAGATCGGCATCCGGGCGCCCGTGGCTGCGGCCTGACGCAAGCTCACCGGGCACGACATCCACGACGGCCAGACGATTGGGCAAAGCCGCAATGACCTTCCCGGCGCAGCCTGATGCGTTGAGGTTGATGACCGTGCTGGTATCGGCCACGAAGAGTGCGCTGGGATCAGTGACGCAGGTCAGGGATGATCGCATCAAACTCACTCCCTTCAATCTCCTCAGTGTCGAGGACCTCGCGCAGTTCCACGTGATCGAGGCCGAGGAGGTGGGCAAGCTGCCCCTCACTCAAGAGTCCGCGCCGATACACTTCTGCTGCGAGCAGACTGAGCCGCAGCGTAGTGGGGCGGTCTATAGCAGACTTGTGTACGTCAGGTGCGGAGAGATCTCCCAGAACCAGACGCGCCTGTTCATCTGTGATCCCTCCATTCGCTTGAAACCAGTCCCACGTGCTGGGCTTAACGAGGACCAGTTCCTCAAGGCGGCGAACGATGGCTTCGCGGGACACGCCGAAGAAATGAGCCAAGACAATCACATGACGGCGCGTCAGCCGGCCCGAACCTGCGGTCACTTCCTCGAATTTCTGCATTACGGCGCGTGCCGGAGTCAGGAAGGCCCGGCCAAATGCGTTGGCGTAGCGCTCCTCACGCGAATTCTCAAATTCGTCCTGATGCAGAACGTCGGGTTGCTTGCGGGTTGAAATAAAATGGCCGCACTCGTGCCCGGCCGTCTGATTGCGTCGCTCGCGCGGATGGTTGGCGTTCAGCAGTATGCAGGCACCGAGAGCCTCGTCATACGCAAACAAGCCCGAAATGCGGCCGTCAAGCCTTCGAACATACACCCTGACACCAAGCTCCATCTCAAGAAGCGTCACGATGTCGGGCACAGGCCGAATGCCCAGGCCAAGACGCTCTCGCAGTTCCGTGGCCTCATGCTCGGCTTGCATCCGCACGTCGCCGGGCAGGATGGAGCGCTCAGGAGGGTAGTTACGAAGGCGTTTAACGCCGAGAAGATTCTCCAGCTCTACTTCGGCCCTTGCGAGGTCGGTCAGCAACTGGGCGGCAGTCGCGGCGGCATCGTCTTTGCTGCCGATCATTTTCCGAAAGCGCGGCGCAAGGTCGACGTGGATCGCTTCCAGACGAAGCAGAGCATTGACTGATGTGCCGTACAATTTTGCGAGCTGCAGCAATTCGCTCATGCGCACCCGACGCTGACCCTGCTCGACGGCAACGAGAGTCGTACGAGCAACTCCTATTGAGGTTGCCGCTTCCGCTTGAGTTTTTTTCGCACTCTCGCGGGCAATTCTTAGGCGCTCTCCCACATCAGCGGGAGCTATGTGATCAAGCGGCGTCATGATCGCCCCTTAACGGCCCAATCGGCCATGAATGACGTCGGTCCCAGCGAGTGCACAAAACTCCTCCATTCTCTTTCATGCTGAAGGACCAGGCGGTCAAGCTTCGCCTGGATATCCGCCTCGGGCTCACCCAACACGCGACTCAGTTGGAAGGCGCTGAGGGCCAGTGTCCGGGCGCTTGCCGGTGACTCCTTTATTGCTGCAAGGTGGTCCAGATGCAATGCGCCGGCGATCGCGTATTCGCGGAGTGCGGGTGTGACTTTCCGCGTGGGGAAGGAAGGAGCGGCCCCGAGTTCGAACGATGAGGCATGGAGATTCTCCCAGACATAAGCGTCGTCTCGTTCGGTTAGCCCGGCGGCGTGTATGCTCATGCGCCGCAGCAGGCAGGCGGCGCAAATCCCACATTGTCGTTTCTTTCCGGCTACGCTGACCTGTCGCGTTTGCTGCCAGCACGACCACGTGCCGGACCATGTAGATCCTCCTCCGCACTCGGTGACGAAAGTTCTCAGAGTTTCGCCCTTCGTGTGCCAAATCCGGGGAAAACGGAAGCTCACGCGGCGATGAAGCAGCGCTTGCAGGAAATTTTCCATTCGCACAGTAAAGCGAGGGTGGCTGCGATAGTCTTCATATCCTTGCCCCACCGTTACCAGCGCGGGGCCGAGGGCTCCTTGCCCGCTTTCCGGCACGATGATCTCGCCGGCGCCTGAAAGACAGGCAGCTATTCCACTCAGAAGCGCAAACTTGAATCCGCGCGATCGTGCACTCGATTCTGCGAATGTCCGTTTGCCCTGCCGGACTCTGTAGGGCACGGAGGTAAACGGATGTCTTTGGCGGGACAGAACCCTTCCATCGCAGGTCTTTGGTCTGAGGCGTACCCGAATGAGCTTGTCTCGCAACTCGCGCGCCATCAGGCCTGCAACACACCGGGAATCCAGACCATCGCTAAACGGGATGAAAGCACTCGACCCGTCTGGGATGCAAAACTGGCCCTGGCGGGGAGGTTCGAGTGCATGGTTGCGCGCATAAAAGGTGATCTGCCAGCGATCTCCGGTCAGGAAATCGAGTGCATCATGCAACGAGTCGGCCACGTGGTTGTCACGCCACCGGTCCGGATCGTGAACCGGAATGTGCAATTCGATGTTCCTCTGCCACGCCATCGCAGGACGATGCTGAGTCCTGTCTGCAAATTCGGCCGCGGCGGCGACGAGCAGGGCGTCGTAAACAATCGGGTCCCACGTCGCTAGGCAATAGGTTTCGAGACGGTCAGTCTTGAATTCAACATTCCGGTTGATCTGGCATGGCAGCCAGCCTCGCCGCCTGCGCGTTCCCGGTTCAACGACGTGGACGGTAATGGTGGGCGGTTCGTGCATTGTTTTATCGGCTTGGGGCATTACAGCCTTACCCCGTCGTCGAGTCCTTGTTGCCGTATGGCGGGTCGCTCGGACCGCCCGCTGTCGAGCCTGAGCAGTTGGTGTGCAAGTCCCGCAATCCGGGGAGCGCTGAGGCCGATGGCCTGTTCGATTCTGTCCCGGACTCTCTGCGAGCGCGGCGCGGTCGATTCGCGGAAATAATGTTCCTCAACTTGCCGAGCTCCACGACAGGCACGGTCGGTTAAAGCTCGGGTCATGGCTCCCTCAGCAATATTCAATCCTTGTTCATCATCGGCGGAAATCTGGATTGCGTAGTCGAGGACGATGCGACCTATCCCGGCACCTGCGGAAGACCTGAGAGCATTGAGCTGAGGTTCGATTTGATCCTTGAACAGAGAACTCTCCTGATCACGGCAGATGGCGCAGAGGCCGTTCAGGAACTCCCGGCTCATCTCCTCCCGGCAGTCCTGCTCCAAAGCCGGGATAAGGGCCGCGCTGATCTCCTCGGTTGCAAATGCGTGTTTGTCTCCGCGTTCTGCAACACGCTTCCAGCCTCGCCGCATCGGGAGGCTCCTGTGCGGGCCATCACTCATGCTCACCTGGCCATGTCAGAAAATTATCATAGAACACCTGACAATGTCAAGATAGCTGAGCAAGGACGATTCAACCGTGACGGATTTCGACCGGACCGTCTTCATTCAGATGTCCTTCGACGCCGCTCCCTGGATTTCGACGGTGGCGTGTAGTATAGTGAATTTCGACGCTTATGCCTTCGAAGAGGGCGGTTTTCGACCAGTGTTCGGGGATTTCGACGGATGAGGCTTGATCTGGCACCCATGGCGATCTTTCAGGAGAAGACGGTTCCCGCCGGCACGCGGCCGGCCGGCTGGGCGGCGCTCGTGCAGGCGCTCGGAGCTGCGGCGCCGGTGCGGCGTCCGGCCTGCGTCTCGGAACAGTATGTCAGCGGCAGCCGCCGGGAGGTGGGGGCCTGGCTCGTCTTCGACAAGCGCTACTGGCCCGGCGAAACCTTTGCCGATCATCTGACCTTCGCGCTGCGCCACGAGGATATCGACCTTCTGGTCCTCAAGCGGATCTTCGACGCTGTGCCGCAAGGGGAGGTGAAGGCCTTCGTCCGCGCCGCACCCACAGGGGTTCTGGTCCGCCGGGCGTGGTTCCTGTATGAGACCCTGACCGGGCGCAACCTCGACCTTGAGGACGCCCCGCGCGCGGTGGCCATCGACCTTCTCGACCCAAAAGCGTATTTCACGGGGCAGCCGCGGCTCTCGAAACGGCACCGCGTCCGCGACAATCTCCTGGGCACCGGCCGGTTCTGCCCGGTCATCCGGCGCACGAAAGCCCTTGAGGAATTTATCGCCCTCGATCTCTCGGCGAAGGCGCGCGAGACCGTGGGGCGAACCGGCGCGCATCTCGTCGCGCGCGCCGCCAGCTTCATGCTGCTGGCCGACAGCCGCGCCAGTTTCGAGATCGAGGGCGAGCGTCCGCCACGCAACCGGCTGGAGCGGTGGGGCCGCGCGGTCCTGCAGGCCGGCAGGAACCGCCTGACCCTCGATGAAATCATCCGCCTTCAGCGCGTCCTCATCGAGGACACGCGCTTTGTCCACGCCGGGCTTCGTCCCGACGGCGTGTTCCTCGGCGAGCGGGACCATAACGGCGACCCCCTGCCGGAATTCATCGGCGCGCGGCCCGGCGACCTCGACGATCTCATGAGCGGCCTGCTGGAAGCCAACGACCGCATGCGCGAGGATGGCCTCGACCCGGTGCTGAAGGCAACGGCGACGGCGTTCGGCTTCGTTTACGTCCACCCGTTCCAGGATGGCAACGGCCGCATGCACCGCTGCCTCATCCATCACGTTCTCACCGAGCGGCGCTTCACGCCGACGGGCATGGTCTTCCCGGTTTCCTCCGTCATGCTGGACCGCATCGACGACTACCGCACGACGCTCCAGGCCCATTCCGGTCCGCTGATGCCCTTCATCGAGTGGCGCCCCACGCCCGAGCGCAATGTCGAGGTCCTCAATGAGACACCCGATCTCTATCGTTATTTCGACTGCACTGCGCAGGCGGAATTCCTGTATGCGTGCGTCAGGCGCACGGTCGAAGAAGACCTGCCGCGCGAGATCGACTACCTGCGCCGTCACGACGAAGCCCTCCGCCGCATCATGGACGCCGTCGAGATGCCGGACCGTGTCGCCGAAAACCTCGTCATGTTCATCCGGCAGAACAACGGCACCCTATCCAAAAAGCGCCGGGAAGGGGAGTTCAGCAAGCTCAGCGACGACGAGGTGATCCTGATCGAAGGCATCGTCCGCGAAGCCTTCGAGGGGTTTTGAGTTAAACCTCAATCTTCCAGAATTTCAGCACTTCACGGACATCGTCTCGCGGGAAGTACGTCAGCGCCTGATCATCCAGCATCGCCCTTATCCGCGCTTTCCTTCTCTGGATCTCTCGCTGTATGGCGGGCGTGATGGGAGCCGTTCCCGGAGGAAGAACACTGGGGCGGGCCGAGCAAGGCCATGTTTCCGGGTAGCCTGCCGGCACCGCACCGCCGCGGATGGCGTCCGCTTGTGGCCGCACGCTTTCGTCTTCGCAGGCCCAGCCGTAAAGATGGAAGGCGCAGGTCCGGAGCAGGACCTTGACCTCGGGGAGGGCGTCCGTGAACCCCTTCAGTGGCGTTGGCAGCCAGACCATGTTTCCGACGCAGGAGTAATAACGCGGGTTCCGCACGATGGCGCTCTGCGCCGCAAAGGCCTCGTCGTCGTATCCCCAGATATGGCAGACCGTCCAGTTGGCCGGCTTCGGGCTAGCAACGCCGAGAGCTGCGACCAGCGCTTTGCCGGCGGCCACGTTCGCCTCAAACTTCTCGCTCGTCACACCGCTGTCACGCCGGGTGTTTGTCGCCCGCCGCTGCCATGTCCTGTCGTAAAGGGGTCGCCCGCGCGCCGTCCACGGACACCATACCGGCAGAGCGTGAAAGGTTTGCGGATGCACCCATCGCGCGGTCCGGGCGATGAGCTCGACGAGGAGGGGCAGCTCCGCCTCGATCTCGTCGTTGCCGTCGGGCATGACGTTGGTTCCCGCCATCGGCGCGCCTCACCGCGTTTGGGGACAGATGCTTTCCGCAAAGGCAATCGCTTCCTGCTCCATCGGCGCCGCAGGGTATCCGAACTCGTTGCATTCCGACAAATAGCGGGCCAGAAAGCCGAGAATGCTTCCATGGCGTTCATACTGGGCCACGTGCATCAGTTCATGGGTGACCAGCTTCGCATCTTTCAGGCACTGTTCGCGCTCGAAGATCCCATCGCCTATCGTCAGCCCGGCCGTGTCCTGTGTGATCAGGCCGAATGGCCGGGCAGCCTGCCGCAAGTCCGCCTCCGCAGGCAGGGGAATCTCCGGCACAGCCAGGAGTCTGACGCTCTCCGGGCGAGATACGCCGGCCCGCCGCGCGATCTCTTGCCCATGCGGAACAAGAATAAGGCTCCTGACTATCACGCAGGATGAGTTGTTCTTTGCGCTGCAGCCCACGCGGCGGCGCGGGGCAGCATCTCCTCGAGAATCTCCGGTGCGATCAGGCTCATAGCGCATTAAAATAGGACGTTACCACAGATGTCCAGCCGCCGCCTTCTGCGAAAGAACTGGCAGCTGTGGACCTTGATGGTCTGGCAGCCTACAATCGCGGATGAGGCTGACATGACCTTACGCCCCGGAGAAACGCCCGGCCGCGCCATCGCGGTCTTTCCCTTCCTGAAGACAACCCAGCCGATTCCGCTTGGCGCGTTTACATTCCGGTCCACCGACGACACGGCTGGTCTGGAAGCGGAAGACGCCCTCCATGTCCGCGAGATCGCGGACATGCTGTTCCTCCAAGACGACCTTCGCATCCGCTCCGGCACCTACGCCCTGCTGCCGGCTCTCGATCTCGACAGGCCGGAGCCGGAGCCTTGCCTTCGCCAGCTGGAACAAATCCAGGCCGTCGTCGCCTACTGCTACAGTGCGCCCCATCCCACCTTCGGAACCCCGTTTTTTCATTTTGAACAGGCGAGCCTAGCGGTCTTCAGCCCGGAGCCGGTGACGACTTTTCTGGTTCGCCCCGACCACCATGTGGAGCCGGTCGACGAGAATGCCGGGTTGACGCCCGACGAGTGGCACCGCGTGCCGGGCTACCAGGGCCGGTACAATTTGCGCCAGCCCTTCTGGGTCACCAAAGGATCGAGGCTGTACCCGCCGGTACCGCATCTCGGACTGAATATCGCCCAGAACCTCGGCCATGACCTCGACCGGGCTTTCACCGAAGGACCCCAACACCAGTTGCTACCCGCGCTGCTGCGCAAGCCCGCGACCGAGACCTCCGAGCGCGTGCTGACCGCCATCGGCTGGTATAACCGCGCGAATTCACTGGCCCGCGACGACAGCGCCGCCATCATCCATCTCGCGGTAGCTTTCGAGACGCTGCTCGGGCTACCACGGGACGCCAAGACGGACCGCTTCGTCGATGCCGTCTCCCTGCTGCTCGGACGGGTTCCGCGCCTCAATCTCTGGGCAGGCCAGTTCTACGACGCGCGCTGCGATGTCGCGCACGAGGGGAAGACCGAACGCTTTCGCTTCATCCTCGCAACGAAGAAGAATTCTGCCGACGGTCCACAGTACCAGGCCCTGCTGACGTATGGCCGGCAGATCTTCCAGCTTTGCGTCGGGACGCTCCTGTTCGGAGCCCTCCTGGGAGAGCGCGCCGGATTGCGAGACAAGCTCGTCACCAACCAGGAGCGCTTCGTGCTGATCTCCAAAACCCTCGACGACGAAAGCCTCCCGGTCGCCGACCGCTTCGCCGCCATTGACGACACGGTCGCCCTGATCGATGAATTCCGGTTCGTGGGAGAGACAGGGCTTCTCCTCGAAACCATGATCGGCGCGGCGCAGCGCGCCGCCCGGAACCTTCTCCAGTGCGGCGACCTTGAACCCCCCTTCAAGGAAAGGGTTGAGGCGCTTGCCGGGGCACCCCGTTCCCGCGACTGGTACGAGGCTTTGGAGGCGCTACAGGTCCTGCATGATTTCAAGGCTGCCGATTCTCCAGAGCTGCGGTCGCCGCAATGGATGTTGCGGCGGCTCATCGAAGTCGTTTGGGGTTGCACTTTCAGGCACTACTTCTGGCTGCGAGAACAGAGAGGGAAGGTCCAGCCGGCCGGCTAGCGGTTTGACGGCACCGCAGTGCCGTGACCTATAAGTGCGCGTAGCCCCACCTCTGTTTGCGCGCCAAGCCCCGCTCGTGGGCGGTCTGCGCTTCGAGCAGGGACGCAAACCAGTCATATGCGGCCGGAAAGTACGTGGCCTACGGCCCGGATAAACACCCAAATGGTCGAAGGCTATAGGTTCGCCTTGCGCCTCAAATACGGAACATGCAGTAATTCCGCCGCTTTCCGCTTTGTCGCTTCTCCGCGCCGGTCGTAGCGGGCAGTGGTTTGCACGTTGGCGTGGCCGGCCAGTTGTTGCGCTGTCGAAATATCCGCGCCAGCATCGAGCAGGTCCGAGATAAATGAGCGCCGGAGATCATGAGGTGAAAACGACGCCACGCTCGCCTGGACTGCGCGCTTTTTCAAGACGTGGAGGACAGCTTGGTCGGTCAGGCGGCGAATTGTGATTCTGCCACCCTTGTTGATGTTGCAGAAAAGCGGTCCGGGATCACCGCCACGAGCAACAAGCCAGTCTTTCAGGGCATCGGCGGAACCGTTGGTGGCATAACCGAGCCGGTCTTTTCGTCCTTTGGCACCACGGATCGCGAGTTCGCCGGTTTCGATGTTGTAGTCAGCGAGATCCAGGCCGACGCTCTCGAACGCCGCAGGCCGGCTATATAGAGAACGGCGATCAGAGCGGCGTCACGAATTCCGGCCGGCGACGAATCGCGTCCACATGCGCCCATCAGTGCGGAAATCTCGCCGGAGGCCCCAAGCAGCTCTACAACCCCAGTTTCCCCGCGCTGTTGTCTCTGAACAGGTTGGCGTCGCGAATGTACCGCCTGAGCATCTGAAGCGACTTGTGCCCAGTCTGGGCCGCGATGGCGCGCTCTGATGCACCGGCGATAGCTGCGGCGGTGGCGTGCCCGGCCGATCAATCGCCGAAACTCGACAGCTTCAACCCCAGGTGATCGCACGGCGCATCCGTCAAGTCCTGCCGCACACCGAGGTAACGCTCCGTGGTCTGAATCGAAGCGTGGCCGAGTGAGAGCTGAATCTGCTCCAGTGCGGCTCGTCCTTTGTGGGCCAGCTTCGCGAATGTTCTACGGAGGTCGTGCGGGGCGATGTTGCCGACCCCAATCGCGGCAGCGTACTTCTTGACAGTCTCGAAGATGCTTTGCGCCGTCATGCTCTCCCCGGCCAGATTGTCGCCTTTATTGACAGCCCGGAATATCCTGCCAGCAGTGAAGCCCGCAGCCGCCATCCACTCATCAATCGCCGCTTTGGTCCACGAAGGCATTGGCACAGTTCGGACACGGCCACCTTTGCCATGCATGTCCACAATCACCCATCGGGCATCACGCTGTTGAATGTGTTCTACGGAAAGCAGCGCGGTTTCTTCTCGTCTGAGTCCGCAACCTATCATTACGGCCAGGAGCGCACGATCACGTTTCCCTTTGAGGGTGGCAGTGTCTGGAGTGTTGATAAGCGTCTCGGCCTGACGGACAGTCAACCAGTTTCCGGTGCGGACACCTTCTCTCTTGATGCCCTTCACTCGCCCGATGCCGGATGCCAGTTCCGATTGCATCAAACCGTTGTCGGCGGCTTCTACAGCCAAGCGACGGA
>OCTA010005332.1_pt1 | contig 11160 bp, 10 predicted proteins | sample 1538991 | NCBI WGS metagenome assembly OCTA01 (sample SAMEA3539302, study PRJEB22396) | soil metagenome | biome: tundra; feature: field; material: soil | place: USA | collected 2010-05 | depth 0.15 m | reverse complement strand
TCCGCGACGAGAGCCACCGCTTCGCCGTCGGCTATCATCGCCAGCGCCGCGCCATGCGCGACCGCGATTCCGAGTTACTAACCATCCCCGGCGTAGGCCCGCAAACAAGACAGCGCCTGCTCACTCACTTCGGCAGCCTTCGCGACGTGCAACAAGCCACCGCCGAATCACTCGCCGCCGTAGTACCCCGCAAAACCGCCGAAACCATCTGGCGGCATTTTCACCAGCAACAGCCAACCAAATAAGGAACTAAAATGACTGGAGGGCCAGTTGATCGCTTGGGCAGATGATAACCGGCGTTGGACCTGCGGCTTAAGTCGGCGGATTTCTGCTGTTATGCGTCGTCTTTCGCGATTTCGCGAGACGTGTTAACTATTGAAGAAAGGAGCGCGACGTGAAAGTTTCGCTCAGACAGATTTGGGGTCCGTGGGATGAAGGGTGGGTATTGGACAAGCACAGCGTGTCGAGCGTGTTCTTGGGAGATGACGAATTCGGACATCCCCAATTCAATACAACTCGGACTGAGGTAGGCGAGGCTACGTATCGGCTCAAGTACCACAACGATTGGCCACAAGCAAAGCCTCTTGCGCAGGCTATAGCCGACAACATTTACCCGAAGTTTTCTCAGGTCGGGTTCATCGTTCCTATGCCCGCATCGGCTCAAAGATCCCGCCAGCCCGTCACGGAGGTAGCCAACGAGTTGGGAGCCATCGTCCAGAATCCGATGTTTAGCAATTTGCTCAAAAAGGCTAAGAATGGGAAGTCCCTCAAGGATCTGAGCACGAAAAACGAGAAGATCGAAGCGATTGGCAATAGTTTCAGCGTGAACGATGAGATCACCGACGATGGAAAGTGGAACGTGCTTGTGGTCGATGACCTGTTCCACACTGGGGCCTCAATGGAGGCCGCTTGCAAAGTGTTGCGGAACTATCCCAAAGTTGGGAAGATATATGTAGCTGCGCTGACTTGGAGATCATGAATGAACACGAAGGTTTTCATTGCTGGCTCGATGAACATCAAGCACCTTGATTCCAAGGTCAAAGAGCGCATCGACAACATCCTGGCACAGAACTTTGAAGTCGTAGTGGGAGATGCAGATGGTGTCGATGCATCGATCCAATCGTATCTTTTCGGCCACGGCACTGCGAAGATCACCGTCTTCTGTAGCGGGTCACACCCTAGGAATAACGTGGGCAATTGGCAGGTTCAACGAGTCCAAACATACCACGCCGAGGGATCGCGTGCTTTCTTCACGGCCAAGGATATTCGGATGGCCGAGGTGGCGGACATTGGCCTAATGATCTGGGATGCGAAGAGCACCGGTACTCTCAATAATGTTATAGAACTCTTGGCGCGCAAGAAGAAATCAGTCGTTTTCGTGAACAAGGCCAAAGCGTTCAAGAATATATTGACCGTCGAGCAGCTTGAGGAATTGCTCTCATACATGTCTGAGCACGCCAAGCAAAAGGCTGACGAAAAAATCAAACTATTTGACCGAATCAACTTATTGAAACACGAACAGATGCGAATGTTCGCTTGACCCGGAAGAGGTGCCGGAGGCTCAATATGCCACTCAAAACCACCCTCTGGGACCCCTCAGAGTATCTCGATAGCCCCGAGTCTATCGCTGCCTATCTCGAAGCCGCCTTCGAGGACGGCGACCCCTCTCTGATCGCAGCCGCCCTTGGCGATATCGCTCGCGCCATCGGAATGACCCAGCTCGCCAGCCAGGCCGGCGTCACGCGCGAGGCTCTCTACAAAGCCCTCTCCCCCACCGGCGATCCCAAGCTCTCTACCTTCCTCGGCGTGATGAGGGCTCTCGGCATCAAGCTCACTCCACACGCCGCCTGAATCCCGCGCAGCCTGGCGTGTGGCAAATCAGGGGATCAGATAGGCTCCCGGAATCTTTTCATCCAGAGTCGCAAGAACAGCTCCATTGGCGTTGGCAAGCTGCGCCAGGTGACCGTCCGTAGTCTGCTTGGGAGTCTTGACCCACGAGGGAAGATGCCCGATGTCCTGGCCGTCGGGGAGGAACGTGAGCGGCAACTTGCTGTTCCTCTTCAGGCGGAGCAGCAGTGCCCGAGCCTGCGCGACAGTGAAGCCGTAATCCGGCGCTTGTGCGAGCACGCGGACGAATCCCAGTTCCGTGATCGAACAAGTCATCAAGGCTTCATCCTGGGGCGGCTCAGCCTGTTGGGTCAGAACCCAAGCTGCCACGCGACCATGGAATTGATGGTGCATGACTCCGAGGGCGACCAATGCATTGACATCGAGCAGATATTTCATGGAAAGTTCGCGAGTATTTCCTCAACCTCTTTGCTGGTCAATAAGGGGGCATTGGGTCCCGCGCTCAAGACAGGAAGACCGGTCACGGGATCGTCGATAATCCTTGCCAGGAGCAGAGGTTTTTTTCTGGGTGTCAGCACAATACGCCCTGCCTCGACGCTGGCATCAAGCGGGTCACCGGCACGAATCCCCAGTCTGCGTCGAAGCGGTCCCGGAAGTACGATCTGGCCCTTGGTGGATACCTTGGTCTGCATGGTAAGACAATCTTACTGCCGATTGCGGGTTTTCCATAAGAATTTCTCTCTGTCGAGTACCTCATTCTTCGCCCTTTTTCCGGCGAAAGGATGGGAAACCGCGCCACCCTCGAACAAAATCTTCCCACGAACTATAGTTAACACGTGATCGAGGTCCGTCAGACCGACGTCTTCTCCAACTGGCTTCGCAATCTGCGCGATCGCAAGGCGCGGGCTCGCATCCGTTGAGTGGATTCTTCAAAAAGGCTACGCTTGAATGAATACGCCCATGAGCGATCATCTCTTCACATACGGAACGTTGCATCCTGGGCACGCCCCGGACGAAATCGCGCCAGCGGTCGAGAAATTGCGGCCTGTGGGAAAAGGATTCGTCCACGGCGTGCTCTATGATCTCGGCGATTACCCCGGCGCCGTACTTGATCCATCCTCAAAACGAAGGATTTCCGGTACTGTGTTTCGATTGCCGGAAGACGCGGATGTCTTGCGCCAACTCGATCAATATGAAGGATTCAACCCTGATGCGCCGGAGAAGAGTCTCTTCATCCGCACACGACACCCGGTGGTGCTCGCGTCAGGCCGAACCCTGGAATGCTGGATCTATGTTTACAACGGAAGGCCGGAAGACGCCCGCATCCTGCCAAGCGGTAGATATCGAAAGAAACAGTTTGGGACAGAAATGGAGACCGATTCGCCAGGTTGAAAAGAAGGCAATCCAGCCGGGTCGAGAGGTACAAAATTCCGCCCTGCCAAGCTTAAGAACCTGCCGATAAACTTCACTGCTCCCACGCACTACCCACATCACCGCATGAGCCAGACCCTCTCCGCGCAACCGGAGAAGCTCCCCGGCCTGCCCGGCCTGTAGTTGATCCGGCGCGGAAACTCCGTGATATAGAATGGTCGCAGAATCCTGCCTAGCTTTCGTTTGCTGCCTGCCTCACATGTAAGACTGCGCAATTTCTCCCGCTGCCAATCCGTTGCTTCACCGGAGGAGCATGCGTGTGCACTACCAGCCCCACCAGATGCTGCGGCCCATATCGTTCTGATCGTCCTGTTCGTTCGTATCGCCCCGACATCGACGGCCTCCGCGCCCTGGCCATCCTCAGCGTGGTGCTCTATCACGCCGGCGTGCCTGGCATCACCGGCGGTTTCACCGGTGTAGATATCTTCTTCGTCCTCTCCGGCTACCTGATCGGCGGCCACATCGACTCCGAACTCCGCGCCGGCAGCTTCAGTTATCTGCGCTTTTACCGCCGCCGCACCAAGCGGATTCTGCCCGCCTTCTTCGCCGTGCTGGCCTTCATCCTCCTGGCGGCTCTCGTTCTGCTCTCGCCTCTGGAGGCCGCTCAAACCGCGCGTTCGGCCTTCGCAGCCACGCTCTCGGCCTCCAACATCCTGTTCTGGATTACCGCCAACTACTTCGCCCCCAAGACCGAATTGAATCCCCTGCTCATGACCTGGTCGCTCGGTGTGGAAGAGCAGTTTTACGCCATCATCCCCTGGCTCATGGTTCTGCTCACCCGCATCCGCCGCAACTGGCTTTTGCCCGCGATCCTCGCCACCTGCGCCCTCTCGTTTTTCTTCGCCTGGAGCGAACTCGGCCGTTCTCCGATGCTGGTGTTTTATATGCTCCCCGCCCGCGCCTGGGAACTGGGCATAGGCGTCGCACTTGCAGTGGCCGAGTTGAACCGCAAGCAGGACGCACTCCCCGGCCCAATAGCCCAACTGATCAGCCTCACCGGCTTGGCCTCGATACTGGCGCCTGTCTTCCTGCTCACAGCCGCCACGCCGTTTCCCGGACCCGCCGCGTTGCCCTCCGTTGTCGGCACGGCTCTGGTCCTGGCGGTCCCCGACAGTTGGATCAATCGGCGTCTACTCTCCCTGCCGCCGCTCACCTTCATCGGCCGGGTTTCCTACTCCTGGTACCTCTGGCATTGGCCCCTGCTGGCCTTCCTGCGCGTCGTGTATGGGGGAGATCCGCCTCAGCCGGCTCGGCTCCTCACGGTTGCCGCATCCCTGGCTCCGGCGGTGCTCTCCTACTACCTAATCGAGCAGCCCTTCCGGCGATCCACCCGGCCGCCCGCTCCCCTGCTCTTCCGTTACGCCCTGGTCGGCATCGCCACCCTGGCGGTCTGTGCCGGGGTCTGGCTCACGCACGGCCTCCCGCAGCGGTTTCCCGCGCTGGCCCGCATGGAATCCCCCGAGCAAACCCTCAAGTCCGACCCCTGCCTGGTCGGCGACAGAGACGAGCCTAACCTCTCCCCAGCCTGTTTCGATCTCTCGGCAACCCGGCCCTCAGTGGCCATCTGGGGAGACAGCCATGCCGCGGCCCTTGCGTCTGGCCTGCGCTCTACTGCAGGTGCCCAGGGATACGGCTTCATCGAGCTGGGCAAAAACTCCTGCCCCCCGCTCATCGGCGCAACCCATTACATCCCGCTGGCGCCTCTCGGGGCCGCGGCGTGCATCCGCTTCAACCGCAAAACCCTCGCCCTGCTCCACGACCACCGCATCCCGATCGTGATCCTGGCTGCCTCCTGGGCCGCTCCATTCAATCGGACCTGGTTGGACGGATGGCTGACCCCCGATCGCGCTCCCCAGTCCCCAGCGCCCTCACTGGAGGTTTCGCGCCAGCTCTTCACCGAGTCTTTGACGGCCTCGATCCGCGCTCTCCAGGACGCCGGCAAACAGGTCATCGTCCTCGAAGACACGCCCAACTTCGATTTCGATCCCATATTGAAAGTACGCGCCGCCCACATCCCTGCGCGGCACACCCTAGCGCTCTGGCTCGGAGCGCCAGACGCCGCCGATCCGGGAGTCGCGCCTCCCGTCGCCGATCCTAGCGTCCCGCTTTCCATCTCCCTGCTCCAGCAGGTCGCCGCCAGTCTTCCCGGCGTCATGCTGCTCGACCTCAAACCCGCTCTCTGCTCCAGCTCCACTCAATGCGCTTATCGCAATGGGGCCAGCCTGCTCTTCATCGACAGCAGCCACCTCTCCCCCGAAGGAGCGCGCCGCGCCCTCCGCAACCTCCGGCTTCCCACGCCAGCCGCGTCAGGCAGCTATCCTGCGCGCTCCGCAGATCTTTCTCAGAATGGCGCCTTGTCGAACGACGTGATGAAGTGAATTCCGGGCACCGATGCCCGCATCAAGCGTTCGTCGTTGGTAAGAAACAAGTCGCATCCAGCGGTCCCTGCTGTTGCCAGTTGAATCGCATCCGGTGGCTTGATGCTTCTATCTTGGCGGATCCGCGCAAACGCCTCAGCAGTATTTTCGAGGAAAGGCAAAACCGTAATTCCAGGGCTGCGCAGAATCATCCTGTACCGCTGAACCAACAGCTGGTCGCCCGCCCGCATCGGCTGAACAAGCAACTCCCCAAGCGTCATCACAGACGTAAGAATCTCATCTCTCCGTAACGAAAATGCGTTTCGTAGATACTTGGTCCGCACCGATTGGGAACCCGTGCCCTGAATCAGATAAATGAAAAAATTGGTATCCAGAAAAATCCGGCTCATTCCCACCCCTCGCGCAACTGCCTCACAAACTCGTCCGGATCAACGCCCTTCCAGTGCTCTTTCCCCAAGCCTTCCAGTTCAAACAGGGACTCAAGCCAGCGACCAGCGGATTTCGGCTCCTGACTCTGAGACACACGACCGTTCGCCGGATTCTCTGCACGGAAGTCGGTCCGACCTCCACCCGATTCGTATCTGGCCTTCGCCCACTCAAGCAGCGGAAGATACCGTTCAGGCAGTTCACCGGCCTCCGGAAAAATCTTGCCTGTCCTGGCGGGATGCGCCTCATCCGTTGGCAGCAGCAACCGCCGAGTGTGTTTTCCCGTGGCAAACAGCATCCGATGCTTGGCCGGATTCGCCGCCCGATTGGCCACGCAGTGCTGCGAAGCGTGGACATTTACACCGGAACGCATCTCCCCCGTGATGTTTTCCCTTGCCGCCCGGTTCACAATTTCCTGAATTGTGAAGTCGTTTCTTTCGGGCTTCTCCCTATGAAGAAGCGCGGTCGCTAGGAACACCTCGACGGCGCAGGAAACATCGATTAAAACTGCCTGTGAAGCCATATTCATCCTCTCCCTTCGCTCTGCCTTTGCTGATTGCATTTCGTATGACCAATGTGAAAGCCCCCACAAAACTTGCACCGATAAGCGGCCAAAACTTCCACCGCCAGACCGTCACCCGAACGCAAAATGTGGCGAATGCGCATCCGCGGATGCGCCACGTGATTGAAGCTCACCTTTCTCGCGCAAGAAGAATCCCAACGAAAAAACTCAAGATTGCTCATTCTCACCTGCCTCTATGGCGGAGTTGAACCTCTGCTCAATCAAATATGAGACAAGTGAGTCTATTTGTCAATATAGATTTCGAAATACATAGATTTGTCATTGCCCCATATCATGCCCTTCGCCTAGCCACTTCCTCATAAATATCGGAGTACTCCCGCGCCGGCTTCTCCCACCCATAATCCTGCGCCATCCCATTCCGCATCAGCTTCTTCCATCCATCCTGATCCTCAAACGCCGCCAGCGCCCGGTCGATCGCCTCCAGCAGCCCCAGCGCGCGCAGCCCCTCAAACTTGAACCCCGTCCCCGTTCCCAACTCCGGATTCCACTCCTCGATCGTGTCGTCCAACCCACCGGTCGCCCTCACCACCGGCACGGTCCCGTACTTGAGTGAATAAATCTGGTTCAACCCGCAGGGCTCATACCTCGACGGCATCAGAAATATGTCCGACCCAGCCTCCACCTTGTGCGCCAGCGCGTCGTCATAGCGGATCTTCACCGCCACCTGCCCCGGATTCCTGAACGCCCAACCGCGGAAGAACCTCTCGTAAATCGGCTCGCCAGTCCCCAGCGCTACCACGGCCACATTCCTCTCCGTCAGCCGGTCGGCAATTTTCGCCACAAAGTCGAAGCCCTTCTGCATCGCAAACCGCGAAACGATCCCGATCACCGGCGTCCTCGCCGCCACTTTCTCCAATCCAAAAGCATTCAGCAGATCGGCGCGGCATTCCTGCTTGCCCGCCAAATCTTCCGGCGAATAGTGCGCCGCCAGAAGGCCGTCCGTCGAAGGGTTCCACTGCGCATAGTCCACGCCGTTCAGAATCCCGCGCAAATCCGCCGCCCGGCCCAGCAGCACGCCGTCCAGTTTCTCTCCAAACTCCGCCGTCTGAATCTCCTCCGCATATTTCCGGCTCACCGTGGTCAGAATGTCGGAGTAAACCAGCCCACCCTTGAGAAAGTTGAAGTTATCGAACTGCTCCACCAGGTCCATGGTGAAAATCTCCCACGGAAACAACAGCCGCTCCGTGGTAACCGGCAGAAACCACCCCTGATAGGCTGCATTGTGAATGGTCAGCACCACCCCCGCTCCGCTCAGCACCGGATCGGAACTGTAAACCGTCCGCAGGTAGACCGGAATCAGCGCCGCCTGCCAGTCGTGGACATGAAACACCTGCGGCACGCCCAGCAGCTTCGTCGCCTCCAGCACCGCACGGCAAAATAGCCCAAACCGCTCCCAATTGTCGGGATAATCCTTTGCCTTGGTCCCGTAAAGTCCCTGCCGGTCAAACAGCTCCGGGCAATCCACAAAGTAATACTGCACCCCGCCCCGCCTGCCCCCGTCCACAATCCCCACAAACCGGTTGTAGTCCTCGAACGGAATGGTGATCGACCGCACGGCATACTTCCGCTCGCCCCCAAGATCCGTCCCGAGGTGCGCCTTCACCCCCGCGTACAGCGGCAGGTACACCGTAACCTCGTGACCCAGCTTCACCAGTTCCAGCGGCAGCGCCCCCACCACGTCGGCCAAACCGCCAGTCTTCGCAAACGGAACGCACTCGGAAGCGGCAAACGCAATATGCATCGAATCAATCTCCCTGGCCGGCTCCCTGGCCGGAGCAAAAAACACTCCTTCATCCGCCCAAAAGCGCAGCCAAACGCCAAGTTTACTATGCTCCTCTTGAAGAACGCTCCTTCCGCCTTCTTGTCGGGAATAAAGCTCCGTGCCCCATCCATTTTGTTTCATTCTGCCGAAAGGGCCGAAGGCCGAAACCCATGTCTTTCGCCGCCCCAGGCCGCCATGGGCTGGCCGTCGAGCTGGAACTCGACCGCGGCGCGAGCAACGACCACCCGGCCGCGTCACCGTCCTCACGGAGAACGTGCTGAACTCCTACTGCGCAAACGCGACTCTCAGCAGCCGGAAGGAATGTATCCCCCAAAAGAAAATGAGGCGGCGGGACATCCATTTTTTCTGGATGTCCCGCCGCCTCACGGTTCGTTTTGCGTCAGGTTAGAAGATGTATTTCAGTGCGAATTGCGCGATACGCGGATCAGCCGATCCTGTGATAGTTCCAAAGGAAGTGCTGCTAGGGTTAGAAGTGACCGGGTTGTTAAGTATGGTGTGGTTGAGCATGTTGAAGTATTCAGCTCTGAATTCAAGGTTCGTCTCGCGGAATACAGGGAATGATCGCACGACCGCTCCGCTCCAGTTTGTAGACGCAGGTCCACGGAGCGTCCCCTTGACAACATTGCCAAAGCCCGTGCCGGGGCCGGTCTGTGCGGGGACTGAGAAAGCTGCATTATTCAGCCAGTTGACGCACTTCTTACCCGCCACGCAATTGCCCGAACCGCCCTGGCTCGCGTAAGCCGGCTTGGTAAAGTCCCGCTGGGCGCGATCCTGCGTCAGGCTCGTCAGAGAGTTATCCGTTCCCATGAATGCGGTGAGGGAATCCCCGGAACGACGCTGGACCAGTCCGCTGGTGCGCCAGCCATTGGCGGCGTACTTGAGTATGCTATTTCCGTTGCGCAGCTTGGGCAGGTTGTACACGTAGGAAAACGACACGACATGGGGATGATCGATGTCCGAAATGCCGCGGTCCAAGGCCTTGTAGTCCGCAATCGTCGCGCCCGCCGGTATCCCCGTGGCGTTGGATGGATAGAGAGGATAGACATACGATTCGCCCGCATTCAGATCCTCTGTGTTCGAGACCCTGGTTGCTTGCGGCATATCATCCAGCGACTTCGACCAAGTGTAGTTGGCGAGAAGTGACAGGCCATGAGACATCTTCTTTTCGAGCGTCCCCTGAAATGAGTTGAACTTTGCCGATCCGATCATAGCGGCTTCGACGATGTCGGAGTAGTTTGCACCGCATCCCACAGTGGCTGCGCAAGGTCCGACGGTAGGAGACGTGTTGTACACACGTCGCCCATTCGCGCTAACTGCTGAGGGCTTCCAGGCTCCGTTTGTACCCGTAAACGACCCGGTATTGACCGCCGGGTTGAGATCCAGGTTGACAAACTGATGGCGCGAACCGGAACCGACATAAGCGACGCGCACCGCCCAACTGGCAGCGAGTTGGTGCTCGATGGTCAGGTTGTAGTCATAGGTGACGGGCACTTCGAAGTTTCCGGAAGGAGCGAACTCATCGACCAAAACTCCGTTCGGGAAAACGTGCGTAGATGCGAATGGCAAAGTGAAGGGGAAGGGATTGGGGTACGCCCCGGCTTTGCAAAAGGCAGTCGTTTGGCAATATGGATCGCTGAATGGCCCCCCGGGATTGGCGCCTGGAGAAGTGCTGTACATCCCAGGGTTGGTCAACAAGACGGAGACGGTATTTGGCACATTGCCGGCCTGATTCAGGTTGAAGAAGCCAGGCATGCGATCCTGATAAAAGATGCCGCTGCCGCCGCGCACCACCGTCTTGCCGTTGCCAAACACGTCGTAAGCGAAGCCGACGCGAGGCATGAACTGCTTGTACTTGTTGTTCAGGCCGTTCACAGCGACACCAGGGTCGCCAGAGAGCAACATTCCGGCGGGAAGGGTGCTGAACGACGATGAATGCGTTCCTGCCGTGTACGCGGTTGGACTGAATACGGTCTGCTGTCCAACCTTGTTCACCCATGGGGCGAATTCTTCCCAGCGAACGCCGTAGTTCAGTGTCAGCCGGTGATTCATCTTCCAGCTATCCTGGGCATAGATGCCGGGGAAGTGAGCCCGGTCGTTCAGCTGCTCGTAGTTTCCTTGCGAGAATGCGTTCGTTCCGGCCAGGAATCCCAACTGGAAATTCGCCATAGCATTGGGATAGGCGGTAGTTGTACCGAAGCCGAAGCTGCCGTACCCTTGGAATACGTTGGTCACGTCGAATTTACTAAGCTCAAAGTGACCGCCGAATGCCAGGTTGTGGCTTCCTCTTACCCAGTGAAGATCGTCGTTGAATGTGTAGTTGTTTCGCGACCAGCTCGCAAACGCCGACGAACTTGCACCGAAATAGCCGGTGATCGTCGCGGCCAGATAGGGGCCAACCCCAGGCTGCCAGATATTCTTCACTCCGAAGGCAGTGATGTCCTGACTTCCCGGCGGTCCGCCGCGCAAGGCGACTTCGCGCTGGTAGTTGAGGATCAGGTTGTTCAGTAGGTTGCTGGTGAAGGTGTGCATCTCGGCAAGCAGCGCGTTTTGGTACCGGGTGTTGAAATACGACGTGTAGCTGGCTAGCATCGTAGGGTCGTATATGGGCGCCTGTGCAAAGAAATTCTCGTAGTAGTGGCCAAACAGGTGGTCCTTGTCGCCGAAACTGTGGTCTACGCGGGCAATGTACTCGTCATAGGACTGAACCGTGG
>OCTA010005331.1_pt1 | contig 11161 bp, 8 predicted proteins | sample 1538991 | NCBI WGS metagenome assembly OCTA01 (sample SAMEA3539302, study PRJEB22396) | soil metagenome | biome: tundra; feature: field; material: soil | place: USA | collected 2010-05 | depth 0.15 m | reverse complement strand
CAATGCCTTCAATCACACTCAATGGGCCGGGATCAGCGCCTCGCCCGTCTTTAACACGGCCACCGGGGCGCAGACCAGCACCACATTCGGCCAGGCTAACTCAGATCGCGGCCCCCGTGTCATTCAGCTTGCTCTGAGATTTGCCTTCTAACAGAGAGGGCTATTTCGATCTGGCAGCGTTTACCTCGGGCCTGACGGACCTGGAACCACCCCAAGGTCAGTCAGGCCCGGTTTTATTGAGATCTGTCCTTATGTGTGTCAGCATGCCATCTATGAATCGCCTTTTACGAGCAGCACTCCTGTTTGGACTCCTGCTCCTTCCCTGCGCCTGCTGGGCGCAAACCACCCCGCCCGATCCGAAGCGGGCGACGGAGTTTCTCGCCGATTCGGCCGCTGGATTGAAGGCCCTCCAAACCTGGTACGTAGCGGAGACGGGTCTCTGGAAAACGACCAATTGGTGGAACGCCGCCAACGCGGTGACGGTGCTGGGGAATTACTCGAAGTTGAGCGACACCCCGGATTTCCGATCCATTCTCGCGAACACCTTCGAACGCAATTCCCAGAAACACTTTCTAAACGAATACTACGACGACGAAGGCTGGTGGGCGCTGGGCTGGGCAGGTGCGTACGAGCTGACGCACGAGACACGCTATCTGGAAATGGCGGAACTGATCTTCGCCGATATGGCGGGAGGCTGGGATGACACCACTTGCGGCGGCGGCATCTGGTGGAAGAAGCCCAGGCAGTATAAGAATGCCATCGCCAACGAGCTATTTCTTTCCGTGGCCGCAAAGCTGGCGAGTCTCACGCCGGACGCGCAGAAACGGGCCACCTACCTGGATTGGGCGCAGCGGGAATGGAAGTGGTTTGCTGCATCCGGCATGATCAATTCGGAGAACCTAGTGAACGACGGGTTGGATGCCGCGTGCCACAATAACCATCGCACCACGTGGACCTACAATCAGGGCGTGATCTTAGGCGGACTAACCGTGCTGGCAAAACAATCCGACGATCCCAAGCCCCTGCAGGTCGCGCAGTCCATCGCGCTGGCGGCCATTGCCCGGCTGACGGACCTGGATGGCGTACTCCACGATTCCTGCGAGCCTGCCCGCTGTGGGAACGATGCGACGCAGTTCAAAGGCATTTTCGCTCGCAATCTGGCAGTACTGAACTCGGCGGCGCCCGTACCGGGGTTCCGCGCATTCTTACGGAGGAATGCCGAGAGTATCTGGAAGAATCGTGACGCAGATGGACGGTTTAGCGTGGTCTGGTCCGGGCCCGCCGATGTGAAGAATGCCGCAACCCAGGTTTCCGCCCTGGACGCCCTCGTGGCCGCCGCCGAAGCGGAGGGCGGCGTTGCCAAGAAGTAGGCCGGATCTCCAGGCGTTCGCGCGTGAAGTGCTGCGCTAAAGACCAAAAATGAAACTCCGAACTCTGCACGGCGTCATGCTGTTATGCTTGTTCGCGCTCTTGCCAACGGGCGCTCAGACGAACGCGGCCTCCTCCATTCCCCATCTCGCAACACGCGGCACGGCCACCCAACTGATCGTCGATGGCAAGCCGTTCCTGGTCCTGGGAGGAGAACTGCACAATTCGAGTTCTTCCAGCCTCGACTACATGAGGCCCATCTTGGCAAAGTTCGCCGCGGGTCATCTTAACACCGTTCTCGCAGCTGTTGGGTGGGATGTGATCGAACCTGAGGAGGGCAAGTTCGACTTCAGTCTTGTGGACGGTGCCATCCAGGAAGCCAGACGCCAGAATCTGCGGCTCATGCTCCTGTGGTTCGGAAGCTGGAAGAACGGCGTTTCCACATACCCCCCGGTCTGGGTGAAGACGGACCTGCAGCGGTTTCCGCGCGCCCAAAATAAGGAAGGCAAGAGCCTGGAGATTCTCTCCACCTTTAGCGATGCGAATCGGGATGCCGATGCTCGGGCCTTTGCGGCTCTCATGCGACACGTTCGCACGGTGGACAGCGACGCGCACACCGTTTTGATGATTCAGGTGGAGAACGAAGTGGGCGTGCTCACCGAGTCGCGTGACCGGTCCGCGGCGGCGAACGAAGCTTTTCAGCGGCCGGTACCGAAGGAACTGGTGGATTACGTCGAGAAGCACAAGGACTCGCTCGTACCGGGTTTTCGCAAGAGGTGGGATGCCGGCGGCTACAAGACTTCCGGAACCTGGGAGGAGATTTTTGGCGCCGGCGAAGCGACGGATGAGATCTTCATGGCGTGGAACTACGCGCGCTACGTCGGTCGCGTGGCCGAGGCGGGCAAAGCCGAATACCCGCTGCCGATGTTTGTGAACACGTGGATGGCCGAATGGCGGGAGACCGCGCTCCTGAAACCCGGCAGCTATCCGAGCGGCGGCCCCATGCCCTACGTGATGGACATCTGGAAGGCCGGCGCGCCCCAAATCGATATCCTCTCGCCCGATATTTACAGTTACTTCGAAGAGCGGTGCGCGATGTACACCCGTCCCGGTAATCCGCTGTTCATACCCGAACTGGTCAGGGAGACGCGAACTGCTAGCGTCCTTTTCTATGGCCTCGGGCAGTACGACGCCATTGGTTTCTCGCCGTTTGGGATGGAAAGCGTGCCGGCTTTTTCCGAGGAACTCAGCAAGACCTATGCGCTTCTCGCGCAGATAGCCCCCGTGGTCTTGGAGAATCAGGGCAAAGGCATGATCGGCGGCGCGATGCTGGACAAGGATCATCCGAAGCAGACGCTGCGGGTAGGCGACTACACGCTGGACTTGGGAATCGCCCGCCATTACACGTTCCCGACTCCGGAGTTTCCAGCGGCCATCTTTATCCAACTGGGTCCCGACGAATTCCTCGTGGCCGGGCGAGGTTTGACCGTCAGCTTCACAGCGAACACACCAGGACCTCCGATTACCGCACTGGCCACGGTCGACGATGGCGTCTTCATCAACGGCCGTTGGGTTGCCGGTCGCCGGCTGAACGGAGACGAAATCCTGTCTGGAAAAGGTCTGCGGCTGAGGGGCGACTATTACATGATCCAGCACGTCAAGCTGTATCGGTACCGATGAAAAGCGGAAACAAGCATGCAGCGCCTCACGCGCACCACCCGCTGTTTATCGATTCTTCTCGCGGCTGCTCTGGCCGGTCCCGCATTGGCCGCCGATTTGTTTGTGTACTTCGGTTCACACGGAAAAGGCCCGAACATTGGCTTCTCGCTGGCACATTTCGACACCGAGACAGGTAGGCTGACAACCCCGGTATTTCTGCAAGAAGCGGTCGCGCCGGCATATTTCATAATCCGTCCCGACGGCACGCGCCTTTACACGTGCAACTCGGAACCGGGTAGTTCGGTGAGCGCATACGCCATCGATCCCGCAACGGCGAAGCTGACGTTTCTGAACCAGAAGCCCAGCGGCGGTGGCGATCCCAGCTACGTGAGCCTGGACGCAACGGGCCGCTACTTGATGGTCGCCAACTACCTGGGGGGCAGCGTCGCCGTGTTCGCGCTACAGCCTGACGGGAGCATCGGCGAGCGCACGGCGTTTGTGCAGCACACTGGCGCCAGCGTCAATCCCAGTAACCAGACTCACGCCCACGCTCACTCGATCCGAGTCGATCCGACCAACCGGTTCGTGCTGGTGGCTGACCTTGGCGTGGACAAGGTGTTCGTTTATCGCCTCGACCCGAAGACCGGCGCGCTTCAGCCGAATGATCCGCCCTTCGCAACGGTGGCGCCTGGCGCGGGCCCACGCCACACCGCTTTTCATCCCAACGGCAGGTATGTGTACTTGATCAACCAGATGGGCGGCAGTATTGTGCGTTTCGGCTGGGATTCCAATCGCGGCGCACTGACACAATTCGAGACCATCTCCACGCTGCCGGAGGGCGCTCAGGTGACGAGCACCGGCGCCGCAGAGATCCTCGTCCACCCAAGCGGAAGGTTCCTTTACGCCACCAATCGCGGACACGACAGTGTGGCGGTGTTTTCCATTCAGCCGGAGACGGGGCGCCTGACCCCGATCCAGCACATCCCGACCCAGGGCAAGACGCCGCGTAACTGTGAGTTTGACCCTACGGGCCGATGGCTGTTGGTTACCAACCAGGACAGTAACAACGCGCTGGTTTTCGGCATCGACCAGAACACCGGGCGGCTGACGCAAGCCGGGCAGCCGGTCCCCGTCCCGGCTCCCTTCTGTGAGCGTTTTCTTCCGGCGGGACCCCGTTAAGGACTTACATCGATGCGAGGACTGCCTGCATCATGGCCCGGGCGTAGGCCACATTGAACACTGTGCCCGTGTATCCGCCGCCTCCCGGGTACCCGCCCTGGCGCACGCCCTGCAGTTTGTTGTAGTCGCGATCGTAGTCGAACATCCGCGGGTGTTCGGGGTAGATCGTCCGCGTGTATTTCTGCCGCACCAGTTCCCGCATCACGCCGAACATGTCCACCTGGCCCTCGTCGAAAGCCACTTCGCTGTATCTCTCGTAGGGCTTCCTCACATGCACGTTGCGATAGTGCATGTGGTTGATGCGGTCCCTGCTGCCAAAGTAGCGGCAGACCTCCACCGGGTCCTCGCCCATCTCCCTTGCCACTCCACAGTCGAACGTGATTCCATTCGAAGGGCTGTCCACGATCGAGATGAGTTTCTTCCAGCCTGCCACTGTCCCCATGATCTGTCCCGAACCGCGGCTGATGGGCGCCGGGGGATCGTTGGGGTGCAACGCCATCCGGACGCCGGACTCCTCGGCCACCGGAATCACAGCCTTCAAGAAGTAAGTCATGTGATTCCACATTTCGTCGAGGCTGTGGGCGCCCTCCTCCGGCAGCGGCGGCAAGCCCTTCATCTTCTCGTAGTCGAAGCCGGTGTGCCCCAGCCCCGCTCTTCCAGTCTCCTCGAAGTAGCCCTCCATGGCGCGATGCGCGTAGAAGTTGTATTCGATGACCGGCAGCCCCGCCTTGCCGGCCGCACGGATTGTCTGCCGGATTTTCTCAATCTCCTCATCGCGGCCCGGTCGTCCATAGATCGTATTGGGGAACGAGTTCTCCAACATGCTGTTGTAAAGCACCAGTCCGTTTGCCTTTGCGGACTCGATAGCGGCGCGGATGCTCGCTTCCTGCCAGGGAAGTGAGGCCGTCGGACCTGCGGCTCCCCCGAGGACATAATTCACACCTAATTGCTTTACCCGCCTGATGCCGGCCTCGTCACGCCCTCCCCCGAGGCAGATCTTCGGTGTGTTGGGCCCTTCGACAATCGGCCACTGGGACGTTGCCGCGGCGGCCGCAAAAGGCGGTGCGAATGCCGTCGCACCAGCGACCTGCATCAGATTCCTTCGTGTCAAATGATGGTTCATGAGTAGTTCTCCCGTGCTTCAGATAATGGATCGAGGACGGCGCCGGTTACTTCGCGGCGCTTTGCCCCATATCGTTCCGAATGACTTTTCCGCCCTTGACGACTAACTTCACCCGTTGCAGTTCGGTGATGTCGGCCAGCGGATCGCCGGAAACCGCAATCAGATCGGCGTACTTGCCCCTGTCTATTGACCCGACCCGGTCCCCCATTCCCATCGCTTCCGCGTTGATTGTGGTCCCGGCCTGTATCGCCCGCGCCGGGCTCAAGCCGCCGCGCTTTACCAGCGCTTCGAAGTCGAGCGCCTGCGTACCGTGCGCGTACGTCGAACCATCGGCGCCGCTGCCCATCATGATCTTCATTCCTTTCCTGCTGGCAGCCAGGTTTACGGCCTTTTCGAAAATCGGAATCATGCGGTATTTGCCGCCGGTGTTCTTGGCGTCGTTGTCGTCCATGTAAGGTTCGAGGTACCGGACGAAGGTCGGGTCGTAATAGAGCCCTTTTAGTACCATTAGGTCCGCCTGCTCTCGATCCAGGCCGAACGCGTGCTCGATCGTGTCGCAGCCGGCGATGATGGCGTTTCTTTGCCCTTCGCCTCCCATCACGTGACAGGCCGCCTTCTTGCCGAGACGGTGCGTCTCATCGATCAACGCCTCTAATACGGGCATCGGATATGTCAGGCGGTAGGTGGCCTCGCCGGTGGCCATGAAAGCATAATCGCCTGTAGGATACAGTTTGATCCAGTCCGCGCCGCCGTTAATTTGAGTCCGCACCGCTGCGCGCGCTTCGGCAGGCGAGCGAATTACCTCACCATCCAATGGGTTGTCCGGAGCCGCCGGATTCGCCGGATTCGCCGACCAGACAATACCCCGGGTCGATACTTGATACCTGGGGCCATCGATACGTCCAGCGTTAATCGCCTCTCGAACCGCCACGTCGCCGTATCCGTGGCCGTGGGAAGCCATGTCTCTCTCGGTGGTAAAACCCGCCCGCAGGTCCGCCTGCGCATTCTGCACGGCAATCAGGAGGCCGCCTTCCGTTGTTTCGCCTCGTTTGCGGTCGTTGAACATGTGCTCGTGTGCGTCGATCAAGCCGGGCAAAACCGTCGCCTGGCCGAGGTCGATCACTTGAGATCCAGCCGGAATCCTGACCTGGGCCTCGGGCCCGACCTCGGTGATTCGGTCACCCGAAAGAATCACCACCTGTTTCGTCAACATCCGGCCGGTCTTGCTGTCGAACAGGCGTCCGGCACGAATCGCGATCGCCCCCGCCGCAGGAGGGCATTGCAGGATGCCGCCGTCCGGGCCGACGCACGGGGTGGGACCCGCCCCGCGCCACCGCGCCGGATGCACCTGCGCCCAAACTGCGCCCAGCGTTATCGCTAAGACTGTGGTCAAGATAGATCTGCCGCGCACGAATGTGACCTCCCCGAATCGGCAAAGTAAGGTTGGAGTCAGGAGGTCCATCCTGGCTTCCTGACTAGCAGTTATTATACTGCCAACCGCGTAAATCGGAACTGTTATTCTTATAATTGGTCCCTTACTCGACCCGGCTCATCTGAACCTTGACAGATAGGGAACAACGGGGTAATTGTGGTCCAGGGGAGTTCCGGCGAATGACTTCGGATCGCAAAATCATCGCGCAATATGTAAGCCGCCGCCAGTTCTTGCGAGGCGCTTCCGCGGCTGCGGTTTCCTGTGGCGCTCTGTTTGAGCAAGCGGCGGGACAGTCCCCGAAGTATGTGGTCGCGGAGACGAGCCTGGGGAAGATTCGGGGAATCGATTACCGCGGCATAAAGACCTTCAAGGGCGTTTCTTATGGCGCGAACACCGAGGGAATGAACCGCTTCATGCCCCCGACCGACCGGGATCGCTGGACCGGTGTGCGCGACGCCCTTGCTTACGGCCACAGCGCCCCGCAGCGTGACCCAGATCCCCCGCCCGCCCCGCCACGCGATGCGCCCCCCGGACCATCGATCTTCACGGCACTAGCGGTGCCCGGAGGCAGTTCGACGGGTGAGGGCGAGGACTGCCTCGTGCTGAACGTTTGGACACCAGCACTCAACGACGGCCGCAAGCGGCCTGTGATGCTCTGGTTGCATGGCGGCGGATTTGGCTCCGGGTCCGGATCCTCCCCCAGTAACGACGGAACCAATCTGGCGCTCCGCGGAGACGTGGTGGTGGTCACCGTCAACCATCGCCTGAACGTTCTTGGTTTCGCAAACCTCAGTGACTTCAGCCCGGATTTTGCTGCCTCCGGCGATGTCGGAATGTTGGACATCGTCCACGCGCTCAAATGGGTGCGCGCGAATATCGCGCAATTCGGCGGCGACCCGAACACGGTAATGATCTTCGGGCAGTCGGGGGGCGGACGAAAGTGCGAGACGCTACTCGCAATGCCCTCTGCTAAAGGGCTGTTCCATCGCGCCACGATCGAAAGCGGCGTTGCCATTCAGCTTGTCAGCCGCGACATCGCGATCCGGAACGCGGAGCAGTTACTCGCCAAACTGGGCATTCGACAGACGGACGTGCACGACCTCCAGAAGCTGCCCGTGGAACGGATCATGGCTGCCTCTTTCGCAGTCATGCGAGAAGCGGGCAAGATCGATCAGAATGTGGCCGGATTCGCGCCAACCGTCGACGGTAAGATCCTTCCCCAGCATCCTTTCCACCCAACGGCGTCGCCGGTGTCAGCCGATGTACCGGTGATGATCGGCTGCACCCGCACGGAATGGACGGGCTTGAGCACTGAGGCAGCCGCCTGGCGTCTAGACGAGGATGGGATGCGAGAGCGAGTCAAGGAAATGCTCGGCGACCACTCGGCTGGGATGATCGACTTGTACCGCAAAACCAGACCCAACGCGACACCTTCCGACATATTCTTCCTGATCGCGAGCGACTACAATTACGTTGCACCGACGATGAAAATAGCGGAACGCCGGGCGGCGTTGGGAAAGGGGTCGGTGTACTCGTATTACTTCCACGTGGGAGACCCCGGTGCAGGGTGGCTTGTTGAGGACCCCGCATAACATGGAAATCCCCTTCGCATTCGACAACGTCCAGATATCGGCCAATCTGACCGGTGGAGGTGCCGAAGCGGTGGCCCTTGCCGACAAAGTCAGCGACGCCTGGATCGCGTTCGCACGGACGGGCGATCCCAATACCCCGAAACTGCCGCATTGGCCCGTGTTTGCCCCCACGGACCGCGCCACCATGGTCATCGACAACGCCAGCAAGGTGGTCAACGATCCGCTGCGGGAGCGGCGAGTTGCGATGTTCCGCGCCCTGAAGTTGACTTAAGTAGTCCGCCCGCGAATCGGGAGCGGAGATTAGCTGATCCCGAGTTTCTTCTGCATCTCTTCCAGCGAATAGCCCTTGGTTTCCGGGTAGAAGAACAGCACTACAAGAAACTGCACCACCATCATCGCCGCGAAGAACACGAAGGGGGCCCCGCCGGAAGAGGCGGCCAACAGGGGGAATAGGAACGACAACAGAGCGGCCATGATCCAGTGAGTGAGGCTGCCCAGGCTCTGGCCTTTGGCTCGGACGCGGGTAGGAAACACCTCGCTCAGGTAGACCCAGATCACAGCGCCTTGCGAGAATGCAAAAAAGGCGATGAAGACCACCAGGCACCAGACCAGCAGTTCCTGGTGGGTGCCGGCAAAGAAGATGGCCGCGACCCCCGCCAGTGCCACGGCCGTGCCGACCGATCCGATGAGCAGCAACTTCTTGCGTCCGAGGCGGTCGATCATGGTCATCGCCACGATGGTGAAGACCAGGTTGGTGGCACCCACCGCAACCGACTGCAAATCGCCGGACACTTTGGTGAAGCCGGCTTTGGTGAAAATGTCATTCAGGTAATATAGGATGGCATTGATGCCCGAAAGCTGGTTGAACATGGCGATGGAGACCGCCAGGAAAATCGGGACACGGTACTTGCGGGAGAAGAGCGTCTCCTGCACCAGTTCCCGCTTCTGGTCGACGGAGGCCACGATCTCCTTCAGGTCTTCCTGGTAATTTTCGTCGCCGGAACAACGCAGCACGTCCTCGGCTTCTTTGACGCGGCCTTGCTTTGCCAGCCAGCGCGGGCTCTCGGGAATGGCAAAGAGCATGACCAGGAATAGGGCGGCCGGAATACCGGAAACGCCCAGCTTCCAGCGCCACTCCAGGTCGCCGAATCCAAAGGTTCCAATGACGTAGTTGGAGAAGTATGCCAGCAGGATGCCGAACACGATATTGAACTGAAACGCGCCCACCAGGCGGCCGCGCTGCTTCGGTGGCGCGATTTCCGCGATGTACATTGGTCCCAGCACGGAGGAGGCGCCGATGCCCAGGCCGCCGATGAATCGCGCGACCACCAGCGAGTACCAGCCGAAGGCGAAGGCGCATCCGAGCGCCGAGAGCAGATACAAAACGGCGGTGATCCGCAGGCTGCCGCGGCGGCCATACCGATCACCCGGGATGCCAGCGAACATCGCTCCCAGGATTGTGCCGACCAGAGCTGTGGAAACAGTCATGCCCTTGGCGATGTCGGAGAGCCCATATTGAAGCTGCAAGGCAGCTATCGCTCCCGAGATCACGACCGTATCGAATCCGAACAGCAGTCCGCCGAGGGCGGCAACCAGAGAACTCTTCGCCAAGTATCCGTTGATTGTCATTGAGGTAACCAGATCCGGAGCGGCCTTCGCACCGGCCATGTACTGGCATTCACGCGCGCGCGAAAGCTCGCAGGGGAAACCCGGGGAGAGGCAGCGGCATTCGACAGGAATCCCGCAGCCACTCCCCGAATGGACAGCCTTAGTGCTTGGCGGCGGAAATCGTCATGTTCCGGTATCGGATGCCGCCGTGATGGTCACCCTGGAGGTAAATTGGACCGGGGTCGCCCTCGTTGCTGTCGATGGCGCCGCCGGTGACGCCGGCGATCTCCTGATTATCGATGGTGGTCACGCCGTTGAAAATCACCGTCGCCCACCGCCCGACGATGGTGATGTCATAGGTCTGCCAGTCCGGCCGAAATGGCGGCGGAGTGGACGGGCCCAGCATGCCATAAATGCAGCCTATGCCGGGAAACGGGTTTCTGTAGCCGCCACCCATGCCCGAACCGGGTCCCTTTTGGCCGACCGGTGCGGCCTGCCGCGCGGGGTCCGGCGGCGGTTGAACCTGCACCTCGTAGCGGCCGCGAAGGTAGATTCCGCTATTCTCGCCGGGAGGGCAGATGAATTCGACATGCAGCTTGAAATCGGTAAAAGTCCGCTTGGTCCTGAGATTGGACCCCTTCGCTTCGTTGATCAGTTCTCCGTTCTTCACTGTCCAGTGGCTTTCGCCGGGGTTGTCCAGGAAATCGGGAGTGTTATTGATCGGTTCCCAGCCGGAGAGATCCTTGCCATTGAACAGCGGCTCCGGAGCCGCCCACGATTTCACTGCGGCCGCTTTCAATGCCGGCGCCCGCACGCCGGTGGTCTGCTGCGTTTTGTCTCCGCTCTTCACAACGCCAGTAAGTTTGCCGCCTTTGGCGGTCAATTCCCAAACCAGTTCGGGCCGGCCGGGGAAGGCGGGCCGGGTGTCCGTCGCCGGACGCGCCGGAGCCGCCGCCGTCACGGTCACGATCAGGCGCTGTCCTTCCATCTTCACGGCGGCGACGGGGGCCACGTTTCCGGTGGGTTGCTGCACACGCGCCTCCAGGGCGCCACTCTTTTCCGTTACTTCCAGCCAACTTGGAAAGTGACCGTTCCCGATGCTGACGGTCATATCCCAGCGGCCGACGAAGGGGTTACTCTGGTTCTGCGCCAGGGCCGAAAGCAGGGCCGCGGCCGCGATGATCGATAGGATACAAAATC
>OCTA010005329.1_pt1 | contig 11165 bp, 5 predicted proteins | sample 1538991 | NCBI WGS metagenome assembly OCTA01 (sample SAMEA3539302, study PRJEB22396) | soil metagenome | biome: tundra; feature: field; material: soil | place: USA | collected 2010-05 | depth 0.15 m | reverse complement strand
CGTCTCCGGAACCGCGCGGAGACCCATAGCCGATGTGCCGGTCAGGGGCCTGCCTCCTTCCCGTGTGTTGGCGCTGCTGCGGCTGCCGGTGACGGCGTTCTATAGGTGGTTGCCGTCCGTCGCCCCCGGCAGCCGTGGCGGCGGTGGCCCTCGTGTCGGCTTCCGGGGTGCTCGGTGTCGGGGACTCCTCCTTCTTGCGGCGCGGCCAGGAGGCCGGGGGAAGGTTCTGCGCCGGGCCTCGCCGTCCTTCTGGGCCGTGCGCGGGGTGCCTGCCCTCCGTGGCTTTAGCTGTGGTGTTCTACCGGCTGCCGTTTCCCGCGCTCCCCCTCTAATTCTCCAGCACACAGGAGCAGGACCAGCCGCCCAGCAACACCGGCAACGAGCCTCCCGCAGCCTCCCCCAGAAAAGAAAGCACCCTGGAAACCCCGGCAGACCCGTTGCCGCCGTTGCCGCGCCGCGCCGGGAGTCGCGGGTGGTTGTCCTGGCGGTCCCTCCGAGGCGGCCGTGCCAGCCGAGACGAATGCCAGCGCCGCGCTCCTCCTCCGGCCTCTTCTCGTGTGCTGAAGGGGAAGGCCGACGCAAGGAATTATGCCAGACGCTCGATGAGGATGTAAGGAGGAGATCGGTGAGCCAGCCGGGAAACCCCAGGCTACGCTCGTGCTTCGGAGCGCAGCGGCCACCCAGCCGCGTACAGGCGCTTCGGCTCGCCGTCATCCTACCAAAGTGAGGCTGATCAACCTACCATTGGATGCTGGAGCACTCCGAATGATCATGCAAGAATCTGCTCTGTCAACACGATTCTTCGAATGCTTCGTTTGTCATCGAAGGGAACAATAAAGTCATTGGCGTCGCCCTCCGTCTCTATCGAGAACCCAAGATCCGGCCGCTTCGAAGTGTTCATTAAATCGACATACGTCCCGTAATCTAAGGTGTAAATGTTGTATCGCACGCCCGGCTTGTCTTTATCCGCATAGCCGCGCTGAACCAAATGCAAAATGCGGAGATCAAAGAGTCGCTGGATTACTGGGTGGTTGCCAAGCTCCCTCGGTAGCAGGAAGGACCTTGCTTTTCTGTTGCCGATGACCTCCTCCACGATCCGGCGAAGAACGCCCTGGAGTGTTTCGTCGAGGTTCCGCATTTTATCCTGTTCGAACCAGAGGCGAGCAGCCTCAATGACTGCACCCTTGTCAATCTTGTCCTTGCTACGACGGTGCGCCGAAAAATATGCGTGGCTGAAGATGTTGATGAGGTCCCGAGCGACGCCCTCCGATGATCGCACTAGTTCTTGGAAGACAAAGCTATCTGAAAACAGTCTGCGTGTGAACTGAAGGCCGTTGCTGACTTGGTAATTTGTTGCGAGGTATTGAGGGGCGAGTTCGGTTACTATGTGCTTGTAAAGCATGTCGCCGAAAGCCTCAGTAATCCGGCTCGGGTTTCTATCGAAGACGTAGTAATCATCAATGTCGATTGCCGCAGACACGTCGGCACCCATTTCGAAGCCGATGAACCCTTTGGCGGTTTCGAGTCCAAAGTCGGAACGGTATTCCAGCGACGCGATTTTCGTGATGACCGCAGCAAGAGACAGGAACCCTCTCTTGACGAATTCTGCCAGGTAAGGCTGGATATCGAGTGGCAAGGATGACCATTCATCAATTAGCAAAATGAGTCGGGAGTTTGTCAACTGCAGGATTTGGGAAAGCAGCGAAGTGAGCGCCGGGAATATCACTTTATCTTCGGCTGCTACGGAGTAGCTGGTCGTCTGTTCGTTTTCTGTGGCCGAATCTAAGCCTGACGATGCTTTGAAGCTCGCTGCCGCCGGAACGCCTACCGCCAGCTCGAATCCTCCCTTTTCCGTTGCCTTATTTGCCGCCCGAGCGGTAATACTTTGGGCAGAGTAGCTGAGGACGGGATCAGTAATAACCGTGGATAGGTCGGTTAATCGATCCAGCGCGATATTGGCAGCAGACGGCGCGTTATTCACGATGTAGTCCAGAAGGCAGTTGTAAACCTCGCCGAGGATGTCCCGAAATAGCGCAACGCACCGGGCTGCAAGCGGGATGTTGGGATCGGCAAATTGCGATGTGCTGCCGAGTGTGCGCGCGTCAATGTAAAGTACGGCGTTTCCCATGGTCTTGCTGAGTTCTGAAGCGAAGACACGCAAAACGTGGGTTTTGCCAGTCCCACGGCGGCCATAGATTACTTGGTTGTTAACGTTGCGAATCTGTGGCAAGATGCCAACGTCCACGAAAGACCCTACCAGCTTGTGCAGGTCCTGCTGGCGCTCGGATCTCTGCGGAATCGCGGCGACGGCCTGGGCGAGGAGCTGATCTTGAACCATAAATTGATTCTACCTCCGGAGAACGCACTCCTACGCTCGGCTATGATTCGGAGGCGATTCAATGAGCCCTTGGGGCCTTGCAGCCGCACGGCAACAACAGGCCGTCCGTGCCAACAGTCCGGATCGGTCAGGGTAAACGCCGGTTAGAGTAGTTGGCGGATCGGTCTGAACCAAGCCAGCTTCTAGGCGCGAGGCTGGTTTGTCGGTCAAGTCCTGGATGTGCATTCCGGGTATGTCTGTGGGCGATTGACGGCCTCTTCGGAACGAGGTCTATACCTCTGTTTCCGTTTGCCCTTTTCACGCCATATAGCACCCGATGGCCTGCAGTTGCCCTCGTAGAAGGCTCAATTCGGCTTCTCGTTTGTTGGCCTGGCGCTTGTCCTAGAGCCAAAGGCTGTCTTCAAGGCCTCATACAACCCTTACTGGAAATCCAGCGGTTTATAGTGTGTAGGGATCTGGTGCCAAGCAATCTGGATCGAAACGCTCTCTGAGCCCAGCCTTTTCAAGAACTTCTCAATTGGCGTTTTTTGGCCATCCTAGGAAAGCAGTATCCAACTGCCGTTTTTAGGCTCATACGCGTTATTCCCGGTTTCATACCATTTGCCTCTGAATACGCAGGCACCATGCGAATCCGCATGGCTGCCTTGAATCGTTTTCGCGCCCGGCGGGGACCGCGCAGATCAAGGTGTTCTTCCAGATGCCAGAGACCATCAACACGGGCCGCCGTCATGGCCGCTATGGCTGCGCGCCAGCACGAACCCGGCGTCGACCCAATCGGCCAGATCGTACGCGCTGCGGCTGCCCGCATCGGTGACCACGAGGTTGATGAGTCGGCTGCCCTTCGGGATGCGGAGATCAAAACGCCACGGTTCCTGTGAAATCCGCATCACCGGGCTCTCGGTCACAGCGTTGCCATCAATGTAGATCCGGAACTGAACGCTCGCATGCATCGCCAGGAACCGGGCCATCGGCGGCTGTTCCCGGAATGGATCGTCGTCGACGCCAGCCAGCCCCACGAAACGCTCATATTCAGGCTGTACTTCATACAGTAGATCGGAAGGTGCGCGCATCCCCATGCCCTTGGCGTAAGTGTGGCCTCGGACGCGCAACGGACCGCCATGGAAAGACTGGTCCACCTTGGGTTGCCAGGTGAGGTCGGGTGGTGAAGACATCGGGCGTTTCGGCTCGTCAAGGTAAACGTCCGGCGCCGGCGGCAGGGGCGCGAGGCGCACAAAGAGGCTCTGAGACGGGAGCGAGACCCGGCGTCCTTGCCGGAGAGCAACTGTGCGCAGGACTGTGGTTCCCGTCAGCCGCAGCGGTTTCGCATAACGCGCCGAGGCCGGACCGGGCTCGCTGCCGTCGGTTGTATAACGAATGTCCACATCGCCGAGCCACGGCGAGGTCAGCGTCACCGTCACCGCGTCGTGGAACTGGTACGGCCGCTGGCGCGCACCCCAGGGCGAGATGCGCACCATCTCGACCACGGCGTTTTCGTCCCACACTCCAGACTTTCGCATTTCCCCGGCCATATTGATGGTTGGAATGCCCGCGCGTTCGATGTCAGCGACCGTCTGGGCGGTGCCGTCCTCGGGCGTGTAGGCAGCTTCCGGATCGTAATGCGTTATGGCATCTGTCAGGTCACGCGCCAGGATACAGTTGAGACCGGCGGAAGCCATGTTCCGGATGGCTTCCGGCTTACCCATGACACACACATTCGTGTGGACTCCCATGTAAATCAGGTGGTCCAGGTTGCGAGTTCTGCAGTTGCCATAGAGTTCGTCGGTGCCGGAACTGATGACGTCATTCGAGTCGATGCGCAGATCCGGATTCATAGCGTCCCAGCCGTAGTTGGCGAGGCAGGGAATACCGGGCCCGCACAGGCACTTGCCCTGTTTCGCCGTCAGCCGGCAAACGAACTCCGCTGGTGCCGGCCGGGAGAAGTGCGGCAGGGCGATGGAGCGTTCCCGCTGCGGCGTGCCGACGTACTGGCTCGCAACATCCGTGGGCGCCCAAATCACTTGCATGCCGAGCTGGCGGGCCGCCGCCAGCGCTGCGTTCATGCGGGGCACGAGCGCAGCGACACGTTGCGCCGCCGTCATGCACCAGTGGTAGTTCCACATGTCGATAATTACGATCCCGGTGCGCGCCGGGTCCAGGCTTCGTTTGTTCGAGAAGATACGGTTGGAGTCCGGATCGCGGGTTTGTAGATCCAATTCAATCGGCCCGGTGCGCCGCGCCGATGCGGTGGAACTCGCTTCGGCTGGCGATTCGGGATGGGCGCGCTGAGCTGCGCGCGCCCGCCGGGTTTCGAAGCCCACCGCCGCTGCCGTGGAAATGAAGGTTCGCCGATTCATGCCGGTCAATGCTCCTGTAGCTGGCCGTTTCTCAAATAGTCGCCGCCTGGGCGCGTGTCGATCCTCACCACCCGATCCGCGTAGCGCAGCACGCAAGGATGGCCGAGCACCGAATGGACTCGCGTCCTCATCAGCCTGCCATCTTTCCAATCGAGATCAACGAGGAACCCGCCCCGCGCTCGTAAGCCTAACACGTGACCGGCCGGCCAGGCCGTGGGCAACGCCGGAAGAAGGTGCAGTTCCCCCTCGTGGCTTTGGAGCAGCATCTCCGCAATCCCGGCGGTAATGCCCTGGATTGCCTGGTTACCCTCGAACGAAGGCACACGATCACTGTCCTCCTGGCTGGGATGGAGGCTGATTTCCGCCAGCATCTGGCGCAAGATCGCGTAGGCGTGGTCGCCGTCTCCGAGGCGCGCGTAGAGGTTGATCTTCCATGCGCCAGACCAGCCACGATCCTTGTCCGTCCGCCGCTCCAGCGTCCTCCGCACGGCCGAAACCATGGCAGGGTCTGTCTTCCCGGTGACTTGATTGGACGGATAGAACCCGTAGAGAGGCGAAAGATGCCGGTGTGTCACTTCCACCTCCGTGAAATCCTCGATCCACTCTTCCACCTGCCCGTGTTTGCCGATGCGGTCCGGGGGCAATCGCTTCCTCGCACGCTCCACCGCACCGCCCAGTGCGGGATCGACGCCGAGGACGCGGCATGCCTCCGCGGTGTGATCGAAAAGGTCGCGCAATAACTGGTTGTCCAGCGTCGGTCCCATACTGACCTGGACGCGGTGGCCGTCGGCCGTAAGGAAGGAGTTTTCGGGCGAAACCGAGGGAGCCGTCACCAGCCAGTGGTGCGTCGGCTCCTCCACGAGAAAGTCGAGGAAGAACTCCGATGCCCCCCTGAGTAGCGGATACAGACGCTTCAAATATGCATGATCGGGGTGGAACGCATAGTGCTCCCAGAGTTCATTTACCAGCCACGCTCCTCCCGTCGGCCAGATGCCCGGACCGGTCGAGTCGGTGGGAGCGGTGTTCATCCAGATGTCGGTGCCGTGATGGGCCACCCAGCCGCGGCAGCCGTACAGTTCCCGAGCCGTACGAGCGCCCGCTTCCGCAAGGCTCTCCACAAACCTCAACAGCGCTTCATTGGTCTGCGGCAGGTTCGTGTTCTCCGCCAGCCAGTAACATTCCTCGAGGTTAATGTTGAGCGTCCAGCGGCCCTCCCACCGGCCCTCCATATTGTTCAGCCAGACATTGTGGTTGTTGAACGGGAGCGTACCGGGCCGGGACTCCGCCAACAGAAGGTACCGGCCGAATTGGAAGTATTGTGCGGCGAACAGGGGGTCGGACGATCCTTTTCTAAGACCTTTCAGACGTGTGGTCGTATCTTCGTTGTCTGCTTCCTGACCGCCAAGGTTCAGCCGGCAGGAACGAAACTGTGGTTGCCAGTCTTTGAGATGCCGGGCGAGGAGCTTCTGGTATGGCATCCGAGCCGCGGCCATCCGCTCCCTAACGCGCCGATCCGGGTCCGCGCTGATATCGTTCCATTTGACGTAATTCGTGGCGGCCGCTAGAACAATGGTCACGGCGTCCGCACCATTCACCGAAGTGCAGGCATGAGTCCGATCTTCATCTTCGGCCACACGGCAATCCCCAAGCGTGCCGCCCTCCGGGATGATTCGAACCCGCGCCTGCCAACGTATCTTCGCCGGAATTACCGGATTAGCCGACCGGCCCGTCGTCACGGTCTCGGCCGAGCCGTTCATGATGATCTCGTCGTTCCCGCTCCTGGCGCTGCCAGCGCTCGGCTGAATACTCGCAAGCCGGACCGCAAGGGAGATTCGTCCTGGCTTATCGGCGGTAATTCGCATTATGAGCGCTTGGTCGGGATAGCTGGCGAACACCTCTCGCACATAACGTGTGTCGCCCATTCGATACGTTACCCGTGCTATGGCAGAGTCCATATCCAGTTCCCGGCGATAGTCTGTCGCGCCCTCTGGACTGGCAAATCGCATGCGCAATTCTCCGAGAGGCTGATAATGCTGGACTGACAGCGGCAGGCTCAGGAGCTTATTGCAAAGCTCCTGCGCCTCCAGAGATTTTCCCCCTAGCAAGAGATGCCGGATCTCGGGTAATGCCGTAAGCCCCTCGGGGCGATTCGGATCATAAGGCGAGCCGCTCCAAAGCGTCTCATCGTTGATCGGTATCAGCTCATCCCGCAGCCGGCCGTAAACCATCGCGGCAAGACGCCCATTCGAGAGAGGTAATCCTTCCCAATAGCGGCCGGCTGGTTCGCGATACCACCACGTCATATCGGATGCCGCATTCGCGCCCCCGGCGATCCATGCAAGCGCGCTCAGCGCAAGGCAGGTTGGCTGCAGTATGTGGGACATGTCAGTAGACCATCTGTATGGAACACAACCTGAGCACCCTTGTTGAGCTGCGATTATCCTTGAGAGCGGCAGCTCTGAAGCTCAGAAAGTGACTTTCAGTGCGAACCGGATCTGCCGTTCGCCGGTCGACGAAGTAATAGTGTCGTAGCCGTTCAGGCTTGTGGCTATGCCGTTGACGAAGGTCGCATTCGAAACCGTAGTGCTGGGATTTCCGAACGACGGGGTATTGGTCAAGCCGAAAGCCTCGGCGCGGAATTCCATTTTGATTCGCTCCCGAATGGCGAACCTACGGAAGATGCTGGCATCGATGTTGAAGAGCCCGGGGCCGCGAAGAATGTCTCTCCCGCTGTTGCCGAACGTGGCGGTAGTGACTGGAAGAAATGCGTTGGGATCGAAGTACGGAGCGCCCGGTCCGTGCCCTCCCAAAATCTGCACCTCCGCCACGGCCTGATTTGCTGTTTGCGAGTTGCCGGGCGCATTCAACGACGTGGCCGAGGAACTCACACTGAAGGGCAATCCGCTGGCCCGGCTGAGGATACCATTCACCTGCCACCCTCCAACAATAACCGCCGCAACGCCATGGTTGAGCCAGCGCTGGCCTTTGCCAAGGGGTAGAGGGTACACATAGTACAACTGAAAATTGTGCGTACGGTCGATGCCGGCCACCGCATAGTTCCGGTAGCGGACAGGCCCCCAGTTCCAGGTCAAGGATCCGCTCGTCTCAGTATCCGCGGCATCGAGGGCTTTGGAGAACGTATAGCTTGACCCGAGCGTTCCTTTGCCCATACGGCGGACGAGGCGAATCTGCAGCGCGTTGTACCTCATGTTATCGAGTGGCAGCAGTTCGCTGATTTGCGAAGCGTTCCCCCATTGCACATAGAGCGGCTGCCCGTTCTTCGCGGTCCCGGGAGCAGCGGCGTTGATGTTGACGCCAGTTTCCGGACGAATGTCGCGGTTGCCCACAAAACCTGCCTGAATATTGAAGCCCGCCCGAAGGTCACGCTGTATCGTGAAGTTGTAGGATTCGGCGTAGCCCCGCTGGAAAGGCGAGGGATACATCCAGGAGCCGACGTTTGTAGGCAACGGAAGCCGGCCCGAACTCAGGCTCGGCCCGACGAAGGCTGGGATACCGGTCGTCAGGCTTCCGGCCGCCGAATAGGTGTTCGCGCCGGAATACTGAACCGAAATGACATCCGGGTAAGTTTGAATGTTGTTGCGGAAGGTCTCCGGATTAATATTGATACCCCAGCCGACACGCACCACCGTCTTGTCGTTCAGGCGGAAAGCCAAACCGAGCCGCGGCGCCACCATTCCCTTGCCCGTGTCGACGCCCGCGTTATAAGGCACGCCACCAATCCCTCCGAGATTCACGATATTCGTCGTGGGATCGTAATGGATACCGCCGAGACCGTGCTCTCCGTGGCTGTACGGATAAATCTCATAACGAAGTCCATAGGTGAAAGTCAGTTTGCGGCTGATTTGCCATTGGTCGCGAGCATAGAAGAAGTACTCGTTCTCTATCACAGAGGCCGGATCGATGTACTGATGGTCTTGACCCATACTGCTTGGAAGCCCGAGGAGGAAGTCAGCCCAGGAGTTATACAGGCTCGGCGCGGCGCCCCCATTGAGCGACGTCATCCCGCCACTAAAGGAGAAACCACCGCGCACTCCCACAGTGCTGTTGGCCTGGAAGTCGTCCATGAGGATGTGCACGAACTCTCCCCCAAAACGAAACGAGTGGGCCCCCTTTTTCCAACCGAGGTTCACCGCCTCAACCCACATGTTGTCGCGGAAAATCAACGGAGTGGAGGTGTTCGAGTCGCCCAGCGACGAAAAGGTCGTGAACGAGAATCCGGGATAACCACCTTGAAATGGGCTCGGGCCGTTGGTCCCCGGAATGCCGAGGACATCGGAGCCATAGTTCTTATTGATATCGGTATTCGTATCGAACGCGTGCAGACGACTGAATCCGGCGTTGCCATCAAGGACGAGGGTGGGACTAAGAGTATAGGTGGATCCGATTGAGATGTGCTGCGTCTTTCCACCACCGTTTCCCGGCGTGCCGCCGTCGACTCCGCCCCCGCCCGCCGCTCCGAGCGTTTGCGCGTCAAAGACGCGGTTTGGCGCGATGCTATAACGCACAAATATGGCACTCCTGTCGGTTGGATTGTAATTGATTTTGGCGTCGATGTTGTCCCGCCCGAAGCTCCACCCCCCCGCGAAGAAGTAATCGTTTGAGACGCCGCCCGGTTGGTTTGGTTGCGGAATCAGAGCCGCCATCTTGAGCGCCGCGGCGCTCATCGCGCTGGTGGGAATCTTATTGTTGGGGAATGGCTGGCGCCCGGTTCCAGTAGCGGTACCGGTACTGGGATCATAGATAGTGGTTCCCGTACCCGAGAAATCTCCCTGCTTGAGCACATCCGTTGCAACCGTTTGGAAGCCCGAGTAGAGCTGCCGCTGCTCGGTGCGCTCCCAATCCGCAAAGAAGAAGAGCTTGTTCCTCTTGATCGGCCCGCCGAGGTTCAGTCCAAACTGGTTCATGATGTTCTTCGGATTCTTCGCTCCGTAGTAGAAGAAGTTCCTCGCTTTCAGATCGCTATTGGTGTGGTACTCCCAGGCAGCTCCATGAAAATCGTTTGTACCAGACTTGAGGGTCACGTTGATAGCCGCTCCGGCCGCCGCCCCCTGTTCCGCGTCGAGGCTATTCGTGACAACACTAACGGATTCGACGGCTTCGGCAGGCGGGACCGTCATCACACCCTGAGGCTGCCAGGGATAGATGTCGCTGGCGCCGTCGACCTTCGTGTTGTTGCCGTACGCGGTTGCACCGTTCACGTAATAAGAGTTGCCACCTGCGGGACTCGATGCACTGGGCGTGCCGCCGCCGGGAGGGCTGATGCCTGGCAGAATCTTGAGGAGGCTCTGGAAGCTGCGGCCAGCTCCCATGGGCAGACTGCTCGTCTGAGCCGTTCCGATTTGCGAATTGACATCAGACCGTTCTGTTTGCAACGCTGTGGCATCGGCCGAAATTGTAATGTTCTGGCCAACGGCCGCCAACTGGAGTTGCACGTCGATGCGCCGGGCGGTGTTTTGCACAATCTGAACTCCGGACTGCGCGACGCCCGCAAAGCCGGAGGCCTCAAACGTCACCTTATAAACGCCCGATTGGAGGTCTCCGATCAAATAGACGCCACGTACATCGGTAACCGACTGCTTGGCGATGTTCGTATTTACATTCAATGCCTCAACTCTGACTCCGGGCACGGTACCGCCCGAAGCGTCGGTAACATTTCCGGTCAGCGAGCCGTAAAGCACCTGCGCAGTGGCAGCCCAGGGTGCGAACAGAACCACCGCAATGCTAAAGGGGAGAACAGCGATCATACATATCCTGGTGGACACGAAAACCTCCTCGGGGCGCCAGGCGCGTACCAAACGTCTTCACTGGCATTTCAGTTCCTCTGATACCCCAATACCTTGCGGCCAGCGCACGTTTGGCACGGTCCAAAACAGCCCGCACTGCGCATATTTTATGTAGGGGTCTTCTGAATGTCAAGGGGAATCGAAGCAGGAGTTTCCCCCCAATTTTGGAATCTGGAGGAGTCCGCCAAAGCAGCCGGAATTTCGGCCGCGACGCTCAAGCGATGGATGCAATTACCGGAATTCAAAGCTGCCTATCTACAGGCCCGCCGGGAGGTGGTGTTCCAGACCAACGCCCGCCTGCAGCAGAACTCTGGCGCCGCCGCCTCGGTGCTGTTCAAACTGATGGCGGACCCCGCTACGCCGCCGTCCATCCGGGCGCGTACCGCGCAGTGCATCCTGGAGTGCGTCAACAAGTCTCTCGACCTCGGCGCTCACGAGAAGTTACCCACTTGTGCTCCGATAGAGTGACCCAGGCGAAGAACAGGCCTTGCCCGTGGGCAAGGAGTGAAAGTGGCGATTTCATCCGCGCCGAAGGCGCGCAAGGTCTTTGTATCCCACCCACGAGCCGGTCGCGGAGCTGTCCTTGCCATCCAGACAGCGCGCCAAATGGTCGTTTTGGTGGGTCACTTTTCGTGAGCAGACCTGGGTAACTTCTCGCGAGCGCCGAAG
>OCTA010005328.1_pt1 | contig 11165 bp, 4 predicted proteins | sample 1538991 | NCBI WGS metagenome assembly OCTA01 (sample SAMEA3539302, study PRJEB22396) | soil metagenome | biome: tundra; feature: field; material: soil | place: USA | collected 2010-05 | depth 0.15 m | reverse complement strand
CTCCTTCTTTATTTGCCTCAAACCTGCTCACTGCGCTATCACGCGCAGGTTCAGTGATTTGTCGGGCGACATCTTTTGTTCCAGCTGGTCGATATCCTCGAGTACTGATTTCTTCGCGCTTTGGCATATCTTGGCAAAGCGCAGTCCATCGGCTCGAACAAACAGGCAGCGGAACTGCGTGTAACAGCCCCGCAACCTGCGGGCGTTAGAAGTATAACTTCAGGGCAGCCTCCAAAATGCGGTTGGCGTTGAGGGTGCTGGTAATCTTGCCAGCCGACGAAGTGCCAATGGACGTATTAGGCGCACTGAATGTTGGATGATTCGCGGTGTTGAAAGCTTCCAGACGGAACTCTAAATATCGTGACTCGGTAAAGTTGAAATTCCTCTTGAGAGTGCTGTCGATATTTATGATTCCGTCGGCGCTGAGAATATTGCGACCGGAATTGCCGTAACTGTACTTTGCCGGCAGAGTAAAGTCAGCCACATTAAACCACGCCGCTGGGGTGCGATTGGCGAGTTTCCCGCTGCCGATGCGATTTGGAACCTCGTTGCCCACGCCGGTATTGGCGAGATCGCTTGAGGTATACGGTGTAAAGGGCAATCCGGAACGCAAGGTAGCAATGGCTGCAATATCCCATCCTCCGAAAATCATGCCCAGGGGATTTCTCGCGGTGTTCAGAAGCATCCTGCCCTTGCCGAAGGGCAACTGATAGAGACCGCTTGCTGTAATCACCTGGCGCAAGTCGAAATCGCACACTCCCCTCGGGTTTGTGTAGGAAGGATCGACGTTAAGAAAGGCGTTGTCCATGCACTTGCTGTAGTTGTAGGAAACAAGCGCCTGCACGCCATTGGAGAAGCGCTTCTCCAACTTTGCCTGCAACGCATGGTAGTTCCCTGCTCCATTCGTGTTTGTGACGTTGATCTGCCCCCACTGTGCGAAGGGTCGCCGCGTCTGGATGGTCCCCGCCCCAGGCGCAGGCAGGTTGGCCAGCAATCCATTCAACTGCAGCGCGGTTGTGTGATTCCCAAGGTAGGTCACTTCGAGTGACAAATTCCTTGCCAGAATTGCCTGGATCCCGAGGGTCCATTCCTGCATATAGGTGTGCTGCAGCGTCGGTGGCGCTGTATACAAGCTAGGTGTGACACAGGTATTGAGCACTAGCGTCGTTCCAGGACAAGTACTTCCGTTATTGGCCGCTACGATCGATTGCCCCAGGAACGGGTTCGCCCAAGTGAAATTCGGAGTTGTGCCCGTGAGCCCATTGTTGGTCGTTTGAGTAATCAGGAACGGCGGGGCCTTGGTCCAGTTGATCATCATGTTGGCATCCATGAACATCGGGAATAGACCGTAGGCACTGTGAATCACAAGGCGGTCGCCGTTGAAAGGACGGTAGGCGAACCCAACGCGCGGCGCCAGTTGTCCCATGCCCGTCTTGCGAATCGACTGCGGAAGTCCGAGCTTGTCCGTCCCCTCGATGCGATCCGAATAAAGCGGGTACGCTACCGGCACCACCGGCTCTGCCGCTGGAACGAGTAAGTTCCCGTTTTGCATCGGCTCAATGAGCTTTCCGGTCGTGGAGGTCAGGCTTTTTCCCGTAAAATCATACGCCGCCATCTGTCCGTTCATAGCGTTGAAGAAGGGGTTGTATTCCCAGCGCACGCCCAGGTTAAGCATCAACTTCGGGAAGATCCGGTAATTGTCCTGGGCAAACAGCGCCCATAAATTCGCATATTGTCCATAGGCCTGCAATGGATACGAGCGAAGGGCGGATGCTGGTAGCCCTAACAGATAGTCTCCGAAGGCGTCGCCCGTGAACATCGTGGTAAAGCCGAACGTTCCCTCCTGAGACTGGCCGATAATGAAGTCGTCTTTTTGGTGAGTTAGCTGCGTTCCAATTTGCAGGTCGTTTTTGCCTGCGTTATAGCTGACCGTGTCAGCATACTGCCAGGTGCGAATGTAGATAGTTTTGGGCAGGTTGTTGAGACCTGAGCCGTTGAAGGCCGAATACCCTGAGAGCGTGATGTAAGGAAAGCTTGGCGTGATCTGCGACTGGCTATATCCCTGAATCCCCGCGTTGTTTAGGTAATTCGTGCCCCCATTAATGGAATTGAAGAACAGAAAATCGCGGTAGTAGCCGGCGCGCGCTTCATTGAGCCAATGCGTGCTGAGGACATGTGATTCGTTTAACGCCAGGTCTTGGGCTCGGGCTCGCAGATCCTGGTTCTTCAGACCCGGGAATTGATTCGGATCCGATTCTTCGTTGTCCAGGATGGAGTAGCGGCCCATTAGGTGGTCAAGCCCGGTCAACGCAGCATCAACGCGTATGTCTCCTTTATAGGTGTGCAGCAGTTGCCCCGCGGTAAATACACCCTGGCTCTGTGTCGGCATGAATGTCAGAAAGTAAAGTGCTTGAGCGGAGATGCGGTTCTGGGGGATCACATTTCCAGGGAATTGCAGCCCGGTCGTCGGATCTTTCAACGTCAATTTTGTATTTGCGCTAAAGTCGCCCGTGCGCATTGCGTTGGTGGGTAGAGTGTCGTTGAAGATGTTCGCCGCCGATTGAATCGTCTCCTCGTAGTCGCCAAAGAAGAAGACTTTGTCCCGCATGATTGGGCCGCCCAAACCTCCGCCAAGCTGATTGCGCTTGAGACCGTCTTTCGTGGTTGTCGCGAAGTAGTTATGCGCATTAAAGTAGTCGTTGCGAAGGAACTCGAATGCGACGCCGTGAAACGCGTTCGTTCCGCTCTTAGTTGTCGCCACCACCACACTAGGCTCATGCCCATACTCGGCGGACATGTTGGCCGTTTCCACCTTGAACTCCTCCAGGGCGTCGACGTTCGGTTGCAGGTTCGTTCCACCCGCTTCCACGTCGGTGATGTCCGAACCATCCAACCGCCAGCCGGTAAAGGTGGAATTGGCTCCGTTGATCGACACATCGACCGAGGAAGAGCGAATGCCGGCTCCGCCTCTGGAAATCTGCTGGCCGCCTGGCGTATAGGTCGCTCCGGGGACCAGGGACGTGAGCTGCCAGAACTGCCGGCCGTTCAGAGCCAGACTCTCGATCGACCGGTTTTCAATCACCTGGCCTACCGCCGAACTCTCCGTATCCGCAAGTGGCAGCGTAGTCGTTACCGTCACCTCATCTGTGACCGCGCCGATCTGCAGGGTCAGGTTCAGCTCTGCTTTTTGATTCACTTGAAGGGTGATTGAAGGAATCAACATGCTTTTGAAACCCGGCGCGGAGGCGCTAACTGAATAGGCGCCGATGTCCAAATTCGGGATGGAGTAGCTGCCGCTCGCGTCTGTGCTTACCCGCCGCGCCTGATGTGTGCTGATTTGGGTGATGCTGACGGAGGCATTGGCAATGCTCGCACCTTGAGGATCGGAAACGATTCCAGAAAGGGTCGCGCTCGTAGATTGACCCAGCGCCGTGAGCGTCCACAATGCAAATAAAGCCGTAAGAATGAATAGACGATTGAATGTCGATTTCATAGGTTCTCCAATGCCGCGCTTCTCGGATCGGCGATTGCCTCCGCATTGCGCGGCCGTTGACCGCGTCCTGGCATGGCTCAGATTCCAAAATCTTGTTTCTCGGTTCCAAGCCGAAATCTTTTGTCGAAACCATCTCTGAGGACTCAGGGCATGCACTTCATTCATGCGTTCCCTAAGAACTCCGTTCTCTGCCACGCTCCAAAACTTCTGGAACGAGATTTTGCTCATTCGTGTCTAGGGTCCGTTGCAACGGGTGCCGATTCTCATACTCCTTCTTCATATCTAGGGAAAACGCTTTCTTTTGCCTGCTTTTCCAACCAACCCGATTACATTCACCTATTCGTGTCTAAGTGAATAGTTGATTTCGTCTGCTTGTCGAATGTGTCTGACTCAGCGACAGTGATGATAGTCATATGGTTCTACCATTGTCAATACGGACTTACGCTCTTCTAAGGGGCAGGAAAGAACAGGACTTTCCTGGCGATCACCTGGTGGCTATGGAAGACGTCCAGAGTCTGGGCTTCCATCTGTGTGCCACAACCCACACCTTTTGACACGGTCGGATCGGGCAGATCCGGCCGTTGATTTGATTGGATTTATTGGGTGAGTTTTCAGACCCCTTTTGTCACAGGTCGTAATGGCCAGGTTCAGGCCGATCTTTCGAGCGCTTCCAGTGCTTGTACTTGGGGTGGAAGCTTTCGAAGCACTCGTTGCACGGTAGCCGTCGAGATGCGATGGCCTTTGGCGATCTCTCGGATGCTCTGGCCCTGACAGCGGTCGCGTCGCATGCCGGCGCGCACCCTCTCGATGATCAGGTTGCGTTCCAGTTCGGCGACGGCGCCAATGATCACGACGATGGCTCGGCCCAGCGGTCCAGCGGTATCGATGCTCTCCCTGAAGCTGACGAACTCGACTTGGATTCGGTTCAGTTCGCCCAGCACTTCAAGAAAATGGCGCGTGGAACGAGCGATGCGATCACACGCCCAAGTCATCACCACGTCGAACTGGCTGCGGCGGGCGTCAGCCATCATGGCATCGAGTCCTGGCCGTTTGGCCTTCACGCCGGAGATCTTGTCTATGTATTCCTTGACGATCGCATAGCCGCGTTGGGCAGCCATCTGACGCAGATCGAGGATCTGCGTTTGGGGGGTCTGATCGTAAGTCGAAACCCGCGAGTTGAGCGCGGCGCGCTTCATGCGCGCCTGCTCTTCTTCTGCGGGGCGGCGTATCCATACTTGGCAACGTAGTTCTGGATGCACTCCATCAGTACGGTCGTCATAGCTGCGCGGCGGGAATGCCGCTGGAATAGGCTGGAATGTCCAAGATCGCCCGCAGCGTCCGAGATTGGGCGCCGAGAGTATCTGGCGTTCAATGGATGGATTCGGTTTCGACCATCTTCGAAAGCCTCTATGATTGCCGCGGCGCTTTTTTCTCAGTTGCTGTGACGATGTTGAGCGAGGAAGGAACCCAGCTAATATCGGTCCTTCAGCCCTCTTGAAGAAAGCCTAAAGATGGCCGTCGCAAACGGCTCTATCTGAACCCCTCTCAATTCGGATAGACCCAAGTCCGGTCAGTAATGCTCGGGTCATCGTAATGCAGCTATAGCTTAGTTGTACGCAGCCTCAGCGCATTGGCGATTACTGAGACGGAACTGAAACTCATGGCAGCCGCGGCGATCATCGGGTTCAGGAGCAGTCCGAAGGCAGGGAAAAGTACGCCTGCGGCGAGCGGTACCCCGACGGCGTTATAGACAAATGCGAAGAACAGATTCTCTCGAATATTTAGCATGGTTGACTTGCTCAGATGACGTGCGCGGAGAATGCCGCGCAGGTCGCCTTTCAACAGTGTGATGCCACCAGCTTCCATCGCCACGTCTGTGCCGGTGCCCATGGCAATGCCTATGTCAGCCTGCGCCAGCGCGGGCGCATCGTTTACTCCGTCGCCGGCCATCGCGACCACGGAGCCCTTTTGCTGGCGCTCCTTCACGACCTCCGCCTTCTTTTGAGGCAACACATCGGCATAAAACTCGATGCCGAGCTTGTCCGCGACCGCCTTGGCGGTCGTCTCGTTGTCTCCGGTGACCATGATGATCTTCAATCCGGCGGCTGTAAGTTCGCGAATTGCATCGGGCGTGGATTCTTTGATCGGATCGGAGACCCCAACCAGGCCCGCTGCCTTGCCATCCACGGCTACCAACATTACCGTTTGGCCTTCTTTGCGCAATGCTTCAGCGCGTTCGAGCAACGCCGCAGGATCGACCGCAAGATCGCGGAACAACTCCGCATTTCCGACAGCGACCTGTTTGCCCGAGACGGTTCCCTTTACGCCCTTGCCAGTGGTCGAGCTGAATCCGACCACATCGACCAGGGTAAGCTTCTTTGCCTCCGCGCCCTTCACGATGGCTGCTGCCAAAGGGTGTTCGCTGGAGCGCTCAAGGCTGGCGACCAGTTGCAGCAGGCTGGATTCGTCGATGCCTGGCTGAGGAATGACGGAACTCAGCGTTGGCTTACCTTCGGTGAGTGTTCCGGTCTTGTCGATGATGAGTGTGTCAACCTTGCCGAATATCTCCAGCGCCTCTGCATTGCGAATGAGGATGCCTGCGCGAGCCCCGCGCCCGGTGCCCACCATGATCGCCATGGGCGTGGCGAGACCGAGAGCGCACGGGCAAGCAACAATGAGCACAGCAACGGCGTTTACAAGGGCATGAGCAAAGCGGGGCTGCGGACCGGCAAGGAACCAGACCGCAAATGTGACTATGGCCGCAATGATTACGGCCGGGACAAAGTACGACGACACCCGGTCTGCCAGCCGCTGGATCGGCGCCCGCGACCTCTGCGCTTCGCTGACCATCTTCACAATCTGCGACAACAACGTGTCCGAGCCAACCCGCTCTGCGCGCATCATGAATCCGCCGGTTCCGTTGACGGTTCCCGCCGTGACTTTCGCGTCTTTATCCTTTTCAACCGGGATGGGCTCTCCGCTGATCATCGATTCATCAACGGAACTGTGGCCTTCAAGTACAGTACCGTCCACAGGCACTTTCTCGCCGGGACGTACGCGGAGCCTGTCGCCAACTTGCACCTGTTCGAGCGGAACGTCAGCTTCGCCGCCCTTGTCGTCAAGTCGCTTAGCCGTTTTCGGGGCAAGGCCGAGCAACGCACGAATCGCACTGCTGGTCTGGCTGCGAGCGCGGAGCTCCATCACTTGTCCAAGAAGGACAAGCGCAACAATCACCGCTGCCGGCTCGAAGTACACATCGATCTGCCCTCCGGCTCCACGAAACGAAGCTGGAAATACCTGGGGAACGACGGTAGCGAACACGCTGTAAAAATAGGCGGAGCCGGTACCAAGGGCAATCAAGGTGAACATGTTCAGGCTGCGATGCACTACCGATTGCCAGCCCCTGACGAAGAACGGCAACCCGCACCAGAGGACGACTGGGGTCGCCAGCGTGAACTCGATCCACGCCCACACTCTCGCTGAGAACAAGTGTTGCATAGGCATGGCGGGCAGAAAGGACGAGACCATCAACGCGAGCATTGGCACGGCGAAGGTAACACTGATCCACAGCCGCCGCGTCATGTCGGCCAGCTCTGGATTTGATTCTTCGGCGGCGACCTCCCGAGGCTCAAGCGCCATGCCGCAGATTGGGCAAGAGCCTGGTGCGTCACGCACAATCTGAGGATGCATCGGACATGTGTATTCCGTGTGCTTTGCAGGCACGGAAGTGGTCGCAGGTTCGAGCGCCATGCCGCACTTGGGGCAGTTGCCAGGCCCCGGCTGCTTGATCTCTGGATGCATGGGGCAGGTGTATTCCCCTTGCGCCTCGGTCTTGGCTGGCTGCTTCAAGGGAGCTGCGTCCGGTTTAGCCTGCAAGTATTTCTCCGGCGAGGCGCGGAACTTGGCGGCGCAGCCCTGGCTGCAGAAGTAGACGGTGACGCCCTCATGGTTAAGACTTGCCGCCGGATTAGAGGGATCGACCTTCATCCCGCATACGGGATCGTGCACCTCAGCTTGCCGCATGGTGTGATTGTGGGCTTGTTCGCGCAGTTTGATCTGTGCCTTTCTGCTCTATCAGCACCAATGACAAATGGCTGACGACAACAGCCCAAGGCGCTCATCAACTTAGGGTTGAGCAGCGTTTCGAGGATTGGTCCCAAGAAACGCTCTTTGCGCCAGCAGCATGCTCCTTGGTCAAACGCGATCCCATATGTAAGAAAGTCGCCTTCGTAGACGTCACCGCAGATCTCTCCCTACCTGGTTTCTGCCGCTGACCACTTCAGTAAGCTAATCCTCTCGCACAAAAACGCATGGATCAGAGCAGGACCAAATAGTCGTATACAGCTAAACCCTGAGGAACAAATCCCAATTCCCGCGACCGGTTGCCTATGTTTCGATCTTCGGACCGGGTTCCGCAGCCACCTCCGACACGTCACGCGCATCCAATAACAAATGAAGTTCTCACAAGTCGCTGCCTTCTTTCTCGCCGCTTTTATGACGACAGCCCTCCGTGCCGACAACGCTCGTTTCGACCTCGTCGGTCCCAAGATCGACGTCCGCGTCACGCGCGGAAGCTCCACGCTGCCGATCGCTGAGGTGCCAAACCTGCAGCCAGGCGACAAGATATGGGTCAAGGCCGACCTTCCTGCAACTCAGTCCAACCATTTGCTGCTCATCATCGCCTTTCTTCGCGGCACTACAAACGAGCCGCCGGACAACTGGTTCACCAAGATCGAAACCTGGGACAAGAAGACTGCTGAAGGCACGACTGTCACGGTCCCCGCCGAAGCTGAGCAGGCCATTCTCTTTGTAGCGCCTGAGACTGGCGGCGACTTCAACACCCTTCGCTCCGCCGTTAAAGGCAAGCCAGGTCTCTTTATTCGCGCCGATGCCGACCTCAATGAAGCCTCCTTTGAGCAGCAGCGCATCGAACGCTATCTCGCCGCGATGAAGACCGTCCCACAGAACGACGAGAAAGCCATCCAGGACCGCTCCGCGAAGCTGGCTTCAACCCTCGCCCTCAAGCCGAACGCCGACTGCTTCAAAAAGCCTGTCGAGCAGCAGGTGAACTGCCTTACCCAGTTCAGCGCTCCCGTCCTCCTCGACGACGGGCACGGCCAGAGTATCGCCGAGGCCCTCTCTACCGGCGCATCGTCTGACTTCATCAACGCTGCCTCCTATACACAGCCCGGTGGCGCCGGACTCTACTCAGCCTATGTAGGTGCCGCCGTGGATCTCGTCCATCTTGTCAGCCTGATGCGCACAGCCCAGTATCAGTACATCCCCGCAATCAGCTTCCCGCACGGCTCCACGCTCGACCTGAAGCTCAACGCTCCACCCTCCTTCCACAAACCCGAGTCTGTCATAGTTATCGGCCTGCCCGCGATCCAGAAGGCCAAGCCGCCGCCATTGCATTCCCACGATCCCAATCAGGTCGCATGCCTCTTACAGCCGAAGATGACCCTGTCGCTCGAAGGCGCGCCGCTCGTCTTCTCCACCAGCTTCGCGCACGATCTCGTCCTGCACCTCAACCGAACGGGTGCTCCCACTGACATTCCACTCACCCCCGAAGCCTTCGAAGGCGGCCTCGCTGTCGCGAGAGAACAGCAGCGCCAGCCGCTGCATGATGCCAAGTCCCAAGACGACAGCGCACAGCCCATAAAGGCCGACGTGAAGATAGGCACCAGTAGCGATCTCACCATCACTGGCACCGTCCGCGGCTACTGGGGTTTTGACTCCTTCGAAGGTCCCACCCTCACCGTCCAGCAGGTCGATGGCAAAGACTGGAAGATCGTCAGCGACACCCAACTGCTCGCCGGCCAGGACAATCACCTCACCCTCAAAGGCGACGGCACCGCCTGCGTCCAGCACATCGCGCTTACGAAGAACGAGAATAAGGACGTAGACGTCACCTTCAAGCCCGACACAGGCAAGGATGCAAAAAATACCCTTGACCTGGACATCTCGCTCAAGAAGGTGCAACCGGGCGGCTATTCTCTCGCCATTCAACAGTACGGCGACTCTAATAAGGACAACGTCCCCCTGACTGCATACACCGGCGACATCCACCTGGACGGCATCAAGATTCACGCGGGCGACAACACAGCCGTACTTGCCGGTCAGGGCCTCAAGGAAGTCGTCTCTGCCCAGATCGACAATCAAACCTTCATGCCCGCCGACGGCGGCAACGACGACAAGACCGTACACCTTAACGCCAAGGCAGGCGTCTCACCGGGCAACGGCAAAGATGCAATGGTAAAGCTCAAAGACGGCCGCACGATGACCGTCAAGATCTCCGCCGAAGCCCCACGCCCAAGTCTTAAACTGCTCTCCTTCAACGACACGCCCGTGCAGCGGAACGGCGCAATTCCCGTCACCCTCGGCGCTAAGGACGACGTCCCGCTTAACGGCAAGCTGACCTTCGTCGTGCAAACGAAGGACGTCTTCCCACGCATGCAGACCATTGAAGTCGCCACCACCGGCGGCTCAGTCCATACCAGTCTCTCGCTTGCGGCCAACAACCTCGTCCTACAGGACGAACACACCGCCATCGCTACGCTCGATCCGTTGAAGGCCTTCGGTCAGTCTGCCTTCGGCAAGCTGCAGATGCGTCCAGTCGCGGAAGACGGCACACCCGGCGATTGGACGCCGCTCGGCACCCTCGTCCGCACGCCGCAGATCACCGCCATCCATTGCACCACCGCGGACGCCCCTACCTGCACCATCGACGGCGGTGACATCTTCCTCGTGCAGTCTTTCAGCGCAGGGAAAAATTTCGCAAAGCCGACCGAAGTGCCCACCGGCTTTGCCGAGAACACTTTCAACGTGCCGACACCGGCAGACGGAACAACGCTCTACCTCAAGCTCCGCGACGACCCCGATGCAGTGGCCGCCATAACGTTGTCCATACCGGTCCAGAAACCCGTGCCGGCACGTGTACCGACCGCACAAGCTCCATCATCGGCACCCAATTCGGCGCCCGCTGCTCAGGACGCCGCACCAGCGCCAAAGGCACCCGACCCTGCCCCGGCTCCACAGAACCAGCCCACCACGCCCGCTCCAGCAGCAACACCATCTACAGCACCCGCGAAGCCCTCAACAGGAGCCCCGGAACAACCGAAATAACAAGCGTGAGTAAACTGGCAATGGACCAAAGTGTTCATAAAGTAGAGATACTTCGCGCCAGTTACCCCGTTGCCCGGTGAACCTCAATCGAGGTCTCCACGCAAGTCGATCTAAATACGCCCAGGTGCAGTTAAGCCAATTCGATGATGGTTTGTTGCGACCACTCATCTGTGATCTATAGAACACAGCTTCTAATACATATATACGGTACAAGCTATCAAATCATCTGTGCCGAAAAAGCCGACATCCAGGTACTACAGTTGTAGATCGCGGATTCCGGAGGGAGCCGGGGGCTTCAGCCCCCGGAAAGAGCGCTAATTTCGAGGGCCTTCAGGCCCGGGCCTTTGCCCCTTTTCTCCGTCAGGAAGCAAGTACAACTGTAGTACTAGAGGCGAAGGCGTCCCTGTTGCAATGTTCTTCGCTGACGGCTTAGAGCATGGTGCTTGTGAAAGAGCTACGAAATCGATAGGACTATAGTTTTATCGGGAGAAAGAATTGAGCGCTGATAGAACGATCACCCGACGTGCACTTGCCAAGGGACTTGCGG
>OCTA010005325.1_pt1 | contig 11167 bp, 10 predicted proteins | sample 1538991 | NCBI WGS metagenome assembly OCTA01 (sample SAMEA3539302, study PRJEB22396) | soil metagenome | biome: tundra; feature: field; material: soil | place: USA | collected 2010-05 | depth 0.15 m | reverse complement strand
CAGGATCGAGAACAGCGCCGGAGCGCACGCCTCTTCGAGCAGCGCTGGCGGCAGTGCGGAGGGCGGATCGCCTGCCAGGCACCGCGCCAGCACCTGCTCCGCGACGAGCTTACACGAAGTACTTGTCAACCAGAATCCCCAGCTTTTGGCGTGTGGCTTGGCTCACCAGCTTGCGGTCGGTGATGATGGCGTGGGCCAGCGCCTCGCCGCACTTGCACGAACGGCCGGCGGGCATGCGCGCCACCGCGGCCGTTACCACCTTGCACGCATTTTCCGCGTTCTTCATGAGGTTAGCGATGATCTCGTTGACGGTAACCGCGCCATGGTGCGGATGCCAGCAGTCGTAATCGGTCACCATGGCCACCGTGACGTAGCAGAGCTCGGCTTCACGCGCCAGCTTGGCTTCGGTGAGGTTGGTCATACCGATCACATCCATGCCCCAGCTTCGATAAACGTTGGACTCGGCCTTGGTGGAAAACGCCGGCCCTTCCATGCAGAGATACGTGCCACCCGACTTGGCGGACACGCCGGATTCGTCGCAGGCTCGCGTGAGAACGCCAACCAGCTCCGGGCAGATGGGATCGGCGAAACTGACGTGGGCCACCAGGCCCTCGCCGAAGAAAGTGGAAGCGCGGCCGCGCGTGCGGTCGAAGAACTGGTCGGGGAGGACGAAGTCGAGAGGGCGGTGCTCTTCCTTGAGCGAGCCGACCGCGCTGAGCGAAATGATGCGCTCCACGCCGAGTGATTTCATGGCATAAATGTTGGCGCGGAAGTTAATCTCCGAGGGCGAGATGCGATGGCCGCGGCCGTGGCGCGCCAGAAAAGCCACCTGGCGCCCGGCCAGCGATCCCACCACGAAGCTGTCCGAGGGCGCGCCGAAGGGCGTGTCGATAGTGGCCTCCTGCTGCGCCGCAAAGCCCGGCATGGTATAGAGCCCGCTGCCGCCGATGATTCCGATTTCCGCTTTCACGTGATGATCTCCTCAGTATTCGAGCCACAGATAAACACCGATGAACACAGATAAAATCCCTCTTTTCTTATCCGTGTTTATCTGTGTTCATCCGTGGCCATTATTCCTTCGCGGCACCCGGCCTTCCGTCAAACGATCTCTTCCTTCGCCGGGTCCCAGCACACCGTGCGCCCGCTGCGGTAGCTGTCCACGGCCATACGGCAGGCGATGGCGACGCGATAGCCCACCTCGAACGGGCAGTTCACCTCGCGGGCGCTGCCGCGAATGTGATCCACGAAGTTCTGCATGTGCGCCTTCGGATCGGAACGCGACATACCCGCCATCTCGGTTCCGTCCGGGCGGTTCTTCTTTTCCGGCTGGTAGCGGATGCTCTGCATGGTGTGGGTGATGGCTCCGTTATCGCCGAGCACGTCTTCGGTGACGCCCAGGCGCTCGTTGCCGAAACTGGAATCCCAACTATAGAGCAACTCTTCGGCGTGCTCCATGGAGACGTTCATCGTGTCGGGGACTTCGCGGCCGTCTTTCCAAAGGTACAGGCCGCCGGTCATCGTCACCTTGCGCGGAATGCCGAGGCCCATCGCCTTGTACCAGAACGCGAGCTGGTGGCACAAGTTCTCGTAGATGTTGCCGCCGGAGTAGTCCCAGAAGAAGCGCCAGTTGATGTACCGGTTGGCGTCGAAGGGCCGCTCGGGCGACTCGCCGAGGAATGATTTCCAGACGATGTTCGCGGCCGTCATGTCGGGGTAGATGGCGCGCGACCACTGCGGCTTGCCGTGCGGCGTGTTGCGGTACATGTGGCCGTGAATGACGGTGATTTTGCCCATCAGCTCGGGCCGGAGGAACTGCGCGGTGTCGGCCATCTGGCCGGTGGAGGTCCACTGGTGGCCAATCTGCACCGTGCGGCCCGCGCCGGCGCGCTGCCAGGTGGCGCGCATACGCTTGGCGTGCTCGACGGTGAACGCCATGGTCTTTTCCTGGTAGACGTGTTTGCCGGCATCGAGCGCGGCGACAAAGTGCTCGGCGTGCAGGTGCTGCGGCGTGGCGATCAACACGGCATCCACGGCCTTGTCTTCGAGCAAGCGCCGGTAGTCGAGGTAGGTCTTGACGCCGGGAGCGATCTGCTGGACCTCCTCCAGGCGGCGCGTGTAGACGTCGGCGGCGCCGATGCACTCGACGTTCTCCAGCGCCAGCGCCTGGCGTAGAATCTCTTTGCCGCGGTCGCCGGCGCCGATGATGCCGATGCGGAGACGCTCGTTCGCGCCCATCACATTGGACGCCGCCAGAGTGCCGGCCAGGCCGGTGGCTACTTTGCCGATAAACAGACGCCGGGACTGCATGCCCATTGCCTCCTTCAATTCATGCTTTGTTTCTTAGGGAACACCATGATTATATCCGGGTGCAGAAGCGAACTGCCGGCGGCGCCGCTTTAGCGTTTCGCCCGTGTCGTTGACAGGCTCGGTCTGTTAGAGTATTCGATATGTCCGCCCTCATTTATCTGATTGCCAGTGGCGATCTGCGCCTTTCCGCCAACCGTGTGTGTTGGGCCGCGCAGCAGGACGCCGAAAACGCCCTCATGCAAGCCATCCGCAGCGAAGGCCGCCAGGTCGAGCGGGGCCATCCGTTCGACAGCGAAAAACAGCACGGCTTCATCGACAGCCAGAAATATGGCATCGAAGTATTTCGCCATATCCCGAAAGACGCGCCGCTGGTGGTGTGCGAAGCCGTCTGGCAATACAGTCACCACGTGCTGCCCGGACTGGTGGGCCACCAGGGCCCTATTCTCACCGTGGCGAACTGGAGCGGCCAGTGGCCGGGCCTGGTGGGCATGCTCAATTTGAATGGCTGCCTGACCAAGGCGGGCGTTCCATACTCCACGCTGTGGAGCGAAAACTTCGGCGACGAGATCTTTCTCGCGGGCCTGCGCCAGTGGCTGCGCGGCGAGGCTGTGCGCCACGACGTCAGCCACGCGCGTCCGCTCACATCTTTCCGGCTGCCTGCCGAGCCGGAGGCGGCCGGCATTCAACTCGCCGAGGAACTACGCCGTGACCGCGCCATCATGGGCATTTTCGACGAAGGCTGCATGGGCATGTACAACGCCATCATTCCCGACGAAATGCTGATGCCGCTCGGCGTGTTCAAAGAGCGGCTCAGCCAGTCCAGCCTTTACGCCGCTATGTGTACGGTGAGCGATGAGGAAGCCGGCGCTGTGCGCTACTGGCTGGACCGCAAGGGGATGAAATTTCTGGTGGGACCGAATCCGGAAACCGATCTCACCGACGATCAGATTCTGGGACAGTGCAAGATGTATATCGCGGCGCTGCGCATTGCCGACGATTTCGGCTGCGACGTGATCGGCATCCAATACCAGCAGGGGTTGAAGGATCTGGCCCCCGCCTCCGACCTGGCCGAGGGCCTGCTCAACAACACCGACCGGCCGCCGGTGAAGGCCGCCGGCAACGGGCGCGTACTCTATGCGGAGCGCCCCCTGCCGCATTTCAACGAGGTGGACGAATGCGCCGGCCTGGACGCGCTGGCTACCAACCGCGTCTGGACCAGGCTCGGCTACGAAGCGGAAACCACGCTGCACGATGTGCGCTATGGCGAAGCGTACGGCGGCGATTTCGTTTGGGTGTTCGAGATATCGGGTTCCGTGCCGCCCAATCATCTGACCGGCGGCTACGCAGGGGCGGTCAGCGAGCGGCAGCCGCCGATGTACTTCCGGCTGGGCGGCGGCGGCATCAAGGGCGTCAGCAAGCCCGGCGAAATCATATGGAGCCGCATCTACGTGGCGGGCGGCGGCCTGCACGCCGACATCGGCCGCGCGAAATCGATCGCGCTGCCGGCCGAGGAAACCGAGCGCCGATGGAAAATCACCACCCCGCAATGGCCCGTGATGCACGCCGTGATGTATGGCGTTTCCCGCGACCAGATGATGGCCAAGCACAAGGCCAACCACATTCAGGTGGCTTACGCTCCCGATGCCGCCGGCGCCAATCGGGCGCTGGCCGCCAAAGCCGCCATGTTTCGCGAGATGGGAATCCAGGTGAACGTCTGCGGCACCGGGCACGGACTGGCGGAAGCGTAGGCCTTCTCTTTGGCGGCTCAAACTCGCGTTACTTGTTTGGGATCTTTTTCAGCACGGCCTGGATTTTCGTAGCCAGCGCCGCGGCTTCCGTGGTCTCGGGACTCGAGTGCAGCGAGGCCAGGGCTTCATCGAGCATCACCCTTCGACGCTGCGGCTGGTCCAACTTGTTGGCGCTGAAGACGTCGGACACGTCGAAGAGCGTCTTGGCGGCGGCGTAGAGGAAAGTGGCGCGCGGCGTCTTGACCTCGCCCGCCCTGAACCTTTCGAGCGCTTGGGCTGAATCGCCCTCCGTACCGTTGGCTTGGCACACCGCGCGGATGACGCCGCGCTCGACCATCGCCGTTTCGAGCGACTGCGCCTCGGCGTCCGGCATCAGGATGCCGGCGTACGCTTTGCGTAGCGCAGCCGGGTCGGCGGCCGAGCCGGGCGGCAGGTCGAAGGCAAGCTGCACGTCGGCCGACGGGTCCCTGGTTGCGAACCAGTGCACTGCCTGCGTGAAATCCATCGCGGCGTGAGCCGCCATCGCACGCAGGTTCGTCACCTGCTTGTGAAATTCAAGCGAACTGGCGGGCTTCAGCCGGCCACCGGATTCGTAGCCGTCAGCCAGTTCGCAATAGCCCCGCGCCATGCCGCCGGCGAGCACAGTCTGCCAGATCCGCGCCCTGGGGGAGAATTCGTTGTCGGTTTGCTGCAATTCCGAAAGCTCGTCGTTGGCCTTCATGATGTCGCCGTTGTGATAGGCTCGTTCGGCGGCATTCCACAAAAAGGCCGGCGTTCCCGGATCGGGAGTTGTAGGCCCGCTGGAACAAGCGGTCAGCAAAACGGCAACCCCAACCGCCAATAGAAGTGCCTGCAATCTCATTCGTGTCTCTGCCTCGGTTCTCAGCCAGGCCCGCCGGAGCCCGAAATTGGCTCCGCCATTCATGCTAAGCTCCAAGCGAAGCCGATTTCAAGGCCTGTTAGGGTGGGAAAGGGAGCCCAGCCCAGATTGTGAGTACTGGTAGTGCTTTGGGCCTCCCCTAGCCCGGCGCGGGGTGGGCACGTCTGCCGCATATGCGTACCGGCCGATGGATTCGGCGAGGCTGGCGATTCTCTGGTTGGTGCCGGTTTGGACTTGGGCGCCGGCTTTGAGGGCCTGTTGCATGTCGAGCCAGCCGTTTTCGATCAAGCGGAAGCCGATCGCAACATGGGCTTCCGCTAGAGCTGACCTGAACGTGTAAGTACTAAGTCACGGATGCAAGCGCGGGATCGGGAACCTCGATGCCAAGGGCTTCCGCAACGCCACGGCCATAAGCAGGATCGGCTTTGCCGAAGTGTTCAATCTGGAGCTTGGCGATGCGCTCCGGGATACCCTTCATGTGACCCGCGAGGTTACTAATGAGCGCTTTCTTTTCCGCTGGGGTCATGAGGCGGAAGAGGTCGCCGGCCTGCCCGTAATCGTCATTCCCTTCTCTGTGGTCATACCGGTTGACATCGCCGGATACCTTGTAGGGGGCTTCGCGGTAGCGTGGGTCTTGAGCGGCTCCGCCGAAGCTATTCGGTTCATAGTTTGGACTGTCGCCACCGTTTTCGTCGGCGCGCATGAAGCCATCGCGGTTGTAGGTATGTACGGGGCACTGGGGCCGGTTGACCGGGAGCGTCTCGAAATTGACGCCGAGACGGTAGCGATGAGCATCGGGATAACTAATGAGACGGGCTTGCAGCATCTTATCCGGCGAGTAACCCATTCCAGGCACGATATTGACGGGCGAGAAAGCCGCCTGTTCGACTTCATTGAAATAGTTCTTCGGGTTGCGGTTCAGTTCCATCACGCCGACTTCGATCAGCGGGTAGTCTTTGTGCGGCCAAACCTTGGTGAGGTCGAACGGGTGGATGTGATAAGTCGCGGCTTCGGCCTCGGGCATGATCTGTAGGGAGACGCGCCACTTGGGGAAATCGCCGCGCTCGATGGCGTCGTGGAGATCGCGAGTGGCGTAGTCGGGATCGGTTCCGGCGAGCTCAGCGGCGCGCTCCGCAGTCAGGTTCTTGATGCCCTGAAGAGTAAGGAAGTGCCACTTGCAATAGTAGCGTTCGCCCTTGGCGTTGATCAGGCTAAAGGTGTGGCTGGAGAAGCCGTGCATATGGCGGTAGCCATCGGGAGTGCCTCGGTCGGAGAAGAGAATTGTGACCTGGTGGAGCGATTCGGGGGAGAGGGACCAGAAATCCCACATGACCGTTGGCGAGCGCAGGTTAGTCTCGGGGATGCGCTTCTGGGAGTGGATGAAGTCGCTGAACTTGAGCGGGTCGCGGACGAAGAAGATGGGAGTGTTGTTGCCGGTCATGTCCCAGTTGCCTTCCTCGGTATAGAACTTAATGGAGAATCCGCGGGGGTCGCGGGCGGTGTCGGCCGAGCCCTTTTCGCCGGCCACGATGGAGAAGCGGGCTAATACGTCTGTCTGCTTGCCGATTTGGCTGAAGAGCTTGGCGCTTGTGTACTTGGCGATGTCGCCGGTAACGGTGAACCTGCCGTGCGCGCCGGCTCCCTTAGCATGTACGACGCGTTCCGGGATGCGCTCGCGATTGAACTGGGCCATCTTCTCGAAAAGAAGATAATCTTCCATCAGGACCGGGCCCCGGGGACCCGCGGTGACGGAGTTCTGGTTGTCGCCGACGGGGCGGCCGGACGATGTGGTCATCAATGGACAGGATGTTGGTTCGGGTTTGTCTGTTTTCATAAGAATACCTTGCGATCAATTTCAAGGTACATCCCTTGGAGGCACTCCGCAAGAAGCGTGAGTGCTCCCGTTCGCGTCGCGCTCGATGAGCATTGGTAGCGGACCAGCAAGGATCAAAGGATGGCGACCGGGTGTATACTGAACACGACCTGGGAGTCCAAAATGGAATCCCGGAAGTATGAGGTGTCCGATGCGAAAGCTTTACACAATCTGTTTGACGTTCGCGCTGCTCTGTACGATCGCGTACGCAGCCAAGAAGTACCCAATGACTGCGGCGTCTATCGTTCCCGGTGCTCGGGCCGAGGTTGAGATCGGCAAGGACAAGAACGGCAACACGAAACTGAAGATGACAGTTCAGCATCTCGCCAATCTTGAAAATCTGACGCCACGCGCATCCGCGTATGTTGTTTGGTTGCAGGAACGGGGCGGAAACTCCGAGAATCAGGGCCAACTGAAAATGGATAAGAACCTAAAGGCGACCTTCGAAACCGTCACTCCGTTGAAGAGTTTCGATGTGTTTGTTACCGCCGAGCAGGAACTTAGAGCAAAAGCTCCAAGCGGCTCGGAAGTCCTGAGGGCGACCATTCAGCCATAAGAGATGCAGCGCATGAAGCATGGCCTGCTGGCGGACGTCATGCACGGCAAACTGCTGGAACTCTTTTCCGGAACCGCAGCCGCTTCCCTCGCGCGGTCAGCCATTTCTCCGGCAGCGCCAACCGTTTGAGCGCCGTCAGCACATGGTGCGTCATCACGGCGGCTGCGTTTATCCTTCCCGGTGAACCGGCAGCAGGGCCATGAGATACCATCACGAAGGTACCTCATCGCCTCAATCGGCGAGATTTGGCCAGAATACAGCAAGTTTTTCCGGGAGATCGCGCATGAAGAAGCTGATGCTGTTGATTATCGCCCTCGCTGCGTTGCCGGGAGGCGCATTGTTCGCCCAGGATATAACCGGCACTTGGCAGGGCACGTTACTGGCTGGCAAACAAGAACTGCGGACGGTGGTCAAGGTTTCGAAGGCCGATGGGGGCGGCCTGAAAGCCGTCTTTTACAGCATCGACCAATCAGGGCAGGGCGTCGCTGGCGCGGTCACTGTGCAAGGTTCGACTGTAAAAATATCGATCCCTGGAATAGGCGGCACATATGAGGGAAAGGTGAATGCGGACGGCGCCTCGATCACAGGCATCTGGACCCAGGGAGGCTCACCGATACCCCTGAACCTGAAGCATGTCACCGACGAGACGGCGTGGCCGATTCCGGAGCCTCCGGTACGGCTGAAGCCGATGGCGGCGGATGCCAATCCGGTGTTTGAAGTGGCCACCATCAAGCCGAGCAGTCCTGAAACGCAGGGCAAAGGTCTTATGGTGCGCGGCCGTAATTTTTCCACGATCAATACGTCTCTGAGCGATCTCATCACGTTCGCCTACGGGCTTCATGCACGGCAGATCACGGGAGGGCCGGCCTGGATCGAATCGGAGAAGTACGATCTGAGTGCCAAGCCCGACGGGGAGGGTCAGCCCAACGATAAGCAGTGGAAGACCATGGTGCAGAAGTTGCTGACGGATCGCTTCCAGCTCACCTTCCATCGCGACAAGAAAGAGCTTTCCGTGTTCGCGATCGTGGTTGGAAAGAATGGACCAAAGCTCACCAAGAGCGCCGGCGATCCGAACGGCCTTCCCGGCCTGTTTTTCCGAGGACTCGGGGTGTTGCCCGCCAGGAATGCAACCATGGCGGACTTCGCCGGCGCGATGCAGACCGCCGTCCTGGATCGGCCGGTGGTGGATCAAAGCGGGCTCTCGGGAAGGTTCGACTTCGAGTTGAAATGGACGCCCGATGAGACTCAGTTCGGCGGCCTTGGGGTTAGGGTCCCGGCCCCGAGCGACGATCCCTCGGCGCCTCCGGATCTGTTCACCGCAATCCAGGAGCAACTGGGGTTGAAGCTGCAACCTACCAAGGCGCCCGTCGAGGTCCTCGTCATTGACCGCGTAGAAAAGCCTTCCGAGAATTGAAGGATCTGGCGCAAGGCGCGCTAACCTGCGCAGCGGCCGCGCCAATCCGGTCACGACGCCACCCATCCTATCCGCTGTGGAGAAATCGGATATGCTTGTACTGATTGCTCAACGATCTCTATAAATTGTTGCCGCCGGAAGGCGTCAAGATTCTGCTGGTCCTGTTTCTTGCCTTCCTGACCGGGTTGGAGCGTGAGGAGCGCCGCACCGGCACCGGACAGTTCTCGTTCGGCGGCGTGCGCACCTATCCTCTCATCGGCCTCATCGCCTATGGCATCTCCCTCCTGGCGGGAGGAGAAATTCTGCCGGTGACCCTGGGCTTCGCGGTGGTGGCAGGCTTCCTGATGCTGTCGTACCGCAACAAGCTGCAATCCGGAACGGCCGGCGTGACCTCCGAGATGTCGGCGCTGACCACCTACGTGGCAGCCGCGCTGGTGTATCGCGAACAGTTCTGGATCGCCACCACTCTCACCGTGGCCAGCATGCTGCTGCTGGAACTGAAGGGCGCACTTGAAGGTCTCACTCAGCGAATCGCACCGGAAGAGATCCTCACCTTCACCAAGTTCCTGCTGCTCACGGCGGTGATTCTGCCGGTGCTTCCCAACCGCGAATTTGGACCGTTCGCCATCAATCCGGCCAAGACATGGCTGGTGGTGGTGGCGGTGAGCACCGTCTCCTACGGCAGTTACGTGATCCAGAAGGTCACCAAGGGACAGGGCGGCGTGATGCTGGCGGCATTGCTGGGAGGCGCCTATTCTTCCACGGTGACGACGGTGGTCCTGGCCAAGCGCGCCAAACGGGAGAATCGGCCGCACCTGTTTTCCGGAGTCACCCTGGTCGCCTCCGGCATGATGTATCTGCGGCTGGCCGGCCTGGTGACCATCTTCAATCGCAACCTAATTACGATTCTGGGAGTGCCGTTTCTGGTCCTCGCCGGAGCCAGCATCGCGTGCGGATGGCTGTGGAGCCGGCTGCCGGATGCCACGACGGGAGACGTGGAGCGTGAGTACCAGCCGAAGAACCCCTTGGACCTGCGCGCCGCCCTGGGCTTCGCGGTGCTCTTCGTTACCATGCTCGTCGCCACCCACCTGGCGGTCACTTACCTGGGCAAGGCGGGTGTGTACTTCCTGGCGGCGCTGATGGGTGTTGCGGACGTGGATCCGTTCATCATGGGAATGACGCAGGCCGCGGGCGCCAATGCAACGCTTGCCGTGGCGGCGGGGGCGATTCTGATTGCCGCCGCCAGCAATAACCTGGTCAAAGGAATCTACGCCTACTCGCTGAGCGACCGCAAGACCGGCGTCTTGAGCCTGAGCCTTCTGGCCGCGCTGGCGGCGGCTGGGCTCACGCCGCTGCTGTGGCTGGCGCGGTAAGAGTTCACGCGGAGGCAAGACCGGCTAACTCGAGTGATCGTGAATGATTTTCCAGCCGGCTTTGGTCTTGCGCAGCACCAGGGTGAAACGGCCCGCCGCATCGCCGCCGCCCGCGGGCGTTCGTTTGAGCGCGTATCGGCCGTTGGCCAGCGCGTAGCCTTCGCCGAGAGGGCGCACGGCGATTTCGGAGAACGTCAGCGTGCCCATGGCTTCGCGCGTGGGGTAGCCGCGGCGGTAGCGGTCGAGAATAGCCTGCGTGCCCCCGTGGGTGATGTCGCGGCCGATAAAGGTGGTCTCGGGCGAATCCTCGTAGTCCGTGGCGAAGGCGGCGAGGTCGCCGCGGTTCCAGGCGGCTTCGGATTTCTGCAACATGGCGCGGATTTCGTCGCCCTGGGCGAAGAGGAGCGGCGCGCAGAGAAGTAGGATCAGGGTTCGCATCATGGCTGTTTCCGGGAGAGGCTGTCGAGGAGTTTATCCAGGCGGTCCAACTGGTCTTGCAGGTCGGCGAGTTTGGCCTGCTCGGCGCGGTATTGGGTTTCGGCGTCGATCTCGCGGGATTGGAGGCGCTGCTCATCGGCCACGGAACGTTCGATATTGATCTTTGTCTGGATCAGACTGTCTTCCCTAGACTTGCGTTGTGCCGCATCCGGCGCGCTTCTGACTTCTTCCTCCATCATGGGGATAATGCCGGATACCCTCTTCAGCTCCGACTGAGCTTTGCCGAGCGACGTGCGGGCGTCTTCCAGGCGCGCGGCGGCGGCGGTCACCATAGCGGTTTGCGTTTGCACGCGATAGAGAACGATCTGCACGCGTTGCGTGGCAATCGTGGTGACTTGCAGGTCCTGCCTGAGCTGGCGGATCTCCGTAACCAGGGCTTGCAGCGCCTGGGTGTCCGGCGAGGCGGTTTGGGCAACCGCGGCCGTGACGATGGTAAATGCGAAAACTGCGCGAAACATGCGCTGATTGTACTAAATCGCGTCCGAAATGGAGGGCAGCGGGAAATCCGTGGCCACCAG
>OCTA010005324.1_pt1 | contig 11167 bp, 11 predicted proteins | sample 1538991 | NCBI WGS metagenome assembly OCTA01 (sample SAMEA3539302, study PRJEB22396) | soil metagenome | biome: tundra; feature: field; material: soil | place: USA | collected 2010-05 | depth 0.15 m | reverse complement strand
GCTGCCAAGCTGTCAGGAGCAGCGTGTTAAGGAATTTCTGACGCACTACACTAGCGGTACTTTAATGGCGGGGATCGTTTCCATTGGAGACTTGGTTTAGCGGCAACGTCAATCTCGGGAAGCGCCGTCTCGGCGCCGCTTCGAGGATCTGGGTCTGCGGGCATTCGGAGTGGCGCAATATGGCCGGTCACGGAAACGGGAAGGGGCCAGTCGGCTGTGGTCCGGCAGGGCACCTCGCACCCGCCACCTGTCGGAATCGCGCGATCCGCGCAAGCGAAGCCGGCAGATTCCGCTGCGGCTCGGAGCATGGCGGTGCGGGCAGGGCCAAGATTTAGTTCAGGAAATGCAGAGAATCTGAGCGCCGGCTGAAAGGCCGATTAACAATCGGCCCGCAGGTTGACAACCTGCCCCACACGGGAATCGTCGCGGCGCGCGAAGGAATTGATTAATAGCAGTACACTCAGAAGACTCGGATGGAGACGATGCGGCGCATTTCGTCTACGCGATCGGGTTGATCGTGCTCGATGCGGGCGCGCTGGCCGCCGAATTCCTCCTCGCCGAACACGTCCACGCCGCGCACCCGCCCGAAAAACTTCACCGAGGCGAAGCGTTCGATCAGCGGGTCGGGCAGGCGGCGCACTTCTTCTCCCGCAGCCACGCAAAACGCGCGACCGCGATAGCCCGGTTCCCGATAGAAGCAGACGCCATCGCCTTCCATCCCCCAGCGATGCTCGCGCTCGTCGAAGCGGCCGTAATAGCGTTCCCAGCGCCGTTCGCGGTCCCAGTCGTCGGCGTCACGATCGCCGTCATGGCGGGCGAGATCCGCCAGACGGCGGAACACGAACCGCTGATTTGCTTCGCCGTTGACGTCGTAGGTTTGGACTCTGGCGCCGTCACGGGTAGATGCGTTGGGGATGTCCAAGGTCTTGCCGAGACGGTTGGTGATGAGGGCATTGCCGTCGCTGGCCGGCGCGATGCGCCACTGTTGGCTGGGGCTGCCGGTGAACGGCATGCCGCGCACGGGTGTGCTGTTGCCCGGGCCCACTTGTTCCAGCGCGGCCCCGTTCATGGCATTGCGGAAATACCAAAATCTGGGCTCGGCGGGGACGATGTCCCATTGCTGGTTATCGGTGTTGCGCGCCGAGAACTGGATGACACTGGTCTGGTTGTTGCGGTCCAGGTCGATTACTTTGCCGGATCTGACATTGCCGATTTCGTAGCGGCCCGGCCCGTTGAATCCGCCTTGGGCCCACGCCGGGAAGGGGATCAAGGCGGCTGCGGCCAGCGCGAAGGCGGCCGTCAGACAAGGTTGCGACTTGAGAGTGGTCAGGTATCCTCCGTTACTTACCGAGAGATCCAGCATAACGCCGCGCGGGAGAGCGGGTCCTGGAGGTCTGCCCCACGGCGCGCGCCGCGATACACTGGAGCGCGACGGTAAATTCATGAACTACACCTACGAAGATATGGCCAAGACGATCGACCATTCCCTACTGAATCCCACGCTGACGGTGGACGATCTGGAGCGGGGCATTCAAGTGGCGTTGGAGTACGACGTGGCAAGCGTCTGCATCATGCCGTTCTATTTGAAACGTTGCGCGGAGGCGTTGCGCGGCAGCCGGGTGAATGCCAGCACCACGATCGGCTTTCCACACGGCGGCCATACGACGGCCATCAAAGTGGCGGAGGCGCGGCAGGCGCTGGCGGATGGCTGCCAGGAACTGGACCTGGTGGTGAACATCAGCAAGGTGCTGAGCGGCGACTGGGGCTATGTGGAGGAGGACGTTGGCGCGGTGATCGAGGCGGCGCACGAGGCCGGGCAGAAGGTCAAAGTCATCTTCGAGAATTGTTATCTGAGCGACGCGCAGAAGATCAGGCTGTGCGAAATCTGTGGGGAGTTGCGGGCGGATTGGGTGAAGACATCCACCGGCTATGGCACGGGCGGAGCCACCATGGAGGATCTGGCGCTGATGCGGCGGCACTCGCCGGACTACGTGCAAGTGAAGGCGGCGGGCGGCGTGCGCGACCTGGACGCGCTGCTGCAGGTACGGGCGCTGGGCGTGACGCGCGTAGGGGCGACGCGCACGGCGGCGATGCTGGACGAATGCAAGCGGCGGCTGGCCTTGGCGAACGCTGTGTGAGGAATTCGGACGTTGTGCGAGGCCAGGCCGGGAGGCCTTTCCCACATTGCGGCAAGCGACAAGCAAAACGCCGGCTGAAAGCCGGCTGCAGCCAAGATTGGCTGCCCCACAAGAAGCATGAGAACAGATAGGCGACAATCAAAACTGTAATGTGGCGCGATGCCTTAGCGCTAGGTTTCCTCGTCTGCGGCGTTGCGGCCGGTCAGGCCGCCAGGCCCGCCGAGAGCAAGCCGTTCATCGATTGCGACAGCGCGGAGCTGTTGCGCGCCATTCCGGAACTGGCAGGCACGCAGTTCGACTCGAAGCAGGATGGCCTCGAAGCGCTGCTTGAAGCCAGCGGCGAAAACCTCCGCACTATGCTTGCCAAGCTGGAAGACATCTCCGCCGCCGAAGAAATTCACGAGATGCGCTTCGAAACCAACATGGCCAGGATCAGCCGGCGCGAGGATTTCCGCTACGTGGTGAAATGGGTCCCCAACGCTGCACAGGAGCAGTTCACGGAGTTCCGCCTCGACCCCGCCACTGGCGCCTCCGCGCACCCTCCTAACGGTGATTATCTGGTCACGGGGCACTTTTTCAGTTTGATCCGTTACCTGTTGCCGGAGAACCGGGAGCGGTCCAGTTTCCGCTATCTGGGCCGCTCCGCCGCGGCCGGCGCGGATTTCTTCATCGTGGCGTTCGCGCAGCGCCCCGAAAGCACCGACAGCCGCGCCGCCCCATTGCAGGGCGTAGTTTGGCTGGATGCCGCAACCCACCGGATTGTGCGCCTCCGAACGGACCTCTTGGGGCGGCTCGCAGACTCTCCTCTCGAAACCCTGACGACCGATATTTCGCTGGTTCCGGTAAGTTTCCCCTACCTCGAACGCACGTTTTGGCTGCCCGCCAGGGTGACCGTTCACGCCCGCTATCCTGGTGGGGAGATGGACAGCGTGCATCGCTATTCGGATTACCTCTTGTACGATGACGAGGCGGATCCGGAGCAGAAGGAGAAGCATGCGGGCGTCTCGCCGGTGACCACACCCGCTGCGGAAAATGCATGGGAACTGCTGGACCGGGGCATCTCGCTGGCCGAGGACAATAAGCCCGGCGAAGCCATTTCAACCTTGCGCGAGGCCCTGCGCCTTAATCCCGAGATGCCGGCCGCGCATTTCCATCTGGCGGCGGCGATGCGCGCTACCAACGACTTCGCGGGCGCGGAAGCGGAACTGCGCGAGGCCGTCAAGCTGGCCCCCGATTCCGGCCCCGCCCATAACTTCCTGGGCATCCTGTTGTTCAAACGCGGAGATGTGCCGGATGCCATAACCGAGCTTCGCCTCGGCGTGCAGTTACAGCCCAAGGATGCGACCGTGCACTACAACCTTGCCCAGGCGCTGGAGAAGACGGGCGATCGGAAGGCCGCCCTCGATGAGTACCAGACCGCTTCCACTCTGGCGCCCGACAATGCAAAGATTAAAGCCCGGTACGAGCAGTTAGAGCGCGCGGCGAACGCTCCACCGGTGGCCGCGGCGCCGGGGGAGACAACCATCAAAGTCGAAGTGCGGCAGGTGTTAGTGCCGGTGGTGGTGAGGGATAAAGAAGGGCATCACGTCACGGGACTGACCCAGGCCGACTTCCGCGTATTCGAGGACGGCGTGGAGCAGAAAATCTCGGGCTTTAGCGTCGAGAACGCCGGTGTTTCCAGCCCGCCGCCTCCGGCCGCGGCCGCTTCCCAGCCGCCTATGGCTGCAGCGCCTGCCCCGGCCCCGCCGAAGCAGGTTCCCGTCCGGCGCACCTACCTGGTCTGCATCGACGCCCTGCACACCGAGTTTGCCCACCTGGTATATATCCGCGAAGCCCTCTCGAAGCTGTTCCAGAGCGAAAAAGCGGGCGATGCGCAGTACATCGTCATTTCCGTGGGAGTCTCCACGCAGGTGCTCGAAAACCCGACTTCCGATCCTGAATCGGTGCTGAAGGCGGTGGATAGCAAGGATTTCCAAAAGTTGTTTATGGCTAGCCGGAAAAGCTCCATGGAGGCTGACATGCGGTCATTCCGGAGAACGCTCGACGAGGCACGCGCCGCTTGCGATGCCGGGGATCCGGCATGCCTACCTATGAAGAACCGCTTGCCGTCTGAAGCCAGACAGATCGCCGAGCAGGACCGGCTATATACCGTCACTTTTCTGAGTCAGCTTCGCTCCCTGATCGAGCAACTGCGCCGCGGCACGGGCCGGCGGACGATCATCCTCTTCTCCGATGGCTTCCAGCTTGTGCCCGGCCAACTGGCCTTCGAGTTATTGTCGGCCTATTTTCCCGAAATATCCGGTATCTCCCTCCGCACGGTAGATCGCATGCCGGACATGGAACCCGTGCTGCAGCTTGCCGCGAACAGCAACATTCCTATCTACACGATCGACTCGCGCGGGCTATACACCTCTCCGTACTTTGACGCTTCGAATTCCGGAGGTGTCGCGCGCCTGGCGCCAGCCGTGCTGAGTGCCATGAATAGTAATGCCACTGAAGCGGGCCAAACGCTTTCGGAAATCGCGGCCGCTACCGGTGGCACAGCGTTTCATAACAGCAACAACATTCTGAACGGCCTGCAGCGCGCCTTCGCCGACGGGCGCGAATATTATGTGCTGGCTTACGTCCCGGGCAATTTCAATTTGGATGGCAAGTTTCGCGCCATTTCCGTCCGCGTGCGAGACAGCAAGCTTGCAGTCAATGCCAAGCGCGGCTATTGGGCCACTGGCACGTCGCACTAGCAGGTGAGTCTCGATTCCGGCGAATCCCTCATTATAGTGGTGGAAGTACGGGCGCTGGCCACTTGCACGAGGACAGGCCGGGAGGCTGTCCTACATTGCGGCAAGCTGGCAAACGCCGGCTGAAAGCCCGGGGGGACGGCGAACTAAAGTTCGCCGCTGCACGCTGAAGCGTGCGCCACGCCCCCTACGCTACAATCGAATTGTCCCCCGCATGTCCACCGATGTCAAAGCCGTCCCCAGCGTGCATCAGTTCTTCTCGCGGCACGGCGCGCTTTCGAAGTGGCATCCAAATTACGAATACCGTCCCGGCCAGTTGGCCATGGCCGAAGCGGTGGAATCGGCGCTGGCGGACCGCAAACATTTGATCGTGGAGGCCGGCACTGGCACCGGCAAGACGCTGGCTTACCTGGTTCCCGCCATCCTCTCCGGCAAGCGCATCGTGGTCTCCACCGGCACGAAGAACCTGCAGGAACAACTCTTCTTCAAGGACATCCCCTTTCTTCAGCGGCATTTCCCACGCCCGCTGCGCGTCTGCTACATGAAGGGCCGCAACAACTACGCCTGCCGGCAGAAGATCTACGATGCCGACCGCGAGGCGGTGCTGACCGGCCTGGAAGAAGTCGCCGATTTCCAGGTGATCCAGGACTGGGAACAGACCACCGAAATCGGCGACCGCGCGGAGATCAAGAAGCTGCCGGAATCGAGCACCGTCTGGGCCAAGCTGGACGCCCGCAGCGATCTGTGCACCGGCCAAAAGTGCAAGCAGTACGAGCGCTGCTTCCTCACCTTGATGCACCAGCGCGCCCAGGCCAGCGACATCGTCATCGTCAATCACCACCTTTTCTTCGCCGACCTGGCGCTCAAGGAGGTTCTTGAAGACGGCGATACCGAAGGCGGCATCCTGCCCGAATATCACGCGGTGGTGTTCGACGAAGCGCACGAAATCGAGGACGTGGCCGGGCAGTATTTCGGCGTCTCCGTGAGCAATTACCGCTTCCAGGAGCTGCGCCGCGATGTCTCCGCAGTGGCGCGCGCCAAGGAATTCGGCTCGGCCGAGCTGGATCGCATTCTGGATCGCTTCGAAGAACTGGCCACGTACTTGTTTTCCGTGCTGCCGGCGCGGGAGGGCCGCGCCGCATTCACCGGACGCGCCGAGTTTGTGGAGCGCAACGAAGAGATCTACCGCAACCTGCACTCCGCGCTGGAGTTGGTGGGCTCGCACTTGAAGCTGATGAAGAATCCACCTGTGGAGGTCATTCCCCTGCAGCGCCGCACGGTCGAACTGGGCCTGGCCCTGCGGTTCGTGTTGGAGAGCGACGACCAGTCCTACGTGTATTGGGCGGAGCGCCGCGGCCGCGGCTTCTTTCTGCAAGCCACGCCCATCGATGTCGCGCCGCTGCTGGCCGAGCGGCTCTTCGATGCCGTGGATACGGTGGTCCTGACCTCGGCTACGCTGGCGGTGGCCGGCGGCTTCGATTTCGTCAAGAAGCGCCTGGGAATCGAGCAGGCGCGCACCCTGGTGGTGCCCGGCCACTTCCAGTATCAGAAGCAGGCGCTGCTCTATGTGCCGCAGCACTTGCCCGATCCGCGCAACCCCGCCTTCACCAAGGAAGCTTCCACGGAAGTCACCCAGTTGCTCAAGCTGAGCCGCGGGCGCGCGTTCGTCCTGTTCACCAGCTATCAGCAGATGCGCCTGATGTACGACCGCATTTCGCTGGACATCGATTACCCGACGCTGCTGCAAGGCACCGGCCCGCGCAGCGCGCTGCTGGAAGAATTCCGCGCGACGCCCAACTGCATCTTGTTCGCCACGGCGTCATTCTGGCAGGGGGTGGATGTTCCCGGCGACCAGTTGAGCTGCGTGATCATCGACCGCTTGCCCTTCGCCGTGCCCAGCGATCCAATAGTGGATGCGCGCGTGCGAAAGCTGCGCGACGAGGGCGGCAACCCGTTCTACGATTACCAGGTGCCGCAGGCGGCCATCGCGTTGAAGCAGGGTTTCGGACGGCTGATCCGCAGCCGGTCGGACCGCGGCGTGCTGGTCCTGCTCGATAACCGGGTGACCAAACAGCGCTACGGCCAGGTGTTCTTCGACAGCCTGCCGGATTACGGATTTACCACCAAAATCACAGACGTGGAGAGTTTTTTCAATGTTTGAAGTTTCCGTGGAAGAGACGTTCGCCGCCGGACACGCGCTGCGAAATTACAAAGGCAAATGCGAAAACGTGCATGGCCACAACTACCGGGTGCAGTTGACGTTCAGCGGTCCGGAGTTGGATTCCATCGGGCTGCTGGTGGATTTCGTGGCGGTGAAGAAGCTGATGCAGACGGTAGTGGACCGGCTGGATCACCAATACTTGAACGACCTCGCGCCCTTCGACGTGCTCAACCCTTCCGCCGAAAACATGGCCAAATACTTCTACGACGAGATCAGCGGGGGGCTCGGACAAGGCACCCCCGTGAAGTTGGGGCAGGTGCGGGTCTGGGAGACCGACACAACGTGCGCCACCTACCGGCCGTAGTATGCGGCGTTCTTGGCGGTGAAGTCCGACCACTTTTCCGGCAGGTCGTCCAACGCGAAAATCGCCGAGACCGGGCAAACCGGCACGCAGGCGCCGCAGTCGATGCATTCGACCGGGTCGATGTACAGCAATTCAGCCTCGGCGTAGCCCGGCTCATCCTTCTTGGGATGAATGCAGTCCACCGGGCAGGCGTCCACGCAGGCGGTGTCTTTGGTTCCGATGCAAGGTTCTGCTATTACGTATGCCATGGATATATTTTCCCCAGTTAGAGATCGACCATACCATAGCGCCGAGGGTAAACACAAGGCGGCGGCGGGAGCGGTCGGGCGGTCGGGGGCATATTAGCCGTTTTGGGGATTTTCGAAGGAAACCGCTCGCTTACGCTCGCGGCTCGGCAACGGTCGCCTTTATTTCGCAACGCTTACCGAGCCGGGGTGCTGTGGCGCAAAGCAATAACGTCACCGTGTTTAGCCGCCGGCAATGGCCCCTACGATGAGAAAGGGCTCCGCGCCCGATGCGACTGCGGCGGGCAGCGGGGCGTCGGGCGGCTCATGGGACAGATCCTCCTCGCAGGCGAAGAACCTCACGAACGGCCGGCGCTGTTCGGTGACGTGATCGCGGATGGTCCCGCGCAGGGCCGGGTAACTGGCCTCGAGCGCGTCGAGGATCGCGCGCTGCGTGACCGTGCCCGCGACGTCGAGCTGCACTTCGCCCGCGACGCGCGCCAGGATGCGCAGATGCGCCGGGAGCACGACCCGGATCATGGCAGCGTCTGGACCTCGACCGAGAGCACGGGTGGAAGATCGCGGACGATGGGGGCCCAGTGGTCCCCGGCATCGGCCGACGCGTAGACCTGGCCGCCGGTGGTGCCGAAATACACGCCGCACGCGTCGAGCGAGTCGACGGCCATGGCGTCGCGCAACACGTTCACGTAGCAGTCGCTTTGCGGCAGACCTTGGGTGAGCGCCTCCCACTCGTTACCGCCCGCGCGGCTGCGGTACACGCGCAGCTTGCCCTCGGGCGGATAGTGCTCCGAGTCGCTCTTGATGGGAACGACGTAGATGGTATCGGGCTCGTGCGCGTGAACGTCGATCGCAAACCCGAAGTCGACCGGCAGATTGCCGCTGACCTCCTGCCACGAGTCGCCGGCGTCGTCGCTGCGCATGACGTCCCAATGCTTCTGCATGAACAGCACGTGCGGACGCGACGGGTGCATGGCGACGTGATGAACGCAGTGGCCGACCTCGGCCGTCGGCTCGGGGATGGTTTGGGAGTGCAGTCCACGGTTGATCGGCTGCCACGTCTGGCCGGCGTCGCCGGTGCGGAAGGCGCCTGCAGCCGAGATGGCGATGTAGATCCGTTGGGGATCGGCCGGGTCGAGGATGATGGTGTGCAGGCACATGCCACCGGCGCCGGGCTGCCAGCGGGACCCCGAGCCGTGGCCGCGCAATCCGGGGAGTTCCTGCCACGTCTGTCCGCCGTCGGTCGAGCGGAACAGAGCGGCGTCTTCCACTCCGGCGTAGACGGTATCGGGATCGGTCAGCGATGGTTCGAGATGCCAGACGCGCTTGAACTCCCAGGGGTGGGGCGTGCCGTCGTACCACTGGTGAGTGCCGGGCACGCCGTCGTACACGAACTTGTTACCCACGGGCTCCCAGGTCTTGCCGCCGTCGTTGGAGCGCTGGATCAACTGGCCGAACCAGCCGGTGGATTGCGATGCGTAGAGCCGATTCGGGTCGACGGGCGAACCCTTCACATGGTAGATTTCCCAGCCCCCGAAGTAGGGGCCGCTCACATCCCACTGTTCGCGCTTCCCGTCCGCTGTCAGGACAAACACGCCCTTGCGTGTGCCCACCAGAACTCGTACTGTGCTCATGCCGTTCTCCTGAGTTTACTCGCAGTTAACCATCCACGGTAAGCCGAATCGATCAACCAGCATACCAAAACGGGCGGCCCAGAAGGTTTTCTGGATCGGCATCCGTACCGTCCCGCGCTCTGCCAATGCCTGGAATATGCGTTCCGCATCCAGCGGGTCCTTGACGGCGATCTGCACGGAAAGCCTTTTGGCGTTTCATACCCGTCAGCCGGAGCGTCGCAACCCATCAATATGCCGTTACCCACGTTGAGGCGGGCATGAATGATCTTGTCGCGAAATTCAGGTGGCACATATTGCCCCGCCGGCGTACCGGCGTGGGCGATCATGGCTTCGATCTTGCCGCCAAGAGCCTGCTCATAGAACTTAAATGCGGCCTCGCACTGGCCGTTGAATGTGAGATAAGAATTCAATTGCATAGTGTTCTCCTTTGGTTGGAAACAATTTGACTGCCCGGCTGCCACGCCTCGGTCTGCTCTTCGGCGATGGATTTCATGTTGGCAAGACCAGCCTCGAATTCCTTGCCGAGCAGGCTGTCCATGTTGACGAAGATTGTCATTACCTTGGCAAAGTAGGGCCGGGGACCGTGCACGGCCCACGTGACGTTCGTCGAGCCGCCTTTGGCGTCCAGCGTGAACTCAGCGATGTTGTGGCCCTCGAAAGGCTTAAAGAAATCCAGTTTGATCGTGACCTTGGAAGGTGGAGATGTATCCACGACCTCCATGCGTCCCTGGCCGGCTTTGCCGTTACCTGCCCATTCATACACGGCGCCCTTGCCGTTTGCCGCGCCGCTGTGGGTCCTCTTCATCGCGGGGTCGAGCTTCTCATAGGGTGACCAGGAGCCCCACCTCCGAAAGTCATTGACGAGCGCGAAGAGCTTTTCCGGTGGTGCTTGGATGCTCTTCGTGCGCTGGACACGGAACGTGTCTGGCTTGGTTGCGGCAAGGCCGAGAAGCGCCGCAATCAAAATGCCGGCTCCGATAGCAATTATGTTAAGCGTGTTAGGCATGGGTTCCTCCAATACGTGTTGAAATCAAGCTGCCTCTGCTATTAAGTCGAACGAAGATCCGCCAGATCGACGCGACGAATGAAGTTTTTTCGCGGCGCTGACGCCGCCGGTCGCCAAAGTGAGCACCGTCGCACCGATCATGACGATCACCAGCCCGGCGGCGGCCCGGTGTCAGACCCTGCCGAATGCGCAGGAGCCCAGGGAGGATCAGGCCGATCGCGCCGAACACCTCGGCCATGCCGATGAACCGCAGGAACAGGCCCGGCAGGGGCATCTGCTTTGTCAGTACCTCGATTGGCAGGGCCAGCTTCATTCCACCGGCGAACAGAAAGAGGAGCGCGAGCAGCCCCTGAACGGTCCACAGTACGTAGTTCACGACCGGTCTCTTCCGTGGCGACTGGCCGCCGTGTTGTTCAATCGCGATCTTTGTCATTGCGGATTCTCCTTCGCTTAAGATGGGCTTAAGGCAATATTGTTCACTTAAACCGCTCCCTGACGGTCGCGGCTCAGTAACGCGGCAAAAAGTTGCGGAGCCGCGACCGTCAGGGAGGGCGGCCAGGTTGAGCCCGATCTACGCGCCGCCGCTGCTGCCCAGCACGTACGCCGGCTCGCCACTGAGCGACGTCGGCAGTTGGGCGGCGTCGTCGCCGTGGAGGTCCATCCGCTGGTCCTCCGGCGGGCCGTCGAGGACGCTGCGAGAGTTACCACGCGGGTCATAGGGCACCACGGTGTACCGGTCCGCCAGGAACCCGGCGAGACCGGCGAAGATCCCGGCGTCGGTGGGGCCACCGGGGATCATCAGCAGCACCGGGCCCGACCCCTGAACTTCGTAGCCGCCGAGTTGTTCGCGGGTCTCCGCGAACGGACCGTCGGTGACCAACCGT
>OCTA010005323.1_pt1 | contig 11168 bp, 9 predicted proteins | sample 1538991 | NCBI WGS metagenome assembly OCTA01 (sample SAMEA3539302, study PRJEB22396) | soil metagenome | biome: tundra; feature: field; material: soil | place: USA | collected 2010-05 | depth 0.15 m | reverse complement strand
GCGAACGAGGTGCTGCCGTCGGGGTTCGTCGTGAACGTCGTGTTTCCGTTGGGAGGCGTGCCGCCGAAGCCCTGGATGAAAAAGAGAGTGTCCACGCCGTTGCAGACGGAGGAGGGAATCACGATCCCAGCGCTGATGTAGTCGTACGCGCCCGCCGAGACCTCCGCGAGCCCTGAGAAGCCGAAGCCGTCGTTCAGGATGAGCCCGTATTCGCCGTCTTTCGCGACGGGCACTTTCACGGGTGGGGCGTAACTGATGGACCCAATCGCGTTGTCGATGATCGAGGCGCCGGTCGCAACCGGTCCGCCGCTCGTCACCGTCACGAGCGCCGTCAGGTTCGTGTCGTTCGCGGTGGGGGCGTATCCGAAGAAGCTCGCGACGTTGTTGATCTGCGTCTGCGAGAGCTTTCCGAGCGTGATGTTCTGCGAGCCGACCGACGTGCCGTCAGCCTTGCGGAGCGTCACCGTGACCTTCGTGTTGACCGTCCCGTTCGCGGACAGGAGAAAGAGGTTCGTACGGTACCCGCTCGGCGGGGTGGTCGACGGGGACGCGGAGATGTACGGCACGTATGCGGTCTCCCCGACCGCCACGACCTGGTCCTGACTCTGCGAGGGGATCGCGAAGCCGTTCGTTCCGGACGTTCCCGCCTGATTCTTCGCGTTCACGACGAGCGTCTGCGAGAGGACCCAGACGCCGGCGGGATTCAGGCCGCCTCCAGCCACGAACGACTCGACGCGGATGCCGCCGGCGCCCGCCGTACCGAACGTCAAGTTGAGGACGTCGTCCAAGGCGAGCGTGGAATTCGCGGGCACGGTCACGACCACCTTCGGAGCGGCGCTGTTGTCGCCGAGCGCGCTGTTCGTCGTCAGGTCGAGCGGCGTTTGCGGAAGAAAATACAAGTCGACCTCGGCGGCGGCCGCGCTCGGGTTCACGATGCGCAGGGACGTGACGTAGTCGTTGCCCCCTCCAGACACCTTGGCCGACGTGACGACCCACTGCTTCGAGGCGGGGGTGTCCGCGAGGAGAGTTGCCGGAAGCAGCGAGATCACGGCGAGGGCCATGGAGCAAAAGGGCTTGAAGTTCATCGTGGGTATCCTTTTTCTGTGAATTCGGAGCCGGCAGAGAGCCGTGAGACGCAAGAATGCGGCCTGAGTTTAGCCTGCCCGGAGGGAAGTGACGCCGCCCCACCCGGCCTTTCAGAAGATAAGGCCGCCGCTTCCGGCATAGCGGCGCAGATCGCCGCGCCTCCTTTCGCCGAGAAGGACGCGCGTCGAGACAGGTTGAAAGCCGAGGCTCGCTGCCGCGTTGAGCAGCGCCCGCGCCTCGGCGGGAAGCGCGAGCGAGAAGCGTTTTCCTCCGGCGCGCGACGCGAGGAGAGGAAGGAGGTCCGCGGCGCCCTCGGGAGCTCTCGCGGCGATGGGGCCGAGCGCCGTCCCGCGAGGTCCCGGGTGCCACGCGCCGAGCGCCACCGGCCGGCCGCCGCGCTTCCGCGAGACGACGTGGCCCTCCTCCGCCCAACGCGCCCAGTCGCGCGGCCGGGCGAATCCCCGAGTCTCGCGGTCGAGAGCGGCGATCCAGCCGTAGAGAGAAGCCCCGGGAGAGACGGTGTGGAGCGAGGTGCCTGGCCCGGGCGCCAAGCCAGACACTTCCGCCGTCATTTCGAGGACCAGCGTGCGGAGGGAGAGGCCAGCGCGGAAAAAGAACGCGAGAGAGGTCGGGTCCGATGGCGCGAGAACCTCCAGCGCGCGGGCGCCCCGCGCGGCGCCGTATGCGCGCGCTGCCGCGAGGAGCGCGCTGCCGACCCCTTTGCCTCGATGTGCCGCCTTCACGTCGAGCGCGAGGAGGAGAAGCGCGTCTTCGCGGACCGCAGCCGCGGCCGAGCCGAGGAGGCGGCCCTCCTGATCCACGGCCACGAGTGTGCCCTCGGGGTCCGTGGCGCGCGCATGCGCAAGATCCGCGTCCGGGGGGGCCTCGCCGGGCCGGGCGGGGCGGATCGAGACCGGCGGAGGTTTCCTCGCGGGCACCCTGACGGACGGTAGCACGAGGGAGAGGAGAGGCCGAGCCGGCGTGGGCGGCACGCGGGACGAAATCCAGAGGAGAATCCACAGGGAGTCGTCGTATGCAGAAGCGAAATGTCGGACGTCCCCGCGGCGGCGACCCCGTCGAGACGCGGCGCGGCATCCTGAGCGCTGCGGAAGAATGTTTCGCCGCGGCGGGCTTCGTGGGCGCCACGACGCGCCAGGTGGCCGCCCGCGCCGGCGTGAACGTCGCGACCCTCCACTACCACTTTGGGAGCAAGGAAAAGCTCTATCGCGCCGTCCTCGACGCCGCGACCCGACAGGACGTCCCTTTTCTCGCGAGCGGCGAGACGCCGGAAGAGCGCCTGTCGTCAGCCGTCGACACGCTCTGGGATTTCGGCGCCGCGCATCCGACGCTCCCGAGGCTGAGCCTCCTCCACCGGCTCGCCGGCCCCGCGCCTGCCGCCGGGGCTTTCGAAACTCCCGAGGATCCCCGCGCCGGCTTTCTCCTTCGGACACTCACCCAGACGGGCGTGAAGACTCCGTTTCCGCCAGCCGAGACCGCCCGCGTCATCCTCGCGCTTCTCGACAGCACGCTCGTGGCGGCGCAAAACGGGTACAGTCCCGAGGCCGCGTCGCCGTCTGCCATAGCCGACGCGTCGCGCGCGGGGGTCGTCGCGGCGGCCCTCCGCGTGGCCGGCCTCGCCTAGCCCGCAGACCGCCGCGCGGTCTAACCGGGGATTGGCGGGCTAGCATCTGCGAGTGATGGGGGAAGCACGGCCGTGTTTCCCCCCGACCCCCTTCACCGCTCGAGAAACGCCGAGGAGCAGCACGAGCGCGTTGGCGCCCGTGCCCGCGAGCACGGGATCGATTCCGAAAGGGTGAACAAAGCGCTCGAGCATCGCCGTCGCGCCGCCGAGGAGCATCGCAGTCCCCGCGAAGCGCCGGTCCACGCGGACGCCGGGACAGAACGCGACGAGCGTGGGCAGGATGAGGCCGGAGGCGAAGAGCGTGTAGCCGAGGCGGAATGTCTCGACGAGGTCGCGAAGCACGAGCGCCACGACGAGCCCGAGGCCGCCGTACAAAACGACGGCGAGGCGCGTGGCCTTAACGCCGGCTCTCGGCCCGAGGAGGTCGTGCGTCGTCGCCGCGGCGGCCGACAGGAGGACGGAGTCCGCCGAGGACTGCATCGTCGCGACGAGCGCCACGAGGAGAAACGGAGCCAGCGCCGTTCCCGCGAGGAGGAACACCGTGCGGGGAAAGAGCTCCGCGACGGGACCGCCGACGCCGCGGGCGATCCCCGCCAGGGCGATCGCTGCCGTCGCGAGGCCGAATGCGAGCTTGGACGCGGCGGCGCCGAGGGCCGCGCGTCGCGCGTCGCTCGCATCGCGCGCGGATAGGAGCTTTGCCCATACATCGCTTCCGACGGCGTGCGGGAGGCCCACGAGGACGAGAAGCGCGCACGCGTCCCCCCACGAAAAACGTGGGCCCGTCGGGAAGTGGAGAAGCTCCGCGGGCGCTCCGGTCGCGGCGAGGGAGCGCAGGGCGAGCGGAAGAGCCACGGCGAGAAGGCCCGCCACCATGAGGCCGAACTGGAGGATGTCCGTCCTCACGACGGCGCGCTGGCCACCGAGCGCCGTGTATGCGACGAAAAGGGCCGCCGTGACGACGAGGACGCGTACGGGCTCCCACGGCGTCGTCGCGACGACGACGGTCTCGGTCGCCTCGGTCAGGAGCGCGAACCAGACGATCTCCGCGAGGACGACGAGAAAAGCGGCGATCCTGCGCACGCCGGGGCCGTACGTTCTTCCGACGACCTCGGCGAGCGTCGTCGCGCCCGTCGCGCGCACGCGCGGCGCGAAAAAGAGGCCGAGGGCGAGTAGGCCGAGCGCCCCCGCAAGGTCGAGCCAGAACGCGGGCAGGCCCACCCTGGCGACGAACGCCGCGAGGACGAGGGTCGTGGACCCGCCGATCACCGTGGAGGAGAGGGCCGCCCAGGTCGTGAACGCGCCCAGGCCGCGGTCCGCGACGAGGAACGCGTCGGTAGAGCGCGAGGCGTCTCGTGCCGAAAAGAGGCCGACGAGGAGGACGGCGGCGCCGTAGAGGACGAGGGCGGCGGCCACGCGTCAGCGCTCGAGGCCTCAGTCGGCGAGAACGTCGCGCGCGAAGCCCGCGAGAAGGAGCGCTGCGTGCGGCAGGGCGCGCTCGTCGAAGTCGAAGTCGGGCGCGTGGTGCGGGCCCCGCGGAAAGGTGGCCGGCGCCGCGCCGACGAACGCGAACGCGCCCGGGACGCGCAGGAGGAACTCGCTGAAATCCTCGCCGCCCATCGTCCGGCAGGATGCCGTGACGCGCGCCGGGGACGCGCGCGGCGAGAGCGCCTCCGCCACGCGCCGAACGCGCTCGGTTTCGTGCGGGTCGTTCACGACCGCGGGGTTGATCTTCCGGTACACCGTCCTCGCTTCGCACCCGAGCGATCGCGCCGCGTGTTCCGCGACCTCGCGGACGAGGGACGGAAGGCGATCGGCGACTTCGGCGTCGAAGGACCGGCACGTGCCGCGGAGCGTCACCGACGCGGGCAGGATGTTGAACGCCGAGCCGCCGTGCATCGACGTCACGGAGACGACCGCCGGCAAGAGCGGCGAGAGCCGCCGCGCGACGATCGTCTGGAGCGCGGTGACGACGTGAGCGGCAGCCACGATCGTGTCGCGCGTCTCGTGGGGCGAGGCCGCATGGCCGCCGGGACTCGTGACGTCGATGAGGAACTCGTCCACGGCGGCCATCATGGCGTCGGGCGCGACTCCAACCTGGCCGAGCGGCAGTGCCGTCCAGAGGTGTACGCCGAAGACCGCGTCGGGGCGGGGATCGTCGAGGACGCCGTCGGCGATCATGGCCTGCGCGCCGCCGGCGCCTTCCTCTCCCGGCTGGAACGCGAAGACGACGTGTCCCTTCGCGGGCGGGTCGAGAATCAGAAGGTCCGCCGCCGCGTCCAGCGCCGCCACGTGTCCGTCGTGCCCGCACGCGTGCATTTTCCCGTTCGTCGCGGCGAAGGCCAGGCCGGTCTTCTCGACGACGGGAAGCGCGTCCATGTCGGCCCTTAGGAGGACCGTCTTTCCGGGCCGCCCCGTGTCGAGGACGGCCGCTACGCCCGTCCTCCCGACGCCCGTGCGCACGGCGAGAGAGCGCGCGCGCATGCGATCCGCGACGAGGCGTGCCGTCTCGATCTCCTCGAACGCGGTCTCCGGCCGGGCGTGGATCTCGCGGCGGAGGCGGACAGCCCCTGCCTCGACTTCCTTCTCGCCAGTCGCGAGCGCTTTCACCAGGGGGATCATAGGGCTAGGCCGCGTTATCCTCGGCGAGATGAGCGAGACCCCGCGGAAGACGTTCACGTTCGAGGAAGCCCGTGCTCTCCTGCCCGAGGTGCGAGAGCGGACCCGGCGGGCGGTCGAGGCGCTTTCGCACCTGGCGATCCCTTCGGACGGCGGGCCCGGGGCCGGCGAGGCGCGGGCCGAGAGGGCCGTGGCCGAAACGCTCGCCGCGTGGGCGAACGGGATCGAGGAGCTGGGGATCGAGGTGAAAGGGCCGTGGCTCGTGGATTTCGACTCGGGCGCGGGCTATTACTGCTGGAAGTGGCCCGAGGAGTCCCTCGAGTTCTTCCACGGCTATGAGGAAGGTTTTGCGGGAAGGGTGAGACTTCAGTAGAGAGTCAGGCGATCCCCAAAAGCCGCTTTCCCTCGGGCGTCATCATCTCCGCGCTCCAGGGCGGGTCCCACACGATCATGACTTCCGCTTCCGCGACGCCGGGCACCGACGCGATCTTCGCCTGCGCGTCGGCGGCGATCGCGCCGCCCATGCCGCAGCCGGGCGCGGTGAGCGTCATCTTCACCTCGACGCGCTCCCCGGCGGCCGCCGCAGGAAGGATGCGAAGGTCGTACACGAGGCCGAGGTCCACGATGTTCACCGGAATCTCGGGGTCGTACACGGTGCGCAGGCGGTCCCACACGGCCGCTTCGTCCACGGGCCCGGACGCCGCGGGGCGTCCCGCCGCGTCCCCGGCGAGGGGTGCGAGCCCAAGGGCGTCGGCGTCGCTCCCGGCGATCCGGAAAAGGCCGCCGAGCGCCGGGGCCTGCACGGTGAACGTGCCTCCCAGAGACTGCGTGAGATAGACGGACGTGCCCGCCGACAAGGTGACGGGCTCTCCGCTCGGAATGCGGATTGCCTCGCAATCGCGCGCCAGGGTGTAGGCGGTCTCGGCCAGAGGCGTCATGTGAGGGTGCCCGCGCCCGGTGCTCGCGAGGCCCGGCCATTCTCTCTCAGGAGGCCCGTCGCGGAAAGCCCGAGTGCGGCGGCCTCGAGGGCGGCCGCGGCCCAGTGCGGCCAGTCGGGCCCGATCCTGAAATACACGTTCTCGCTTCCGAACGGCCCGAAGACGCGGCCCAAAGAGCCCATCGACTGGTACGCCCCGAGGATCTCCCCCTGCTCCCCTGCGGCCGAGCGCCGGCTGACGAGCGACGAAAGCGTCGGCGTCGTGATGCCGATCCCGAGAGCGATCACGGCGATCGCGAGGAGAAGGACCGGAACCGAGTCCGCGGCCCTCAGGCCTACGAAGCCCGAGATGAGGAGCACGGCCCCGAAAACGACGAGACGCGCTTCCCCGACGCGCGCCACGAGACGCCGCACGAGCACGCCCTGCACGAGAGCCGAGCACACGCCGATGAACACGAAGAACCACGCGACAGTCGACGCGCCGGCCCCGAGGCGCACGGACACGAACTGCGCGAACGTGGACTCGAACATCGCGAAGGCCGTCGTCGTCACGAGCGAGAGAAGCATGAGAGCGCCGATTTCCGGCCGGCGGAACGCGCGCGCGAGCGCCGTGAACGAGAACACACCGACGCGCGCGCGGGCGCCGCCTTCGGGGCGCGTCTCGGGCAGCTTGAGGAAGGCCCAGACGAACGCGGTGAACGAGAGCGACGCCGCCGCGAGGCCGGGGGCGCTCGCGCCGAGACCGACCGTGAAACCCGCGATGGCGGGCCCGAAAATGAACCCGAGGCCGAAGGCCATCCCGACGAGGCCCATGCCGCGGGCGCGTTCCTCCGGGCTCGTCGTATCGGCGATGACGGCGTGGGCGGTGCCGATGTTTCCGCCGGTGGCTCCGTCGAGCAGGCGGGACGCGAAGAGCACCGGCAGCGAGCGCGCGAACGCGAACAGAAGGTAGCCGACGACGGTGCCCGCGAGGGAAAAGAGGAGGACCGGACGCCGGCCGAAGCGGTCCGAGAGGCGCCCGAGAACCGGCGCGCACAGGAACTGCATCGCCGAGTAGCTCGACATGAGGAGCCCGAATGCGAGCGGGGACGGGTGGTACTTCTCGGCGTACAGCGGCAGCAACGGGATCACGATCCCGAAGCCGAGAAGATCGATGAAGACGGTGAGGAAGACGATCCGGAGGACGGACGGCGAACGCGTCAGCTGAAGCTCTTCCCGCAGCCGCAGCTCCCGCCGGTCGCGTTCGGGTTCTCCACCGAGAAGCCGGCGCCGCGCATGTCCTCGATGAAGTCGACCGTGGAACCGTGCAGTTTCAGCGCGCTCTGGGGGTCGACGATGACCTCGATGTCGTGCACGGCGAGGACGTGGTCGGTCGGGCGCTTCTCGTCGAAGGTGAAGCCGTACTGAAAGCCCGAGCAGCCGCCGCCCTGGATGAAGACGCGCAAGGCCTTGCCCGCGGCGTCCGGCGTTTTCGCGGCGAAATCCTTGACCTTGTCGACCGCGCGGTCGGTGACGTTGAGGATGAAGACGGACGGCGACGTGGCCTGTGTGGCCGCGGTCTCGGTGACGCTGGACATGGATACCCTCCTGCGGCGAGACGCCGCTCGTTGAGAACGAATCTTGGGGTCCGGGGCGTTCGAAGTCAAACCGGATCACCTACACTGGACGACCCGGCGAGGGAGGCCGTCACCCCCACTATCTAGTGGCTAGGGAATATAAAAACACTATTGGTAGCGTTTTTCCCCTTGAAAAAGGGCGAGGCGGGAATTACCTTGTGAGACAGCCCCATACGCCGGACGCGAGACCACGCGGAGAGCGCGGAAGAAAGCGAAAAAAGGCCAGGCTGCTGGCAGAAGGGGTGGTTTCGTCTTCGCGCGGAAGGAAGACGGGAAAAGGGAGGCCTTCTCACCCATGAGCACCTCGAACGGACGAGAGACGCGCCCCGCAGCGGCAGGAGCCCCGGCGGAGAGAGCGGCAGCTTCACGCCGCGCCCGAACCGGCCTCAGCGGCCTCACCTTCCGACGGCTCTTCACCGACGGCGTCACACCCCCCTTCGACGCGCTGGAATGGGAGCTCCGCACGGCGGCGATCACGAACGAGAAGGGCGAGGTTTTCTTCGAGCAGAAGGACGTCGAGGTCCCGAAGGCGTGGTCGATGACGGCGACGAACATCGTCGCGCAGAAGTACTTCTCCGGGAAACTGGGGACGCCGCAGCGCGAGCGGTCGGTCAAGCAGCTCATCGGCCGCGTCGTGGACACGATCACCGGCTTCGGGCAGAAGAACGGGTACTTCCGCACCGCAGCCGACCGGGACACGTTCTCGGACGAGCTCGCCCACATCCTCGTGAACCAGGCCGCGAGCTTCAACTCGCCCGTCTGGTTCAACGTCGGCGTCGAGCCGAAACCCCAGGCGTCGGCCTGCTTCATCAACTCGGTCGGCGACTCGATGTCTTCGATCCTCGATCTCGCCAAGACGGAAGGCATGCTCTTCAAGTTCGGGTCGGGCACGGGCTCGAACCTTTCCTCGCTTCGCTCGTCGACCGAGTCGCTCTCCTCCGGCGGCATCGCATCCGGCCCCGTCTCCTTCATGAAGGGCTTCGACAGCTTCGCGGGCGCGATCAAGTCGGGCGGCAAGACGCGCCGCGCGGCGAAAATGGTCATCCTCAACGTCGACCACCCGGACGTCGAGGAATTCATCCTGTGCAAGGAACGGGAAGAGAAGAAAGCCTGGGACCTCATCGACTCCGGCTGGGACGGCTCGTTCAACGGCGAGGTCTACGCCAACATCGCGTTCCAGAACGCGAACCACTCCGTACGCGTGACGGACGAGTTCATGCGCGCCGTCGAGGCGGGCGGCACGCACACGACGAAGGCCGTCACGACGGGCGAGCCCATGGGGACGTTCGACGCGAAGGCGCTGCTCATGAAGATGGCCGAGTCGGCGTGGGTGTGCGGCGACCCCGGGATGCAGTACGACACGCTCATCAACGCGTGGAACCCGTGTAAGGCGACGCACCGCATCAACGCGTCGAACCCATGCTCGGAATACATGTTCATCGACGACTCGGCCTGCAACCTGGCCTCCCTGAACCTCATGAAGTTCGCGCGCGAGGACGGGGGCTTCGAGATCGAGAAATTTCGGCACGCCGTGGACGTCGTTTTCGCGGCGCAGGAGATGCTCGTCGGCGAGGCCTCGTATCCGACGCCCGCGATCGAGAAGAATTCGCATGCGTTCCGCCCGATCGGCCTCGGCTACGCGAACCTCGGCGCGCTTCTCATGTTCAACGGCCTCCCCTATGACAGCGAAGAGGGCCGCCACTACGCGGCCGCCGTCACGAGCCTCATGCACGGGCAGGCTTACCTCACGTCCGCGAAGATCGCCGCCGAGATGGGGCCCTTCGGGGCCTATCCGCCGAACCGCGATGCGTTCCTCGAGGTCATCTCCATGCATCGCGATGCCGCCTATGCCGTCGAGAAGAGCGGCGTTCCGAAGGACCTTCACGAGGCGCAGCTCGCGGTGTGGGACCTGACGCTCGAGTCGGGGCGGCAGCACGGCTTTAGGAACGCGCAGGCCACGGTTCTCGCGCCCACGGGCACGATCGGCTTCATGATGGACTGCGACACCACCGGCGTGGAGCCCGATCTCGCGCTCGTCAAGTACAAGAAGCTCGTCGGCGGCGGAACGATCAAGATCGTCAACCAGACCGTCCCGCATGCGCTCACCCGCCTCGGCTACTCGGACGCCGAGATGCACGCGATCGTGAGCTTCATCGACGAGAAGGGCACGATCGAGGGCTCGCCGGGGCTGAAGAGCCAGCACCTGCCGGTCTTCGACTGCGCGTTCAAGGCGCTCGGCGGCACGCGCTCGATCGCCCCGATGGGTCACGTGCGGATGATGTCCGCGGTGCAGCCCTTCCTCTCGGGCGCGATCAGCAAGACCGTGAACATGCCGAACGACGCGACGGTCGAGGAGATCGCGGACGTCTACATGCAGGGCTGGAAGCTGGGGCTGAAAGCCATCGCGATCTACCGCGACGGCTGCAAGCGCACGCAGCCGTTGAACACGGCGGCGAGCAAGAACGACGACGCCGTGAAGGGGCATCGCGGCCTCAGGGCAAGCGCGGCGGGCACCGGAACCCCGGCCGCCGCCCCGGTGGCGCCCGACGGCACCCCGCGCCGGCACAAGCTTCCCGACGAGCGCCGGGCGATCACGCACAAGTTCTCCGTCGGGGGCCACGAGGGCTACATCACGGTGGGGCTGTACGAGGACGGCACGCCGGGCGAGATCTTCCTCACGATGGCGAAGGAAGGTTCCACGATCTCCGGTCTCATGGACTCGTTCGCGACCGCCATCTCGCTGACCTTGCAGTACGGGGTACCGCTGGAGGCGCTCGTCGAGAAGTTCAGCCACATGCGCTTCGAGCCATCCGGCTACACGAAGAACCCCGAGATCCCGATCGCGAAGAGCCTCGTCGACTACCTGTTCCGCTGGCTCGCCTCGAAATTCCTGACGGCGGACCTCAAGGAGAAGGCGGGCGTCATCTCGCGCGAGGAGAGAAGCCCCGCCACGGCGCCGGCCGACTTCAAGAATCGAGGGACGTCGACGCCCGTCGCGGAGGCCACGGCCGGCCCCGTCCTCGCCGTCAGCACCGCGCTTCAGGCGCTCGCGAGCGCGAAGGCGGAGGCCCCCGCGGCCGCCGAGGCGGCCGAGCCGCGGGCCATCGGGTTCGCCGTTCCGGCGCCCGCGCACGCGAGCAAGCTCACGTTCGAGAACAGCGCCGACGCACCGAGCTGCCATGAGTGCGGCAGCCTCATGGTGCGCAGCGGCGCCTGCTACAAATGCCTGAACTGCGGCGCGACGAGCGGCTGCAGCTGAGATGACCGGGGG